>Ga0308169_10003932_pt1 | contig 14170 bp, 14 predicted proteins | sample PhyBR1_2_FD_202139 | JGI IMG/M metagenome (GOLD analysis project Ga0308169, IMG submission 202139) | Phyllosphere microbial communities from UC Gill Tract Community Farm, Albany, California, United States - DLSLSB.R1 | ecosystem: Host-associated > Plants > Phyllosphere > Unclassified | place...
TCTATGGCACGACCCTGAAGGCGCTGGTGCACGAGCAATTCGGCGATGGCATCATCAGCGCGATCAATTTCAAGCTCGACATCAAGAAGGTCGAAGATCCAGAAGGCGGATCCCGCGCCGTGATCACCCTGGACGGCAAATTCCTGCCCTACAAACCTTTCTAGGAGCATCGACTCTAGGAGCATCGACATGAGCGAAGAGAAACGCCTGCCACTGCCGCCGTTCACCCTCGAAACCGCGATCCAGAAGGTGCGTGGCGCCGAGGATGGCTGGAACTCCCGCGATGCCGCCAAGGTGGCGCTGGCGTATACCCAGGACACGTACTGGCGTAACCGCAGCGAGTTCATCGAAGGACGCGCCCAGGCCCAGGCGTTTCTCGAACGCAAATGGCGTAAAGAGCTCGACTATCGCCTGATCAAGGAACTGTGGGCCTTCGCCGACAACCGCATTGCCGTGCGCTACGCCTATGAGTGGCACGACGATTCGGGCAACTGGTTCCGCTCCTACGGCAACGAGAACTGGGAGTTTGCCGCCAACGGGCTCATGCAACGGCGTTTCGCTTGCATCAACGACCTGCCCATCGCCGAGTCCGAGCGCAAATACCACTGGCCCCTGGGCCGCCGCCCCGACGATCACCCAGGCTTGAGTGATCTGGGGCTTTGACGAGGCGTTTTCTGCAACAGTAACGAGGGCAGGCAAGCCACCTGGCCCGGGCGTGACTCAGAGACCGACGTCGGGCAGGGTGGGGCGGTTAGCCAAGGCCTTGGCCATGATGCGCTCAACGAACAGGCGGTCTTCCTCCGGCAGGGCAAGGCGTGGCGGGCGGGTCAGGGCGCTGCCGCGGCCCATGATGGCTTCGCAGAGCTTGATGCATTGCACCAGGTCCGCACGGGCGTCCAGGTGCAGGATCGGCATCAGCCACTGGTAGATTTCCATGGCCTCGGCGAAGCGTCCGGCCTTGGCCAGGCGGAAGATGGTTTCGCCTTCCTGCGGGAAGACGTTGGACATGCCCGACACCCAGCCTTCGGCGCCCACTGCGATGCTCTCCAGGACGACGTCATCGAGCCCGGCGAACAGCACGAAACGGTCGCCTACCTCGTTGCGCACGTCGATGAAGCGTCGGGTATCGCCAGACGAGTCCTTGAAGCACACCACGTTGTCGCAGTCGGCCAGAGAGATGAGGATCTCGGCAGTGACGTCGTTCTTGTAGATCGGCGGGTTGTTGTAGACCATCAGCGGCACGTCGGCATGCCTGGCCACGTAGCGAAAGTGCTCGGCGGTTTCGAAGGGTTTCGAGCCGTACACCAGCGCTGGCATCAACATGACGCCATCGACTCCGGCCTTGCGCACGGCGTTGGCCGTTTTCGCGGCAGCGACGCTGGTGAACTCGGCCACGCCGCAGATGACCGGTACTCGGCCACCGGAGGCGTCCACGGCCACCTCTGTAACCGCGATCTTTTCCTCGGCGGTCAGCGAGGTGTTTTCGCCCACCGAACCACAGACCACCAACCCGGACACGCCGTCGCGGATTACGTTGGAAATCACTTGGTGAGTCTTTTCCAGATTGATGGAAAAGTCATCGTTGAATTGGGTGGTGACGGCCGGAAACACGCCGCTCCAGGTGATGCGCTTGCTCATGCGAGTTACTCCTCTGTTTAATCGTATTTCGTATACGTTTGCAGTGATGGTATTTAGCTATCGAGTCTGGCTGTCGTGGGTCACCGCATAGCGGGTGTCACTTGACCGATTTCAGGAACGCCGCCGTTTCCGGCTGCAAGGGATTGCCAATGACCTGATCCGGGCTACCAATCTCATGCACCAGGCCGTTGCGAAAGAAAGCGACACGATCGGATACATCACGGGCAAATCGAATCTCGTGGGTCACCAGCACCATGGTCATGCCGTCTTCGGCCAGCATGCGCATGGTGTCGAGCACCTCGCCGACCAACTGCGGATCGAGCGCCGAGGTGGCCTCGTCGAACAGCATGTAGTCCGGCGACATGGCCAGCGCCCGGGCAATCGCCATGCGCTGCTGCTGGCCACCTGACAGCTTGCCGGGAAAGGTGTTGAACTTCTCGCCCAGGCCAACATGGGTCAACTGCTGGACGGCCAGTGCCTCGGCCTGCTCTCGGCTCTTGCCCAGCACCTTGCGCGGCGCCAGCATCACGTTCTCCAGCACCGTCAGGTGGGGAAAGGCATTCCACTGCTGAAAGACGATGCCGATGCGTTGGCGCAGCCGGTTGAGATCGGTGCTGCGCTCATGAACCTCGACGCCATCGACCCGAATGCTGCCTTTCTGGATCGGTTCAAGGCCGTTGATGCACATCAACAGGGTGGACTTGTCCGAACCCGAGCCACCGATGATCGACACCACCTCACCCTTGCTCACCGTCAGGCTGACGCCCTTGATGACCTCCAGTTCGCCGAAGGATTTATGTACGTTGTCGATCTCAATCATTTTCCTGCCACCTTCTTTCCAGACGAGCGCCCAGGCGTGCGACTACCAGGCTCATGACGTAATAGATGAGGCCGGCGATGCACAGCACCAGCAGCGGCTCCTGTATGCGCGTGACGATGGTCTGCGATGCGCGCAGCAGTTCGACGATGCCGATCCACATCACCAGTGCGGTGTCCTTCATGACCCCGAGCACCAGGTTGAGCCAGCCGGGGAAGGCCACTCGGGTGGCCATCGGTAGGACGATGTAGCGCAGGTCCTGCCAGTAGCTCAGGCCCAGCGAGCGGCTGGCGCGGCGCACCGACGGCGACACGGCCAGCACGCCACTGCGCACGATCTCGGTGAAGTACGCCGCGGCGTACACGCCCAGCACCAGGCAGCCGACGCTGAAGGCGCTGATGTTCAGCCCGGCGATGCTCTTGAACGAATTGAGCAGGACGAACTGAATCAGCAGCGGCACGCTGCGGAACACGTCCAGCACCCAGGCCAGCGGCAGGCTGGCGCGTGGCAGCAAAGCCCGCAGCAGGCCACACAGCAAACCGACGAACGAACCCAGCAGGATTGCCCAGAATGTCAGTTGCAGGGTGACCCAGGCGCCGTCGAGCATGTACATCAGGTCTGTCGCGGTGAGGCTGGTAGAGAACATGCGCCGCTCCTCAGTAGCGAAACAGGCGCCAGCTCGACAGTCGGGCGAGGCCGACGATCAGCTTGGCGATCAGGTAATAGAGCACCGCGGCCATGGCGAAATATTCGAAGGTGCGGAAGGTCTTGACGTTGTAGTCCTGGGTGACGCCAGTGAGGTCGTCGTTGAGACCGACCACAACACCCAGCGAGGTCATCAGAACCGCCCAGACCATCTGATTGCTGAGCGGGTAGAACACCACGCGCAGCAATTGCGGCACGATGATCATCCGGTATGCCTGGAACGCGCTCATGCCCAGCGACCGTGCAGCGCGCATCTGCGTCTCGGGCACTGCCTTGAGGCCGCCGCGAAAGTTTTCCGCCAGGTAACCGGCGTTGTTGAAGGTAATGCCGGCCAGCAGGGCCAGCCAGGAGCTGACGTGCAGGCCCATCGAGCCCAGGCCGAAGTAAAGGATGTAGATCTGGAACAGCGATGGAGTATTGCGCGCGATCGACACCCAGCCGTTGCCGAAGCCACGCAGCACCGGGTGGGTGCCGGCGCGCATCACCGTCAAGAGCAAAGCGATGAGCACGCCAAAGACCATCGACAGCGCCGCGGTTTCGAATGTCACCCAGGCGCCCTGCAACATATCGGGCAGGGCGCGCCACGCAGCCCGCCACTGAAAGGTGTAATCAAACATGGTCTGCAGGCTCCGCGAGAGAAATGGGCGATAGCCAGGCCGGTGGTCGACCGCTGCGGGTACCGCTGCACGCGCTGTCGACACACGCGCCCAGGCTGTCGAAGTGAACGCGTCGCCCGACCAGACCCGGTGCGTAATGGGCGTACTTGCCCGAGTTGGTCATCAGGCTGCGGCAGTCCACGGGAACTACCGGTTCACCGAGCATGCACCAGCAGGTGTCGGTGATCAGCGTCGCACCGAAGGCTTCGAGCGCGGCCAGGTGACCTGCCGCGCGGGCCTGTTCCAGCACCGCTCGGCCACAGGTGATGGCCAGCACGACATCCGGATGCTTGTGTCGGCCTTGGCAGAGGGCGGCCAGGCGGGTGAATTCGCTCAGGGAGAAATGTGGATTGCCCAGAGAGATCATCCGCACCTGCGTGTCCCGAGCGGTATTGAGTTCCTTCCAGCTTGCGAGGAGATCCTGTGGCGTGATCGACACGCAGGGCAGTGCCTCCGATAACCCGCTCGAGAGTTCCGGGTCCAGGGCTTCGGGGGTGACCCCGGCGATGTGGAACATCGGTGCGGCGCTGGTGGTGGCGAAGGCGGCGCCGAACGCTTTCAGGTCATCCAGGTCAGGATGCTGCTGGTGCAGACCGCTGATCCACGGAATACGGCTGCCGCACAGGCCGCCGATGTGATAGCCGAGCAACGGGTAGACGCTGTCATCAGCTCCAGCCAGGGGCGGCACCTGGATCTGCAGTTGCGGCTGGCGCCGCTCCGGGAGGTGGCAGCCGATCAACGGCGCGCGGCCGGTCAGGGCGATACAGATGTCGAGGTAGTCCGGGTATTTCAAGGTACGTGCGCCGAGCACGCTGTTGGCGTACACCACGGCGTTGGACTCGGCCCACACCACGTGCTCTTCAAGGCCCGGCGCGCTGTCGAGCAGATAGGGCGCGCAGGTGAAGCTCAGTCGCGCGCCCATGGCCATGTACGCATCGCCAAGCGCGCTCGCGGGCTCGCCAAGGGCCGGGTCGATGCCCAGTTCGCGCCAGCGGCGCTGGTCCACCGAGATGGCGTTCAACGTGGTGGGTACCTGCACCCGGGCACCCCATTGCACCAACCGTTCGGCGAAACGCAGGCTGGCGGGACCGGTGTAGATGCACCCATCGATATGCGCCTGGGTAATGTCGATCAGTTCCCGAGCGCCCTGCAGGCGCGCCATGCGCAGGACGATCTGCATCGCCACCTGGGCTGCCTTGCCATGGGCACCGTCGAGCAGTTCCTGGTCGCGGCGGCTCAGTTCGATGGCGCCGTCGGCTGTATCGTTTTCGTTTTCGTGTTCGCTTTCGGCTTCGCGAGGCAGCCAAGGGTCATCTGGCGCTTGGCTGTAGAGGCTCAACGATGCGCCGTCGACTCGCGCCCATGGCTGACCGCGCAGGGTGTCGAAGGCGTGTTGTCCCACGCACAGCACGGGCAGGGAGCGGCCGAAAAAGTGCTGCGCCACCAGCACTCCCAAGGTCAGAATCTCATCGGGTTCAGCCAGCACCAACGCTGCCGGTGCGTGGGCGTTGCTGATCAGCTCCATCATGACGCTGCTGCCGGTGCAGGAACCACGGCTGCCCGGAATCGCCAGAACCCGGCCCGCGACGCTCTGGCCACTGAGCGGATGGTGCCGATCGATGACCTCGCCGCTGGAGGGGTCGACCCCGCCCCAGAAGCTCAGGCCGGTGTCGGCGAACAGCAGGGCGCCCTGCGCGCTGCCATCGATCAGGCAGCGGCCACTGACGATACCGGGCATGGTCTTCATCTCAGTAGTAGACGTTGGGTACGGTGAGTGGGGTGGGCGCGATCTCGGTACCGACCCATTTCACGAACAACTCGTTGTAGCGGCCGCTGCGCACTTGCTGGTTGACGAACAGGTTGAGGTAGTTGAGCAGCCCGTACTCGGTGCGCTTGGCGCCCAGGGACACGTAATCGATCACGTACGGTGCGTTGCCGGCGACCTTGAGGTTCTTGTATTTACCCGACTTCAGGGTTGCGGCAGCCACCGTGTTGGTGACCACGGTGGCCTGGATGTGGCCTTGGGCGACGGCCAGGATGGTGTCGTTCTGCGACTGGTAGGCGCGGAAGCTGCCGCTGCCCCAGCTTTTCACATCCTTCTCCAGGGCGATGGCCTCATAGGTGCCGCTGGTGTTGCCCAGCGCCTTGCCTTTGAGGTCCTCGAAGCTGTTGATGCCGGTGTCGTCGCGGGTCAGCACCACCATCTGGAACGCGAAGTAGGGCACGCTGAGACCGACTGTCTTGGCACGCTCAAGGGTGTCCGAAGTGGAAGCGACGATAACGTCGGCACGTCCCGAGACCAATGCAGGAATCCGATCCGGGAAGGGCGTTTCGACGACTTCGGCATCCACGCCCAGTACCTTCGCCAGGTCATTGCAGTAGTCGACGTCGAACCCTGCAGGTTGGTTGGCACTGTCGCGGAAACCCATGGGCGGGAAGTCCAGAGTCACCGCGCAGCGCAGTTTGCCGGAGCCGATGATGTCGTCCAGTTTGTCAGCCTGTGCGTTTGCCATGAAAGCGGTACTGAGCGCGGCGGCAAAGGCGACGGCAAAAGCAGATTTTTTCATGGAAGCCTCGATGTTTAAGTGATCGCTGAGATTTATGGAATTTCGTATACGATATTTCAAGTGCAACAGGCGTGCCCATTTCGGATACAGTCCCGCTGAAGCCGCGACAGTGCTCGTTCAGCGGCGAATCACGCTTTTGTGCAGGTGCAGTTACGAGGTGTTAACAAGAGAGAGGTGTTACATAAGGGAGCATCGCAAGGCCGCACTGCCCGCTAACGGAACATCAGCGGTGGCTGTCGCGATACAGACTCGGGGACAGGTGGGTCAGGGCGCGGAACTGTCGGCTGAAGGCACTGTGGTCGGTGTAGCCGCAGCGCAGGGCGATGTCGGTGATCGGCAGGTCCTCATCGCGCAGCAGACGCGAGGCTTCTTCCAGACGCGCCTTGTGAATGAGCTGGCGCGGCGTGAGCTGGAAGATCCGTTTGCAGTGACGCTCAAGCTGTGCGACCGACAGCCCGGCGATCGCGGTCAGCTCCGCGAGGCTGATCGGACGGTGGTAGTGGGCACGGATGTGCGCATCGACCGCCGCCACTTTCTGGAAGGCCGGATGGCTGGATTGCGGCAGTTGCAGGTCGCGGGAGATGCCCGCCAGGCCAACGATCCGGCCCTGCTCATTGTGCAGGGCGATCTTGTGGGTCAGGCACCACACCGGCTGGTTGCCGAAATAGAGGTGCAATTCCAATTGGTTGGCCAGCGCGCGGCCACTGCCCAGCACCTTGCGGTCCTGTTCGGTGTAGAGCGACCCGAAGCGTGCCGGGAACACCTGCTCCGCAGTCAACCCCAGCAGTTGCTGGCCGGTCCTGAAGCCGCAACGCTGCACCAGGGTCGTGTTGACGAAGGCGTAGCGGGCGGCGTCGTCCTTGATGAAGAACACCACATCGGCTAACGCATCGAGCAGTGGCGCCAACGGTTGCAGGCTGACCAGCAGGTCGGGCAGGTGGCAGGGACTGGCAGGAACGAGGGCGGCGAGCATGGCGTCAGGCTCCGGAAAGGACGCTCGGAGCATAGTGCCCCCTGCCTGCTGCGCAAAGCGCTGGCGATGGGATCAAGTAGGCGGGTGGTGGTCGATGCAGAGCAAGGTCGCTATCCGGGCTGGGCTGAACGGCGGGCGGGGTGTGGACGGCTGCCAGCCGAACAGCTGCGCGGTGGCAGCACCACACACCCGGCCCTGGCAGGCGCCCATCCCGCAGCGGGTGGCCAGCTTGGCCTCGCGCCAGGAACCATGCGGTTGAACGGCCGCGTAGGGCACGTCTTCACAGCGGCAGACCAGTGTGTCCGGTTCGCACAGGGTGGCGAGCGCCGGCCTCAGGGTGAACGCGCGGTTCAGCACGGCGGCGAAGCCCTGCCAATGGCTGCGCTGCGACCAAAGCCGTGCGGCTGCGGCTTGATCGCCCACCGCAGCCTGGCCAGCGATGCTGCCTTCGACCGAAGCCAGCTCGCTGCCGCCGAAACCGGTGCATTCGCCGGCGGCGAAATGGTCGGCCAGGCTACTCGCCTGCCAGCCATCGACGGCAATGGTTCCGGCCTGCAACGCACAGCCCAGGGCCTCCCCCAACTGCGTGTTGGGCACCAGGCCGAAGCCACAGGCCAGGCGCTCACACGGTATTTCCACGATTCGCCCCCGTTGCATCAGGCGCACGCCTTCGAGCCGTTCGCTGCCGAGCGCGGCCAGTACGTAGCTGTCGGTGCGATACACCGCTGAGCCGAGTTGCAGCGCTTGCAGCGCCTTGTGCGGCCAGCGTGGCAACTGCGCTGCGAAGCACGCGACAGCGCCGGTGCTGGCCTGCTCGGCGATGCGGATCACCCGAGCGCCCTGCTTTTGCGCGGTGTGGGCGCTGGCCAGCAGCAACGGACCGCTGCCCGCGACGACCACACGCTCGCCCGCGATGGGCAGGCCGCCCTTGACCAGAGCCTGCAAGCCTCCCGCGCCGGTCACGCCGGGCAGCGTCCAGCCGGGGAAGGGCAGCAACAGCTCACGGGCGCCGGTACACAGGATCAGTTTGGCATAGTCGATGATCCAGCCGCGCTCCTCGTTCTCCACCAGCAAGCGGTAGGGCGCGGGCCGGGCAATCACTCGGGTGGCGGTGTGGACCTGCACATTGTTATATCCCTGCAAACGCTCGCGCAGTCGAATCACCTGAGTCGGCAACGCGGCGTGGGGCCCGTCGCGCCAGATTTGTCCACCGGGGGCCGGATTGTCGTCGAGCAGCACGATGCGAGCCCCGCTGGGCGCCGCTGCCAGTGCCGCATGGAGGCCTGCGGGGCCAGCACCGATGATCAGGACCTCGGCGTGTTCGTTCATCATGAGGTGTGCACCTGCATGCCGTCGCGGCAGTGCGTCTGGCACGCCAGACGCCGGGAACCGTCGATGGTGACCCGGCACTCCTGGCAGATGCCCATGCCGCACAGGGGCACACGCCGCTGGCCGCCGACCGAGGTCCGCGTGCAGCCGTCACCGGCGATCGCCAGCGCGGCTGCGACACTGGTGCCTGCAGCCACACGCAGTGTGCGGCCATTCACGGTCAATTCAGGCATGGGCACGTGCTCCAAGAAAACGCTGTGGCAGGTACGGTGCTGCGGCCAGCGGCAGCGATTCGTCGAACAGTTGCGCCACCAGCAGGTCGGCGGTCGCCGGCGCGGTCGTCACTCCCAAGCCTTCATGACCCACCGCCAGCCACAGGCCCGGACGCTGTGGATGCTCACCCACCAAGGGCAAGCCGTCCGGGCTGGCCGCGCGGAAACCGGTCCAGGCACGAATCACGTTCATGTCGTTCAGGGCAGGCACGTACTCGGCCGCGCGCCTGAGCATTTTAGCGAGCATCCAGCCTTCGACGTCAGGCTCGGTGGTGCCGAATTGTCGCGAAGCACCGATGAACAATTGCCCGGTCGGGCGCGGCTGGATGTTGCAGGCCGTAGACGGGCCGCTGGCGGTGTGGGCGCTGGTGACGTAGCCCAGCTCCACCAGCGTGTGGGTAATCTGCGCAGCGTAGCGGTCGGTGATCGCCAGATGACCTTTCTTGGCCTGGACGGGCAACTCGGGGCATAGCTCGGTGGCTTGGATGCCATTGGCCAACAGCACCAGATCGGCGCTCAGCCATTGACCGTCGGCCAGGCGCACACGGTGGCCGTCCACCTCGATGACCGTGGCGCGTTGCTGACGAATCAAGGGATGGTCGAGCATCCATTGCGCGGTCGCCGGTGCATACACAATGCCATCGCCCTTGATCAACAGACCGCCTTCCAGGCCCTCGCGCAGCAGCGGTTCGCGCTCGCGCAGGGTGGTCGCACCAAGGATTTCGCACGCCTCGCCATGCTCGCGCAGTACCTTGAACTTGTGCTCGGCAACGGCCATTTCCTCATCGTTCGCAGCCAGCCAGAGGGTGCCGTTGCTGCGGTACGCACAGCCCTGCGGCAGCGCAGAGGCCATCTCACGCCAGCGCCCGAGCGAGTATTGGCTCAGCGCCAGTTCGGCGGCGTTGTCGTCGAGCACCAGCAGGTGGCCCATGCCGGCCGCCGTGGCGCCGGGCTGGCCGGCGTCCAGCACCTGAACGTTCAGGCCACGTTTGGCGAGCGCCTGGGCGCAGGCGGCGCCGACGATGCCCGCGCCGATCACGATGGCGTCGGCCACGGCCTGAGTGCTCACAGGCGAATGCCCCAGGCGAAGGGGTCGTTGCCGTGCAAAATCAGCGTGGCTTCGGCGCTCACATACGCCTGCCCACGAATGGTCGGCACCACCCGCCCATCGGCGCTCGGCTCCAGCGGCTCGTAGGACCCTTCGAACGTGCTGCCGATGACGCTGGCCTGACGCCAGATCTGGCCGGGCTGCAGCTTGCCGTCGGCCGCCAGGCACGCCAGTTTGGCACTGGTCCCCGTGCCACAGGGCGAGCGATCGTAGGCCTTGCCGGGGCACAGCACGAAGTTGCGGCTGTCGGCGTCATCGTCATCGTCTTCGTCTTCGTCTTCGGCGAACAATTCGATATGGTCGATCAGGCCGCCGTCTTCACCGCGTATGCCTTGATCCTCAAGTGCCTGTTGCACGGCGACGGTGTAGGCAGTCAGGGCTTCGAGGTTGTTCCCGGCAACCGCCAGCCCATGCTCGGCCACCAGAAAGAACCAGTTGCCACCCCAGGCGATGTCGCCGATCACCGCGCCGATACCCGGCACCTGCAGCGCTACGTCCTTGCGGTAGCGATAGGCGGGCACGTTGCGCACGCTGACCGAACCGTCCTCATGCAATGTCGCCTGGACGGTACCCACTGGGGTTTCGACGGCATGCACGCCCGGGCCGATCCGGCCCAGATGCGCCAGCGAGGCGATCAGCCCGATGGTGCCGTGGCCGCACATGCCCAAATAGCCGGTGTTATTGAAGAAGATCACCCCTGCGCAAGCGCTGGGGTCCACTGGTGTGCACAACAGCGCACCTACCAGCACATCGCTGCCGCGCGGCTCCAGCACGCAGGCGGCCCGCCAGGCATCGTGCCGTTCGGCCAGCAGTTGCCTGCGCTCGGCCATGGTGCCCGTGCCGAGATCCGGGAAACCCTCGATCACCAGGCGTGTGGGCTCACCCCCGGTATGCGAGTCGATCACTTCAATGCGGTTCATCGGGCCACCTGTCGAGTTGGTTCAGTGAACCCTAGGGTGGCCCAGATGAAGCCGTCGGGCTTGAGCGATTTAGCGCATGTCGATGACGAATTCGGCACAGTGTCCGATGCGAAGGATGGCTACCAGCCGACGCGCTCAGCGCGCGCTCGGCAGGTGCTCGAAGAGGGTCTGGCAGACACCGGCAATGTGTTCGTCGAGCAGGCGCACGGCACGTTCGACATCGCCCTCGCGGCATGCCTGGAGGATCTCCCGGTGCTCGTGGTCTGCGCGATCCTTGCCGGCCGACAAGCTCATCTGCATGCGCAGGTAACGCTCCAGCTTGTCGTTGACCGAGCGAATCAGGCCCACCAGGAACGGACGCTGGGCGGGCTCGTACAGGCAGACATGCAGCTCCCAGTTCAGCTCTGCCCAGCGACCCACGTCGTCTTCACCGATGAACTCGCGGCAGATGCTCTCGGCGCGGCTGAAGGTCGCCTCGGTCATGTTCGGGATGGCCAGGCGCAGCACTTTGTCTTCCAGCAGCATGCGCACCTCGAACAACTGCGCCAGCTCGGCGTCCGACAACCGCGTGACCATCGCCCCGCGATTGCGCTGGAACATCACCAGCCCTTCGGCTTCCAGACGCTTGAGCGCTTCGCGAACCGGGATCTTGCTGACATTGAACTGGCGCGCGATGTCGTCCTGCCGGATCGGTTCGTCCTCGGCAAAATGCCCGGCGACGATCGCGTCGCGCAGGTGCCGGGTGATGATCTCCGAGGTCGAGGGGGAGTTGCCGAGGTCCGGCGCGTTGAGTTTGGTCTGGGCCACGTCACTGGGTCATTCGAAGGATTGAGCGTATAGGGTATACGCTTTTTCCCCGCTTGAATCGGCATCCATCGGCCTAGCGCACCAAGCCCTGGCGCAACCGGTGCCGGCGCAGCTTCACCAGGATATTTATCAGCAACGCACCAAAGCCCAGGCAAACCGCTTCCAGGCTCGCCCGTTGCCAGTCGCCGACGCGTGCGTAGTGCCACAACGCCTGGCCTGTGGTCCATTGGTTGAGCAGCGGCAGGCACAGACACAGCAGCGCGGTCAGGCCCAGTTGCTCGGTCCATGCCCGCAGGCGTGGCCGACACAGCGCGTGCAGCAAGGTCGCCGCCCAGATCAGCACAAAGGCGCGTATTTCCCACTGAGCACGGTCCGGTAACTCGAACGGCAGCAGGCGGTTGGCGTAGAAGTAACCACAGCACGCCATCCCGATGCCGACGCTGCACGCCACATTGAAAGCTTCGACGCAGTGGTAGAAGCGTCGCGTAGCATCGCCAAATTCGTGCTGGCCCTTGATCCGTCGCTTGATCGAGAACAGCAGCGTACCTGCCACCATCATCGATGTGCCCAGCAGGCCGCTGGCGAAGTACACCCAGCGCAGTGCCCAGCTGCCGAAATCGGCGAAGTGCAGGGAGCGCACCACGCCTTCGATCCGGGTGCCCAGGGACAGGCTGGCCGGGTCTGGCCGCCGGACCTGCAACACGCCGCCGCTGGCCGCGGCGAACAGCACGCTGGCCTGGGGCGTGAACAGGTGGTCTGCAGGCTGCCCCGGGTCCGCACGGCCGATGATGCGTAGGCTCGCATTGGCAGCGCCGGGCCCGTTTACCAGTATCATCTGCGCCGGTTGCCCGGTCAGCGTGCGCGCCTGGTCCAGCAGCGCTGCCCAGCCCGGCGCAGCGCCGGTCGGCTGCGCCACGGGGCGGACCACGGTCGGTTCGGCGGCGAGTTCGGAAGTGAAGCGTGCATAGGCGCCATCGTCCGAACCGTACACCGCTTGCACGGGCCAGGGCATGTAGCTGCTGCCGAAGATGCATAGCCCGGTGTAGGCGATCATCAGCAGAAACGGCAGCGTCAGTACGGCCGCGGTGTTGTGCGCATCGAGCCAGGCACGCGGGCCGGTACCGGGCCGGAAGGTAAAGAAGTCGGCGAAGAGGCGCCGGTGGATGACCACCCCGGAGACCAGCGCCACCAGAAAGCCAACGGTCAGTGCGCCGACGATCCAGAACCCCAGCACCGGCAGTTGCAGCATGTAGTGGAACGACATGAAATGCCGGCCCCCTTCGGTCTGGCGCAGCGCCGCCGGCGGTAACGGTGTGCCGGTCGCAGGATCGAGGGCGATCTGCCGGGTGCCGCTGCCGTCCCGCCAGAGCAGGCGCACCGCTTCACCCGGATGCGCCGGCAGCTGCACCCGCCACAGCCGTGCGCCCGAGGCATGTGTCGCGAGGTAGCGCTGCGCCTGGGATGCGGCCAGCCCTTCGTTCACCCAAGCGCCAGCGTCGGACGTGGCGATTGGCTGCGCCTCCATCCAGCGCGTGATGGGTTCGCGGAACACGCTCAACGAACCGGTGAGGAAGATCACGCACAGCACCCAGCCGCACACCAGCCCACACCAGGTGTGCAGCCAGGCCATCGACCGGCGCAGCGAGCCCTTCACTGCAATGGGTCCTGCACCGATACGATCAGAAATCGCCTCGCAAGGTCAGCATGTAGCTGCGCGGCTCGCCGAACACGTTCGAACGGTCGACCGCCACGGCCGTGGTGTAGTAGCGCTTGTCGAAGAGGTTCTCGGCGTTGAGTTGCACCCGCCAGTGATCGTCCAGTTTCCAGGCCACGCGGGCATCCCAGATGGCGTAGCCCTGGCTGCCGAAGTCCAGCCCCGTGGTGGAAGACGCCTTGTAGTAGGACTGCGCCGAAACACCGCCGCCCACGGTCAGCCGGTCCCAGGTTCCGGGCGGGTTGTAGCTGGTCTGCAGGCGCAGCATGTGCTTGGGCGTCTCGTAGGCGACCTCGACGTCCTCGGTGTTGTTGCGCAGCAGATTGAAGGTATACCCACCGAACACTTGCCAGCCCGGTAGGATCTCGCCGCTGGCCTCCAGGTCGATGCCTTTGCTGCGCTTGATGGTGCCATTGACGTAGCAGGTGCCCTCGGAGTCGTTGCTGGTGCAGTTGGTGTTGGCCAGGTCCACCAGAGCGACGTCGGTCTGCTTGATGTAGAACAACGCCATCGACAGGTTCAGGCGGTTGTCGAACAGGGCGCCTTTGATGCCGGTCTCGTAGTTGTCACCCTCGGAGGGGGAGAGCGGCGTGCCGCGGGTGTCAACGTAGTTGCCCTGAGCGTTGAAGATTTCCGCGTAGCTGGCGTACCACGACCAGTCATC
>Ga0308169_10003935_pt1 | contig 14159 bp, 2 predicted proteins | sample PhyBR1_2_FD_202139 | JGI IMG/M metagenome (GOLD analysis project Ga0308169, IMG submission 202139) | Phyllosphere microbial communities from UC Gill Tract Community Farm, Albany, California, United States - DLSLSB.R1 | ecosystem: Host-associated > Plants > Phyllosphere > Unclassified | place...
GGGCGCCACTAAAAACCGCCCCGGAATGGACGCATAGCTCAGTTGGTAGAGCAGCTGACTCTTAATCAGCGGGTCCTTGGTTCGAGCCCAAGTGCGTCCACCATTCTCCTTAAACGATGAATTACCGAGCGGTTGGTACGTGAAGCCCCCCGTCCAGCGTAGGGCGCGCGCGCTCAAGTGCGAACGGCTACCCGAAAGCCGTTACCTCAATTCTCACGAAACAGTCGGTGGGTGGATCGGACAGTCGGGCCGTACTCGCACTCGCCGCCATGGTTCGCGTCGATCGTGACCCGGGGTAGCGGCACGGTGTAGGCACCGCATGAATCAGGACCGATACCGTGCCGGCAGGCTAGACTCTGCGATGCAGCCGCCTGTAGCTTGGCGGCATCATCGGCAGGACGTCCTATCGCGGGGCGGGGACTGAAAGGGGCGACCGCGTATGCTTCGATCCGCAACGCCGTTCCGACCACCAGCCCCTGGCGCCGCAATCCTCGCCGATGCGGCGGGACAAGCACTCTCCACCATCGACGTCTGGACGATATCGCTCGACGCAGGCAATGCGGATGTCGTTGCGGCAGCGGCCGTGCTCGACGCAGCGGAGCGTGCGCGCGCCGCACGGTTCGTCTTCGAGCGCGACCGCACGGCGTTCACGATCGCGCGCGCGGCGCTGCGCCATATCCTCGCAGGATATGTCGGCCTCCCCGCGGATCGGGTGCCACTCAGCACGGGTACCTTCGGCAAACCCCAGTTGGGCGCGCCCTGCCACCTGACCGGCGTTCAGTTCAACGTGGCGCATTCGGGGCAGCATGCGCTCGTCGCGGTTACCCGGCAGCGCGCCATCGGTATCGATATCGAGCATGTCCGTCCGATGCACGATCTCGACGGGGTCGCGGCGATCGCTCTCAGTCCGGCCGAACACCGCGTCTTCACGGATTGCACGCCGGACGATGGGCTCGCGTTCTTCCTGGGCGCATGGACTCGCAAGGAAGCCTATCTCAAGGCACTGGGCGAAGGCCTCGCCCGCTCCCCGGCCTTGTTGGAATGCAGCGCATTGCTTGGCGGCGCCGAGACGATACGTGACCCGGATGCCGATTCGGCAGCACGGCGCTGGTCGGTAATGACGTGGTGCGGGGCAGACTACAGGGCCGCATTGGTCGCAGAAGGCCCGCTCGGCACCGTCACATTCAAGTGAGTACGATTTTGCACGGTAGACGTAGCACTTGCTTCGCATGCACAAGTACTTGCTGATTTGGTTCATCCATATCTGCGGCGTTTCGATCTATTTTGACTGCGACTCATGCTGCCATCTTCGAAGCGCGATGATACGAAGTCATCAGTAGCCGCTACGGTTGCTGGAATCGTTAGATGTCGCGTTTATCCTATTGAAAGGACAGCAAATGGCTAGCACGCAAACAATGGACGGTAACACAGCCCTGGCGCGGACTGCTCTGGTTGCCGGGGAAGTCCTGATTCCGGGCACCAGCAACATCATCGCGGGGAATATCGGCGCAGGTCTCGGAACCTTGGTCGGTACCGGTGTCGCGATCGCGGTTCTCGCACCACTCTCCCCGCTCCTCGCCGGCCTCGCCGCCATCGGCCTGCGGATCAACTCGTACAAGCTGGCGACCACCGGCACGAGCATGATGACGAGCGTGCGGGACATCATGCCGTCTTTCGACGCGCCCAAGAACGCCGGCACCGCGACCAAGACGGCGAACTAATGCCCCCCTGCCCCTGGCCAGCAGCGTCGACCGCGCTGGCCAGGGTGGGACGGCTCACCGCCTAGGAAGAGCCCACGGGCTTGATCGGAGCGCGGCTGACGATCGCGCCTCTAGCCCGCTTTCACCTTTCGCAACCCGGTCAAGCGCCGGCCCGATCACCGAATCGATCCTTGTCTCAGGGGAGGGGCTGTGTCGCCATGGATGCTGCGAGCCGCGATCACTACGTCGAAGCGTTGCGGAAAGCGTCGGCGCACATAAGGGCGCTGACGGCGGATCAGGCGGCGCGCGCGCTGGAGCGGCCGATCGCCATCGTCGGCATGGGCTGCCGCTTTCCCGGCGGCGCCAATGATCCCGAACGATTCTGGACCCTGCTCGAACGCGGCGGTGATGCCGTGGCAGAGATACGCGTGGACCGGTTAGATCTCGATCGCTGGTGGAGCGCGGACCCCGATGCGCCGGGCCACATCTACGTCCGCGAAGCCGCGCTGATCGACGACGTCCGCAGCTTCGACCCCGCCTTCTTCCGGATCACGCCGGTCGAAGCCGAAGCGCTCGACCCGCAGCAACGCCTGCTGCTCGAAGTCAGCTGGGAAGCGTTCGAAGACGCTGCGATCGATGTGCGTCGGCTCGCGGGCAGCCGCACCGGCGTATTTATCGGCCTGTCGAACTATGATTACATCCAGGCGCACGTCCATTCGGGCGACCCCGCGCGTATCACCGCCTATTCGGGCAGCGGGGTCATGTTCAGCACCGCCGCCGGGCGCCTGTCCTATTTCTACGATCTGCGCGGCCCCTGCATCACGCTCGACACCGCCTGTTCCTCGTCGCTGGTCGCGCTCGATGCGGCGATCACCGCACTGCGCCAGCGGGACTGCGACGTCGCACTGGCCGGGGGCGTCAGCCTGATGCTGTCCCCCGACAGCAGCGTCGCCTTGTGCAAGGTCAAGGCGCTGGCGGCAGACGGTCGCAGCCGGGCGTTCGACGATGCCGCCACCGGCTATGGCCGTGGCGAAGGCTGCGGGCTCGTCGTCCTTAAGCGACTGAGCGACGCGGTGCGCGATGGCGACCTCATCCACGGCGTCCTCGCCGGGTCCGCGGTCAATCATGATGGTCGCAGCAACGGCCTCACCGCCCCCAACGGGCTGGCGCAACAGGCGGTGCTGCGGTCGGCGCTGGCGGATGCCGGGATCACTCCCGACCGGATCGACTATGTCGAGGCACATGGTACGGGCACGCCGCTCGGCGATCCGATCGAGTTCGGCGCGCTCGATGCGGTCTTCGGAGACCGGCCGCGCGCGCAAGGTTTGAAACTGGGTTCGGTCAAGACGAATATCGGCCATACCGAAGCGGCAGCGGGGATTGCGGGAGTGATCAAGGCGGTGCTGGCGATCCGCCATCGCACGCTGCCGCCCAGCATCCACTTCGACACGCCCAATCGCCACATCGACTGGGCCCGATCGACGCTGTCCGTCGTCGCGGCGGCAACAGCTTGGCCCGAAACCGATCATGATCCGGCCGTCGGCGTCAGTTCGTTCGGGCTCAGCGGCACCAACGCGCATGTGATCGTCACCGCCGCGCCCGTATCCGAGCGGGCGCCCCCCTCGCCTCGCCTCCCCTATGTCCTGCCGCTGTCGGCCGCCTCCCCAGCTGCGCTGACGGCGGCTGCAGCGCGATGGACGGAGACGATCGCCGCGGCCGATCCCGAGACGCTTGGCGAACTCACCGCCACCGCCGCCGCCCGCACCCCGCTCCCGCACCGCGCCATGGCGATCGGGGCGGATCGCGCTGCGCTGGCGCAGGCACTCGCCGCAATCGACCCGCCGCGCCCGGATTCGCCTGCACCGGGACCCCGGCTCGCCTTCCTGTTCAGCGGGCAAGGCGCCCACTATGCGGGGATGGGGCAAGCGCTTCACGCGGCCGAGCCGGTATTTCGTGCCGCCTTCGATCGCTGTGCCGCCGTTGCCGATGCCCTGCTGGGCCGGTCGTTGCTCGGCCTGCTCGACGATGCCCCGGCACTGTCGCAGACCGGGTTTGCGCAACCCGCGACCTTCGCGTTGCAATGGGCGCTGGCCGAACTCTGGGCGAGCTGGGGCGTGCTGCCCGATGCCGTCGCCGGGCACAGCATCGGCGAGTTCGCTGCAGCAACGGTGGCCGGCGTGCTGACGCCCGAAGCCGCGATGCGGCTGGTGATCGCGCGCGCCGCGGGCATGCAGGCCTTGCCCGCCGGCGGGGCGATGGCCGCCGTCTTTGCCGATGTCGATACGGTGCGCGCGGCACTGGCTTCGCAAGGAGACCGAGTCGCGGTGGCAGCGATCAACGCCGCCCGCGCCGTCACGGTGTCGGGCGACGCAGCGGCGCTGGATACCGTGCTCGCCGCGCTGCATCAGGCGGGAATCGAGGCGATCCGTCTCGATGTCTCCCACGCGTTCCATTCGCCACTGATGGCGCCGATGCTGCCCCGGTTCCACGCTGCCGCGATGGACGAGACACCGGCGGCGGCGACCATCGCGGTCTACTCGACAGTGACCGGCGCCCGGCTCGCGCCGGACACGCCGCTGGATGCCGATTACTGGGTCCGTCAGATCTCGGCCCCCGTGCGCTTCGCAGACGCAGTGGCGGCGTTGCAGGCCGACAGGTTCGACCGATTTCTCGAAATCGGCCCGGGCGACGTCGTGGCCGGCTTTGCGCGCCAGGCAGGCGCCCGCGTCGCGCTGGCCTCGCTGCGGCGCCGCACCGACGCCGCGACGCAGATGGCGACGACCGCGGCGGCGTTGTGGAACGACGGCATGGCGGTCGACTGGTCCGCGCGCAGCGGCAAACCCACGCGCACGGTCGGCGCCCCGCATTATCCGTTCCAGCGCAAACCCTATTGGCTGGAGGTCGGGCCGTTGCGACCGCCCGCCTGGTCGGATCAGCAACAGCAGCAACAACAGGCCGGCGTTGCGACGCAGACGGAGGGACATCGGATGGAGACGCGCACACCTATTGTCGATCATCTGGTCACGACGCTGGCGATGGTCGCCGGGTTCGATCGCGCCGAAATCAACCCGAGTCAGCATCTCACCGACATGGGCCTCGATTCGCTGATGCTGCTCAAACTCGGCCACGCGGTCGAGCGCGACTACGGCGTCGAGTTGAAGATGAGCCAGCTGTTCAACGAACTCGGCACGCTTGGCGACATCGCCCGCTATCTTGCCGGCCGCGCGACCCGCCAGCCCGAGAGCGCGCTGCCCGCCGCGGCGCCCGATCCCGTCGTCGCATCACCGGTCGCAGCCGTCTCCGCCCCGCCGCCGCCCCTCGCTACGCACGGTTCGGAGTCGGGGCTGTTCCAGCAACAGTTGCAGGCGATGACCGACCTCGCCGCACAGAATTTGCGGGGCCTGGCCGAATTGTCCCGGCTGCAACTCGCCAGCGCCACCGCGCAGCCCGCGCCGGCCCGGCCGAGTGTGGTTACGCCCAGGCCATCGGTCGCAGCCCCCGCGCCGCCACGCCCGAACATCCCCGCCCCGATCCCGGTGGCGCAAATCCGCGGCATCAATCTCGCAGGCGCCCGGCTGACGGAGGAGCAGCAGCAGTTCGTCGATGAGTTGATCGCCCGCCACCTGGCCCGCGCCGGCAGCTCGAAAACGATAACGCGCGACAGCCGCCACGTCCTTGCCGACTGGAAGCACACTCTGTCCTTCTGGGGGCAACTGAAGGAGGCCAAGTTCCCGATCGTCTCGGCAGCGTCGAAGGGCGCGCGAGTCACCGATATAGACGGCAACGTTTATATCGATATCGCGATGGGCATGGGCGTCCATTTCTTTGGTCACGCCCCCGATTTCATCCATGACGCGCTCAGGCAGCAACTTGAATTGGGTATCGAGCTGGGGACGCAGACACCCTTCGCGAGCAAGGCCGCGCTGTTGCTGACCGCATTGACCGGCACCGAACGGGTGGCGTTCAGCAATACCGGATCGGAGGTGGTGATGGTCGCGCTGCGGCTCGCGCGCGCCGCGACTGGCCGCAAGACCGTGGTGCTGTTCAAGAATTCCTATCACGGCATATTCGACGGCGTCCTGGCGACCGAGGAGGATGGCGAACGCGTGCCGATCGGGCTCGGCACGCCCGAGGGGATGATCGAGGACCTCGTCATCCTCCCCTACGATTCCCCCGCATCGCTCGACTATATCCGCGCGCATGGCGACGATCTTGCCGCGGTGCTGGTCGAGCCCGTGCAAAGCCGCAATCCCGATCTGCAGCCGCAGGGGTTCCTGAAGGCGCTGCGCAAGCTCACGACGCAATCCGGCACCGCGTTGATCTTTGACGAGATGATCAACGGCTTCCGCATCGCGCCCGGCGGCGCGCGCGAATGGTTCGGCGTGGATGCCGACATCGCGCTCTATGGCAAGATCGTCGGCGGCGGCATGCCGATCGGCGTGATCGCGGGAAAGGCGCGGTTCCTCGATTATATCGATGGCGGCGATTGGGCGTACGGGGATCGATCGGGGCCGCAATCGGCGATGATCTATTTCGGCGGCACCTTCTGCCGCAACCCGGCGACGATGGTCACCACGCACGCGGCACTGGCGCATCTCCACGCCGAGGGCCCAGCGATGCAGGCGCGCGCGACCGCGCGCACCACCGCCTTTTGCGACCGCCTCAACCACTGGTTCGAGCGCGAGCGCGTGCCGTTGCGCGCCAGGTATTTCTCGTCGCAATGGCGGATCGTGCCCGTCGGCGTACAGGATCGCGAGCCGATCGAACTCGAGCTGCTCTACCTCTCGATGATGGTCCGCGGGGTCTATACCTGGGAGCGGCGCATCTCCTTCTTCTCGACCGCGCATGGCGAGGCGGACATCGCGATCGTGTTCGCCGTGATCACGGCGGCAATCGAGGAAATCCGCGCGCGCGGCTTCGCCTGGTCGATCGATGCCTATCCCGATCCGCAGTTCACGCCGCTCAGTTCCCCCGAGCGGCGCATGTATGCGCTCGCCCAGCGTGATGGTGGCGACTTGCCCTATCATCTGCCACAAGCCTTCGTCGTCGACGGCCCCCTCGATATCGACCGGCTCGAAGAGGCGTTCCGCACCGTGATCCGGCGTCACGAAGCGTTGCGCACCGCGTTCGTGACGATCGACGGCGAACCGCTCGCGAAGCGCATCGCCGAGCCGCGCTTCGCGATCGCGCGCGAGACGATCGACGCGTCCGCGGCGGACATCTGCCTTCGTCGCTTCATCCGGCCGTTCGAACTCGCCGAGGCGCCGTTGATGCGAGTCGGGGTCGCGACGCTCGCGCCGGACCGGCACCTGTTGATGGCGGATGCGCATCACATCGCGGTCGACGGCCTCTCGTTCGACATCGTCGCCGGGGATTTGATGGCGGCCTATGAAGGGCACGCGCTGGCGCCCGTCGCGTATGATGCGCGCGCGGCGCGGCGTGCGGTCGATGCCGGCGGCGAGGGCGCGCGCGGTGCGGCGAATGCGGCGTTCTGGCGCGACCAGCTTGCCGATCCTCCGACACTGGATTTGCCGACCGACCGCGCACGCCCGCGCGACCGCGATTTCACCGGCGACGTGGTGGTCCGCGCTCTGTCCGCCGACCGCGTCGCCTTGCTCAAGACACTCGCGAAGACATCGGGCAACTCGCTGTACATCGTGCTGCTGGCGGCGTGGAGTGGCTTCCTCCACCGCCTGACCGACCAGGACGACATCGTGATCGGCGGCGCAAGTTCGGGTCGCGAGACTGTCGCCGCCGCCTCCGCGGTCGGCATGTTCGTCAACACGATCCTGTTCCGCACCCGGCCGCGCGCGGACATACCGTTCACGCAGCATCTGACCGCGATCACCGCCACCGCGCTCGCCGCCTATGATCATGGCGACTTTCCGTTCGAGGCGATGGCGGCGATGGCCCCCAATCCGGAGCCCGGCCGCAACGCGCTGTTCGACACGATGCTGTCCTATGAGAACACCACCGCGCGCGCCTTCCAGATCGACGACCTGGTCTTCACCAGCCACGATGTGCCGATCACCGCTGCGATGTTCGATCTCGCGCTCGACGTCGCGGAACTCGATGGCGCACTGACCTTGCGCTTCGCCTTTGCGACCGCGTTGTTCGATCGCGGCACGATCGAACACTGGGCCGATGCCTTCCTGCAGATGCTCGATGCGCTCCCCGGCGATCCCGATCGCCCGCTCGGCCGGATCGACTTGCAGACGCCTCGCGATCGCGGGCTGATCGCGCAGGCCAACGCCACCGCCGCACGCTATCCCGAAGTTACGCTCGCAGACCTGTTCACGGCGAGCGCCACGCGCCATGCGGAGCGCACCGCGGTGATCTTCGGCGACACGCGGCTAAGCTATGCCGATCTGGATCGGCGATCGGCGGCGCTCTCCGCGGCGATCGCAGACCGCGCACCGGTCGGGGCGTCCGTGTGCATGCTCTTGCCTCGCTCGGAAGCGTGCGTCGTCGCCGCGCTTGCGATCCTGCGCGCAGGGTGCGTCTTCGTCCCGCTGGATCCGCGCGCGCCCGCGGCGTTGCTTGACCATATCCTCCGCGACAGCGCCTGTGCCGTGGTGATCACGGACGCAACGACGGCCCCGCTGCTGCCCGAGGCGCACCGAGCGCTTGCGCTGGACCATGCCGCCACCGGAGACACCCGGCCCCGCCCCGCCCGCGCGCCCGATGAGGTGGCCTACAGCATCTACACCTCGGGCTCGACCGGTCTGCCCAAGGGGTGCCTCGTCACGCATCGCAACGTCGTTCGTCTGCTCGCCAATGACCGGCCCGTGATCGCCTTCGGGCCCCACGATGTCGGCGTGTGTGCGCATTCCTTCGCGTTCGACTTCTCGATCTGGGAAATCTGGTGTGCGTTGGCCCATGGCGGATCGGTGGTGATCGCCGATGGCGAAACCGCGCGCGACCCCAGGCTGCTGCTCGATCTCGTCCAGGCGCACCGCGTAACGGTCCTCAACCAGACCCCGGCGGCGTTCTACGGATTTATCGACGCCGTCCGCGCCACGCCGGTCCCCGATCTGGCCTCGCATCTGCGCGCGGTCATCTTCGGCGGAGACCTGCTCGAATTCGGCTATCTGCGCCCCTGGGCGGCGCTCTATCCGCTCGACCGCATCGCCTTGATCAACATGTACGGCATCACCGAAACGACGGTGCATGTCAGCTGGCACCGCATCGCCGCCGCCGATCTCGACCAGGGCCGCAGCATCATCGGACGACCGCTTCCCGATACCACGATCGAGGTGGTCGATGCGAACGGCCTGCCCTCTCCGATCGGGGTACCCGGCGAATTGTGGATCGGCGGCGGCGGGGTCTGCCTCGGCTACCGCAATCGGGCCGACCTTACCGCGGAGCGTTTTGTCGATACCCCTGGCGGACGCCGCTATCGCAGCGGCGATATCGGCCGGCGGACCGCTGATGGCGCCATCACGTATATCGGACGGAACGATCACCAGGTGCAGGTGCGCGGCCATCGCATCGAGCTCGCGGGCATCCAGCACTGGCTGGTCCTGCATCCCCACATCGAACAGGCCGTGGTGATCGCGCACGCGGATGCGGACCGACACACGCAGCTCGTTGCCTATATCGTCGCCGCAGCTGATCTCGCACCCGACATGCTGCGCGCATATCTCGGCGACCATCTGCCCGGCTACGCGATTCCGGCGCAGTTCGTCTCGCTCCCCGCCTTGCCGCTGACCGCCAATGGCAAGCTCGACCGCGCCGCCTTGCCCGTCCCCGACGCAGCATCGGCTATCCCGAGTCCGGCGATCCAGCCACCCACGACCACGATGGAAACGACGATTGCGGCCGTCTGGGCGGACGTCCTCAGGACCCCTACGATCGGCATCGACCAGAACTATTTCGCGCTTGGTGGCGATTCCATCAAGGCGCTGCAGATCGTCAGCCGGCTGCACCAGGCCGGCGTCGCCACCACCGTGGCGCAGGTGCTCAACGCCAAGACCGTGGCGGCACTCGCCACCATCGTCGCGCGCAGCCGCCCCCAGGCCGAGGTGGCCGCCAGCGGCGACACCGCGTCCTTGACGCCGATCCAGCATTGGTTCGTCGAAACGCACGGGGCCAGCGGCCATTTCAACAACGCAGCGTTGCTCACCGCCGACGATATCGACACCGAGGCCTTGGCAAAGGCGATCGCTGCCGTGGTGACGCATCACGAAGGACTCCACCAGACGCTCGACCTCTCGGTCACGCCGCCGCGCGTACGGCTCGCCCGCGATATGGCCGTACCGATCGAGCAGGTCACGGTCGCCAGTTTCGCCGAGCTCGCCGCGCACGCCGCCGACGCGCAGACCCGGTTCGATGTCGCGCACGCACCCTTGCTGCGCGTCGTCCACTACCGCCTGCCCGGTACCGAACGCCTGTTGATCTTGTGCCACCACCTCGTGATCGATGGCGTATCCTGGCGGATCCTGATCGAGGACTTGCTCGGCGCCTACACCGCCGCACGCACGGGCGCGCCGATCGCGCTTCCCTGCGCGGGTCGCTGGACCGAGTGGAGTGCAGCGCTTGCCGAGGCCGCGCAGGATCCCGCGCTGCTGGACGAAGTCGCCTATTGGCAAGACATCGAAACCACGGATATCGCGCCGATCCCCTGCGATTTCGACGATGATCGCAACGCCGTCGCCGACGCGCGGACCGTGCGCCTCACGCTCGACGCCGCCACCACCGCCCGGCTCGTGGCCGCGGCATCGGCAGACGAAACGGGCATGGCTGCGCACCTGCTCGCCGCCACCGCGCTGGCGTGCCGCGCCTGTTTCGGGCTCGATCGTTTGCGCATCCGGCTGGAAGGACATGGTCGCGCCGAGATCGCACCGGCGCTCGACCAGAGCCGGACGGTCGGGTGGTTCACCACGCTGTTTCCAGCACTCGTCGACATCGGCACCGCCAAGGATCGGTCGAGCGCCGCCGCGCACGTCGCCGCCATGCTTGGTGCCATCCCGCGGAAGGGCATCGGCTATGGCCTGTTGCGCTATCTGGCGCCCGCGTCGGCCCGCGCTGGACTGGTCTTCGGCCCTGCCCCCGAACTGGGTTTCAACTATCTCGGTCATTTCGACACCGCGCTCGGCGGCGGTTTCCACCTGGCGGACGAGCCGACCGGCGGCTTGCTCGCACCAACGCTGCGCCGTCCCGAACTGCTCGACATCGAAGCCGCGATCATCGGTGGGTGCCTCGAAATGGCGATCGGCTATGGCGAGCGCCTGCACGCGCGCGCCACGATCGAGCGATTCGCCGCCGCGATGCGCGATGCGCTCGCCCCATCCGCCGCGGATGAGGTCGCGTCCCCCGCGCTGTTGGCCGCGGCGGACCTGACACCGGCGGCAATCGAGACGGTGCTGGCGCTATCCCCGCTGCAGGAGGGCATGTACTTCCACGCCGCGACCGGAGACCGCCACGCCTATCTCCAGCAATTCACCTATCGCATCCGCGGTCCGCTCGACCACACCGCCTATGCCGCCGCCTGGCAGCAGCTGACCGCGCGCCACCAGGCCTTGCGCGCCGCGATCGCCGCCGCCCCCGGAGACTCCCCGCGCCAGCTGATCCTGAAAGACCGACCGATTCCGATCCGGCACGAGGACGTCCGCCGACTGACCAAGGCCAGGCGCATCGCCACCGTCACCGCGCTCGCCGAAGCGGAACGCACCGGCTTCGATCTCGCGCACGATCCGCTCTTCCGCATCGTCCTCGTCCGCCTCGGCGAAACCGAAACCGACGTCATCCTCACGCTCCACCATATCATTTCGGACGGCTGGTCGCTCGGCGTGATGATGGGCGAGCTGCTGGCGCTCTACCGGGCGCAGGTCGACGGGCAGGTCGCGGATCTGCCGCCCGCCCCGCCCCTGTCGCAGCACATCGCCTGGCTCGCCAAGCAGGACGAGCAGGCGGCGCGGCGGTTCTGGAGCGCCCGCCTCCACGAGGCGCCATCGCCCTCGACCATTCCCGGCATCCGCCCCGGTGACGGTCACGGCTATGCGGTGGCCGAGCAGGCCTTCGCCTTCGACGCGTCGACCACCCGGAGCCTGACCACGCTGGCGGCGAGCCAGGACATCACGCTGAATACGTTGGTCCAAGCGATGTGGGCGACGCTGCTCGCGGGGTTCAACGGGAGCGACGACGTCATCTTCGGCGCGATCGCGTCGGGGCGCCCCGCCGACCTTGCCGATGTCGAGCGGATGGTCGGCCTGTTCCTCCAGCCCATTCCCGTGCGGGCCCGGATCGCCCCCGACGATACGATCGCCACGCTCGCGCACCGGCTGCAGCACGACGCCAACGACGCTGCGCCCTTCCACTATTTTCCGCTGGCCGCGATGCAGCGTCTGGGTGGCACGCGCCGTGTCGTGTTCAATCATGTGCTGGTGTTCGAAAACTATCCGTTCGCGGACGGATCGAACGGCGTGCTGCACATTGGCGACGTGCGCGCGGTCGAACAGATGCACTTCGATTTCAGCCTGGTCGTGCAACCGGGCGACACGCTGGAAATCAAGGTCACCTATAACCGGCACGCGCTCGATGCCGCCGAGATCGACCGGATTGAGACGCAATGGCGCGCGCTGGCGGCGGCGCTGCTGGAGGCACCCGATCGACCGCTCGGGTCGATTGATCTGGCCGGTGCGGTCGAGCTCGCCCCGTCCGCCCCGTCCGCCGGAACCGTGCTTGACCTGTTCGCGCGGCAGGCGGCGGCGCGACCCGAAGCGATTGCGGTCGACAACGGCACCGACACGCTCAGCTACGAGGCGCTCGACGCCCGCGCCGACGCGCTGGCGCGGGTGCTCGTCGGGATCGGGGTTGGCCACGGCGACCGGATCGCCGCGTTCCTGCCAAGCGGGGCCGATCATATCGCGACGATGCTCGCGGTGTGGAAATGCGCCGCGGTCTTCGTGCCGCTCGATATCGACGCGCCAGCGCGCCGCATCGCGCATCTGGTCGCGCAGATCGCACCGGCCGCACTCGTAACAGCCGAGCCGCTCAAGGCCTGCATCACCGGCTCGAGCGCCCTGCCCGCCGATCGCATCATAGCCTGGGGCGCCGATGGCACGCTTTCAGCCGCCGCCGATGCCGACCTCCCTGCCTTGCACCCGACGCCGACCGACGCCGCCTATGTGATGTTCACCTCGGGCTCCACCGGAACCCCGAAGGCCATCCTCGCGAGCCACGCCGGCCTGCGGCATTTCATTGATTGGGAGATCGCCGAACTCGGTATCGGCGCAGGCGCCCGCGTCGCCAATCTCGCGCTGCCGACCTTCGACGTGTCACTCCGCGACATCTTCCTCCCGCTCGCGGCGGGGGGAACCGCCTGCATCGCGCCCCGCACCGTCCGCCGCGACGGCGCAGCGCTGGTCGCCTGGCTATCGTCCGAGAAGATCGCGGTCGCCCATGTCGTGCCCAGTATCTTCCGCCTCGCGCTGAAGGCGATCGAGGAGGCGCCCACGGCACTCCCGGACCTGCGTCATCTACTGTTTGGCGGCGAAATGCTGTGGGGCGCCGATGTCGAGCGCGCCCGCGCCACGCTCGGCGGCGCAGTCACGCTCCGCAATCTCTACGGTCCGTCCGAGACGACTCTCGCCAAATGCTGCTACCGGATCGACGGTCCCGTTGCGCCCGCGCGGGCGATCCCGGTCGGTGCCCCGCTGCCGGGCACGCAGGTGCTGATCGTCAAGGATGACCGACTGGCGGCACCCGGCGCGATCGGCGAGTTGTATATCGCCCCACCGTTCGCACCGCTCGGCTATCTCGGCGACGCGCAAAAAACCGCCGAGCATTTCATCACGCGGGCCGAGTGGGGCGATCGGGTATTCTACCGTACCGGCGATCTCGGCCGCTCGCTCGCCAATGGGGCAATCGAGGTCTGCGGACGCCTCGACGGCCAGGTCAAGGTCAACGGCGTGCGCATCGAGCTGGGCGAGATCGAGCAAGCCGCGATGGCGAGCGACGAGGTCGATGCCGCCGTCGCGATCGCCCACAAGCGCGAAGACGGCGAACTGTCGCTCGCCTGCTACTACACGCTCACGCGCTCGCTCAACCCGGCAGCGCTGCGCGCGCGGCTGGCGCTCGAACTGCCTGCACCGGTGATGCCGCACTTCCTCATCCCGCTCGACGCGCTGCCGTTGGGCGTCAACGGCAAGGTCGACCGGCGCGCGCTGCCAAAGCCGGAGGAGCTCGTCACCGGCCGTATCGCGCATGTCAAACCTGACGGCGCCGTGGAAACGCGCGTCGCGGCGATCTGGAGCGAGGTGCTCGGGTTGAAGCGGATCGGCGCCACCACGCCTTTTTTCGAGGTTGGCGGCGATTCACTTCGCGCCATCCGCGTGCTGACGCGCATCAACGCGGAGTTTGGCGCAGCGCTCAGCATCGGTGCGTTCTTCACCGCGCCGACGGTGCGCGCGATGGCCGCCGCACTTGCCCCCACGTCAAAAGCGCGCGCGCAAATTC
>Ga0308169_10003937_pt1 | contig 14156 bp, 17 predicted proteins | sample PhyBR1_2_FD_202139 | JGI IMG/M metagenome (GOLD analysis project Ga0308169, IMG submission 202139) | Phyllosphere microbial communities from UC Gill Tract Community Farm, Albany, California, United States - DLSLSB.R1 | ecosystem: Host-associated > Plants > Phyllosphere > Unclassified | place...
TCCGATGTCTCCTCAACAAATCCGCTCCTTCTCCAGGAGGAAAACCTTTGATCTCGGAGAAACTCTTTAACGAAGCTATCGGCGACGACTTCAAGCGACGTGGTATCTCGATCAATCAGAACCCATTCATGAAATCGACGGACAACAACCTTTCGACAGATATCGATTGGTGGTCGAAACCTTGCGAAGGACAAGACGAAACTCTCGGATGGAACATGCTGCAACAATGCTATCACCGCGCAGAGGTATGCCTAGTCCAAAGAGCTTGAAGAAGGGTACCGCTGACCTGTCTTGCCGTAGACTCCCGTTGGATTCAGACCAGATGTCACCGAGTGGTCTGGACTTGCGAACACGTACTATGCAGTCGATCGGGAGAAGGATCTGGTTTTCGTGGTTTCAACTCAGTCCCTCGCCTGGGGCCAGCCTGACATGATCAAGCTCAAGAACGACTTTTTCAAACTGGTTTTCGATTATTCGAAAGAGGCTTGAAGGAAGGAACGTTACGCTTTTTGTCGCTTGCGATGGGAACGAGGGCGCTTGTATAGTAGATAGTGGAATGGTGCTGAGTTACAGGTTCTGCAGTGGTAATAGCTTCGAAAGGGAAATTGTAGTTCTGCATAGTGGACATTCAGCCTGTACAATCGATAGTCAGCCTTGATTTGGATGCATTCAGTGACAGAGAGACTCACTTTCTCCCTCGCCCATCCAACGACACACTCCCAACAGACTACGAAACGAACAACATTCAGTGGGAGAACTCGCAAGAACGAGGAATCGGAACTCACAGACATGACCACACTCTGTCGCCGTCGAATCCCTCCTCGTACCAAGACACAATGTACAGCTCCTCTCGGTATCCTCCTCATCAGGGTAAGGTGCAGATTGCTCGGGATCATCCGGATCGAAAACGACCGTCGAGAGAGGTCTCCCATCAACCGTAAACTTCTTCTTCGCCTTCTGTTGTCGTTCCTTCTCTTGTTCTTGCTTCTCAAGGTAAGCGGGATCGGCGAGAACTGCAGCTTGTCTTCGTCTTCGATAGGCTAGGATTCCGCGAGTCAGGATTTGAACCGCCATCAAGACTCCGAGCACTTCGTAGGATGATGGAGCAGGCGAGGTAGAAGGACTTGATGCTCGTCGACCTTGCATCGAGATCTGCAGAAGAACGAATCGAAATGAGCGACACCTTGCATCGAGAGAAAAAAGAGGTCGAGACGTACGAAGCGAATTCCAGCAAATCGTTTACTCAGGTTGTAGTATCGCCCGAAGAGGTAGAAGATTGTAAGGTGAACGCTCCGCAGGTAATCTTCCGTTAGAGTCTCGAACGACGGAAGGTCTTTCGCAATCGAGGCGAGTCGATTCAATATTCGCTGCGATATCGAGCCTTTCACTGGTGGAGGAGCCGAAGTCGTGAAGAGAGAGTCGACGTCGGATTCGGAAGAACGGAGAGCTTCGTTGCGGGCGATGAGAGCTCTACGAGAGTTGGCGTAAACTCGAGCGAGGAAGTAAGGGACGAGGACATGAAGACCGACGAGAGCGGCTCGTCGCTACAAGGGGAGAGCGTGAATAATTCAGACGATGAATTGCCTAGAGCGGTTGACGTACAGCTCGAGACGGAGGTTTGCGATTCCGAGTCTGGTATTGGAGAATGTCGCAATACTCCTCACCGAGAGTTTGCGAGCCTGTCTCCGATGTTTCGTCAGCTTCTGCCGAGTCTGTTGATGTCGTGTGATCTCACCTAGTAGTGTGGTAAGAGCGAAATACGCTAATCGGGACCCATGGTGAAGCTCTTTCGACCACTTCTGCAACCACCGAGTGCCTATCCAAGTGCACCAGATCAGCTGTCATTCACTTCTTGTAGCTCAGACGACGTACCCAGCAAAGATCTAGCGACATCCTCGACTTGTTCTGATAGTTGTGAGAGATAGTAGAGATCCTTCTGGTTCGCTCGAACTACAACAGATAGAACCTCGTGAGCTTGTCATACTCATCTTTAGTGTTATAGAGAGCTACTGACCTATCTCTGGTTGAGCAGCATGGGCGAAGAAGGGAACTCTTCGAGGAGAGCGAGGGTTTGTTGACGCTCTCGCTTTTGCAGCTACGAGGGCCGGTGTTGGTTGCTGTGTAGGTTGAATAGTTTGTACCGGTGCTGTTCGTGTTGAAGGCGAGTCGCTCATTGATGTTGTGAGGTGATGTTGTGCTGTCGGACCTCTGTATTACCCGAAATGCTGACCCCTTTCGCATTTCGCCAGGGTTTTCCAAAAAGTTGACGAAGTTGATCTTTCTCTCCGTAGCAGAACCCCTACGACATCTTCACGCACTCCGGACTATTACGCCGCAGAATCGAATTCGGATCCGAACTTCTCTCGAACTTTCCTTCATTTTCGTTTTCTTCGTCTCTTCGACTCATCGATCGCTTCAGCTCACTCTTCCCCGTCGTCTGGATCCATCTTCGTCTCCAAAACGACACTTGACCGGAATCGCTTCTGAAACCAAAACCAAAAGCTTGACTTCTCTGTGCCGCGGCCCAACACTTCCCCTCCTCTCTCGACGATGGTAGTCTCAATTTGTGTCGTAGGAGGTGCAGGTGAGTCTGCTGTCGACGGCTTACAAACCCAGCGACTCATGATGCAGCTCTTTCCGCAGGTTTGATCGGACGAAGGCATGTCGAACATTGCATCGCAGAGCCCACAGTTGAGCTCTCATGCATCGTCGATCCGACTCCTTCTGGAAGGCAATTCGCTCAGGAGCAAGGACTTGAGCTGTACAAGACAGTAGAAGATCTGCTCAAGGCGAGGGAAGAGGGAAAAGTGAAAATCGACGGAGTGATTCTAGCCGTACGTCCGCTCCTTCTTGATTAACATTTCTCGAGAGGCCAGCTCTGACGATTCTTTCCACTAGACTCCCAACTCTACGCATGTACCGCTAGCCATCCAATTCCTCGAAGCGGGGATACCCACTCTCGTCGAAAAGCCGCTTTCGACAGACGGACTCAGCGGTCGAACACTGGTCGAACTCGAGAAGACTAGTCGAGCGAAGGTACTTGTTGGTCATCACCGACGATTCGTGAGCCATTTCGTGACGCACCAGTATGACGATCGTATACTGACATTCGAGCTTTCGTTTCGTTTCGCAGAACCCTTACGTCGTCAATGCCAAAACCCTGATCGATAGCGGTTGCCTCGGTCAGATCCTAGCGGTTCAAGGACAATGGACAGCCCTCAAGCCGCTTTCCTACTTTGACGCACCGACCGATTGGCGAAAAGATCCGAAAACAGGAGGTGTCGTCCTCATCAATCTCGTTCACGATATCGATCTCTTCCGACACTTCTTTGGTAACGTCACTCGAGTATACTGCGAGCTTGGATCCAGTACGAGAGGATTTGAGGTGGAAGAGACCGGCGCAATCACTCTCAAATTCGCTTCGGGAACTGTAGGAACCTTTATCTTTTCCGAGTGAGTTACATTTGTCTACGAAGCCAGTTCATCGGGATTCACTGAGATGTAGGAAACTCGTAGTGCGGCGGCTTCAGCAGGACATTTTGAATCGGCCTCGGGCGAAAATCCTCTGATGCCTCAACTCGTAAGTCCCATTCTTCCCATCAGAGCAGATGCTCGGGACTTAGAGAACCCGTCAATTAGGGCGAGCCAGTATACTCGATCATGGGAACGAAAGGCTCCTTCTCGTTCCCCGACCTCAAGCTACACCATTATCGCTCAACTTCCGAAGCCTGGCTCGATAAGCTCACCGTCGACCCTTCGCCTCCGATCGATTCAACTCCACCATTCACACATCAGCTCCGACACTTCGCCGAGGTCTGCGAAGGGAAGGAAGAACCGAACTGTTCAGCTCAAGATGCGCTCTTGACGATCTTGACTCTCGAAGCGATTCTCGAATCTGCAAAGACTGGTCTACCAGTTCAAGTCTCGCAGTCGTAGGCAATCATATGGCTGAAAAAGCGAATATGTAGTGGTCTAAATCTCTATTGTTGCAATCTAGGTGAATCATCAGAAAGAACGATAATATGGAAAGAGAGAATCTATGGAGAGCTGCAACAGGAGAAAACGACAGGAGTGACAGAGGGGTAACGAGCAAGAAGCAATATAGGGATATATAGGAAGAGGAAGCAAGAAAAGAGGAAGTCTAAGCGGCGACAGATTTGCGGTGTCGGCCGCAGAAAGCTTCGATTCGATCGCAAGCTTGGAGGAGGATAGGAAGGGGAGTAGTCGTGACGAATCGCATGTAACCATCGAGCCTACAAGAGCGGAGAAACTTGTCAGCTCAAGCGAAAGCAGAGACAAAATAGCGAAGAGAAAGTCAGACACATACCTGAAACAGGCACCGGGAAGGATGAAGACTCGCTCTTCTTCGTGCAAGAGCTCGATGAACTCCTTGTCGGATGAGGCAAAGTTGTCGAGACCGCCGCACATCAAGTACATAGCACCAGCGGGTAGGAGTGGGGTGAGTCCTTCGATCTTGCTGAGTCGAGCGTGAAGCGCGATTCCAGTCTTCTGAAGCTTGTCCATCGAGTCGAGGTAAAACTTCTCGGGAGTGTTGGCGAGAATGGCGGGAAGTGCACGTTGCATCGTCGAGTTAGGGCCTTGAATTCGGAACGAGTACTTGGCCATTCCTCCTCGAACCTCCGAGAGTACTCCTTGAGGGTCATGTACGATGATCCAACCCAATCGCCAACCCGGTGCAAGCCATCGTTTCGAGACCGCACCGACAACGAGGACTGGAGAATCGCCGCAGACAGAGGCGTAAGGAGTGAAAACTCCTGCGTTGAACTTTCCTTCAATTCGAGGAGCGTCGGCGGTGGAAGGTCGAGCTCCGTGAGATACATCCCAGGCGAGTCCAGCGTAGACTATGGAACAAAACGAGATGAATGATTGTGACAGAGAATCGAAAAAGTCGACTCACCTTCGTCCGCGATAACGATGACCTTCCTTCGAGCCATGAGCTTCGCGAAGTCTGCGAGGTGCTCTTTGCTGTAATTACTTCCAGTAGGGTTTCCAGGGTTGTTCATGATGATGCAAGCGGTGTTTTCGTCGATGAGCGAATCGATGTGCTCGAGATCGCATTCCCAACCACGCTCAGGCAACAAGTCGTAGTACCTCAACTCGACTCCACTGATGGCGGCCATTGCTTCGTAAGCGGTGAAGAGAGGTCGAGAGATGAGCATGTTCTTTCCTTCGCTGCAGAGAACTGAAATAGCCTGTTTCGAAACGAGCAGTATATCAGCTTTCGACTTCCAACTTCATTATCAATTGATTACGTACCATTTCGAGAGCTCCACTACAGCCATGAGTCATAACAACATCGTTCTTCGTTGGTCTGAAGTTTCCTCCTTCTCCCTCAGTGTAGTAATTCGCGACACTCTCCCTCGCATCCGCGTATCCAACCGATTCAGGGTATCCGAGTGATCTCAATCCTTCCAAACTATCTCTGATGGCGCTGATCGCTTCTGGTGCAGGGGGGAAGTTTCCATAAACAGAGGGGTCTCCGATACCAAGGTTGATGAGAGGCTTGTCTACTCCTTCTTCGGGGGGAGCTGAAAGGTCGATTCCTGAGATCGCTTCTCGAATAGCTAAGACGCGGGGGGGAAGCAGTCAGCGATTTGAGGCATAAAAAGGAGGAAGAGATTTGAAACAACTCACGGTTGGAGATCCTAGCGACCTGAGGGTTGACCTCTGCTTTCTTCCATCCCTTTGCGGGTGCGCTTGAAGTAGATTGGACGTTTGCGTCGGGCATGATAAGAGGTTTGTGTTGAACGATAAGGAGGAAAGAGGGAGGCGGACTTCGGATGAACGAGTGCTGTAGTAGCTATCTAGTGGTCTATCGAGAGTGCTGAAAGTAGAGAAGAGAGCGTCTACTGTAGAGGGTGAAGAAGTAGAAGAAGAGTCGAGAGTCAAAAGAGGAAAAAACACTGCCGAAAAGAACAAGAGAAATTTGTTGGCGCGGTTTCCCGTTACATGCTCAGGGGAGGGACGATAGTGGCAATAGAGCAAGCGTCTTAAAATCTCTGCTTTCTCTCTCTTCTCTCCTCCCACTTTCTCCTCGTCTTTCGCGCTTTGACCTCGGACTACTCCTCTACCTGTCGCTCTAGATAGTCTGCTCTCATGAGTTGACTTCGGAAGTGGGAAACTACCCCTATTCCTTCCCCGGCGTGATCCGCGGATTTGACTCGCTCCTCTTTTCTCATCTCGTTCCCGAATTCGCACTTGCTCTCTCCTTCCTCTCTTCACCAGACAGATTCGTCGTAATGGTGCTCTGGATCTCGCCATGGAAGCTCTTTCGACAGTCTGTACTCGCCGGAGTCATCTTCGTTCTCGCGCTCCTCATCTTCTCGTTGGACGGGATAATCCTGGGCCTAAGGGGTTATTGGTATGGCTTCGTCACCTCCTGGCAGCTCGATAGCCTACTGGGACTTGATGGTGAGTAGAACGTCATCTTCAGTACCGTCACCAATGATATCTGATCTCGACGAGTTTCCCGCAGGTCTCTCGTTTGGAATCCTCGTTTCCATAATGTGGTACGCGACGATAATATTCCTACTTACCGACCTCATGGCGACACTCCTAATCGCCTCGAGGGACCTACAAGAAGGTACTGTCATCGCTTTCGGCGTAAGCTTACCTTTCTCCCTCTCCTCGATACCTGACGAAAGCTCAACGCTGCATTCTCAAACAGATCATTTCAATCATGCAAATTCCGCTCATTACACTCTTCTTGATGTACGAGCTGAACCCGACGAATCAGCTTTGGCTCCTTGTCGCATGGTGAGCGAATTTTCGCTTAACTTCGAGAGATCTCTGCTCACGAGTCAAGCGTATACTTCGCTTCAGCATCGAAACGGACTACTCGGACAACTGTTCCTCATGGCTCAAGACGCACAAGTACCTCATGATTATCCCTTCGTCAATCAGCTGTGCCCTCCACATCGTTCTCCTGGGATTCGCTTCCCACTACATCCGCACTCGAACGACGACCTCTGCCGCATTACTCCTCGACGACGAGCTCGAATATCTCAAAGCAGAAGAGAAGACGAAAGAGGCCAAGAAGAAGCGGAAGGAGGAGAAGAAGCGAGCGAAAAAGGAGGAGAAAGAGAGGAAGGAACAGCTTAAGAAGCCGAAGCCTACCTACATCTACCATAGCGGATCTTCATCGGAAGAGGAGAAGAACGGAGTGGATCAGACATCGGGATCGCTTCCTGCTTACCCCTCCGATCCTGAACTCTCGTCGGACCTCGAAAAACAACCATATCCTCTTCAAACCGAGACGCAAAAGGAGATGGGAAGGAGGCGAAGAGGAAGTACGTATAGCAGAAGAAGCTCTCGGGGATACTAGAGCTAGCTGTCGAATAGGCGGAGAGCAAGGCAAGAGACGAGTGAAGCAAGAGGAGTTGGAGGATAGAATACTTTGCAGAAAGATTGCTGGCAATACTTAGTCGAAACTCATTCACGCATACCTTCCCCTGACCTCTCGGTCAAGTCCGAGAATGTCTACAACTCCGACTTCTCCAGGTAGAGCATTCCAGAAATTGGCATCGAGGACGGGGTTCGGGTCGAAAGTCGACAAAGTTCCTCGCATGTTCAGAGTCGGGATAGCCTTGACGACTTGATCTCTCGCTGTCGTTGCGTTGGCAGGTCGTGCGGCTTCGAGCCAGTCTCTGAGCGATTGAACTTGAGTTTCAACGAAGGTGCGAGGTGGAGTCGATTGATTGAGTTCAGGGACTACTCGGAGAGCTCTGGTCAGTACGCGGACTCTGACATGACACGGAACGTTCGCTTTGCGAGAGACTTACAGATTCGGGCCAGATCTTTGCGGATCTTCTCTGCTTCTTCGGCCATTCGGAAGATGTCGCTCATCTTTCTTCCTCCCGCTCGTAGGTGCCTGGTACGCGACGAGTAAGCACAGCAAGAGGAAGATGAGGCGGTAAAGACTCACTGTTCGAGAGCCATGTATCCAATTGAAGGTTTCGCATAGTAGTCGGCAGGCAAAAGCTTGTAGGCAAGATCGTAATACCTAGCAGCTTTTTTGGCGTGTGCGAGATCGGCGAGTACTGCTTGACCACTCGGAATCTTGTTGAGGTCGAGGGGAATCGATCCACGGAAAGCTGAAGCATAGGCGAGCGCTAGGTACGCTCGAGAGTTTGGCAAGACCTGTGAAAATGGGACAAAGTTCCATCAGCTTAACGTAGAACGTGAGGCATCGAGCGAGCGGATCTGTGCAGAACTCACATAGTAGGCAAAGCGAGAGTGATCTGTGGTATCGGAGGACCATTCTGATTGAGGATTCTCGGCGATGATAGCTTTTGCATCCGCTTCGATTGCCTCGAGCGAGAACATCTTCTTCGCTGAGTCACTGGTCGCATATAGGTGTCCTTCTTGACGGTACCGCATCAGCTCAACCTTGAAGAGTCGAACCATCGTAGGCCGGAACGAGTGACCTTTGTCGTCGTAATCGGCGTCTGACCAGACTTTGTTTCCCCTACTCACTTACACGGCGATCAGCAAAGGTGCACACCAGCTCAGTAGAGGTAGTCGAGACTCACTCATTGAGTATGTCGACTGCGAGTTGTAGGTCTTGAATAGCTTCTCCTATTTACAAGCGAGTCAGCGATCGAGACAACGAGCAAGCGGTCGAGCAGAAGTCGCGGCTGACGAACCGTATTTGTGATCCTCGGCTTTGATATACGAGATGAGAACGGTTCCTCGAGTCAAGGTTGAAGAGAGTCGCCTCATACTGTCGAAATAAGGGTCAATCAGCTAATCGGATCGGACGTGAAAGGTATGGGCGTACCTGAGCCATCCCTCTCGCTGCCTCTGCTTCTCAAGATCCGCTACGATCTCCTTCGCTGACCATCGACGGTTCTCAAAGTATCGCATCGCGCCGAGTGCGGAAAAGTCGAAAGTGTTCAGGGCGTTGAATTTGGCGAGGTAAGAGAAAGATGGATCGCTACCGAGGTGACCAGGTGGTATGATGAAAGCTAGCCTATCGAGCAAAATACATTCTGAGGCCAAGGGGAACGCATCAGTGACCGCTCCAAACTGAAGTATTGACGCGCAGAGGACGAGAAACTGACCACTTAGATGTTGTGAAGCGAGCGAGCCAGGTCTTCCTTCGAAGCGAGTGTTCCTCCCGGTACCCGTCTTCTTCATAAGATTCTCATCGAGCGTGACCCATCCTTCCGCACCCCTTTGATACGCATAAGTAAGGAAATGCAGCCCAACTCCCATTTCGATTGAACCATCATCATGAGCCTTTTGCAGCTTGAACGGCCAGCTATCCTCCCAGCGCCGAGTGAGAGTGCTATCGGCGGACGGCGAGTCTGCAGGCATGGTCTGAGGAGCTCGCGTGTCGCGCTTCGCAGTCTCTTTGACCGTTTTGAGAGCGGCGACGTATCGGAACTTGGTCGGTACGTCTTCGGCAAAGTCAATAGCGCTCGCATCTAGAGACGAAGTGTCAGAATGGTTCGGACATTGAGGTGAATGAGGTGCTCACAAGCTCTCTCTGCGAGTTCGAAACTCTGCATTCTCGAATACGCCTCTCCGCTCCTAGCGAATCCTTTACTCCATCGAGGTCTCAGTTTGATGCATCTACTGGCATCGGCAAGTGCCAGCTCGAATCGGTCGAGATGAGCCAAGCAAGCTGATCGATTCGATAACAGAGCACCGAGTGCGATGTTGTCCTTTTCGAGATCGAGGGCTTGACTGTAGAGATCAAGAGCTTCTTGCCACTGCTTCTTCGCGAAGTGAGCGTTACCTTGAGCCTTGAGTGCTGCAGCCATTTTTAACCTGCGAGACGAGTTTAGAGTGATCAGCGAATAGCTTCAAAACCAGCGTGTCGGTTCGAGTCCACGAAGATCCTATGATATGTCTGAGTAGATCAAGGCAAACCTCGCTTCCCTTTGAGCTGTCGTCGCTGTCTTTCTCCCCTCATTCAACCTCCATCTCAGATCCTCGATTTCTCTTCTCTCTTCTCTCCTGTTACCCTGTTAACCAGTTGTACTAAGTGAAAGGATGCTTACAGATCTTCGAGGGTTGTCTTGAGGTACTGAAGAGCTGTGTAGTCGAATGAACGTGAAGGGAAGGGAAACAACCTTCGAAAGTTCCCTCTGCCTCGTTCCGCAACTTCACTCGACTGAGTTGAAGACTGAGTTGAAGAAGAGAGAACAGTGTCAAGAACCCCTCAAAAACAGGCGCGCAAGTCTGAAGCCTATAAGTGAATTCAGTTTCTTCGACTTTTCGCAATTCTTGACATCTCGACATCCGTTCATTCAGGTCGCTCAATCTGAAGGCTATACTCGCATTGAATTGGCGACTCACAAGCTAGATAGGGGAAGAAAGAAACTGGATTCGTTGCGTAAAAGGAACAACTACAAAAGACTGACTTCGCAAAACTTCCTTTGAAACTTCAAGCGTTGGCCTACTTTCGAGCGTTGATGTGAACCGTCTTTCCATCGATGAAAGCGTACAGCTGAGCCTTGATGACGATTCCGACATCTCCAGGCAACTTTGACCAGTACTCAGTCGTGAAGATTGAATTCGTGTCGATTGATTCGTTGTTCCATCCGATGTTGAGAAGGGGAGCAGCTTTGAGAACGAGATTGATAGGAGCAACACCATTCAAAGGTTGAGTCGTAGGCGACTTGAGCCAGTCTCGAAGAGCTTGAACTCGCCCTTCGACAAAAGTACGAGCAGGATCTTCTTCGTCAAGGTGAACAACTAGAGTTCGAGCAAAAGTGTGTGGCTGTGCGAGTGAGTGAGAGAGGGAGAAGGAGAGACTCACAGAATCGAACTAGATCTCTACGAATCTTCTCAGCTTCCTCTGCGAGTCTCAAGACTTCTTTGACGGTCTTTCCTCCTGCGAGCAAGTGCCTGTGTGGGAGTATCGATAGAAGGTGAATAAGCGAGTAGTGAGGAGCGGAGGGAGAGAGAGAGCATTAAAGACAGGGAAGTTGAGAGTGAGGAGGAAATCAATAAAAGGTGGGTTAGCCAGAGAACTCACATTTCGAGAGCTTTGAATCCAATCGAAGGTTTTCCGTAGTAATCGTTTGGGAACAACTTGTAAGCGAGGTCGTAGCAGCGAGCGGCTTTCTTTGCATTCTCGAGATCGGCGAGTGCAGCGGTTCCAACTTTGAGCTCGAGAGGGTTCAGAGGTGCTTGAGCTCGTCGAGATGCAGCGTATCCGAGAGCAGCGTGAGCGTGAGCAGTAGGCATGACCTGCGTGGAATGACAGAGTGAGCAGTGCTGTAAGCAATTCAAAGCTGGAAACCGAGAACTCACGTGAGTCGAAAGTCGAGAAATGCGGACTCCTTTGTCATTGCGACGAGGGTTCGTACCGATATACTCAGCGATGAGGTTTCTCGCGAGAACTTCGATCAATTCGAGCGAGGATACACTCGTCGCAGAATCGCTCGAAGCCATTTGATTCGCTTCGACTCGATAGTCTGGGGATCAAAACGCCGCTATCAGCTGTTACAAACGGAGTGAGTAGCTACGTAGAGGTTTTTGTACTCACGCAGAAGCTGAGCTCGCATCATGCGATAGAACGTCGGTCTGAACGAGCTACCCTTGTTTTCCCACTTGACGTCTGACCAAATTTCGTTTCCCTTTTCGATGATAGCGATGGCCAATTCGAGCTCGATAATCGCTTCACCTGCATCAATCAATCTCGACCGATTCAGTCAAGCTTGTCAAAAAGGAAAGAGGAAATTGGTCGATCACTCACCGTGCTTTTTAGCCGAACTGTTGATGAACGCTAAGAGAACGGAACCTCGGATGATGACTGATGCAGTTGTACGAATACTAGAAAGACAGAGAGAGGAAGAGTTGATCAGCCAATCGAGTACAGGCTCGTTTCCGGTACAAGTGCGAAAAGGTACGAACATTGACCAATCTTGACCATTTCGACGTTGTTTCTCGAGATCGGCGATGATTTCTCCCGCTGTCCACCTCCGACCAATGAAGTACTTCTTGACCGAAGCTAGATGCATGAACTGGATACCGGTCAATTCGAAGAATCTGTCTCGATAGGACCAAGTTCCCATTTCGCTATTCGGCACAGCGAATGCTAAATGATCGATCAAGATGCATTCTGTCCACGACTACTGCTGATCAGTATTCTTCGAGAGATTGAGAGACGAAATCGATCGCGTACCAGCGAGTTGTTGATTGACGAGACTTGCTGGTGCTCCCATAATTTCACCATCCTTCTTGAACAGCGCCTTGTCCAGATCAGCCCAAGCTTTTGCCGCCATGTTCCACCCATCAATCATCATCGAAATCGCACCATCGTGAAGCTGATACCCTTGAGCCTTTGCGTCCATGACTCGTTGAATCCACGTCGAATGATATCTTTGACCGAGAGCTTTGATTGAACTCGGTACGAACGAGTTTCGCTGTTGACGAGCTTCACTAGCTTGCACCACCTTGCGAGCAGCTACGTAACGAGCCTTGATCGTTGAATCCTCAGCGGTTCGGATCGCTTCCGAATCTAGGGAAGCTCAAGATGCAATCAACGTTTGAAATTCGCCTCACGGAGACCGGGACTTACAAGCGAGGTTGGCATACGACCAGTTATATTGTCTCTCGCCGCAACGAGCGTAAGATTTGCTCCAGTTTGATTGAAGTTTGATACAAAGTTGACCGGCGGCGACAGCGTCGTTGAAGCGATTGAGGTTGGTAAGGCAGTGACTTCTATTCGAGTGTAACACAGCTCGCTGCTTCTTGTCCGATTCGTCGATGAGAGTGAGAGCTTGAGAATAGCATTCGAGAGCTTTCTCCCATTCTTTCGCTGCGACGTGAGCATTTCCTTCGATCTTGAGCGCTTCAGCCATCGTGGACCTATAATATCGTTCGAACTGAACGTCAGTTGTTACGATCTAGAGGAGAGAGTAAGTTGTTGCGAGGACTTGAACTCCAAACAGCGAAAACTTGCGAAAACGCTCAAACCTCTTCCCATCTCCAGAAACTGACAGACGAAGCTGCTAGAGGTCTAGTAGATCACCTACAGCCTTGAGACTACCCCTTCGAGCTGTCCTCTTTCCTCTCCAGCTTCATTCAACCTCTATCTTGATCGCGTGTTATCTCCCCTCTCACACTCCCGAGAACCTCGGAAGACAGCTGAGTAGAGTAGGGGGATACTTACAGATCGAGTGAAGGTGCTTGCAGATAGTCCAGAGCGGTGTAGTCGAATGAAAGTGAAAGGAAAGGAAACAACCTCCAAATTTCCAAATTCTCCCCTCTCTTCCTTTCTCCCATCAAAGTCGACTAGGCTCACGACTCGATCAGAACCATACATACAAGCTCAACATCGCAGAAGCGCGAGTAATTCGCGAGAGACACTACCCTACTTTCTCGTCTCTCGAAATCGACCTCTCCTTCATCCCTCTCACACGACCTGGAGCACACTGTAGATCGAGACGAGGTACTTTCTGCATGATGGCTTTATGGATGAACAGCCTACTTTGTGGATCAGACTTTGACTTCGACTGCTCCTCGAGTCTCTCTCAGCTTCGTCTCGACGTCTCGCTTCTGCTTTTCGTGGGATGCAGCTGCTATGCTTGAGAGGGATACTCAATCACTACTTGACCCTCGTCGTCGTCGTTCGGACTATCCGCGGAGGTGATCAACAGGAGACGATTCCTCTTTCCCTATTTCCCTCTTTCCCTCCTCCTCTTCCTTCCTTCCTCCCCTCACTCATCGCAAACCTTAGACCCTCTTCTCGATATGTCAATGCCGACTCGCGACTTCAACTCGTCGCTCAAGGTTGGCGACTATCTCCCTCTCCAAGGACCCTCAGTCTATCAAGGTTTGACTCCCTCGAACGATCCTCCAACTACCGACTCTCCAGCGATCCCTCCTCTTCGACCCGCACATCAAGCTCTCCTAGCGCAGGACGGACCAGCTCTCTCCTCGACAGGTTGGGTTATACAGTTGAAGGAAGAAGTCCTCAAGTACGAAGGAATTGGTCGATTCCAAACTTGGATAGCTGAAGTCAAACGTTCAAAGGACTCGAAGAAGGTCTATCCAGTTCTCTTGAGGATCAATCGCCCTGCTCTGTACAACCCATCTCATCTTCAAAATGGCCCCTGGAGCTTCACCGAGCAGTTCACTACAATCGTTCAATGGGTCGAAAACACGGCTGCACACTA
>Ga0308169_10003938_pt1 | contig 14148 bp, 10 predicted proteins | sample PhyBR1_2_FD_202139 | JGI IMG/M metagenome (GOLD analysis project Ga0308169, IMG submission 202139) | Phyllosphere microbial communities from UC Gill Tract Community Farm, Albany, California, United States - DLSLSB.R1 | ecosystem: Host-associated > Plants > Phyllosphere > Unclassified | place...
CGCGATGGCGCCGGGCGGCACCAGCGACTGGATGGCGTTCCAGGGCGCATCCTATTTCCGCACCGCCGGCGCGCAGGATCAATATGGCCTGTCCGCGCGCGGGCTCGCGATCAACACCGGGCTGCCAGGCCGCGAGGAGTTCCCCGACTTCACCGAATTCTGGATCGAGCGGACCGGCGCGGACGCGTACACGATCTACGCGCTGATGGACGGCGCAAGCGTCACCGGCGCGTACTGCATCCAGTCGCGGCACGTCGCCGGCGCGGGGGTCGAGCAGCAGGTCTCGTCGGTGCTCAACGTGCGCCGCGACATCGAACGGCTTGGCGTCGCGCCTGCGACCAGCATGTTCTGGTACGGCGAGGGCAACCGCGCCGCCGCGGTCGACTGGCGCCCGGAGATCCATGATTCGGACGGTCTGGCGCTGCTCACCGGCGCGGGCGAACGCATCTGGCGCCCGCTCAACAATCCACCGCACGATACGCTCGATAGCTTCGCGGACCAGGCGCCCAAAGGTTTCGGGCTGATCCAGCGCGACCGGAATTTTGATCACTATCAGGACGACGGTGCGTTCTACGATCGCAGGCCGAACCTGTGGGTCCAACCGCAGGGCGATTGGGGCAAGGGTGCGGTGATGCTCTATGCGTTCCCGACGAACAGCGAGACGGTCGACAATGTCGTGTCGTTCTGGACGCCGGCCGCGCCTGCGAAAGCGGGGCAGCGGTTGCAGTTCGATTACTCGCTGTCGTGGAAATCGGCCGATCCGACCGCCGTCGCCGCGACCGCGCATGTCGTCGATTGCTGGCAGGGCGTCGCCGGCCGACCGGGTGCGGAACCGGTCAAGGGCGCGCGAAAGCTCGTGGTCGATTTCATCGGCGACGGTCTTGCCGGCCTCGACCGGCAGAGCGGCGTCACAGCCAAGATCGACGTCGTCCGCGGCAAAATGCTCGCCAATGCGGCCTATCCAGTGGTCGGCCAGAAGAACCGCTGGCGCGTTACCGCAGACATAGCCCCGGACGCACAGGGGCCCGCCGACGTCCGGCTGTTTCTCACGCGCGGCGGTCGCGCGCTCAGCGAAACCGTCCTGACCCCGATTTTCTGATGCCCGCGCTTTCCATGATGCCGGGCGAAACGCCAATCGAGATGCTCCCGCAGCGTTTCGATGGACCGCCGCCGCCCTGGTCCGCGCCCGAGCCGGGACCGGGGATGGTCGTGTCGTCGGACGACATGCTCGCGCGCCGCATCCTCCTCGTGCTGATGACCGGACTGCTGGCGACCGCGGCGTCGTCGGCGGTGCAGGAATCGCTGCTCGCGGATGGGCTGAGCTTCTGGGATGTGGCGTTGCTCGCGCTGTTCTTCCCGTTGTTCGCGTGGATCGCGTTCGGCTTCATGAACGCCGCGATCGGTTTCGTGCTGTTGATGACCGGCGGGCATCCGGGGTTCGTCCCGACGCCGCGCCAGTCGGAGCCGCTCGAGGGCCGCACCGCGATCCTGATGCCGGTCCACAACGAGGACATCGATGCGGTGTTCGAGCGGATCGCGTGGATGGCGCGCGCGATCGCCGCCGGTGGTGTCGCGGACCGGTTCGACATCTTCATCCTGAGCGATTCCGGCGAGGCGGCAGAGGCGGCCGAAGTTGCGGCGTGGCAGAGGCTCGCGCCGACGCTCGACTGTGCACTCTATTACCGGCGCCGCACCGTGAACGTGGGACGCAAACCGGGCAACGTCGCGGAGTGGATCCGGCGGTTCGGCGGCGGCTATCGCTATATGCTGATGCTCGATGCGGACAGTTTGATGGGCGGCAACACGATCATCGGCATGGCGCAGGTGCTCGAACGGCGGCCTGCGGTGGCACTGCTCCAGACCGTGCCGGCGGTGATCAACGGCGTGACGCTCTTCCAGCGCTGGATGCAGTTCGCCAGCCGCCTCTATGGCCCGATCTCGACCGCCGGGCTGGTCTGGTGGTCGGGCTCGGAGGCGACCTTCTGGGGGCATAACGCGCTGATCCGGATCGAGGCGTTCGCTTCGAGTTGCGGGCTGCCCGATCTGCCTGGCCGCGCGCCGTTCGGCGGCGTCATCATGAGCCACGACATGGTCGAGGCGGCACTGCTGCGGCGGCGCGGCTGGCGCGTCCACATGCTGATGACCGAGGAGACATTCGAGGAATATCCGCCCACGCTGATCGACGCGGCGGTGCGCGATCGGCGCTGGGCGCAGGGGAATATTCAGCATCTCAGCTTGCTGACGTCGTCGGGGTTCCACTGGGTCAGCCGGCTGCAATTGCTGATGGGCGCGTCGGCGTTCATTACCTCGCCGGTGTGGCTGCTGATGATCGCGACGAGCGTGGTGCAGGCGCTGATCGGCGAGCGTAACATCGTCGAGGCGCAGACGTCGCTGCAGGTGCTGTTCGTCACGCTGTTGCTGCTGTTCGGGCCGAAGCTGCTGAGCGTGATCTGGGCGTTCTCCAATGCCGAGCGGCGCGCCGGGTTCGGCGGGCGGCGCGGGATCGTGCGGTCGGTGCTGATCGACGTGCCGTTCTCGATGCTGTCCGCGCCGGTGATCGCGCTGACCCAGACGATCGATCTGGCCGGGATATTGATGGGTCGGAAGTCCGGCTGGGCACCGCAGAACCGTGACGCGCACGAACTGTCGCTGGCGGACGTCATGCCGCGCTATCGCTGGCATGTCGGGGTGGGGGTGGCGTTGTTGCTCGTGACGCCGTTCGCGCCGGTCACCGCGGCTTGGCTCGCGCCGGTGACGCTGGGGTTGTTGCTCAGTCCGTTCCTGACGATGCTGACGGCGAGCGAGAAGGCGGGGCGGTGGGCGCTGTCGCACGGGATGTTCGTCGAGCCGGGCGAGCATGTCTCGGTGCTGTCGCGACCGTCTTTGCCAGCGCATAGCGGCTGATACGTCCTCCCCTTTCAGGGGAGGATCATCTGGCCCGGTGTCCACTCAGCTCCGAGCCCGCATCCACCGCGAACCGCCGGTTCCAGATCGTCGCGGACGCCGACACCGCGGTCACCACCAGGAACGCCAGCGTGAAGTCCGTCAGCGCCGGCCGGGTCGCGCCCGTCCCGAGCATCCCGACATGCAGCGACGCCGCCCCGACGCAGATGCCGAGCGACAGCATCAGCTGCTGGAACGTCGCGTAGAAGCTGGTCGCACTGCTCATCCGCGACGACGGGATCTCGTCATATGCGATCGTGTTGTATGCAGAGAACTGGAACGACATGAAGAAGCCGGAAAGCATGAGCACGCCGAAGATGACGGGGATCGGCCAGTCGGGGCGGAAAAGGCCGGCGACCGCGTAGCCCGAACTCGCGCAGAGCCCGCCGACGATCAGGCTGTTGCGGAACCCGAAGCGCCTGAGCACTCGCGGGGCAAGGCTCTTCATCATCAGCGAGCCGATCGCGCCGGCAATCGTGATCGCGCCGCTCGCCGCCGCGGTCATGCCGAAGCCCAATTGGAGCATCATCGGCAGCAGGAACGGCTGCGCGCCCTGCGTGATGCGGGTCAGCGATCCGCCGATCACCGACAGCCGGAACGTCGGGATCCGCATCAGCGACAGGTCGAGGATCGGATCGCTGCGGTGTTTCGCGTGGCGGATGTACGCCACGCCCGCGACCAGCCCGACCGCGATCAACACGATGGCGCGCGACAATTCGCAGGTGCGGCTCGTCATCTCGAACCCGAACAACAGGCAGCCGAGCGATACGCCCGACAGGATGAAGCCGGGGACGTCGAACCGCGCCGGTTTGTCTTCGCGCACCTCGCCGATGAAGCGCGTTACCAGCACCACGCCGAGCAGGCCGATCGGCACGTTGAGGTAGAAGATCCAGCGCCAGTCGAGATACGTCACGATCGCGCCGCCGACCGGGGGGCCCAGGATCGGGCCGATCAACGCGGGCATGATCAGCCACGACATCGCCTGGACCATGTCCTCCTTGGCGACGCTGCGGAGCAGGACGAGGCGGCCGATCGGGATCATCATCGCACCGCCGAGGCCTTGCAGGAAGCGTGCGACCATCATGAACGGCAGGCTGGTCGCCTGGCCACACAGCATCGACCCGCCGACGAAGATCAGGATCGCTGCGCGGAAGATCGTGCGCGAGCCGAACCGGTCGGCAAGACGTCCGCTTGCCGGGATGAAGATCGCGAGCGCCAGCAGGTACGACGTCAGCGCCGAACTCATGCTGGTCGCGGGCACGCCGAAATCGCGCGCCATCGTCGGCAGCGCGGTCGCGAGCACGGTCGAGTCCATCTGCTCCATGAACAGCGCACAGGCGATGATCAGTGCGGTGACGCGGTAGTTGCTCGGCGTATGCGGCAGCGCGTCCGAATCCTTGGCGACGCGCGCGATAGTGTCGGCGGCGGGCATGATGCCGTCGCGGATTTCGCTGTTGATCGAGGCGAGCCCGCGACGACGCAGCCTCATGCCTGCCACCCCCCGCCGAGCGCCTTGAAGACGTCGACCTGACGATCGACCAGCAGCGCATCGGATGCGGCGAGGTTGGCTTGGGCGGTGGTCAACGCGGCCTGCGCGGTCAGCAGCGAGAGGAAGTCGGTGCGGCCGAATCGGTACAGCGTGCCGGCCTGATCCGCGGCGCGTGCGGCGCTGGATTGCGCGCGGCGGAGGGCTGCGTTGCGGTCGCCTTCGCGGGCATAGGCGGACAGCGCGGTCTCGGTCTGGCGGAGTGCTTCGAGCGTGGTCGAATCGAACTGCGCGAGCGCCTGGTCCGCGCTGGCGCCGGCCTGGGCGATCTGCGCGCGGATGACCGGGCGGTTGGGGAAGCTCCAGCTGATCAACGGTCCGAGTCCGAGATGGAACGCGTTGGTCGAGCCTAGTGACGACACCGGCCCGGTGAAGCCTGCCGAACCACCGAGGCTGACCTGCGGATAGAGGTTGGCGGTCGCGACGCCGATCCGCGCGGTCGCGGCGGCCAGCGAGCGTTCGGCCTGACGGATATCGGGGCGACGCAGGATCAAGGCGGTTCCGTCGCCGATCGGCAGCGGACGGGTGAGTGCGGGCGGCCTAGCGCACGTCGCGACGTCCTTGGGATAGTCCGCGGGTGTGCGGCCCATCAGCGTGGCGAGCCGGTACAAGGCGGCGGTGCGCGTTGCGATCTGCGACGGGATCAGCGCCTCGCTCTGGTCGACCGCAGTCCGTGCGCGCGTAACGTCGAACGCGGTGCCACGACCGCCGCGTTGCAGGCGTTGCGTGACGTTGAGCGTCTGGCGTTGCAGCGCGAGAATGCGGTTGTTCGCGGCGAGCACCGAGTTCGCAGTGCAGGCGGTGGCGTAGCTGCGCGCGGTCTCCGCGGCGACGGTTACGCGGACATTGTCGCGCGCGGCGGCGACCGCCTCGGCATCGCCCTGCGCCGCCTCGATCGCGCGGCGGATGCGGCCCGACAGGTCGAGCGGGTAGGCGAGCGTGATGCCGAGATTATAGTCGAGCGTGCCGGGCAGATTGCCGCCGGTCGTGTAGGGACGGTCGAGCGAGGTGCCGCCGCCGAGAGCGGTCGACAACGTGCGGCCCGCGGCGACTTCGGCGACGACTGCGTCCGCGCGGCGCAGATTGGCGTCGGCGGCGCGGAGGTCGGTGTTGGCGGCGAGTGCTTCGGTGACGAACGCGTCGAGGCGGGGATCGCCGTAGAGTTGCCACCAGTGATCGGGGAGCGGGGTGTCGGCGAACGCCTTCTCGTGGCCGCTGTCGAATGCGCCCTGGGCGGAGGGGCGGTTGACGACTGCCGTTTCAGGGTGCGCGTAGTTCGGGCCTGCGGTCGTGCAGGCGGCGAGGGCAAGCGTGAGTACGGCCGTCAGTATCCCAGGCATCTTCGATGATGTGCCGCACGCGATCCCGGCAGATCGGCGGGTGCTGTCGACTATATCTCCACGTCCTCCTCCCCGGCGAAGGCCGGGGTCCAGTTGGGCATCGTTGCCAACAAACAGCTGCGCTTCGTCACGACGGCCTTGCCACCTGGGCCCCGGCCACCGCCGGGGTGGTGCATCGGTCTGGGGGAGGCGCGTGACGAACCTGTTCGGGGTCAGGGCGCCATCGCGCATGCCAGGTTCGCGCATCACGACGTCGTCCCTGGTGCAACGCGTGGCTGGACCGTCACCGTCGCGGTGCGTCCCACGATCAATTGCGTCCCCTTCGGCACCTGCGTCAGCTTCACGCGCACCGGGATGCGCTGCGCCAGTCGCACCCAGTTGAAGGTCGGGTTCACGTTCGGCAGCAGGTTCGTCGTGTTGGTCCGCTCGCTGTCGTTGATCCCCGCGGCGATGCTGTCGACGCGGCCGTGCAACGCTTGCGGTTCGCCCATCAGGTGGACGATCACCGGATCGCCGACGCGGATGCTGCCGAGCTTGGTTTCCTCGAAATAGCCTTCGACGCGGAGCGAGTCCGTATCGACCAGCGCCATCGCCTGCGCGCCGGCCGCGATATAGTCGCCGGGGTGGAGATCGAGGTTGGTGACGATCCCGTGCACCGTCGCGCGCACCGTCGTCCGCGCGAGGTTCAGCGCCGCGGTGGAGCGTGCGCTCTGCGCCTGCGCGAGTGCGGCGGATGCTGTGGCGACGCGCGCGACGTTCTGCTCGTGCGTCTCCTTCGCCACCAGATCGCCGAGCGCGAGATCGCGTTGGGCCTCGCGCCGCGCCTGCAACAGCGTCGCCCGCGCACTCGCGATCGACGCGTCGGACTGCGCCAGCGTCAGCTGGAACCGTGGGCGATCGACCACGAACAGCACGTCGCCGGGCTTTACCGCCTCGTTGTCATGCACCGCGACCTGCGTCACGAGCCCCGCGACGTCGGGCGTCACGCGGACGATATCGGCGCGGATATGCCCGTCGCGCGTCCACGGATCGGTCTCGTACCGCTTCCACAGCCACAGCGCGACCAGCACCGCGAGCGCGACGATGATCAGCGTGACGGCGGAACGGCCAAGCGGGGCGAGCAAGGATTTCAGGCGGGTATTCATGCGGAAGGTCCGGTGAGCAGGGCGAGCAGCCCGAGGATGAGGATGAACAGTGCAAGATCGACGAGCGGTCGGTACGTCACCATTCGGTAGGCGCCGGCGAACGCGAGCAGTCGCGTAGCGATGCCGGTGAGGATGACGGCGGCGACCGCGAGCAACAGGATGCTCGGCAGATAGACGCCGCCGATCGAGATTTCGCCGGTCATGCGGCCACTCCGTAAGCTGGTGCGGAATACGGGCGCGCGTGCGGGAAGAGATTGCGGCGCAGCGAGGTCAGAGCGAGTACCGCGGTGCGGTGGCGAGCGGGGGTGCTGGTCGCCAGGCCGGTCATCGCAGCGTCGATTCCCTCCAGCAGATCGGGTTCTGGCGGCGCGGGCCGGTCGGGTCGCAACGCGCGGTAATGCGCGCCGACACCCCGCAGGACGGGCGTGATCATCCCGGCCTCGTCGATCGAACCGTCCATCCGCAACTGCTTGAGTTCGCCGACCGCGACGCCGACGCGCAGGTCGGTCAACGCGTCGAGCAGCGGCTTGCCCGGATCCTCGCCTTGCAAGGCGAGGCGCGGCGCGAGCAGGCCGATGCGGTCGAGCATCCGCGCGATCCAGCCCGCCGCATCGGGGCGGCTCATCGAGTCGCTGCGCGTCGCCAGCTCTCGCCAGCCGGCGCGGATCAGTCGGCGTGCGCTGGTATCCGCGCCGATCGTCTGGAACAGGCCGACGGTGACGACCGCGAATAGCGTGCCGACCAGCTGGGCGATGCCGCCGTTGATGAAGCTGCTGAAATCGCTGCCGAAGCGGTCGTTGAGCCCGACCGTATTGAGCCCACCCAGCAACGCGCCGAGCGTCACCAGCAGGGTCGTCGGGCGCGCGAGATACATCCCGCCGATCAGCATCGGCGGCGCGAGGACCGCGGCCAGCGTCACGAAATCGGTCACGCGCGGCAGGATCGCGAAGGCATAGACGGCCGATATGACCAGCCCGACGATCGTACCGTAGAAGAACGCCTTGATCGCCGGCGCGGGATCGTCGCTGTTGCCGAACAGCGCGCAGCACACGCCGGCGATCAATACCGCACCGGCGCCATCCGCCCAGCCGGTGCCGATCCAGAAGACGCAGCCGAGCAGGATGGTCGCGACGGTCCCTGCGGCGGCGCGGAGTGCGATACCGCGGTCCCGGTGGAGCGGTCGCTTGGCGATCCGCGCAAGCAGCCGGGCGACCGCCGGGGTGACCGGCGCGCGCGACGGCGACCGCATCTGGTCGCGCAGGTCGCGCGCGTTGCGGTGCGCGTCGACCAGTTCGCCGAGCCGCGCGAGCAGGCTGAGCCGCAACGCATCGCGCCAGATCAATGTATCGCCCACCACGGGCTCGAGGGCACGCGTCCGTTCGATCAGGCCGTCCGCGGTCGGGCCACGCTCCGCTACGGGCGGCGGATTACGCAACCATTCGCGGACGTCCTCGATCAGCGCGAGCGCCTCGGGGCGAGGCGCGTCGGCGCCGCGTTTCAGCTCCACGATGCGGTCGTCGACCGCGCTCGCCAGGGGCAGCAGCATCGACAGCTCGGCCTGCAACGCGCGCAGCGTTCGCGTGCGTGGCAACAGGCGCGCGGTGTCGAACGGCAGATGGATCGACAGTTGGTGAAGCTCGTTGATGTCGAGCGCGAGGCGACGGCGATCGCGGTCGAGCGCGGCATCGGATGCTCCCGCCAGCGAATCGCGCGACCAGCGCTCGGCATCGCCCAGGATCGCGTCGATCCGCGCGAGCAGCGTCGCGGTCACGGTCTGCGGGAAGACGAAGCCGTGGATCAGGCTTCCGCAGAGGATTCCGATCGTGATCTCCTGCACGCGCAACGCGGCGATCGTGAACACCGCACCCGGCGTCGTCACCGACGGAAAGCCGATGATGCTCGCCGTATAGCCCGCCAGCAGGAACAGGTATGCGCGCGGCGTCCGGTCGAGCAGCGAGATATACAGGCACAGCCCGAGCCACAGCGCGAGGCCGAGCGAGAGAAGCTCGGGTGCGTTGACCAGGTTCGGCACCAGCACCACCGCGGCAGTCGCGCCGAGCACCGTGCCGGCGACGCGGAACACCGCCTTCGACAGCACCGCCCCCGCCAGCGGCTGCGCAACGATGTACGACGTCGTCACCGCCCAATAGGGACGCGTCAGCCCGATCCTCAGCGCGATATAATAGGCGAGAATCGCGGCGACGAAGCATTTGACCGAGAAGAGCGCTTCCTTCCCGCCGAACCGGGTGAGAGTCATCGTGCCGGGCTCATCGGGCGCGATCCGCCATGAAGCGGGCGCCGAGCCGTTCGGCGACGCGCAGCGCGGTGGCGAGATCGTCGTCGGACACGTCGTCGAGCATCGCCGCGCGGAGACTCGCGAACTTCGCCTCGATCGTCGTGACGAGCGCGCGACCGTGCTGGGTCAGGCGGATACGGCTGACGCGCGCGTCGGCGGGGTCGCGGCGACGCTCGACCAGGCCCGCCGCGGTCATCTGGTCGATCGAGCGGACCAGCGAAGCCTGCGTCACGTCGAGCTGCTGCGCGAGGTCGGTCTGACGGACGTCGTCGCCGAGCCGCCCGACCTGGACGAGCGCCCAGCCGGTCGATGCGGAGACGTTCATGTCGCGAAGCGCACGATCCGCCGCCTGCCGCCACATTTTCGCGAGCGGGAGCAGCGTGCGGGCATAGGCGGATTCGAGGACGGCACGGGGGGAAGTCATTAGCGTGCTAAGTAATGACGTTTACTTATGCTGCAATGCGGAATCGGTTTATGACAAAAATGTCAGGAACGTCTTTATCCGCCGTGACGGCTCAGCCGAGCAGCGCGACGATCTCCGTCGCGATTGCGGCGGGCAGGCGTGACGCCCCCTCCGTCACCGTCGAGACGGTCGCCCAGCGCCCGAGCAACCCGGCTTGCGCCATCGCCGCGTAGTTGGTCCGGACGCGATCCTGCAGCCCGGTATCCGCCTCGTACGCATCGAACGCGTCGTCTGTGTAGGACCGTTTGCGCTTCTTGAGGATCAGCCCGCGGGCGATCGCGGTGGGGGTGTCGAGATACACCGACAGGTCGGGCTTCGGCAGCGCGAACGACCCCGTCTCGAGATCGGCGATCCAGCTCATCATCGCATCGGCCTCGTCGGCCGGAACCTGCGCCGCCTGATACGCCATGTTCGAGGCGATGTAGCGGTCGAACACCACCACCTCGTTCGCCGCCATCGTCGCCAGCAGGTGAACGCGCGACTCCATCCGGTCGAGCGCATACAGCACCGCGGCCGCCTTGGGCGATGTGCCGCGCGGGAGCGTGCCGGCGAGCATCGCGCCGAGCGCCCAGCCGCCGACCGTCTCGGTGTAGCGCGGGAACGACACGACGTCGGCGGTGCGGCCGGCGGCGCGCAACTGCTCGACCACCAGTGCCGAGGCGGTGGCCTTGCCCGCGCCGTCGGCGCCTTCGATTGCCAGGAGGAAGCTCATGGAGTCTGCCCTAGCAAGGCGGGGGGCCCTAGCAAGCCTTACCGGCTCACCAACGCCTGCAAATCGATCAGCCCGCGCAGCAGCGACGTGCCGCCCGGCGAGGCGATATAGCGCGGCGTCCAGTTCGGGCGGAACTTCTCCTTGTACGCGCGCAGACCCGCGAAGCCGTAGAAGCGCTCGCCGTGGCGGAACAGGAACGCCGCCACCTTCGACCAGGTCGGGGACAGCCGCCGCGCCTCGATCCCGGACAGCGGCGCCATCCCCAGCGAGAAATGGCGATAGCCATGCTCGTGCCCCCACAGCATCAGCCGCGTGAACAGGAAGTCCATGCCCCCCTGCGGCATGTCCTCGGCATGGCGCATCAGGTCGACCGACAGCTCCTGCCGGTTCGGCGTCGCCCAAATGTTGGCGAAGGCAACCACGCGCCCCTCGATCCGCACCACTGCGCAGTCGAACTTGGCGAGATAGTCCGGCGCGAACTTGCCAACGCTGAAGCTCTTCTCGGCATGATCCTTGTCGGCCAGCCACCAGTCGGAGATCGCCTGTAGTTCGGGGATGATCGCCGGCATGTCGGCGGCAGGCACCACGGCGAACTGCGCACCTGCGCGTTCGGCGACACGGCTGGCTTTCCGCACGCTGCGCATCTCGGGCGTCTCCAGCGTGAAGCCGTCGAGCTCGACGGTCGCCTCCTCACCGTATTTGACGAGCTTCAAGCCCATCTCGATCGCGATCGGCACGATCCGCAGGCCGATCTGGTACAGCAGCAGCCGCCCCTGCGCGGCATCGGCGCGCGCGCGGATCGCCCATAACAGCTCGGACCACGCTTCGCTCGGGCCGACCGGATCGCCGAGCACGATCCAGCTCGCGCCCTTGACCTGGTACATCAGGAACGCATCGCCGCTGTCCGACACTAGGAAGCGCTTGTCGCCGGTGAAGGCGAGCATCGCGTCGGTACGGTCGGCATGCGCGAGCGCGGCGGTCGCGACGTCGTCGGGCAGCATGTCGTGGACCATCGGCACCGGCGCCGCCGCGAACAGCCGCCAGATCGCCGCACCGATCAGCAGCAGCCCGACCGCGAGGCTGGTGCGCAGGAACCGCGAGGCGTTGGCGTCGGTCTCGAACCGCCACCACAGGTCGCTTGAATAGCCGACATGGCGATAGGCGAAGAACCCGATCAGCACCGACAGGCCGATCGCCGCGCCGACCCCGACCAGCCACTCGGGCGACAGCGGCTCCGCGGTCAGCCGCGTCCGCCGGTAGAACGCCGCGCGCGTCCATTGCAGCGCGGCGGCGGTCAGCACCAGGATCGTCGCCTCCTCGTAATCGAGGCCCTTGGCGATCGACAGCAGCGCGCCCGCGACGAGCAGCGTCCGCGCCGCCCAGAACGCGCCGTCGAGCCGCCGGTACAGTCCGAGCGCGACCAGCAGCAGCATCACGCCGACGAGGCTTGCCGCGACATGCGCCATCTCGCTGAACGGCAGCGGCAGGATCGTCGCGAGCGTGTCCATCCGGCCCGGCGCGGCGGGCAGCGCGCCGGATACGAGCAGCATCGCGCCGCTCATGAACACGAGAACGCCCAGCAGCAGCGGTGCCAGTGGCAGTGCGATCGCCAGCGGATCGGCCCCTCGACCGCGCCACTGGCGCCCCTCGTGAAATGCCATCAGGACCGCGGCGAGGATCAGCGGCGCGACGTAATAGATGATGCGGTAGGCGAGCAAAGCGGCGAGGACCGCGGCGTTGTCCTGCGGCATCGTCGCGATGATCACCGCCTCGAATACGCCAAGCCCACCCGGCACATGGCTGATCAACGCGACGACGATCGCGACCGCATAGCCGAGGAACAACACCGGATAGAGCTCGGGCGAGGCATTGGGGAGCAACACGAACAGCGCTGCGCTGGCCGCTGCGAGGTCGACCGTCGAGACCAGCAGGAGCGCGAGCGCCTGTCGCCAGTTGGGCAGTGGCAGCCGCCAGCCGAGCAGCCCAATCGATCCGCCGTGGCGATGGCGCAATACGATCCCGAGCATGACGAGCGGGATGACGATGCCGATGCCGCGCTCCAGCGGCGGCGGCATCGTCCAGTCGACGATCGGCAGCATCCCCGGATGGATCGCCATCGACAGGCACGCGACGGTGATCACCCCCGCCCAGAACGTGACGCCGGCGATCAGGACGACGCGCGCGACGGCGGCTTCGTCGAGACCCGCGCGGCTATAGACGCGGTAGCGCGCCGACCCGCCGGTCAGCATGGCCAGCCCGAGATTGTGGCTGATCGTATAGCTGGTGAACGACGCCACCGCCGCCGTCCGCCAGCGCAGCGGATGGCCGATCACCTGCAATGCGATCGAATCGTAGAAGGTCAGCGCGATATAGCTGATGACGGTCAGCCCGATCGCCACCGACAGCTGCGACCAGCCGAGCGCCGAGAAGGCGGCGCGCACCTCCGACAGGCGGATCTCCGCAGTCAGCTTGTGGATCGCGGCGAAGCCGAGCACCGCCACGACCAGCACGGCGAGCGCGATCAGCGTACCCCGCCGGTGCGCGATCCAGTCGCGAATCCGAACTTCCAATGGCGCCGTCGTCATCGGGTCAACCGCGGTGCCAGGTCTGCGACTTGCAGAAGAACCCGCCGATCAGGCATCCCTTCACCGAAATCGTGTTGGCATCGATCAGCTTAAGCGTGGAACCGAAGGTGCGGCCCATGTCGGGCACGAAGATCTGGCCTGCCCATGTGTTGCGGCCGCTCGGGCGATATTCGCGAAGCAAGGCGGTCCCGATCAGTTTCGGCGTGCCGCCATCGCGCGCGTCGGCCTGCGCCTCATCGGTCGCGCGGACCACCCAGCCGCATAATTTGTCGCCGCCCGTTTTGTCGGGGCCCATCTTGTCAGGGCCCATCTTGTCAGGGCAGGCGCCGGTCCTCACGGCCACGCTGTTCTTTGGATTGTGCCACACGCCTTCCACCCGGGAAGCAGGGGCGGGGCTGCCCGCAGCCATCGCGAGCGCCATCAGTGCAGGAATCATCGGTCGATCCTCAATCCGCGAAAACGAACCGCGCCAGCACCTCGTAGAGCGCATCCGCGTCGCGGTGAAGCGGGTGTCCGCCGGGCAATGCGATCCGCGTCGCATTGGCCTGCGTCAATAAGGGACATAGGCTCCCGTGCTCCTCCACGCCCTGCACGCAGAGCAGCGGAGCCCAGGTCAATCGTCGGGCGGTCGGCATCGCGTCGGTGGTCGGAGTCCAGAGATCGAAGACCTCGCTCGGCGACGCGCGGAACTGGACGTTGTCCTCGGGCACGATCAGCACGACCTTGGCGATCTTGGCGCGCAGTTCGGGGGCGAGGTCGACCAGCCCGACATGCAGCATGTCCGCGCCGAACGACTGGCCGATCAACACCACCCGGTCGGTATGGCCGAGCCGCAATGCACGCTGTTCGGCGCGGGCGATCAGCGTCGTGATGTCCGCAGGTGTCCGCGTCGTGCGCAGATAGGTCAGTGTGTTGACCGCGACCACCGGCACGCCGTCCGCCGCCAGCCGTCGTGCGATCTGCGGCGCCATGCCGATCTTGTAGCCGAGATCGCCGGTGAGGAGCACCGCGGCGAACGGCCGCTGCGGCCTGGCCGGCTGGACATCGGTGAAGACCGGCCCGCCGAAATAGCCCAGCCAGCCCATGAAGCCGGTCGCGGCAATACCGGCCAGGAGCAG
>Ga0308169_10003939_pt1 | contig 14143 bp, 20 predicted proteins | sample PhyBR1_2_FD_202139 | JGI IMG/M metagenome (GOLD analysis project Ga0308169, IMG submission 202139) | Phyllosphere microbial communities from UC Gill Tract Community Farm, Albany, California, United States - DLSLSB.R1 | ecosystem: Host-associated > Plants > Phyllosphere > Unclassified | place...
CGAATCGTCGTCAACGGATCTCGCCGAGGCTACGACTACGTTGCTCACACGCTTTCAACACGTTCCGAGAGGGATGTCTGGAACCGCATAGAAGGCTTACAATCAGCGTAGTCTGCAAGACTGAGCCTAAAATCCTGGCGAAGCCCTTTTCTTGCGAAAGTTGGCGAAAGGGCTTCTCGAGAATAAGGTTTGAATCCTTCCTCACTATCGGACAATTTAGCACTCAAACAGCATTCCAATTTACTGTTGACGAGGCTCGTAACTTCTGTTGCTCAGCAAGGATCAATTTCGTTTGGGGATGGATTAGGCTCGACACAAGCCTGCTAAATGTAATGATGAATTGTAGATGTCTGCATCTAACGATTTCTTCGTCATTACATTGGCTAATTGACGGGCTTGTCGAGCCTAGGGATGGATGTCAAAATCTCGATCTCCTTCAGTTCACTTACAATGGTAAGCGCAAGCTTTATCGACTCATATACGACTACTAACCTCTCTTGCTGTACAGGGTATCGCTAGGAGTACGGGAGGTGCTTCTTCCGCCTTGTTTCGTTTTGTTTGTTATGGTCAGTCTCCCCCTCTCTCTCTCTGGACTCGAGAGGAAGCTGACCTGTTCATTTTCCTATGTAGTGTTCCTGAGATGGATCCCTGGGCGATTTGGGTGCGACTTTGCCTTCGTCTCACCCTCTCGAAAGCTAACTTTACCTTTGTCCATCGCAGACCTTACCTGATTCCTCTCTTCTACTTCGTTCACCTCTGGACGACATTCCTCGTCAACCGCAAGATCCCTCACGGGCCAACAACCCCCGCCGAAGCTGCTCTCGTTCCAAAAGATCCCAAACTTCGACCTTCCTTCGCCGACGTCGCCGCTCAAGGCTCACCAGCACCTGATGCAGCAGTACACGAAGAACACCCTCACGTCGTTCCAGATTCACCTTCATCCGGTAGCATCTCGAAGCGAAACAAGAAGAAGAAGAATGGAAATCGTCAAGTTCAACTAGCTGCTGGAGAGGAGGCGACTGATGGGGATGACTCGGACTCTGCGCTCGTCAAGTTCCAGAAGTTACCTCGCAACCGCCCTCAACCTAAAGCGACCCTTTCGCAACTCGTTCGATCGATCCTTTTCGGTACTCCCACTCCTACCTCTTCTTTCCTCAACTATGCCGCTATCGCAGTCAATACCCTAAGTGAGCACTCACAACAGCCACTCTCTTTCGCGGGCTTGCGCTGATTTCTTCATCCCCTTTCCGCAGTCTTCGCTCTCGCGATGGATTCAATTTGGTCCCCCGTGTTCGGGATGGACGAGAACTCACTAGCCTTTGTCCGAGTCGGCGCCATCTCTCACAACGAAGTCAAGCTTGTCGCTCGAATCCCTCAAGAATCAAGTCTCGTACCTCGTCAATCAGACGCTTTCGCTTACAACTCGACCGCTTATCCTGCAACTGAAGGTATCCTCCCTGAAGACGAATTCACCGGTGCGAAAGTAGCTTACAGACCTACGAAACCTCTCGGCAAATGGATGGTCGGACCTGAAATTCACACGAGTGAAGCGAGTGATTGGGTTTCGACTGTCAAGCTTGACGGTCTTTGGGCTAGCACCGAATACGAATGTGAGATCTTTTCTCACTCTGCCTCTTCAATCTCCATAGCTCACATTCGTTGAGGTTCCAGATCGTCTCCTCCGACCTTCATCCCTTCAGATCGCTCACCACCCTGCTTTCCCCAACATGCAAACCTTCACGACCTTCCCCGATCCTTCCCTCCAGCAACCCACTCACTACACTTTCGCTTCCTCCTCCTGCGTCAAAGCTGGATTCCCCTGGACCGGTCCTCAGAACAAACGATCGATCAAAGGTGCAGAGACGTTCTTAAAGATTGCAGAGAAGGTTGGAGTGAGATTCATGGTCTTCCTTGGGTGCGTCGATGATCTCTGTTCGATTCCTCTCTCTCTCAAGGAAGAGAATTGAGCATCTCATCGAATGCACAGTGACTTCATTTACGCCGACGTACCTTGGTATGCCGGAGCAACTGCCGAACAGTACAACAAGCGTTACCGTCAGATCTTCTCCTCACCTGAGATGAAGAAGATGGTCGAGAAGATTCGTAAGTCATCGCTTCTCGTATCTGATTCTGCCCGAGCGAGAACTGACTCAGATTCGATTCGTCTCTTTCCTAGCTATGGTTGCAATCTACGATGACCACGAGATTGTCAACGTGAGCTCCCGTTTCTGTTCTCGTTCGTCAAAGGGAGAAGACTGATGATCTCGATTCGTTGACAGGATTTCTCTGGAAACGTCACCGATCCTCGCTTCGCGCCAGCCAACACTGCTTACCGAAACTATCTCGGCAATGCCAACCCCGACCCTCAAACCCCTGGTGTCAACTACTACGATTTCCGGTTCGTTCCCTCCCACCTCTCTTCTCGAAAACGATATCTGATTTTGACTTTCCTTCGCAGCGTTGGAGACTCCGCATTCTTCGTGATGGATACTCGAGCCTACCGTTCACCGAACGAGAATACCGATGACGAGGAGAAGACCATGCTCGGAGAAGTTCAACGTGAAGCGTTCCTCAACTGGGCTGCGACGGTCAACCAGACGGTCACTTGGAAATTCATCGTTTCGAGTGTACCGATGATGAGTCTCTGGAGTGAGTTCACTCCCCCTACTCCTCAGTTCATATGATGGTCTGACTGATTCGAGCGGATTTTCTTAGATCACGCTGAGGATACTTGGGCTGGATTCCTTTCCGAACGAGATCTTATTCTCGATACTCTTCAATACGTTCCCAATGTCATCGTTCTCTCTGGTGTACGTCTCGATGCCTTATCTATCCATTACGACACAATCTGATCGTTTTTTCACTGTTGACAGGATCGACATGAATTCGCTTCGGCCGGTATTCGAGACGCTGTCACGGAGTTCTCTACTTCTCCGTGAGCTTCACTCTCCGTTCCTCGTCGATAGCGGGACAAAACTGATCTAGTCCTGCGTTCGCTAGCTTCAACATGTTCTACCTTCCAATCCGAACTCTCTCGCAAGCTCACGGTCGAGGAGCTTCGGGTGAAGAAACCCTCTACAAATGCAAGTCTCCCTTTTCTCAACATCTTCTGCTGACCGAAGCTGACCTATTCGCTGTCCTACAGACCTCCCTGATGGAAACACGAAAGTAACGACCTTTGAAGTCGACACACGAATCGTCAACCAACCGGTTGTACGCGTCAAGGTGTACGTCGACGCCGAGTCAGCCGATGATGCACCTGCGTGGGAGGTACAGGTTGTTGGGAAACCTTTGAGGAAGAGTGTGAGGGAAACGATGGCGGTTGGTGGATTGGGAATGAGGTTGAAGGAGTTATTGAGCTTCTTGAAGAGGTCGTGGTTCTGATCTCTGAGGAACGACGAGGACATAGTAGCGGAAGAGGGATAGGAGAAGGATAATGGGAGAGTATAGGGAGCGAGAAGAGGATAATGTGAATAGTAGGAAAACTTTTAATCTCTCTTTTTTACTTTACACGTTTTCAAGTTACAATGTGCAAGTCATAAGTGTATACCCTTCCCAACATTCCTGCGTTTCAGAGTGGTGAGAGATGCGAAGTGCTACATCAGCTCCTTGCGAAGCGAAGGATTCGCTCTCCCTCTCCTTCACTTCACTCAACATGGCTCGAGGCAAGAAGCAACCTACTACAGCGATCTCGCAACCTACAGCTACACCAGCAGAGGCAACTACAGTAGCTCCCGCGACTTCCTCGACTCGCTCGACTCGATCTCTTCGAACTCCTTCTCCTCTCCCATTCGCCCACTACCTCCCCCGAATTCCACTCCAGCTAGCAGCAGTCTATTTCTCACTCCTCTTCTCCGCTGGAGGTCGCGAAGGAATCCGTTCGAACCCTACGACACGAATTCTCACTTCAATCATTCATGAACCCCTCCGAACTCTCCCTATAGCATGCGCCTCACTCGCTCTCGTTCAGACTTGGTTTGGATTATGGTGCAAAAGCTCGAGAGCGAAAGCGGATGAATTGGCGAAGAAGGGAGGCAAAGTTGAAAAGGCGAAACCGAGGAGACAGAGGAGAACGGCGAAGGATATCTTTGGCGAGATGTGGAATAGGGCAAAGACGGGAGAGTTACCGCACAAGACTATTTTGAAGGCGATTACGGAACCGGATAAGAATGGGAAATCTCCAATCGATACCGATGTGAGTTTACATTCTCATTCTACACTTTCATTCCTCGAGGACAGTAGTTGATGGAGTCTGAGTTCGTCACAGTTCATCGTACCAGCTGTCGCGACAACTCTGCTTGGAGCTGGAGCGCTTCACGTCTGCGCTGTCCTGCTCGGTGCACCTCTCACTTCGTTCGTTTCCGTTTCACTCTCGTTCTTGCACTCAGTCTCGAAGCTCATACTCCCTTGTGGACTCCAGCAACGTCGTCGAAACTTGCCTGCTGTCCTTACTCGTGTCTATCCTCGCAATTCTCCCTCTCGCAATCGCCGTTCCTCCAATCCTCGCTCCAAATTCTCCAACAAATCGTTATGTTTGGCTAAGATTCTTCTCTTCCGTCTCGTACGTTCTATTGCACCCTTTCTCCACCCGCCCCATCAAAATGTAAGCTAACAATCACTTCGCGAAACCAGACCAAACGATGATCTTGAACTAGCGTTACTCGCACCCGCTCTCGGTGCAATCCTCGGATGTTGGCTCGGCGCAGTCCCCATTCCACTCGACTGGGATCGACCCTGGCAGGTGCGTCCTCTTCAGTCCTCAGTCCTCTCATTACAAAGTCTGATGTCCGGCTTCGGATCCACAGGTTTGGCCTACGACTTGCGTTATCGGAGCTCTACTGGGACATGCGGCGGGATCCGTAGCATCGTTGGGCATATCGGCGTTTCGTACGGCGGCGAGAGTAGCTCAGGAATCGTTGGATGAGGGAAAAGAGGAATAGATTTCGTTCGCATCGTTTCATTCTCTACTTTGCGATCGCTGCCTGCGAGAGGTGAGGACTGTGGAGAATTAGGGTGAGGACAGCGGTGTAGACTAGCGCGGATCGAGGGCGTCAGACTGCTATTCTCGCTCGGGAAACACTTTTCGGAGAATGTCGTGATCCGATTACTCGCTCAAGGGAGGACTAGCGGATCAAAAGACAGTATCGATGAATGATTCGACTCACTCCTCGTCAGCAGACTATGCGAGAGCTGACGAGGAGGGGCACATAGTCTGGCATTTCTTTCGCTTTCGAAGAAGCTTCTTTACCCGACGGGATTCTGCGATAATATCCAGGAGAAGTTGCGGGTGTCGATCGTGGGGCCATACAGATTACGTCGTTGGATCACTTTAATCGCAAGCCGATAGTAGACTTTTTGCTGGCGTGCGAAAGTCGAAAGGTGGACTGCGGATTGCGAATTTTCCGTCAAATCTTAGTCAAATGCTGACCATTCCTGCTCTGCTCCTTCCATTTACTTTACTCCCTGCTCTTGCACTCGACACGCCTACCGTTCAACAAAGCTTCAAGCTCGGAGAAAAACAGCAACCGGTTGACTCCGCCGACAACCCGAACGAGAAAAAACTTCCAAAGTCTTCTCTCGCACTTTTCACAAAAACCTCCTATCTCTTCCCACTTTCTCCCTCCTCCCTCTCACTTCCTCCTCTCACGCGTTCCTCGATTCGCAGAGATGGCGACTACACTAGACCGCGTGTCTTCCAAACTAAACTCTCTCCCACTTCACCCGACTTCCATGCCGCCGCTCACTCCCCCGCTCTCTCCTAAACGATCCCTCTCACCTGAACGACCACTCACTACTACTCATCGTACACGATACTCTCCTCCCACTACCGCCTACCTCGAGAAAGAACCACGCACCCACCTCACTCCTGCTATCGGAGTCCAATTCGAAAAGGAATTTCAGTTGAAAGATGTACTCGCTTTACCAGAAGAAGAGGAGAGGAAAGAAGGACTACTCAGGGAATTGGCTTATCAAAGTGAGTGATCCTTTTCACGAGGAATTGGAGATGGAATGTTGATTGTTCTTTTTATTGTTGGACACGCGAACAGTTTCATTGAATGGAGTCGCATTCTTTCCAGCTCAAAACTTGACTCCACGAGACCTAGAAGTACTCGCATTGGCATTGGGGAAAGCGTCGGATGCTCCTCGAGATGGTGAACTCCACATTCACCCGACCGCGGAATTGGGCGAAAACGGTCAACCGAAAGTGGGTAAAATCTCGAATGGTGAGTTCGTACTTCCTCTTTAGAACCTGTTCGACTCGAGCTGACTAGGAGTATTGGAGCGAACCCACAGTCGCGTCAAAAGATGGTCGAGCCATCACTTTCAAAGACGAAAGATCAGATTTGGCGAGCCATGGATGGCACACAGACATCTCTTTCGAACCTCGACCTGCACGTTACTCAATGTTACGAATGACGACCCTCCCTCCGAACGGAGGAGACACCCTCTTCTCTTCGGCCTATTCCCACTACGACATGCTCTCCCTGCCTATGAAAGAGTTCCTCTCCGGTCTTAGAGCGACTCACTCTGGAGCGATGTTCCGACAACAAGCGAGGAGGCACGGATTCGACCTTCACCTCGGACCTCGAGGTGCTCCTGAAAACGTCGGAGACGATTTCGAAGCTAGTCACCCTATCATTCGAACGAACGCAGTCACCGGATTCAACGGACTCTTCGTCAATCAAACTTTCACTGAACGGATCGAAGGGTTAGGATTCGACGAATCAAAGATGCTCCTCGAGTATCTCTTCAAACTTCAAGCGCAAGCTCACGGTACGTTCCCGTTCTCTCTTCTACCTCTCCCACACAGTCGAAGCTGATTCCACTGATCTTTCTCTAGACGCTATGGTCCGCTACCGATGGAACGTCAACGACCTCGCCATTTGGGACAACTCGGCTTGCAATCACTGCGCGACTTTCGATTACAGCGAACTTCGAGCTGGAGATCGTACCGTCTGTGTCGGCGAGACTCCATTCTTCGACAAGGAGAATGGCAAGTCGAAGAAACAGGCGACTGGTTCCTACGTCTAGAACTGTCGACCCGTTCTTCTCTCAGCAAAAGGCCCCTTCCCATCCTCCTTCACGCCAAAACTTCTTTTCTTTTCCATATCCAGCAGTTTCTTCTTTTCTTTTCTTTTCTTTTCTTGATATGCCTCCTCAGTACCCAAATGTTGTAGAGAAGACGGAAAGCGACTTCAACGGTCGAGCTTTCTCGTTTACTCACCCCTCTCCTTATCTGACTCTTCTCCTCCGCCCTTCTCGTATCCTTGTCGTCCTCCAACCAAACTCCCTCCCTTGCATTCGCATCCAGTCGCGCTCATCCGCGACACTCTCCCCCTTTTCTTTTCTGTTTCGTACTACTATTACCCTTCATCTTTCTTTTACCTGAACCGTTTCCTTTCGTACTTTTGTTAACATTGAAATCAGTTCTTCTTATCTCGTAGCCAACTCTCGTGCAGCATTGCAGCGAATTGAGGTGAATACTAACTTTGCGATAGATTGCATGAATCGTTTGCGCTTCGACCAATGACTCCCTCTACTCCTCACCCATAGACTCGTGCTTTTCTAGAAGATAGCTAAGTTCTGACCCGTGCTAGCCAACCCTTGTTCGACTTTGAGCGGCATCGACGAGAGGAAGAAAGTCCATCTTCCCTCTTTCTCGCAATGCGCCGCGACCTTTTCCAACGCAAGCAGCTCTCCGATAGGCATCATCCATCCGCTGAGAAGTACCGGATGTAAGAGCTTCTCTGGCGCTGCGGCTGTGTGAAGGGATTCGCGAAATTCGTATCGAAGAGAGCGAAGTGAGAGACGGGAAGAACAAAGTGGATGCGACGAAAACAGTCAGTTCAAGATCAGTTCAAGATTGGTTTCGACCGACTGTAGGAGACAGTGAAAACTTACGCCATGCCTCGAAAGCGGGTTGATCTCCTGCGACGGCCGCGAACCCTTCATCCCAAAGGAACTCGAGAATGTCTTCTCCCTGAGCTATACCAGCGTAAGTTCCTCCAATCTTATCGAGCTCGTTGTTCGCTTTCAACTCGTTGAATCGAGTCTCGTACCCTGAGCAGAGGAATGGGAAAAGGGAACGGATGTATCAGTCGAGTGAGCTTTGAGAAACGAAAACCTCGACTGACCTGTTCTTAGGATAAAGATATCTCCCCTACGGAATTCGACACCTTGTTCTTTCGCGATCTCTCGAATGACCTTGAGCGGGACCTGGTGACTTTCGAGACAAGGATCGAACTCGACATTGTTTCGTTTCGCCTGCGTTTCGCGAAAGTGAGTCGTCAGTTCAAGCGTTTCGCTGAAAGGGGAAGAAGTGACTCACCCATCGAGCGTAGTCGATCAGTACTGCTCTGCCAACGATCCCTCCTGCATCCGCCCAAGCTGCCATTCCTCTTCCGACGTTTCCATTCTTGACGTCTTCGACAGTTGCTCCTCCATAGAAGTACCCGCTGTCCGGGTACGATACGTGATAAGGACCATCCCATTGTGTCGATGACTGTCAGAATATCGAGGCGAGTCAGCGAAAACCGTGCCATGAAGAAAAACGAAAAACGAAGGAATGTGTCTTCGACAGCTCAATGAGCTCGCCGACAGCTCGAAAGACTAGCGGAACTCACTTGAGTGTTGATGTGCAATAAGTCATCATGTTTCGGAAACCACCTCTCCCCATTCTTCTCTGCCTCTTCTTTCGTCGCAGCATTCTTGTCGATTCGCTTGACGGTTCGTTCCGCTTTCTTCCTTCCAAACAAAGTGAATCCTCCACTCTCAATACTCAAATCCAGGCTGAGTCTTAGTCCACTCCTAATCTCCTCGTTTGCAGCTTGTTTGACTAGTTCGGGAGTGATGAGTGCGAGTCGACCGAGTGGATTGATCGAAGAGGGTTCAGGAGTGTCCCAGACTGAATGAGGGTGTCCTGCATCTTTACAGAGAGCTGAGAATGATCGACTGTCGGCGTTTGATGACATTCCAAAGGTAGAGTGAATGAGTGGAGGCCAGCAAAGAGATTGAGGGGAAAAACTGATTCGTCTACATCCGAAGACAGTTTCAAAGTGGGGCGAGTGGACAGTTTCAGAGAAAGTTGTTGACGTGGATCGTCGTCGATAGTGAGCTTGTCAAGCGTCAAGGATCCGTCCGCTAGCCCGTTAGCGACCGACTTTTCGAAGAAAGCTCAGATTGCGTGAGTCGGCTATCTCGTCACTCGGCTGTGTGGTCTCGACAGCACATTCGAGGGTCCGGAATGAGCACTATAGAGCACCTTGTAAGTGTCAGTCGCTTGCCGAACGAGGTTTGAGGTGAGAAAACGACGTCGCCGGTCAAAATAAATTTGGGTCGAAGCATAACTTTGCACGCAGTGACTAGCGAAGCCAAAGAGATTAGCCTGATAGTAAGTGTGAGCAACGACGTAGAATATGCGCCTAAAGTGGAGGATAGTTTGATTAGTGCAACGTTGCGAGATTTGTCCAAGTCAGCAATCTCGTGAAATCGATAAAGATTTGGAAGCGTCTTTTGTTTCTCCCTTCTTCCTCCTCCATCCCCTCCATTCACTACCTACAATCGCAACTTGCGCCCGCTCGAATCAATCCAGTACCTGCGCCTTATCGATAAAGATTTACACTCGAACTCGCTGAATATTCTGCGGGCCCCCAAATTTTTATCGATTCTTTCCCCCCCCTCCTTCGGCACTTCTCCCCATTCACTGCAACTCCAGTCACCAGTCCACGAGCATGTCGACCACTCAGTCATCCCCTCAACCTATCGACATCTCCTCCACTGCTTCCTCTCACCCTAGTCAAATCTCTTCTCCCTCTTCTTCTCAATCTCCTACCTCGGCCCTCTCTGCCTCACTCAGAGCCTTCTCCGACCTTTCACTAGCCAACAAACCTCCAGTTAGGCTAGAGAGTGACGAGTTCAAGCAAGCTTATCACCACGCTAGGAGAGCAAGCTTCGGCAATTCGGCTTCAGTTTCAAGGCCTATCATCACCAACGACGAGCCAAAGAATATCCCTACACTCTCGACCAGTCCTGGAAGCAACACTAGCGACCTCTCTTCCCTCCCTACGCCATCCTCTTCTCCCCTCTCGACTAGCGCATTCGCTTCCCCCACCACTTCAAACTCTGCTCCAACCTCGACCGCGACTGTCAAGAGGTCAGTCTCGAACGGTGGAAGTGGATTCAACAAGACTGCCGCGGTTCCGATCTTAGGTGGAGTGTGTGAAAAGGAGGAAATCGATGCTTTCGAAAATGGAGAATTCGGTCACGAAGAACCTGCTTCAGCTCCAGCGGTTCAGCACCACGCGAGGAGCGTATCGAATGCGGAAGGCTCGAGTCTATTTGGAGGAGGAGCGCGATGGGGATGGCCAACTTCAGGAGGTAACGGTGCGAACTCACCTCCTCTAGCTCTCCCTCAAGATGGAGGTATTCGTCGAGGTTCCCTCACCTTCGCCTCTCCTCCCGGTTCTTCCACTCTTCCCCTTCCCTCTGCCAGCCCAGTTACGAGTGCAAAACACTCCCCTCCCCTCCTTCCCGCTTCAGACCCTTTCGCTCGTATGCAACCTCTCGGCAGAGTCGTCAGTGCCGGAGCTGCTCTTCAGACGCCTCAAGACGCCTCAGGATCTGGCGATGGCTTCAGTCTCTTCCGTCGATTCTCATTCTCGATCGGTGCAAAGAAGGTGAGCTTGAACTCTTCATCTCTCTCGCCTGTCTCAAAAGCAATGCTAACTTCGCATCATTCAATCTCCCAGCGCCCTTCCCCTCCTTCACCTCCCTCTCTCGCCCTTCCTCCACGCACCGAAACTCTCACTGCACCCGAATCTGGTCCCAACCTTTCCGCTCAAGACGACGCGCGAAGAGGAAGAACACTCGGAGCAGGATCGATGGGAGCGAAGCCGAAACGTAAACTCAGTCCTATGGGAGAGAAGTTCCTCCGAGGTGGCTACTGAGTCAGAAGCTATCGAAGGGGCGACGATTCCAGCGTCGTTTTCACCAAAATATCTCACCACCAGAACTCGAATATCAAAAGGAACACCAGCACAATAACATCACTCCGTCGAGGTGACAAGTCTCGAGCTATGAATCAGTAAACATCAGTACCTTCACGCAGCTCCTCGACGTATCCATCTTTCCAACTTATCGCTTTCTATACCTCTCCTTATTCCCGCTTCCACCCTTTCCCGCTCTTCCGTCTCAGAATGATCGATACTCGTTCAAACTCCCTAAAACGACAACTTTGTCAAAGTCGACGACTCGAAACTGTTCCAAACCTTTCTCCCATAATCGTCAACTTGGATTCGCCTCTCCCGCCCTTCGTCCTTCCAATTATCTCTGTGCCGCCGTGCGGCTTCCTCCTTCCCTTCACCCTCCCTGGTTTCAGCAGCTACAGCTTTATTTTTCCTCTTCTCCACTTCACGATTCTCAACATTGTTCATTGTCACCTTCCTTTCGCAACATATATCCTTTCCCTTCACACAATTGTGTCTCTTCATGGCAGAATCTTGTCGTTACTAAGCTTCTCCAAACCCCCTCGCTCTATATCCCTTTCTTCCGAAAAACTCTGTACAAACTGTTTCCAAACGCTTTCTTGTTTTTACTCCTTACTCCAGATTAGTCGCGTTCACGACCTCTTCCCTCTTCCCAGTTTGTAAGTGTCAATAGTTTGAAAGTGAAACGAAATATCAGTGCACAATCATTTCGCCCTCTTTGCGAAGCGAGAGCTCCTGGGTACGAGAACAACACAGCTTGCAAATGCATCTAGTACAAACCGAGAACCTGCGAAAGTTCGTCTAACCCGTTCTTTGCACCGCTCTCTCTGTCCGGAGCGCATCCCGTCTGCGAGCTCGTAGGTCTCCCAACATTCTCAACTGGCGAGTAGTCGTTTGAAGATCCCGAAGGTGTAGAGATAGCGGTCAAGTTTGCGAAGAGGGAGACGGAGGGATCGAAATCGAATGAATCGGTCGATTGGGCGAATTGCGAAGTAGTTGGGTAGGAGGTAGAAGTCGGAGGAGAGGGGTTATTGGATGCGAGTCGATACGCGACGGCGTGCGAATCGAGAGAGAGGATGAGCGAGTCGAGGGTCGAATTTGACCAGACGTACCCCGCTTGTTTGAGCGCTCGCGAGAGACTGTGAAGCATCCCCGAACGAGTCAGACAAAACTCTCTCTCAGTAGAATCGCGCGGAATGTACGACTCACGTTTCCATCAGACCAACGACTTTTCCGTCCAGCACAATCAACCCTTCATTCACTTCACTGACGAGGAATTCTGCCCATTTCTGGAGACTCCGTCGGTGAGAGTGAGTCCAGATTGCGAGAGCTGACATGTTCTCAAAAGCATCTGCTTCAGCCTCTAATCCATGTTTCGCCAACTGTCTCGCCTCCTTCACCTACAAGATCAACCAGGAGACGAATCAGCACACCTCCTGACCATGTACGTAGACTTCGTGACCTACGCAGAAATCCAATTTTGATTTGACGTAGCGTTCGTTGGTTTGATCAGAAGCTTTCCAGTTTCTCTGTCGTTTCCGCAGTTCTTGGTAGACGAGCAGCGTGAGGTAGGTCCATCCGATTTGAATCACAATTCGATACGAACGCATCGCTGTGATTTCTGAAGATTTGATTCGTTCAGTTGGGTCATTGCCCAAGTTCGAGGGGAAATGCTGAAGAGGCACGGGTGGCTGGATCGTGTCGATGTACTTGTCGATGTACTGTACAAAAGTCGTCCCGACGCGTCGCCGAGATTCCAGAGAATCGAGAATTGAAGAAGTTCGAGCAAAGTCGAAAGGAACATCTCGAGTCCAAGCTGTCAGAGCAGAGTTCGTCAGTGAGAAACTTGATAGCTTGGATGGCTTCCTGATCGCGAGACAGCGAAAAGAAAGAGCCTTACCTCCAGCGATTTCGTCGTGGACCCTACGAGCCAATTCGAGACTAAGAATCAGATCTGAATCAACGATATCAATGATCAGCACATTCCACACTTCATAGAAGGTACAGCTGGGATCGAGAACGAACGAGGAGTCGCGTAAGGCCAACCTTTCGATTCGTCGCTTCTCGATCGTTCGGTTTCTCGCTCTACATGTTCCTCCGAGAATTTCGTGGGACCAACAAGAAGCAGCTGATCCGAGTAGGAACTGAACAGATTGTGCATGGGTGAGTTCGTAGTCGTATTGATGTAATGAAGAGGTTGGACGTACGGCGGAACCTGTCCCTCGAAAAGCGCTTGAACACAATCGAGAAGCTGTTGAGGATTATCGCTGTCAGCCGGTAATCGAACACGATAACAGCGATTCAGCTTACCATATAGCAGACCCATCTTGCTTGCATTTCCTCGTAACCGAGTGAAGAGGTGCGATGGAGAACTCGGAGATGCGACATCCCGGCTGCATACCACACGGACGAGCTGGAATATCTACCCTCGCATTCTGGAGCAGCCCGAGCGATACATATGTATCAGTTCCGACGAGCAGTATGCGTTTGAGAAGATCAAGTCGGGGACTCACCAATCGATTCGAGCCAGTACAGCAAATGACAAGCGGTCGCTGCCTCTTCAGAAGCGACAAACAAGATATCGGACTCTTTCGCTCTTCTGATAGCCTCTTGTCTGTACATTTGACATGCTTCGAGTCTCAGCTTGCCAAACTTTCTCAGATCTGGCAAGTGTTTGAGAACCTCGTCAAAATTCGAGGGGCAGGCTCCTCCAAAGTTGACGCAGAATGGATCGAGTATGGAGGTATGGTGTGACAGGAGTGAAGCAACGGCAAAGATGCAGTAGGCGAGGACGTGCGAGTGGGAGGGAAGTAGGTCAACCTGCCAATTCAGTGTCTTGAGAGTTCTATCGAGAGTATAGGTGACAAAGAGAGGGTGCTGGTGTTGTGGTGTCTGTCTGAAGACACGGAAGAGGTGTTGTGCGAGATCAGGGGAGACTGAGAGGCGAGTCGGAGCGTGGTTGAGCGAAACGAGTTGGAAGGAATCGAAATTTGGGATGAAAACTGGATCTTGAGGATGAGAAGAAGCTGTGGGAATTGGATCGTGGACGAAGGAAGAGGTAGAAGCGATAGGGTTGAAAGTGGTGGGATCGTAGATGTTCGACTGTATTGATTGGTCGAGATGTGAGCTGGTCGTCGGAGGAATCGGAAGCTCGATAG
>Ga0308169_10003940_pt1 | contig 14141 bp, 10 predicted proteins | sample PhyBR1_2_FD_202139 | JGI IMG/M metagenome (GOLD analysis project Ga0308169, IMG submission 202139) | Phyllosphere microbial communities from UC Gill Tract Community Farm, Albany, California, United States - DLSLSB.R1 | ecosystem: Host-associated > Plants > Phyllosphere > Unclassified | place...
TGCGCCTGACGACAGGTGAGCGGGAGTGCTTGAAGCGTTGTCTGGATCATCAGACGGCCAAGGAGATGGCGCTGGATCTGGGCGTCTCTCCTCACGCTGTCGAAAAGCGCCTTAAGATGGCGCGAGCCAAGCTGGGCGTGTCGTCCTCGCTTGAGGCGGCAAAGCTGGTGGCAGCAGCCGACGAGTCCAACCGCTTGGTACCCCAAGCGTCCGGCCTTTCCGGAACCGGCACGATCGTTGAGGAGGTTCCCGCCGCCATTCCGCACCCGCCGATCACGCGGGGTGAGCAGCGCCCCTCCACCTACGTGATTTCAGGAGCGATCCTTATGATCTTAGTCGCGGCAGCCGCCCTCATCGTCTGGCTCCAGGCCTCTGGCCCTGGCGGCCAACAGGCATTTCCACCCGCCGTCGCCAATGCGGCGCCGGCAACGTCAGCGACCGCAGCGCCAATACCAGGCACCGAAGCTGTGCTGCGGCAGCTTGTCGCCGGTCTCGCGAGCGGCTCACCTAATTACGAAAAACTTTCGCCTGGGTTCGCTGAGGTCGTTCGCCGCGACCTGCCCATGACCCACCCCATGTTCAAGGCCCTCGGCGAGCTCAAATCTATGACGTTTCGCTCACGCGGCATGAAGAACGATGACATCTACAACCTTGTCTTCACCAACGGTGAGGTCCTGATGTCGGCCGCGCTCGATGCCGAGGGCAGAATGGCGGGCGGCATACTGCAACCAGGCAACCGCATTCCTTCCTCGGCGGCGCCATCCCCTGGCACTGAAGCTGCAGTAAGGCGCCTTGTCGCTGGTCTGGCGAGCGGCTCCCCGGACTATGACAAGCTTGCCCCGAAATTCGGCGATCTGGTGCGCAGTGATATGCCGATGTCACAACCCATGTTCAAATCCATGGGCGAGTTGAAGTCGATCACGTATCGGGGGAAGGGCAGAATGGGGGACGACGTCTACAATCTGGTTTTCGCCAACGGTGGAGTATTGATGTCTGCTTTCCTCGATGCGAACGGACGAATGGCCGGAGGGTTCATCGCTCCGCCGAGCACACCGCTTCCCTGATCCTGCAAAAGTGGCGGACCGGAGAGCTGCCTCCATGACGCAAATGTTCACACCGCGGGAGCGAGGTCACGTCTTACAACTGCCCCGTGACCTCGCTCAATCGCCTGAGTCAGAGGACCGCTGAGTGCGCTCTGTTGCGGTTTTGGATGCGAGAAAGCGGCCGCTTTTCCAGTGCAGCGACGACCCATTTTTCGTCGTTGAGCCTTTTGGTAATTTAGGTGATCGGCTGAGGCTGTTCAAAATACCTTACTCTTAGCCAACGGTCGTCGAGCGCGAGCTCCATTAAAAATATACAAATGATCGCGTTCCCCCATCTCTTGATCCAGACCATCAGCAATGCGACGCGCCGCAAGTGGAAGCGGACAGTGGAGGCGAAGGCAGCACAAGGGATCCAACAAAAACTGTCGTGTTTGCCGAGCGCCTCACCTACAGACCGTCAGGCTTACGCAAGGAAACCTAGTGATGAGGCGCTGGATCACATTTGGAACCGTGGTGCTTGGGGTGGCGCTAGTTGCTTGCCTTGCCATTATGCTGCCGAATTCCGCAGTGGGAAAGGGCGAGAACGGGACCTTTGTCAACGACTACTGCGGAACGATCACGCTTACCGATGGCGAGATGTTACTGAACGGCCAGCGCAAGATCCGCTATACCGTAGCCCAAGACGCGGATGGGCCGTACATACTGCCACAGGTATATGTTGGCGCCGTTCCGGACATCGGGTTCGACGTAGACGGTACCCGCTCAATCTTGAAGCTTCGCCTCGACCGGCTCCCGGCACCGACCAGAATCGTCCTCCACGAAGGTCTTACGCCCTATGTCTTCACTCGACATGCACCGAGCCTCCGTTAGTTGCGGTCTCGAGGCCCCCCATGGCGTGGTGAGGGAACCACTCCAATGGTCTCGCCATGAAAATTCTTCCTGACCTGCCTTCGAATTCGACAAATCGGCGGTCGGCCCTATCATCTTCTGGCAGACCATAAATGTCCGTCGCTAGCCGGCCAGACGCGCTGCGCCGTTTTCGTCCTTCACGTGGCGTGAGCGGCTAAGGCCGCTCAACAACCCGCCCTCGTCCCTAGCCATGAAACGCCGCCCCATCCATCGCTCGATTTAACCCGTCGATCGACTGAGGCGCGTCATCGCCATCGCCGCCACCGCAAGCAGCAGGATCGCGCTCGCCTCGAACACGATATTTTCGGGCGCCATGTCCTTGCTTTGCAGCACGATGAGCCGCGCCAGCGCGGTGATCGCGATGAATATCGGATAGATGAAGGTCGCGCCCTTGCCGGTGTAGAACACATTCACCATGCCGATCACCTCGGTGTAGAGAAACATCAGAAGGATATCGGCGAGATTGATCGAGCGGGTCTGGTAGATTTGATAGATCTCGGTCGCGGCACCGCAGATCGTCATCATCGCCACGAGCAGGAGTAAGATGCGTTCGACGGCACGAAAGCCGATCGACGCGACAGTGTGCTCGGTTTCGCCCACGGCCGGCTTGAAGGACCGATCGGCGACTATGTCCTCCTTCGAGGCGTCGGCCTGATGTTCGCCGAAAGACTTCATGCAAGGCCCTATGCAACGCGTATTGTGACCACTGCCGGGGGCAGAGAGGACGTGGCGCCGGACACGCCGGCGCCACGATTTGCGTCACGGCATGAGCACCGTGTCCACCACGTGGACCACACCGTTCGACTGCATCACGTCTGCCGTCGTCACGGTCGACTTGCCGCCCTTGGCGTCGGTCAGCACGATCTTGCCGTTCGTGACGCGCGCCGTGAGCGCCTCGCCCTGCACGGTGGTGAGCGTCGCCTTGCCGCCCCCGGCCTTGATCGCGGCCAGCGCATCCTTCGCGGTGATCTTCCCCGGCACCACGTGGTAGGTCAGAATACCCGTAAGCTGGGCCTTGTTCTCGGGCTTGAGGAGCGTCGTCACCGTGCCGGCGGGCAGCTTCGAAAAGGCTGCGTTCGTCGGTGCGAACACCGTGAACGGGCCTGGGCCGGATAGCGTCTCAACGAGACCGGCGGCCTTCACCGCGGCGACCAGCGTCGTCAGGTTGCTGGCGGCGGAGGCATTCTGGACGATGGTTTTGCTGGCATACATGGCGGCGCCGCCAACCTTCGGGTTAGCGGCGACCGCAATAACCGGCACCGCAACCGACAGTGCGAGGCAGACGCCCAATGTGCGCGCGATCCGTGATGTCATCTTGGTTCTCCTAGCATCATACACTCCCGTCTGCCGGCCACCGACAAGCGTTCGGGATCCTGAAACGACGGGCCTGAAGGGGAGTCACAGCGCCTTTTCGGGGCGCGAAATCACTCACCATCAGCCCGTCTGCGGTCTCGGCACTAGGCGTTCGCCAGGCAATACGGACCAAAGGACGGGTCCCACCTACCCCGATCGGCAATGCGATCCCCGATACGCTGCCGTGCGATCATATCCTCTCGTCGAGCGACGCGACGCTGGCCGGCACGGGATACGGCCCAAAGTCCGTATCGTGACACGATTGACGAGAGCGTAGCGAAACTCACCCGCGGGTCTGCCCCCACCAGCACCGATCGGGCGTTGCAGCCGTTCGCCCCTGTCGCGGTGCCGCATCCGCGGTTATCGCGCGGGATCGAACGACCGCTCGTAGAGTGCCGCAGATCCTCTACCGACTCCCAGGAAAGATGACCGTCATGACCCGCCAGCGCGCTATCGTAATCGGATCGGGGATCGGCGGCATCGCCTGCGCGATCCGCCTGCAGAGCCTCGGCTTCGAGACGCAGGTCGTCGAGCAGCTCGGCGATGTCGGCGGCCGCGCCTATGTCCGCCGCGTCGATGGCTTCGTCTTCGATATGGGGCCGACCGTGCTGACCGTCCCGCATTTCATCGAGGAGCTGTTCTCGCTGGAGCGCGACGCAGCGATGCTCGATGAACCCGATTTTCCGCCATCGGTGCTCGCGGAAGGTAGCCGCATCGTATCGGGCGCCAGCGGCGGCCCCAACACGCAGCGTTATGTCGACATCGTGCCGATCCTGCCGTTCTACCGGATCTATTTCGACGACGGCAGCTTCTTCGATTACGACGCCGATCCGGTCAATGTCCGCGCGCAGATCGCGCGGTTGGCCCCTGAGGATCTCGAGGGCTACGAACGCTTCCACGAGGCCGCACGCGCGATCTTCGAGCGCGGCTTCCTCGAGCTCGGCTATACCTATTTCGGCTCGCTGGGCTCGATGGTCGGCGTCCTTCCCGACCTGTTGAAGCTCGGCGCGATCCAGCCGCTGTTCTCGCTGATCTCGAAATATTTCAAGAGCGACAAGATGCGGCAGGTGTTCAGCTTCGAACCGCTGCTGATCGGCGGCAACCCGCTGAAAGTGCCGGCAATCTATGCGATGATCCATTTCGTCGAAAAGACCTGGGGCGTGCATTTCGCGGTCGGCGGCACCGGTGCGCTGGTCGCGGCGATGGTCCGCAAGTTCGAGGAACTCGGCGGAACGGTGCGACTGAACGCAAAGGTCGATCGGATCGAGGTCGAGAAGCGCGGTAGCAAGCGCGTCGCGACCGGCGTGACGCTGGCGAACGGCGAGACGCTGGCGGCGGATCTGGTCGTCTCGAACGCGGACTATGCGACCACCTATCTGAAGCTCGTCGACAAGGCGCACCGGCGGATCAATCGCGACGCGCTGGTCAAGTTCCGCAAGCAGAGCATGTCGCTGATGGTGATCTATTTCGGGTACCGGATGCAGGACGGCGACCCCGACCTGCGGCACCACAACATCATTCTCGGCCCGCGCTACGAGGAGCTTCTGACCGACATCTTCGAGCGCAAGATCCTCGCCGATGACTTCTCGCAATATCTCCACATCCCGACGATTACCGACCCCAGCCTCGCGCCGGCGGGGCACCACGCGGCGTACACGCTGATCCCGGTCCCCAACAACCAGAGCGATATCGACTGGGATGCGGTCGGCGAAGGCTTTGCCGACACGGTGCTGACCTTCCTCGACGAACGCGGTTACATTCCCGGCCTGCGTGAGCGGATCGTCCATCGCAGCTTCGTGACGCCGGACTATTTCGAGGAGGTGCTGGGGTCGCATCTCGGCAATGGCTTCGGGGTCGAGCCACGGATGACGCAGACCGCGTTCTTCCGCCCGCACAACCGCAGCGAGGATGTCACGAACCTGTATCTTGTCGGTCAGGGGACGCAGCCCGGCGGCGGCACGCCCTCGGTGATGATGTCCGCCAAGATGACCGCGCGCGAAATCGCGCGCGACTTCGCGATCGATCCGCGGATCGTCGGCGGCGTGCCGGCGGGGATTGGAGATGACCGAGCGCTGGCGATGGGGCTGGCCGAGGTCTGAACGCACCGACGATCGTAACCGTCCCGCACGTCTTTAACCGGTGGCACCGGGACGTTGCTGCCCCGGTGCCGGATTGTGGAGGTCTCAGCCGGTCGGCAGCAGCACCTTGTCGATCACGTGGATCACACCGTTGGTGCAGGCGATGTCGGCGGTCACCACCTTGGCGCCATTGACGGTCACGCCGTCGGTGCCATCGACATGGACCGTCGCGCCGCCGGCGGTTGCCGGGTCGAGCACCTTGCCGCTCACGTCCGCCGCCATTACCGTGCCGGGCAGCACGTGAAGCAGGAGGATTTCGGTCAGCTTGGCCTTGTTCTCGGGCTTGACCAGATCGTCGACGGTGCCGGCCGGCAGCGCGGCGAATGCGTCGTCCGACGGTGCGAAGACGGTGAATGGCCCCTCGCCCTTCAGCGTGTCGACCAGCCCCGCCGCGCCAACCGCGGCGACCAGCGTCGTGAACGAACCCGCAGCGACGGCGGTATCGACAATATCATGCTTGGTATCGGTCATCTTGTTCGTCCTGAATCAGAGCAAATTAGTGCGTTTGCCAAGGTTCAACCGGCGCCACGATCCGCCGCGGCCACCGTTCGAGGTCGAAGATCAGAAGTCGTTGCGCCGTGTCATCCGGCGCACCCCTCATTCCACCCGGCCATGCGATGCGCGATATGACCTTTCGGTCGTATGGAAATCGGCGTCGTCATGCCACGTGCCAATCCACCTCCGGAAAAGCGCTGCGGCTTTTCCAACAGGTCCGGGATGTCGGCAGCGCTGCCGTAGGCATCCGAAAGCTTTTTCCAGCCAGGGTCACCAAGTCCGATCGCAACCCAGCCTAAGCGACGTATCCGATGTCCGCAAAACCCGGTTGCGGAATGCACGGTCTTGTCGAGACTAATTGACGAGGGTCAGACCCGCGGAACCATCACGAACGGATCGCTACACGTAATTCGGCCGGGGGCGTCGATGCGCCCTGATACCCGCCTTAGATAGTTGGGGACTTTCGCTGCACCGATCGTGATGTCGTACCACCCATGGCTCTTGCTTAGCGGCCAGCTACGCTGGGCCTCGGTCAGCGGCGTCACCAGGGTCGACGCGCCGATGCGTTCGGTCCGCGCGATCAGCTCGGACGTGCGGTGCCCGGCGGGAAGAAGCAATGTCATCTCGGTCCTGGTTGCGCGCCAGACCAGCTCGGACAACGGTGCGGGATCGTCCCTGTGCCCCATGAAGTGTCGGTGAAACCCGTTCGGACCGAGCACCCAGAGATCGTAGCGGCCTTCGTGATCGAACGGCCAGCGCCCATCCAATGCGCGTCCGGGCTCGACCGTGAAGCGGCGCGGCGTCTGGGTCAGGTTGATCCGATCATAGACGTGGAACACCGCAGCCTGCGTGCCGTCCGCCGCGAAGCGAAGCGTGATCGCGCCATCGGCGATGGTCTCGCCGACGGTCAACGCATAGGGTAACGGGCGGGCACGACGGATCCCGGGTTCCTGCCATGGAGGTGATGAACCGGCCGGCGCCTGCGGGCTTACCTGCTTGGGGATCGCAGCAGCCCGCGCGGCGTCGGTACGCGGATCGGGCATGGCGGCGAACGGCGCAGGATCTGCGGCGGTGAAGTCGAACGCGGAGGTCAGGTCACCGCAGACCGCGCGGCGCCAGGGCGTGATATTGGGCTCGTGAAAATCGAACCGCTTTTCGAGGAAGCGGATTACCGAGGTGTGATCGAACACCTGCGAATTGACCCACCCGCCGCGGCTCCACGGCGAGACAACGTACATCGGCACGCGCGGCCCAAGTCCGTAGGGACGACCGCGATAGGCGGCGAGGTCGATCGCCGCATCGCCCTTGCTCGGTTCCGTGTGATAGCTGCCGGCCAGATCGACCGTCGAGCCACCAAGTAGCGTGCCGTCAGCCGAACGCGATGGCGGCGCAGGGGGCGGGACGTGATCGAAGAAGCCGTCATTCTCGTCGAACATGACCAGCAACGCGGTCCGCGCCCAGACCTTCGGATCCGCGGTCAGCGCGTCGAGCACCTCTGCGGTATAGGCGGCGCCTTGCGCGGGGCTCGACGGGCCGGGATGCTCCGAGCCTTTCGCGGTGGCGATCACGTACGACACTTGCGGCAGTCGCCCGGCGAGCACGTCGGCCCGCAACATGTCGAGCCCGCGTGTCGTCAGCGCACGGTCACGTAATGCAGGATCCCCGCTACCCTGGTGCGCGTCGCGAAACGCCGCGAAGCCGACCAGCGGGTTGTCGGTGAAATTGTCCGCCATGTCCTGGTAGATGCGCCAGTCGACGCCCTTGGCCTGCAACCGCTCGACCACCGTCGTCCAGCGATACGGCTCGGCAGCGCCGCCGTCTGCGGGGAAACTGTCGTGCGAATTGCCGATCGCGGGGCCGCCCAGCGTGCCGCCGGGATCGTTAGTGCCGCTCCACAGGAACAGGCGGTTGGTGTTCGTGCCGGTCTGGACCGAGCAATGATACGCGTCGCAGACCGTGAACGCCTCGGCGAGCGCGAACTGGAACGGGATGTCCTCTCGCCGGTAATGCCCCATTGCGCGCTGGCTCTTCGCCTCGGGCCAGTGCGCCATCCGGCCCTCGTCCCACCCGCGCTGCGCATCGGGCCAGCTGTGCGGCGTGCCCTCCATCCGCATCAGGTCGAAATTCGTGCGCGTGGCTAGATGGAACGGTAGGACGGTACGCGCGCCGCCGGCCGCCGTCCGGTCGCGCTGATACCAGACCGGCGCAGGCTTCGTCGCATCGGCCGCCGAAGGCACGGGGATCGGCAACCGGTCCGCAAACCCGCGGACGCCGCGCAAAGACCCGAAATAATGATCGAAACCGCGATTTTCCTGCATCAAGATGACGACATGCTCGACATCCATGATCGACCCGGTCTTCACATCGGGTGCGATCGCCGCCGCCCGCGCGATCGCCGCGGGAAACGCGGACAGCGCGGCCCCGGTAAGGCTGGCACCTAGCAGCGAACGGCGGGAAACGTCGGTCATCGGGGCAATCCACATGTGAAGGACATGGTCCGCAAACGCCGACGAACCATGCCCATTTCAGATCAGAAGTCGAGCGACAGCGACGCGGTCACGGTCCGCGGCGTGCCGAGGAACGCCGAGCCACCATCGGCACTCGACAGATAGCGTTCGTCGGTTAGGTTGGTCGCCTGCACCGTGAACGACACGCCCTTAAGCTGCTCGCTCACCGCCTCCAGATCGGCGCCGACATAGCCGCTCACCAGCGTGAAGCTGCCGGCCTGGGCCTTGCCCTGCGTGTCGATATTGCGGTCGCCGACGAACTTGGTGGCGATACCCGCCTTGAAGATCGACTTCTTATAGTCCGCCGAGACCACCCACATCGTGCGCGGCGAATTGATCACCTGCTGGCCGGGCGTCACGCCGACATCGGCATCCTGCGCGGCGTTGCCGGTGCCGATATAGGTCGCGTGGTTGTAGGTGAAGCTGCCCGACAGCGTCAGCGGTGGCAGCACGCGGTAGGCGAGCGCCGCCTCGATACCGCGGCTCTTCACGCCGCCGACGTTGAGATACACGCTGTCCTGCTGTTCCAGATAGTCGATGCCGGTGACGAGGTTCGACGAGATCGAGACGATCTGGTTCTTGAACTTGATATCGTAGCCGGTCAGCGACGCCTGGATCCGCCCGGTGTTGTAGCGTGCGCCGATCTCGATGTTGTTCGCGGTTTCCGGCCGCAGGTTGCGGATCGTCTCGGGCGGCTGGCCGAGCGGACCGTTGCCGATCGCCGCGAAGTTCTGCGAATAGCCGGCGAACAGCTCCATGCCCTGCAACGGCGTCGCATAGGTCAGGCCGGCGTTGATCAGCGGATCGGAATGCGACTGGATCGACGTCGCGCTCAAATTGCCGAGCAGTTCGGTGCGGCTCTGGTCGAGGAAGAACTGCTTGACGCCGAGCCGTGCGGTGACCGGGCCATAAGTCACCGCGTCTTCGGCATAATACATCACTTCGTCGAGCCCGTAGTCGGTGCTGAACTGCACGTAATACGGCGTGCCGTCGAAGGCTGGCCCGACCCGCGCGTTGGTGATCTTGTGCCAGTCGCGAAGCTGGTTGGCGCGGCTGTGCTCGAACCAGAAACCCGCGCGGAACTGGTTCTGCACCACGCCGAAGTCATGCTGCCAGTCGACGTCGCTGGTGAAGCCCATGCGGTCGTTCTTGTAGTGGGTGTGGCGGTACGACATGACTGGCGTCGCGTTGGATGCGTAGCAGGTCGGCGAGTATTCGGCGGGCACGCCGCTGGTGCCGACGCACCCTGGCGTCAGGGTCGCCGCCGCACCGGTCGGCGTGACGAAGTAGATCTTGCCGAGCGCGTCGCTGCCGCGCACCGTCGGGCCGCCGACATATTCACTTTCCGGGTTGCCGCTGCCGTCGTTGCGGACATCGACAAGGTACGGCGGTGCGAAATCGCCGCGGCCGCGCATCCGGTGATAATAGCCTGCCGCCTGCAGCTTCACCTCGCCGAGTTCGGTACGGGCCTTCAGATACCCGAACAGGTTCTTCCGCAGCGCGCGCGAGGTCGGGCGATAGGCCTGGTCGACATACGGCAGCCCGGTCCAGCTGTCGGTATAGGCGTCATGGTTCGGGTCGTTCGCGAACTGCGCGGGCGAAACCGATCCGAACTCGGATTCATCCGCATCGTCGTACGAGACGAAGCCGGTCAGATCGACCGTGCCGACACGGCTCAGCACCTTGGCGTCGATATGGTCGCGGCTGGTCTTGCCCGATCCGCCGATCCAGTCGCGCACGCGTGAGGTCGACGCGCTGACATAGGCGGTAGTATTCGGCGCGATGGTGCCGGTATCGCCGCGTACGTAGAATTTGCGCGCACCGAAATCACCCCCGGCGGCAGTGAAGCGCAATCGGCTGTCCGCCGTCGGATCGGAGGTCACGTAATCCAGCGTCGCACCGAGCGCTTCGTTGGAGCGCGACGAGATGTCGGCAGTGCCCTGCGACACGTTGACGGTCTTCAGGTCGAGCACGTCGATATACCGGTTGGCGCGCGATCCTCCGCCATAGCCCGAGCCGCCGTTCGGCAGGCCGTCGATCGTCGAGCCGATCTGCTGGCCGCCGCCGCCGCCGCTGTTGAAGCCGCGGATGCTGATCGAGGTCGCCCAGTCGGACGAGCCGAAAGCGTCACCCTCCGCGACGAACACGCCGGGCAATTCGTTGATGACGTCGTTGACACTGGCGAGCGCGGACTGGCGCTCGATCATAGCCGTGGTCACGCGCGTGTTTGCGAATGCGGTCGACTGTCCGGTCACGACGATCTCGTCGCTGCGCGGCTGTTCTGGATCGCCAGCAGGCGTCGCGGACGGCGTTACGGTCGTCTGCGCGCGCGCATTCGTCGTCGCCGCGATCGCCAGGATCGCAGCCCCCATCATCCACTTGGTCATGTCGTCTTCCCCTTGCCACGGTCCGAGTATTGCCGGGCATCCTGTGACGCAGCCCTTGCAAGCGCCGTGTGACATGGCTGTGACATCGTGTGGATATTGTTGGTATTTTGTGGCTTGTACCCAACGGGAGATGCGGAGAAACAGGCCGTACAGGAGAAGCCGTGTGACGCAGTCGGATCGTATCGCCAGTCTGGTCGCGTTGCTCGAAGCGCGGGGCTCGTGTTCGATCACGATGCTCGCCGATCATTTCGCTGTGTCCGACGAGACGATCCGGCGCGACGTGCGGCAACTGGAAGCGAGCGGTCGCGCGTACAAGGTGCACGGCGGGGTCAAGCTTCCCGACAATCGCCTGGAGGCGCCGTACCGGCTGCGGATGCAGGCCCAGGCGGACGCAAAGCAGGCGATCGCGCGGCGTGCCGCAACGCTGATCGAGGACGGGATGACCGTGCTGATCGATTCGGGCACCACCTCGTGCTGGGTTGCACGCGCGCTCGCCGATCGGCGACGACTGACGATCGTCACGAACAACCTGGAGGTGGCGGGCGACATGCTCGGTTGCGACGGGATCCGCGTCTTCCTGGCCGGCGGCGCGGTCAACGTGGACTACCGCGCGACGTTCGATGCCGAGGCGATTCGCTACTCGCGCTGTTTCTCGCCCGATGCGACGATCCTGTCGATGGGTGCGATCGAAGCGAAGCGCGGCTTCATGGATTTCGAACCCGACGAGGCGGCGTACAAACGCGCGCTGCTCGATGGCGCGCGCCGAGTAATCGTCGTCGCCGACGCGGCGAAGTTCGACCGCGCCGGCACCGTCCATGTTGCCGACTTCGCGCAGGTCCACGATCTCGTTACCGACCTTCACGCGCCACCGGCGATCGCCGATGCCGCGACACGCGCCGGCGTCCGGCTCCACACCCTCTGATCGCCCTCACCGCGTCGGCGGATGGCGGACGAACCAGAATGCCGAGACGAACGTCAGCACCAGCAGCGCGGCGCCGGTCAGCACGCCGGCATCGAGGAACAACCCGAGCCAGTTCCGCCCAGGGGCGGTCGTGCTCCGCATGAGCAACAGACCGATACTGCCCGAATAGCCGAACGCGTCCGCCAGATAGATCAGGAATCCCGCGGTGCCAGGCGACGGACTCGCGGCCATGATGCGGTCGAATAGGATCGCGCTGAACGGGGCATAGGCGAGGTAGATCCCGATGCCGGTCAGGATCATGCCGGTCACCGGCCCGATCGCCCCTGCGCGCAACGCCAGCATCGATCCGCCAAGGATCACGGCGCCCGCCATGATGACGCCGTGGATCGTGACCACCGCATACCGGTTGTCGCGCACCAGCCCCAGCATCGCCAGGCCGAGCAGCACGATCACCGCCACGGGTATCTCCGTCGCCACGTACAGCGCAGGCGTCGCCGGGTGATCGAGCGCCATCCACAGCTCGGGCGCGAAATTGTCACGGAGGTCCCGAAGTGCCGCCAGCATCGTATAGCCCGCAACCAAAGCGGTCACCGGCACCCAATGCCGCTTCAGATACGCGCGCCGCGCTGCCGCATCCATCGGCCTACGCACCCCTCTCGCGATCGAGTCCGCCGCATCCGGCGGGGGAGAACGCGTCAGCGCCGCCACGCCCACCAACAGCAGCGGCGTGAAGATCAGCCCGGTCAGCGCCGGCATCCAGAACGCGCTGACGCCGTGCTCCAGCAACAGGCTGCCGACCGACCGCGTCACGCCCGACGACAAGATGAAGCTCGCGGTCAGGATCGACGCCAGCACCTCCGAATTGCGCCGCCCCTCCAGATAGCTGAACACCAGTCCCCAGATCATCCCGAGCGGCAACCCGTTCAGCAGCATCGCCAGCGGGCCAAACCGGGCAGGCAACAGCGCCAGCAGCAACAACGCCGCCCACGCCGCGCCGACCAGCGACAGGATCAGGCGCGTGCGGTGCTCCGGCCGATGGACCGACACGACATGCACGCCAATCATCTTCGACAGCGCATAGCCGACCGCTTGGGACAGGATCAGCGCCGTCTTGTAGTCGAGCCCGGCAAACACGGCCGGCACGCCGTCGAACCCTGCTGCCGCGATTGGCTTGCGAAACCCGTACATCGCAAAATACACGCAGAACGCGGCGATGCCCGGCGCGGTCGCCGTCAAGCTGGTTGGGAGGCGCATCGACGACGACAGGGACCGTAAGTTCACCGGCAGTCGCTAGACCAGTCACGTTTCATCCGCGTGACGCCGTTTCGCGTCAGGCTGCCTCACCCCTCCACCAGATCCGGATCACCGCAAGGAAGCCGCGGTACGCCACCAGGTTCTTCCACAGCCTGGATCCGGACAACCCTTCTTCCATGACCGCGTTGCCGCCTCGCGACGTCAAATCGCTCAAGACTCCTTCGTCCATCCGATGGCATTCAGGAGGACGTCGAACAGATGTGTATTTGCGAAAAAGCCATGGATAGTCTCGGCCCCAGGCCCCGAGGCGGCGGCGATGACTTCCTCGCCGGTATGACCGTCCTGGACCCCGATCACGTCGTTGCTCGCGATCGTGGCGCCTGGTTTGGCCGCGGCCGTGGCAAACTGTTCGGCGAGCGGTGCGTCACGATCGCCGTCCGACATGCGCAGGCCAAAGCTGTGGTCGGCCGTGAACAGGATGAGCGTATCCTTGCCTGCAATGGCGCTGACGCGGCGGATCATGTCATCCATCTCGATGACATGGCGCAGCCCCGCTTGCGGATTATCGGTGTGCATGTCCCATTCGACCATCAGGAAATAGCCCTTTGGGTTGCGCGCGAGTTGGCCGATCGTTGCCTCGACGGCCGGTAGCGGCGCGTAATCGTCGTCGCGCAGAACGGCGGCCCGCGCAGCGGTGCGAACGAGCGCCGGATCCGAACCGTAGCGATACCCCGCCTTGGCAAAGGCCTGCTCGGGCGTCTGCTGGATCTTCCCAAAGGACGCGACCGCGTCCTTGCGGCCCTTGCCGATCAGGATGTCGACACCGTTGCCAAACCGGGGCGCCAACATCTGACGGAAAATCTCGTCCTTGTCCTTGCGGGACGCGACGTGCGCGTAACACGCTGCCGGGGTAGCATCCCAGATCGGCATGTTCGTGACGACCCCGGTAGAAAGACCGTGCTGCTCGGCATATTCGAGGAACGTCTTGACCGGCTTCACCTCGCCGCCCGAGCTCGCCGGCACGACCGATACCATCGCGTTGTTCGTCTTCCGCCCGGTCATGATCGCGGTCATGCCCGCACCGGAGTCCGTGACCCAGCGGTTGAGCGACGAAGTGTCCGATAAGCCGATAT
>Ga0308169_10003941_pt1 | contig 14141 bp, 11 predicted proteins | sample PhyBR1_2_FD_202139 | JGI IMG/M metagenome (GOLD analysis project Ga0308169, IMG submission 202139) | Phyllosphere microbial communities from UC Gill Tract Community Farm, Albany, California, United States - DLSLSB.R1 | ecosystem: Host-associated > Plants > Phyllosphere > Unclassified | place...
GGTGTGAACAATCCATTCCAGTGGATGTCAGAAATGATGGACTTGCGTAAAGAGAAAAATTTCTTTGAAACGCGTGTTACGGACTACCAAACTGGTGGCGCGTTAAGCTGGTAATTTAAAGATTAAACATTGCGCGACACATAAGTTGTCATTTGCGACACATAAAATGTCATTGCGCGACACATAAGTTGTCATTGAGAAACCGCCATTCATGGCGGTTTTTTCTTTAATCCAAATTGAATTTTAATCACATGAGTTAATCTAATTTAACTATTTGATCATCTTTCCAAATATAAACTTGTTTATGCCGATGTTGGTTAGTTCTGAAATATTCATACACCTCTACACCACCCTTATAGTTTTGTGTCCGCTCCCCCCACAATATCCACACAAAAGTTTGTTCAGTTTCCGTCAGATATTTTTGAAAAAGATCTTTTCTTAAGTATGATAAATTGCCTCGCAAAGTATCATTATCCGATTTAAATGTTCTAAAAATAGATCCTACCCCATCAAGATCATATAAGTCTGGATCACCATTATGATATTTTAAACCTAGTCTCTGGCATAGTTCAGGGGTTGGAAAATCAATTCCTCCAGCTTGATTCAAAGTACTGTGATAAGACTCCCATGCATAAGATTGCACAGGAAGTTCTATTGGAAAGCTAGACTCATCTGATCCATCAAAATTCATTTGACTACTTACATTGTGATTTAGTTTAAAAAATGTATTTCCTAAAACCATTTCACCTGCGTATTTGTAATGGTATTCAGGAGTTTGTGGCAGAGCATTATTACCAAGATAATCTTCATTAAAAACGAAATCACTTATTTTGGAAATGTGCTCATTAGCAACAAAAAAACCTCTCATGAATGTAGATATTTCACGGTAATCCGTTTTTGAGCCCTCTTTCAGAAATCCATTCAGCAAAATCCAGCTATTAGTTTGGGTAAACTGCTGAGTCTCTAAAAGATTCAAATAATTCGGGGTTGGTCCATTTAAAATCCACTCCCCAATATCATTTGGAGAATCAGTAAATATATTTGTAAGTTCAGGACTCCAAGAATTATCAAGCTTAGGGAACGTTGGATCGATACTTACATCGCTGCATCTTTCATTAACACGCCAATCATCTAAAAGTTCTCTATCAGCCTTCCATCCATACATTTCATAAAAAGCAATCCAACTATATTTTTTCCCATACCTATCTATTTTTACATCACGGTTATAGTAAGAATTCGAACTTATGTCTCGATCAATTTCTTGAAATTTTTCAGGTTCATATCCAAGTTGAATCATTCTCTTTAAAATAGTTCTTCGTGTATGAACATAGTCAGGATGTGAATCATCATAATTAGCTCTATCAGTGGTAAGTCTTCCAATAGTGTAATTATTAAAGTCCATACGGAGGGCTGCTTCTTTGACTTCAACTAGTTTCTCTTCACTAATATCCGGCAGACTCTCAAATAGATTTGGTAAATGTTCATAAGGTTTTCGACAATAATCCAAATACTTTTGACAGATAAAATTCTGATTTACTGTTAAAGCATAATTAATAGTCCCTAGTAAATATTCTCTCAGAATTGTATGTGTAGTAGAGTATTTGGCATTAGGTATAAAACAATTTTCTATAATTTTTTTGGCGAAACCGCAAACATTACTATTTATTTTTTCTGCATCAATAAAATCAGCACTCAAAATAGCCCCATATGCTGCCGCAAAAGTTCTTTCTGGCACATATGGATCTGTAATATCTAATGAGTTAATTGCCATCTCAAAAAATGATCCTGGATCTTTTCTAGCATATATAGACAGTACTTTTGTTGCTTGATCCCTTAAATCTCTATGATTAGTTGTTAATAACCATTGAACCCATATAGCTCGACCTTTTTCGCTAGAACCAATTTGCACTTCAGACAATCTTTTTTCAAGAAGCTCTAAGTCATTTTTAAGTTCTTTAGAATTTTTCCTTACCCATTCAGACCATGTTAAATCACGGTATGTATTACTCATATTTCGTAAAGCTTTATCTAAGAAAGCGGCATCAAATGGATGAGCATATGCTGACCGAGTAGTTTTCAGCTTTTTAAATGCTTGAGAAGCAAATTGCTCTGAGGATAATAAATAGTTCTGAAATTCTTGAATGGTTTCCCTATTGATAAGACTTGCTTGCTCTTGAGTTGTTTGTAAAAGAGCACGTTCTTTAAAATCACCCTCTAACAATTGCCAAAGATGTTTTCTCACATAATATTTAGGATATAGACCAACTAATGAGTTAAAAACATCATAAGCCAAGGTGTTTGAATGTGGTTGATTATACTGAATTTTATGAATATTTTTCCTAATCCAACTATTGAAATCACCTTTCAAAAGGTATTCAGCTATTTTAAACCCAGCCATTAAATCATAAGAAAAACCTATCTCATGATTACCATTTTGTGATCTATACTTTAATAATATACCCTCGGATTCAAGGCTTTTTATTAAGCTGCTTCCTGACCTCACGACTTCATTAGCAATACTACGAGCCTGATTAAAATCTAATGTCCTACGATTTTCTGCCCATAACACTTCAGCAATTTTCAATAAGGTATCTTCAATATCTTCATGATATAACCTTTGATTTGACGGAGATAAATCTACAATATGATCAATTGCTTTTTCAAAGTATTTCTCAAATATAGCAACTTGAGAACGGGGTAATGCTTCTACACCTACAACTATTCTTCTTTCTGAATTTGCTAATTCACAGTAAAGTCTTAACGTTAAAGGATGTGAAAGTAGTTCGATTGGTATATCTGCATCTAAAGCATCTATTTTGTAATGTTCAAAATAACAATGTATCGCCGCAATTGGATCATCTACAAACCCATTCAACTCAAAAGTTGGAGTTTTTTCTGGAATACAATCTTTATAAAACTCCCCTCTCAAAGTTAGCACTAGTAATATATTTGGATAGTTTTCTAGTAATGCATTTGCTTTAGCTACTTCATTTCTCCAATTTCTTGGGTCTTCAGACTCACTTAGCCCATCAATTATAATTGGAATACGTTTACAAAGGCGTTGACCTGCTGCATCTACTGCTTCTAAAAGTTCCTCAAATGTATTAATAGGTCGTCCATATATCTTAAAATTTTTGACTAAATGATCTAAAGTTTCGCCTGCATTTAAATCTTTTCCTAAAAAAAGAACTCCAGCATTAATGCCATCTCTTGATCTACATATTTCTAAAGCAAGATCTGTTTTACCATCGCCAGCCTTACCAACGATAGTAATGACCTTGGCATTTAAAGCATTCCTTACCTTTTTTATTTCTTCTGAAAAAGCATAAAATTCTGCTAACAAATTTGCTGCAAACATAGCAGTATGGCTTCTGTTAGCTCGTAATCGAGCTAACGTTTTCCTATATTTAGACCAATCACAACTTAAATCTTCAACCAAAAGCTCTTTTGCTTTTTCAAAATTTCCTGCTGCCAACTCTGAAAATAAAGAATTTAAAAAACTACTCAATCTTTCCCCATCAGCTATAAAATCGGGCAAGGTGGTTTTGACATAGCTATCCTCAAGATTAACCGCATCTTTGACTATTTTTAAATTATTGCCTATAGATTTCTCAAGGCTATCTAGTGATTCCCAAGAAGCGTGCCTTCCTAAACATTTCTCAATTATCTTTTCAGCTTTAACTGTTTGGTGCACTTCAGGTTGAAACTTTTTACTATGAGTAGATGATATGATTTGGTAATGTTGATTTAATACCTGCTCATCAATCACCAACTCACCAAAATAAGCCTCTCGCAAAGCTAATGCTGGCCCAACCAATAAACTCTCAATGTCATCACAAGTTTGAAGATGGAGTTTAAATGGATAATCAGCTTGTAATCCATAAAACCACTTTTGATCGCCCTCTGTAAGAATATATTTAGTCCATAAAACCCAATCCGTTAAATGAGGTAAATATTTCTTAGATTTAGTAAGTCCATCAATAATTTTTTCTTTTCTAGTTGTTCCTATTGCTCGTGCTCTAGGTAGGTCATACCATTTACATTGCCATCCATACCATCGTGTAGAGCCTCCTAAAGCACAGTCTTGTTCTAACTTTAGATGGAACTCAACCCCAGCCTGATTAGCAAGCTCTTTAAAAGAACCATATTGACCATAGTGCCTTCTTATTAAGGATCTACAAAGTTTTTCAAAGTTTACGTCAGCTGCACCAGATAAATTTTCAAATTTACTCCAATTAAGTTGAGACATTCTATTTTCCCTCAACTTTCTCAGGATTCTCAGGATTCTCAGGATTCTCAGGATTCTCAGGATTCTCAGGATTCTCAGGATTCTCAGGATTCTCAGGATTCTCAGGATTCTCAGGATAAAAATGCTTGGAGTAAACTTCTACTTTTGCACCAGCATCCACAAAAATTTTAATAAATGCGGATATATCAATCTCATCCGTATCAATCGTTATCTTATTTTCATCTCGCTCTAAATAATAATCAGAATTAAATTGGTCTATTTCTAATGGAGATAAATGATTAACTTGCTGTTCTTGAAGAGCCTCTAAGACTTCTTTAGAAAATTTATGATTTTCTGGAGATTGACCAGATAAGTAATATTCCTCATGTTCAGAAGCTTTTTTCAACTTTGCAATAAGCTTTTCTATATTTTCAGCATCTTTAGCCTGAACAAATGATCCTATTAACACCAAATTCATTGAATGCTCTGAACCATAACTATTCCAAATTTTCACACTTTCCCCCTTACTTACATTCTTTTAATAACTGAAGTACATCCAAAATACTTTTTTCACCAATTTGCTGACCACTCTTTGAATATGAACTCGCTTTAAGAAAACCCAAGGCATCTATATGGGCATAAGCATTAAGCCCAGTTTCCATCAAAAGTGGATTACATATAAAATTTGCTTCAAGCCCAATATCACTTATAGTTAAACGAGTTTCGCCACCATAACCTTCTATCCATTTCGTCATCTGCTCATAAGAATCTTTTGATAAACCTTTGACAGTTTCAGTAGCTTGCTGAGGTAAAAGTAGAACTTCAGATATATCAAATTTCTCTGCAATTTCAGTCACCTTATCAAGTTCCTGTATAGTCAAATCATTAATTACAACATTAAAACCCAAAGAGGTGATTTGTCTTGTTCTTTCAATGCGTTCTATTAATTTATCAAATTTTCGACCACGAAATTTTTCATAAGTAGCCCCGACCCCGTCAATACTTATTCTTATGAAATGCACATTTCCTTTAAGATCAGCCAATAGATCATCATTTAGACGATGTCCGTGAGTAGTGAATGTTACTGCTAAATCCGTCTCATTAGCTGCAAATTCACATAACTGAGCAAATTTTGGATATAAGGTTGGTTCGCCCCCTCCAAAACCCACTCCCAAAGTACCAAGCTGATCAATTTCTTTTAACCATTTTTTTAAGTAATCAAATGAAAGAGTTGCTTTGATTTTAGGTGCATAGCAGAATTTACAATGCAAATCACAAATATTAGTAAGTGCTATAGAAACCTGTCTTGGGGCTAGAGACCATTCAGATTTAGGTAGAAGGCATTCGTCTATTAGAATATTGTTGCCAGTAGTTCGGTCAAAAAAATGAATCCCGTCTGGGCCTATTCTTTTTTTCATTGTAAATAAATGAATCAGTTAAAATAATGATTTTAACCTTAAAAGTTAAATTGATTTATGAAAATCGTTATTTCTTTATCTAATACTTTAAGCCAATCATTTAGCTCAATAACATCTAAACGTCTTTCTAAAATTTCAACTTTTGAAACATACGATTGAGGCTTATTCAAACGACGAGCAAGCTCAACCTGAGTCACATTTTTAGACTCACGAAGTTCTATAAGTTTCTTAATTAGGTCTTGATACCTAGGATCGTGTATTGAGCGCATGGCTCAATATCAGTTACAATTAAAAATATCCCAAAATAGGATATTTTTAATTTAACCCTATCTGTTTACTGATTTTTTCTTTTGGATAATCTTTGAGCGATAGTTTAGGAATGCACTGTGAAGCAAAAATTTTCTATAGCCAAAATCAATAGCATTGTCAAAAAAAATTTAGCAGGTGTAACTGTTGAACAGATTTGCGAAGAGTACAAAATTAGTGTTGCTACTTTCTATCGTTGGAAAGCAAGTTATATAGATATCAATGAGCAAATTTTGACTCGATTAGATAAATTAGAACAAGAAAATTTGGCTCTCAAACAAATGTATGCTGAAGAAAGACTGTCTAAGCGCCTAGAAATGTAATATGTATTCATCAAATCTCGCATGTATATTACAAAGACAATTTATGTGCAAAAAATTTTAGATAGCTTCTACTGTCATGATAGTCGATTCTTCAAAGAGATTATGAAACCTTACCTTCTCCAGAAAATCTGATGAGACCCTAACGTCTTCTTTCCAAGTATTATCGGCCAATTTTTCATTATCCATCATTGAAAATTGGTTCTTTAATATTTGTAGATCCATTTTAAAATCTTCTTTAAAGCTATCGCCTAATACTGATTCTTTAGGGTCCACTAAAGAAAATAATTGGGAATGCATCAATAAAATTAAACTTTCACTAATATTTGAATATGGTTTTTTCACGCAAATAATAAGTAAGGTTCGATAAATAGCTCGACTGATATCGATAATGCTTCTAGCATCCTCGACTCCCTTTCGATAAAAAATTACTAATGCAGCTAAAGCATCTAAGCTAGCTAATTGCTCTAGCTGCATTAGTTTTTTCGACGATAAAATCTCAACTAACTTCCTAGCACAATTATATTTATTAGATTTATAGAGTATCCGCTGAACTTCCCATGACAACTTGCCAATACTTTGTTGTATCAGTAAATCTATATCGGCTGACTCCCTCAATACTTGCCATAATAAATGATTAATTATCGATGAACTGCCTGTGATAATTGATTCTACTTGCTCTACAAGCTTTGAATTAGGGACATTTAAACCTTTTTGATAGTTTCGCCACTTCTTATCACAATAAATTTTTCGGTGATCATTTATTCTAAAATTATCAGGTTCAATTATTCTAGAAATTTGATAATTTGAATTAACATACAAGTGATACTTAATAAATGTATACCATAAGCCCACCCGAAGCATATCAATATCATCCATAGAATTTATTCTAGGTTTAGACGGCTCAAAATTTTCGTTTTTCAAAAAAACAGCTCTCCAAATAAAAAATAATAAATAAATATCAACAATTTAAAAACAAATAAGTGCGGAAAACTTTCTCAAATATTTCCATCTTGTTGATTTTACAAACGAAGTATATGCTTTGGTTTTGACAGGTTAATACAAGAAATGTAATGAAAAAACATTTTATAGTTGATGCAGCTGCCCTCGAAAGAGACCTCTTTGAGCGATATGGACCTCTAATAATAGATGAAGATCTAAGAATTGCTTTAGGTTACAAGTCGATAGATGCTTTTCGTCAAGCTTTAACACGTAAAACCGTACCTGTCCCTGTTTTTACTGTCGAAAATCGGCGCGGCAAATATGCCTTAGTAAAGGATGTTGCTACATGGCTGGCAAATCAAAGAAACGCAATTTTAGATTCTCAAGATAACCATTAAATTCTCAATAATCGAAAATGACCTTGGAGTGATTATGAAAAATTAGAAAAAAATCATTAAAAAACGGACCCTAAAAAGGATCCGTTTGTGACTTTATATAGAAGAATATAAAGACCTGAGAATCATAGTATCTTCTCTATATCGTCACCAGTCAAGTGAGTGCTATTCAATAGTAATAGTACAGATATGCTCATTCTCAAAAATCCATTGAGAATAGGATTACTTCTGGATGAACAGATATGCCTTTTCAAACCGTATTATTAAAAACTGATATTCAAACAAGTATCCTAGAACAAATCAGGATAGCCTTTGAATCAACTGCAAATGTAGCAGCCACACTTCATGGACAACGCAAAATTTACCAAGGTACTTTTGGTCGTCGAACTTCACTTTTCCCGAGTGAAAAATGTTGTGGAGCAATCCCCTTAGAAAGCCGACTCGAACTCGCTCATGCAATCTCGTTAGAACAAGATCAAAACATCTTAAATTATCGCTCACAAGCATTAAAAATCTCGCTAGCTAATAAACAGTATTGTTTTCCAGATTTCTTGGTTCAAACCAAAGAAGGAGCTTATGAGGTTCATGAAGTCAAACCATCCATAGCATCATTATCAACTGATGACTTAAACCGCTTTGCAATACTTTCTGACCTACTTCACTCAATTGATATTACTTTTAAGCTAATAGATCACACTGATTTACCAAGCGAAACAGAAATTTCTCAGCTGCTTTATTGGTATCAAAGAGGACATCGATTCAACTGGAATACCTTCGAAATAAATTATGCTATAGACCAGTTAAAGCTCAAAGAGTTTCATAACTCAAATCAAGTCTACAGAACACTTGAATCAATAGGCCTCAAACCAGAACTAGCTGATTATTTATTTTTTCATCAAAAAATTACTATTAACTCAGATAAACAAAAAAATAGAGAGGCCTAATAACATGAATAACTCTCTTTTTATTCCACAGCCAGGTTTTCGTTTTTATTTTAAAGAACATCCTGACTATATTTTTGAAATCGGCTCTGTAACCTATAACGCTATACGATATGCAGCAATTGCTGGTGGAAAATCATTTTCAATTACCCCGAATGAGTTTGAAAATCGCTACAAAAAAGGTGAAATCTTATGCGTCTTTGCACCTGATAAGCTGATGATCAACCCTAAACACAATTCAGAAATACATCGTAAAGAGCGTTATGTCATTAGCGCTCTTCAATTTCTAAAATCTCCGACGAGCCCTAAACATTTATCAAAATTAATAGAACAGATTTCCACTGAAATTAAAGATCCTCATCCCCCTTCCTGCCGTACTGTCGCAAGATGGGTTACTAAATATAAAAGTTTTTCGCAGAACAAGCTGTGTTTACAAGATAAATATATAGGCAATCATCACTTAAGATTCCCACCTGAGGTTTATCAAATTCTTAATCAAGGGATTAATGAAATCTATTTGAAGCCCGAATACAGAAGCAGTAAAGACGTACAAGCCTATATGCTAGGTCGATTTATGGAACAAGGCATCCCATTAGAACAGTTACCAACACTGAGGAGTATTCAGCGACATGTCAAAAAATTAGACCCTTATATTGAATTAAAAATAAAGAAAGGCTCGCGAATAGCTAAGAAAAAGTTTCAAGCTGCTGGCAAAAGTATCGTTAGCCCCTTTGCTCTTTATATGGTCGAAATAGATACACATTATCTCGATATTATTATCGTCGATCCAAAGAATAAGGTTGCTTTGGGACGACCATTCCTTGCTTGCGCGATTGACGTTTATTCAAGAGCAATTGTAGGCACATATATCAATATGTACCCCCCTAGTGCTGCTACTACTTTAGAAGCTATTAAGGATATGGTTACTCGCCCGAATCATAAATTACCAGGAGGAATTCCGAGCATCATCATTCCAGATAATGGTGTGGAATTTAAAAATAATGCTCTCGAAAGAGTTTGTGAACAACTAAAAATTACTTTAACTCCATCTCAAGTGGGTACGCCTAATAACAAACCGCATATTGAACGTTTTTTTAGTACGCTGACACATGGGATTCTTCAAAAACTCCCTGGAACAACTTTCTCAAGTCCAATAGATAGAGGTAACTACAAGTCCAATAAAATTGCTCAACTGACTCTAGAACAATTGAAACAATATGTAGATACATGGATCCATGATGTTTATCACAAATCTATTCATCATACGACTGGTCGCTGTCCTATTATCATGTGGCAAGATGCAATCGAAGATATTCGGCCCAGTTTTCTCACAGATATAGATGCAAAAATTTTATGTCGCAGGCCTATTGAAAGAAGCATTAATCACGGTCAAGTCCGAGTAGACAGTATTAGTTATTTTTCTCATGCGCTAACAACTCTACAAGCGCAAGGCATAAAGACCGTTACCGTGCTTATAGATGATTTAAATTTAAATGAAGTTTATGTTATAGACCCAAATAATAAAGATGTCGTTATTCAAGCAGATTCAACCAATCAAGACTATACATTTGGCTTATCACGAGTAACCCACCTTGAAGTTCAAAAACTAAAGAAAGCCCAATCTCGATCCGACAAACAGAGGATCGGTCCAATGTCGGATTTATATCACCTGTATAAACTTATGCACGAGATACAAAGTAATCTCGTGAAACATAAACCGCGATTAAAGCCACTTACTTTAGAACTTCCCAAACAACTTAAAAGAGTTGAGGAACAGCTTTTTTCGAAGGAAAAAGATATTGCTGAACAACCTGTTTCCACTATAAATACAGCTACTCCAATTGATCAGTTTGGTTCTTTGGAGGTATTTAAACATGGAAAAATTTGACAATCGATTTGAAAGAATCCGATCTATTAACAATATTGTTATTACTTCTAATGAATTTATGGCAGCTTTTACTGGTATACAAGATTGCGTCAAAAGAAGTATTTCCTATAGTGAACCAGTTGGAAGTATGCTGCTGGCAGAGGGAGGATTAGGAAAAACAACCTTATGCAAAGCAATCTTAAGCTTGATGCCACGTTCAGAAAGAACGGAAAAGGATCATAAAAAATTTATTATCCCAGTATGCTATGTCGAAGTACCCTCACCTGCCACCGTGAAGTCATTAGCCATAATGATGCTCAAAGAACTGGGAGATCTTACTTGTGAAAATGGATATGGCACGACTGAATACCTAACAAGTAGGCTCATTCATTTACTAGCTCAATGTGAAACTAAGCTCATATTTTTAGATGAGTTCCATCATTTATTTGAGCGTAAACCTACGTCTACAAGAATGAATCGGACTACAGGGAATTGGATTAAAACTTTAGTGAATAGAACTGGGATCAGTTTTTGTTTAGTTGGTTTACCAGAGTTCGTACCACTACTTCAAATTGATAGCCAAATTGCACGTAGATTTCCATTCATCTACCAGCTAAACCCATTAACTGTTGATCCATCACAGGGTGGGAGTATGTTTGCATTTCTTGCCGAGGTTTCAAGAACTCTCAATAGACAAAATATCTCCTTCATGCCAGCACTAGATAGCCAACTTGTAGGCATGCAAATTCAATTAGCTACGAAAGGCTATCACTCATACATCATGAGCCTAATTAGAGAAAGTATCGCGCATGCTTTAAACGATGGTCGGCAAGTCATTAACTCTAGTGACTTCAGTTATGCCTGGAAATTAGGTATCACGCTATACATTAGCAAACAAAGTAAAAATCCTTTCGAAATGAATATTTCTCAAATCATATCATTCATGAAATAAACATAATTATGCAAAATACTCTTTTAATACAAGCTATTCCCTACGAAGATGAATCGCCAATTAGCTTCCTACTAAGAACCGCTAAACTTAATGCACATAGTTCAATCTCTAATTTAATAGGGAAAGAAAACTATCAATCCATCATTAAAGCATCACTAAATTATCATCTTGTAGATGAAGCACGCTTTAGCTTAGTTTTAAGTGCTTTAAATATAGATAGTGATTACTCACTTTTAGCTTTTGAAAGATCAAAGCCAACGAGTAGATCTCCAAGAACACTAGGAGCAATTGAAATCCCCCATGAGTTGCTAGAATTAAATAATATACGTTACTGCCCTCTATGCCTTTGTGAAAAGGCGTATCTAAGAAAATTATGGATGCTAAAACCTATCTATGCATGTCCGATACATTCTTGCTTTTTAATTGATTCTTGTCCCAATTGTGAGAATCCAATTACATCAAAAGCTGGTGTTGAAAACTGTGCTAGTTGTGGTTTTGAATTAGATAAAGCTCCAGTTAAGGAAGCAGAAACAATAGAAACTGTATATTGGTTTATAGACGTTCTAAATTTCAACTCCAATAAATTATTCAAAGAGTTTGCAGCTTGCTGGAATGCTTTTAATGAATTCTTTAAGTTCGATGGATCTAATACTGATTTGAAAATTTTCATTTCTGTCTATGAATATTTTCATAATCCTGAAATTTCAGCACTAAAACTCAGTGCTCTTATTAATTCTAAAATCACATATTCACACCCAAGAGTACAGTTGATACCCTTTTTAAAATATGAACAATTCTTCAAGACTCATATTAAAGTTGTTGAAAAAAATGCTAATGAATACAAAATTAGTGAAAATAGTATTGCTAGAAAACTGAGAAATCATGAGATAAAGCATATTTTGAAGGTTTCTCGTTTTGAACTTGAGAAATTGATTGAAAACGACTATTTAAATTTGGGGAAGAAAGAGCTTTATCGTGGAAGTATCTCGAGTATAGATATTGAGCGCTTTATTATGGGCCTCAATAACGAGGATAAACCTGCATTAGATACACTAGATGCAATAGCAATCAGTAATGACCACATTGATCTAAAACAAGTTTCTGAAATTTTAAAAATCAATTATGAAACTGCTAGAAAACTTGCAAATATGGGTTGGTTCAATTCAGAAGAAAACTATCTAGATACAGACGATCCAAAAAAATATTCAAAGAAAAAACTTCATGAATTCGATAGAAAATATATGCTGATCGCACTTTTAGCGAAACAGATCAACGTAAACCCTACGAATCTCGTAGAAAAATTAGCGTCAATAGGTATTACGCCCGTTCATGGAGCTCATATTGATTCGACACCAATTAATATTTTTTTAAAGACAGATGTTCAAGATATAAATTTAAAAAATTTAGACATGATTCAACACTATCCAACACGAACAGGTAGGCGAAAAGATACGTTAGAATCGATAACCACCAATGTGGCTTATTACTCGTTAAAAGATGCATCTGCACTTTTAGGCATTAGCCCGAATAAAGTTGCGGTACTTGTTCAAAAAGGGATTCTTAGAAAAAAAGAGAACAGCCCTTTATCTGTTCAAATTGAAGCTTGCTCCCTATTAAATCTTAAGAATAAATTATTAAGCGATGAGTTTATTTCCTACTTAGACGCTGCAAAGCGATTGAACTGCCCTATAAATTGGATGAAAAAATATTGGGTCGATACAGGCTTCTTAGACCTTGAAGATTTAGTCTATTGGAAGCTTATTTATAAAAATGAGCTTACTGAAGTTCTAGATTTAAAAGAAGAATTCATTACTGGTGCTGAGGCAAGCTCTCTTTTAGGTATGCGCCACTCCCATGTCACTAACTTACAAAACCAGGGTCTCATAAAGCCTCACTATTTTGGAAAAACAGATAAAAAAGTAAGACTTTTCAATAAAAATGAAGTTTTAAAGTTTGTAATACAGTAATTTGATGACGTTCTTCAGATCCCATCTAATCCTTATGTTGGGATCTTCTTACAATTAATAAAGCCTCATTAGGAACTTCAACTTTAACTTTTATTTTAACTTCATTTCCATTTCGGTCTTTGGTTTTAGTTATATATTGAATTAAAGCATTTGAATAGCCACTAAAATTCTAGACACACGTATTGGCTATCCTTTCCCAAAGCTCAATTTGACCTAGCCTTAGAGATTCATAAAGAATATTTTACAGCTTCAAAAGCTGCTGAGTATTTAGGTATGCATCGCACGCATATGACTAATTTAGTAGCTCAGGGGTTGATTAAGCCTATCTTTCATGGCAATAAATTTTATTCCGTCCGACTATTCGAAAGGAAGGAGGTTGTGAAATTACTCGAAGCGGGTTATGGCTATAAGAGTAATTAAAAAATCTTAACTTATGTGTCAGATATTCTCAGAAAGTCTTAACTTATGTGTCAAAACCTCGTTAAGATTAAATGTCAACAAAACTAAGAAATATTTGATTTAATTAAGTAAATCAATCTCACATTATTTGTCATTTAACGCTAAGTTGTCATTTGCGACACATAAAATGTCATTGAACGACACATAAGTTGTTATTGATAAAAAAACCGCCATTCATGGCGGTTTTTTATTTTATTGAATTTAAAGATTTATTAAAGCGTTAAACGATTTAATCGTTTTAATTCTCGAATTAAACCTGAGTGATCCAAACCGCCATCTCCAGCATTCACCATACTTTCAAAAAGTTGATCTACCAATTTGGCAACAGGCAAATTCAATCCTAAAG
>Ga0308169_10003943_pt1 | contig 14137 bp, 15 predicted proteins | sample PhyBR1_2_FD_202139 | JGI IMG/M metagenome (GOLD analysis project Ga0308169, IMG submission 202139) | Phyllosphere microbial communities from UC Gill Tract Community Farm, Albany, California, United States - DLSLSB.R1 | ecosystem: Host-associated > Plants > Phyllosphere > Unclassified | place...
GAAGGGATCGAACCGTCCGTCGCTCTCCGTCCGTTGACGGACGGGCGCGAGGTGATCGAGGATTACCGCTCGCTGCAGCTGTCGCTGCGGGCGCATCCGCTGACGTTCGTCCGGGGTGAACTTGCGCGACGCGGCGTGACCAAATGCGCGGAACTCACGAACATCCGGGATGGCCGGCACGTCGAGGTCGCCGGCATCATCCTGGTCAGGCAAAAGCCCGGGTCTGCCAAGGGGGTGTTGTTCATCACGATCGAGGACGAGACCGGAATCGCCAACGGCATCCTGTGGCCGGACCGGTTCGAGCGGCAACGCCGCACGATCATGTCCGCGTCGATGATCGGCATGAAGGGCAGGGTGCAGAAAGAGGGCGAGGTGATCCACGTCATCTGCGACCGGATCGTCGACCATGGTGACCTGCTGCACCGCGTGGGCGAGATATCGTTCCCTCATCGGACCGGCCGCGGCGATGGGGCCAGGCATGCCGGATCGCCTGACCGGGGCGACGCGGGTTGGAAGCCGGAGCCGCGCAACTGCTACTTGCCGCCGCACGCCGAGGGCATGGACCCTGAGGACGCGGTGCGCTTCAAATCGCATGACTTTCGTTGAGCGATGGCGAAGCTCGCTCGCCACCAGCGCGTCGTCATCGCGCTATCGGTCCATATCCTGCGGAGCGGCGTCGCCCGCTGCTCGGACGCACGCGTGGACGGCGCGGAGGTTCGCTTGGCGCTTCGGTGCCTGCTGCCGCACTGCCCGGAGCGATGGCCGCTCGAGCTTTATTGGGATGCGGCGCGCCAGGAGAATGAGATCGGCAGGGCACAGGGGGTGACCGCTGCGTTCAACGGCATTGTCCGTCAGCTGCGCCTTTCGGGCCGATATGAGGAAGTGCTCGATCAGTGAGAAGGAGTGGCCGCCCGCATCGTCGGCTGAAACGCCGGGGGGGGGCGCCCGTTTGGATGCGACGGATCGATCCGGCTGGCGGTTCCTTCCGCCACGGCTTCAGCCTTCTACGTCGGCCGCAGTCAGCAGGATCGGGGGCTCCCCGCCGAGCCGCTTGACGAACTCGCGCCGTGCTATGCGGTGAATGTCGCTCTCGAACTCGATGAAGACCTCGAGGGCAGTTTCGGAATCGAGCGTATCGCGATCAGGATCGAGAAGCTGTGTCAGAGCCTCGCTGGTGATGAGGAACTCGACGACTCCTAAGTTGGTGGTACCCGTGAACCCGACGCTCTCGCGTTCGGCAACCCAGTAATAGTCCCCCATCTCGAAACGGACGCTGGGATTGGCCATGCCGGCTTACTCCTCGGTTGGGCTGGACGCCGGCAGGTGCTCCGCCAGTGCTGCGATACCCTCACCGGTAAATGTCGTGCTGGAGGCACCCTCGATCTGGACAGGATGCTCTACCGTCAGGACGGCCGCGGCTTGATGCTCGGGGTCCAATCCGCGCCAATCGCGAACTGCTCGCTCGAGGTTGGTGACTTCAGCGACGTCACTATCGCCGCGCGGGACGTTTTCGAGCGACGCGCTCATCCGCCAATTGATCTCAGGGGTCTTCGCGCTCTCACCCCAGGTCGCTTCGGTCATGATCGTCTACCTTCTCGCGGCTGGTTCTGGGCGCGATTCCCAATGTAGCCCGACATGGCGCGTCCGTGCCAGTCCGAACCCCACAATCCTCGAGCTTCAAGGGCCGCGAGGGGCGACTGCGATGATATCGAGCTTTCGCAGGGCTCGTGCCATGCGTTTGGCATCGAGCAGCCCGATGCCTTGTGCGCGAAAGGCGCTGGCGAGCTGTCGCTCGGTCAATGGCGCCGACACCTGATCGAGAACGGCAAGCGCTGCTGCGCGCACCTCAGGGGGTGCAGCCTTCAGGGCGTCTAGGACTTTCATTCTGCCTCGTGAAGGTTGCTCGGTCTGATCGGTAGACCAACGACATAGCTCCGCGCCATGCGACTTGCACGTACCACGCCCCGCGGTGCCGGCCCCCTGAAGAGCAAGCCGCACGGCCGACGCTCTGTGTGACATTGCCGGTTCTATGGATGTCACCCGAGCAGGCGCATGCATCCGCTCCTGTCGAACGCGGGTAACGCGTCTCGACCCGGCGATCTCGACTGGCATCTTAAGGTCGTGTATAACACACCATATTGGCCTCATGGGCGCTTATATGAGACGCTAGATGCGATCGACTGTCGCTGATACTCTGCCGCCGCGCGTGAGGCGGAGCTTGACGAAGCTCGGCGCCGATATTGCGCTGGCGCGCAAGAGGCGCAGCCTCACGGTGGTCATGATGGCCGAACGCATCGGTGTGGCCAAGAGCACATATCTCAAGCTGGAAAAAGGCGACCCGACCGTCGCGTTGGGGACGTACGCCATGACCTTTTTCGTTCTGGGTTTTGGCGAGAGCCTTGGAGAGATCCTCGACGCCAGGAACGACGAGCAGGGTCTGTTACTTGACGTGGAGCGCATGCCGCAGCGCGTCCGCCGGCCCAAACCGCCGGCTTCGCTGTGAGGCGGACGATCGGCATCCAGATCGGCGACGAAGCCCGCTGCGTCGGATTGCTGCACTACAATCAGCAGGGCAACCGGGAGAGCGCGGGCTTCGAATATGATGCCGGGTGGCTCGCCGATCCCGACCGCTTCGCTCTCGAGCCCGCGCTGCCGCTCGTTGCCGGCCCACAGTTCCACCGCAAGGTGAGCACCGGCTCTGTCTTCCATGCTGCGATCGCCGACACCGAGCCAGACGGCTGGGGCAAGCGCGTCATTCAGCGTGACCATGCCAAGCGGCGGCAGGATGCCCGCCGTCGCGGTGATGAGGTCGACGCCCGGGCACTGAATGGCCTCGACTATCTGTTAGCGGTCGATGACGTCAGCCGGGTGGGGGCACTACGCCTTGTCGACGAGCAGGGGGTTGCCCAGCGGGCGACCGAGGATGGTCGCCGAACTACGCCGCCGTTGATCGAGTTGGGCCACCTCCTAGCCGCCAGTCGTGCGGTGGAGACGAACACCGAGACCGGAGCCGATCTCGCCTATTTGCGCGGTCGCGGCACATCGCTTGGCGGCCTGCGCCCCAAATGCACCGTCGTCGATGACGAGGGGCGCTTGTCGATCGGCAAGTTTCCAAGCGTCGCCGACGAGCGCTCGGTTACGCGAGGGGAGGTGCTGGCGATGCGGCTAGCCCGTCGCGCCGGGATCGACGCCGCCGACGCCCGGCTGATCGACAGCGATGGCGACGCGATCGCGCTGATCCGTCGGTTCGATCGCCCCGCGGGGGGCGGGCGGCTCATGTACGTCTCGGCCGCGACGATGATCGGGGCGGAGCCTGGCGACGCGCAGGAGCATGCCTATACCGAGATCGTCGATGCGCTTCGTGTGAACGGGAGCGCTCCGACCGCCGACATCGAGGAGCTATGGCGCAGGATCGCCTTTTCGATCCTCATCACCAACGTCGACGATCACCTGATGAACCACGGGTTCCTCCACGAGGACCGCGGCCTGTGGCGGCTGGCGCCAGCCTTCGACATCAACCCGTTCCCCGAGCGACTGCGCGAGTTGAAGACCTGGGTCTCGGAAGAGGTTGGACCAGAGGCAACCATTGATGCCCTGATGTCGGTGCTGCCGTACTTTCGCATTCCCCTGCTCCGCGCGCAGGAGATGCTCGCGCAGGTCGAGCAGGCCGTCGCGGGGTGGCAGGAAGAGGGACGTGCGCTCGGTATGACCAATACCGATCTGGACAGCTTTGCCGAGGCGTTCGAGCATGAGGAGCGCGCGGCGGCCCAAAGGGTGCTGGTTTGAGGCGATGGCAGCGACCCAAAAAACCGTCCGCTTATTCGTAAAACTGGTGGAAAGCGGCCTGTCTGCTTTCGGGCTGGGATCGCCGGTAAGCGGCCGCTCGTTCAGGCGGCGGGGCAGGGGGCTTAGGCGTCCGCCGGGGGTGGATTACGGCCTGACCGCTTTGGAGCGGTAACTAGCGTAAGCGGCCCTTCGTTCATGCTCAGCTGGTCGACAGCTACGCACCTAATTCGGCTATCCGAGCTCTCGCCTACGCACCGAATATCGCCGCTGCGAAGGCGGCGCTCGGATTCTAGGCGCCTCGCGCGGGAGCGCCACCTTGGCGGTGCGCCGCCGTCCGGTCTACCTTGGCGGGATGACAATCGACGGCCTTCTCACGGTTCTTGCCCTGTTCGCGGCGATCTACGCGGTGCTGACGCCGATCCAGCGGCTGCGGCTGACCCTGTCGTGGCGGCCGCAGGCCCTGGTGGCATTGCCCGCCTTCGCCCTGATCCTCGCGCTCGAGCTGGGATCGGTCCGGCCACCTGCCTGTCCGGCCGACCCCGCCGCCTGGTGCCGCTGGCTGATCCTCGCCGACGCCGATCCAGGCCCCGCCAAGAAGCTCGCGTTCATCGTCGCGCTGATCTGGCTGGCCGCCGCGGTCGCGATCAACCGCAGCCACCGGCCCGGTCTCGGCAGCGTGCCGTCGATCGCCCGGATGGCGATCGCGCTCGTCGACGAGGAGCGCTACGCCGAGGCGCTCGAACTCGTGGAGCCGGACATGCCGCTCCTCACCCGCGCCGGCCGCCGCCAGACCCGCCGCCAGCGCCTCCACGAATGGCTGGAGGAGTTCGGCCCGACGGCGAACAACCCGTTAGCCCGGTTCTCCCGTGCCCCGGGACAACGGTTCGCAGGCAAGGACTGGCCGGAATGGGCCGCCAGGCCAGTCCGCGGACTCGCAAAGGTGACGCCCTCCCACGCGCGCGCCGAGCACGCCGCCTCCGACCTCCTCCAGCTGCTGCGGGGGTCGGCGCGCCTGCTCGACTACATCGTCGAGCGCCGACCATACTTCCGCCTGCGGCTGATCGAGGAGCAGAGCCTCGGCGCGATGGAGTTCTGCGAAACCTACCTCGGCAGGCTGATCGCCAGCCCGGGCAGCGCGCTATACCAGGAGCTCGCCACCAACGACGTCGGCGACGGGCAGGTCGGCTATAGGCTCCCGGCAAGGAACAGGCTGCTCCACTTCCTATTCTCGGACGCCGTGGTCGCGGAGCGGCTGTCGGCCTGGCAGGGGGTGGGCGACCACGTCCAGCGCCTGCTCGATGGCGATCTGGGTCGGCAATACGCGAGCTGGCTCAACGCGCCCGCCCGCCGGTTCGACGAGGACCGGTACCGCGATCCGACCTTCATGGGGATGTTCTTCTTCGACGTGATGGTGACCTCCGCGGCGAAGCAGGGGGTCGAATACCACATGTGGCTGCTCTACCTGCCGCACTTCGCCGAGGCGCTGGAGAAGGTGTACGATTCCACAGGCCCCGAGGTCGACCGCGACGCGGAGTTCCCGGTGCGCGCCGCGCGACTCCTCTACGAGTTGGTGCAGACGCTAAAGGGCTGGGTCGGACTGTTCGACCGGCTGCCTGAGGACTCGCCCCACCGGCGTCCGCCGGGCGCGCGGGAACACCCATCGACGATACCCCACGCCGCGGCGGTCGCGCTCGGGCACACGTTGGCGACCGTCATCGCCTCCGAGCGGATCGACGAGAGCGTCGTCGATACGATCTACGAGCTCGCAGTACGAAAGGTCCGGGACCTGCACGGCAACGAGGCGGCGGGCTTCAGGGCCTATCTTGTCGACGCGCTGCTGCGAGGCGGATACGGCACTGAACGGACCGGCCACCTCGAGCGGCTGGCGGGCCTGTTCCCGCGGATGGACTACATGCTGCAGCACGAGGTCGACGATTACCGCGCTGCGCTTGAGGAACGCCTCGGTCGCCCGATCAACGGATAGCTATACGACGCGTGAGCGGGGCGGACGGTATCGGCTCGACCATGCGAGCGTGACCGCACTGCTGGTCGCGGCCTGTTAAGCTGGCGGCTTTCCCGTCGTCGGAGATGGGCAGGAATGCCGAGAACCTGTCGTTCAGCAATAAAAGGGGACGCTCGTGCCGGGTTCAACTTACTTGAGCGCGCCGGACAGGGAGAGTATCTCCGATTCTGACTGGGGGCCGGATGCTACTAAAGATAGATTCTGTTGAAGAAATCGGGCGTTTTTCGAAACTCACGCATAAGGCGGAACCGTTTTCGCGGCTATCCTTAATCTTCGCGCGGAACGGTTATGGCAAGAGCACGCTCTGCGCCATCCTGCGTTCGGCCGCAGAAGGCGAGCCCAATCACATACACGCACGAAAACGCCTCTCAGCGACCAGGGACTGCCGGGTTCAAACAAGCTGGGCGACCGGAGGAACCGTGTCCTTCGGAAACGGGAACTGGAATAGTTGCCCCGGCAAAATTCATGTGTTTGATCAGGATTATATTCATCGCAATTTGCATGTTGGTGAGAGTGTTACGCGGGACAATAAACGCAGCTTGTTGCCTGTCGTGCTCGGCGAGGAAGGCGTTCGCCTATCCGACGCGATCTTGCGGCTGGATCAGGAGCAACGCGAAATTGAAGTGGCAGCCAAGACTCACGCGCGGATCATCACCGCGGCGTGCCCGATCATTAGAGCGGACCAGCTTGTTGCCTTCTGCTCCACCGATATTCCCCCTGATCTCGCTGAGCGCATGGCCAGCGTCGAGAAGCGCGTTCAACTCGCCAAGCGATCCACCTCGGTTGCCGAGAAGCGGGTACTTCGCAGCGTCACGCTCCCGGCCCTCGATGCGATCAAGCAGATCATAGGACGCACCATCGAGTCAGTTTCGAAGGATGCGGAACATCGCGTGCAGAGTCACATTGCCGCGCACGGCATGGGCCAGGGTGGCGAGCGTTGGATCAAGTTCGGCCTCGATCATTCGGCGGGCGGCTCCTGTTCATTCTGCGGGCAGGATACGGCGCAATCTGACCTTGTGACGGCTTACCGGACCTATTTCAGCGAGGCTTTTGCTCAGCTGTCGGCAGATCGCGATAAAGCGATAGAAAGCGTTGATGCTCTCTTGAATGGCGACGCTCTCAGCGAACTGATGCGCCACAATGCGGAGGATGGAAATTTCTGGTCCAAGGTATGCGACCTACCCGAGCTGCCACCCTCTGGTGCTGATCAGATCGGCGCGGCGACTGCGGGTCTGAAAGCCCTCCACGACATTCTCATGAAAAAGGTTGCCGCGCCGCTTGAGGCGCTGGCACTTGGGGCGAGGGAGGCTGAGATTGAATCCTGCTTTGCGAACCTTGCCGCGTACAACGCGGTCATCGCGATCTGTAACGTCGCTATCGACGCTGCAAAGCTGGGGGCCTCGACAGCGAATCTGGTAAAAGAAGAAGAGACGCTCGGAAAGTGGCGGGCTCTCAACGACCGTCAATCTGACCCGGTCAAATCTGCGGCGGACGCCTTCGCAGCGGGCGAAAAGCGGCGGACAGCGATCGCGGAAGAAAAGAAGGCCGGACAAACCGCGCTCACCGACTACGCCAAGCGGACGATGGCTGCCCGCCAGCGCCAAATTAACGAGCTTCTCGGCGACTTTGGCACAAACTTTGAGATTGTCGATGCTAAGGCGAACTTCAAAGGTCGCGAGCCCAACACTGATTACGCGATCTCCGTTGGCGGCCATAAGATCGAGGCTGGCGAAAAGTCAGACAAAGCTCCCAGCTTCAAGACGGTCTTGAGCGCGGGAGACAAGAGCACACTCGCGTTGGCGCTGTTCATTACTCAGGTCCGTGCCGAGCCGGGCATTGCGAACACCGTGATCGTTTTTGACGACCCATTTAGTAGTCAGGACATGTCGCGGCAGGTCGAAACGGCTGGACAAATCAGGGCCATCGCGGGGCTTAGCCGCCAGACAATAGTCCTCTCCCACGATCCGCGGTTTCTGCTTCAAATTGAGAAAGATGCGGGCGATCTTCAGATGCGGGCTTTCCAGCTTCAGTGCAACGATGCTGGCGTTGGCCGCCTGTCCGCCTGGTCTGCGAACGACGAGCTCAAACCTCTCTATCTCAGGCAGTTCGAGCTGATCCGGTCCTATGCGAGCCTGGGCGTTTTACTGGCAGGCGCAACTCTGTCGTCAGTGAAACAGGCCATGCGGCCGTTCCTCGAAGATTACTTGAAGCTGCGCTTTCCGGCGCGTTTCGTGAATGGCGAGCAAATCTCAGGGATGGCGAAGGCCATCAAGGATGCCGGTGTAGACGATCCGCTTTTTTCGTCAGCCGATGTCCTGATTGCGCTGAATGAGTTCACACGGCCGGACATGCACGGCGGAGCCGATAACCCCGACCCGGACCAATTACGTGCCCAAAGCAAGAAGCTCCTGCGGATCGTCGGCAGCTACTAGCTATTTCGTCTCGCCGCCGCCTGAGGTTTACTACCGAATTTTCACCTGCCCTGGACCACCGCTCTAAAGCGGCCGGTCCGCCTCCCCCCGCAAATCGTCGTTCGCTCGGCAAGCTGAAGGGTTCGAAAGCGGCCATGTGCGCCAGATTAACGAATGACCGTTCTTTGGAACCCGCAAGGCCGGCCTAAATGACCACAAGTGGGTCATCATTGAAAAAGGGAGGCTACACTGGCGTCAGTAAATTGCCGCTGCGCTGTAGCTGTTCGATGTCACGACGGGGCGGCGCGCCAAACAGGCGCGCATACTCGCGGTTGAACTGCGATGGGCTCTCATACCCCACGGCAAAACCTGCGCCACTTGCGTTCGTGCCTCCCGACAGCATCAGGCGCCGTGCCTCCTGCAGGCGCAGTTGCTTTTGATACTCCAGCGGCGTCATTTTCGTCACTGCCTTGAAGTGTTCGTGCAAGGAGGACGGGCTCATGCCCGAGGCGGTGGCAATGTCCCCGATGCGGAGCGGTCGGTCGAACCCTGTGCGGATCGTCGCAATGGCGCGGCTAACCTGATTAAGGTGACTGTCCGTGACCGCCAGGTAGCGAAGAGCGGGGCCGTGGGGGCCTTTGAGTAAACGATACAAAATCTCCCGCTCGATCAGTGGCGCCAGCGCAGCGATGCTGTCGGGCTGGTCCAGCAAACGCACCAGTCGGCACGCTGCATCGACCAGATCGTCGTCGCTGCGATATACCGCAAGCGCTGGTAGATCTGCCTTGGGCGCCCCGGCGCCTTCCTCCAGGATAAGGTCCGCCAGCACCACCTGATCGATGTCGATCTTGCAACAGAGGTACGGGGCATCCCGATTTGCCTGGATGACATGTCCGACAAGCGGCAGGTCGACCGAGACCAGAAGGTAATGCGCGGCGTCGTAAATAAGGCTCTGTCCGCCCAGCGAAACCCGCTTGGCACCCTGGGCGATCATGCAAAGCGAAGCATCATACACGGCCGGCAAGGGCACGGTCGGCTCATCGGCGCGGAACAGCGACAATCGATCGATCGGCGTGCTTGCCATCCCGGTTCTGGTAACATGGCGCGCAACCAGCGCGGCTAGGTCTTCGATCGTGCTCATCGAGGGACCGTGTCCGCTGTTACCCGCTCTCGCAACCGCGAGCGGCGTCAGTTCGGAGTATCGTGCAAGGATTGCGGCCGATCGGTCTCACGCCTGCCGACATCTCGGTTCCATCTGTGCTCAGCCTTCATGGGGACAGAAAAGGAACGATCATGAACGACGTCATGGACAAGACAGTGCTGATCAGCGGCGCCTCGAGCGGTATCGGGGAGGCCGCGGTGCGTGAACTGGCGGGCAGGGGCGCGCGCCTCTTCATAGGTGCGCGCAGGACCGATCGCCTCGAAGCGCTCGCGGCTGAGCTCGGCGCGAATGTGGCGTGGCACGCGCTGGACGTGACCGACGCGGCAGGCTTCGCCGCCTTCGCCGACGCGGCGGAAGCGCGGTTCGGACGCGTGGACGTGTTGATCAACAATGCGGGCGTGATGCCGCTGTCGCTCCTTGCTGCGCTGAAGCAGGATGAGTGGACGCGGATGATCGACGTCAACGTTCATGGCGTGCTGAACGGGATCGCTGCCGTGCTGCCCCGTTTCATCACGCAGAAGGCAGGCCACATCGTGAACGTTGCGTCGATCGCCGCGCACTTCGTGATGCCGAGCGCGGCCGTCTACTGCGCAACCAAACACGCGGTCTGGGCGATCACCGAAGGCTTACGCCAAGAGCATGACGACATCCGCACGACGATCATCTCGCCGGGAGTCGTGGCAACCGAACTGGGCAACGACATCACCGATCTGGATATCGCCACCGCGTTGACCACGTGGCGGCAGAAGTCGCTGACCCCCGACGCGATCGCGCGGGCGATCCGCTACGCGCTGGAGCAGCCTGAGGGAGTGGACATCAACGAGGTCATCGTCCGACCCACCGCAGCCGGCATGTAGGCGTCGTTGCGAATTCGGTCCGGGTGGACTTCTGTCTGCCCGGACTGGTGGTCGAGGTCAAAAGCCGTTTGCTATCGTGACGAACGAAGCCGTGAATGTCGACGACTGGGTCGTTGCAAGCGTGCCGCTGGCGGGCTCGTTCCCGAACCTAGACGCTCTTGCGTCCGGAGGTAGTGCCTGACGAGCGCCCGCTGTCGGCCAGGAAGCAAGCGCCCGTAGCTGCGGACGTGCCTGAAACCTGGTCAGACGAAACCGCCATTGGCGCGGATCGTCTGACCATTGACCCAGCCACCATCGGGGCTGGCTAGAAACGCCACGACCGATGCGATGTCGTCGGGCTGGCCAAGCCGCTTGAGCGGATTGGCGTCGATCATCGATTGCACCAAGGCTTCCGACTTGCCGTTCATAAACAATGCCGTTGCCGTCGGCCCAGGCGCGACCGCGTTCACGGTAATGCCACGCGTCCCCAGTTCCTTGGCGAGGATACTCGTCATTGCCTCGACCGCCGCCTTGGTCGCGGTGTAGACGCCGTACCGGGGGAGTAGCGCGCCGACGACGCTGGTCGAGAAACTGATGATGCGACCGCCATCGTGCAAGCGACGTGCGCCTTCTCGCATCCCGCGAAAGACACCAGCGATATTGACGGCAAGCTGATGATCGAAATCGGCGTCGCTGACATCGGCAATCGGCGCGAAGATGGCGACACCCGCATTGTTGACCAGGATATCGAGGCCGCCGAAAGTCCGTTCCGCAGCGTCGAACAGCGATGGTATGCCGTCCAGCGTGCTGACATCGGCCTGGACCGCGATCGCTTCGCCGCCGGATGCGGCGATTTCGGCCACAACGTCTTCAGCATCCTCGCGACCGCGCGCGTAGTTTACGATCACGGCCATGCCGTCGGCGGCAAGGCGCTTGGCGATGGCAGCGCCGATGCCCTTCGATCCTCCGGTAACCAGTGCAATTTTACGTTCCGTCATGATCCGTCTCCTTCTGAGACTGGATGTAGGCTGTCGTGCGGGCGGGATAATCGGTCACGCCTTGCGAAGTGTGTTCGGATATGGTGAACAATGCGCATGGATCGCTTGCAAGCCATGCGGCTGCTCGTACGTGTCGTCGAACGTTGTAGTTTCACGGCGGCAGCGACCGATCTCGATATGTCGCGCTCGACGGCTACCGAGGGCATCAAGCAGTTGGAAGCGCAGTTGGGCGTGCGCCTGCTGGAGCGAACGACACGGATCGTGACCCCCACGCTCGATGGCGACGCCTATTATCGTCGGTGCATCGCGATCCTGGCCGATATCGAAGAGGCGGAAGGGGCGTTTCAGGATGCCGAGCCGCGTGGGCTGCTTCGGATCGACGTGCACGCGATGATCGCGCGGCGCTTTCTGATCCCGCACATTCCCGCGTTCCTCAACCGCTACCCGCGGATCGACCTTCACATCGGCGAAGGGGATCGCCTCGTGGATCTCGTGCGCGAAGGCGTGGATTGCGTCATCCGTGCAGGGGAGCCAACTGAAAGCGGCTTGATCATGCGTCGTGTTGCCACGCTGAACGAGATGACGTGCGCGAGTCCGGCGTATCTCGCGCGTCACGGCGTGCCAGCGACGCCAGCCGATCTCCAAGGTCATCGAATGATCGGCTATCTGTCATCACGAACCGGCGAGATCATCCCCTTGGAATTTATGGTCGAGGGCCGGCTCGACTATGTCACCTTGCCCAGCCGCGTGACGGTGGGCGGTGCTGATGCGATGGGGGAGCTTGCCCGGCTGGGCATGGGGCTCATCCAGGCCCCGCGGTATCGCTTCGTCGACGATTTTGCCGCTGGCACGCTGACCGAGGTGCTGGCCGACTATCCACCTTCGCCGACGCCGCTCGTGGCGCTCTATCCGCAGAACCGACAGCTCTCACCGCGTGTCCGGGTTTTTCTTGACTGGGCCGTAGGCATTTTTGCATCGGCCGATCTTTGAGAACGGGTGCCACCACAGTTCGGCGCAGTACCCGATGTCGCGATCGATCGGCGCCAGTTAACACGAATGTGCGGCAAGCTGTAGGAAGCAGTATGCGACTCCTGTCAAAGTGCGAATGTGAACGAGCGTCCGAAGTTGAGAGGCGAAAAAGGACGCCTGAGTGTCTGGAAGTGGGTCGACTGCGTCCAGCGCGCGTTTAAGTCATGATAAGGCACAGCGACGGCTAGACCCAGCGGCCTATGCTAATGGGGTGATTAGCGGCAAGACTTCTATCTGCGGACGTGCAAACAGGTACCCTTGGCAAAGACGGAGGCCGATCTCGCGCAACGTTTTCAGTTCTGCTGCAGTCTCGATTCCCTCGGCAATGCAACTGATGCCAAGCTCGTCAGTCATCTTGACAACGCTTGCAACGATAGTCCGCCGGGCTGCTGAATTATCAATCCCGCGGATCAGTGCCATGTCGAGCTTGAGCATGTCTGGACGTAGGTCCGCGAGCAAGCCGAGCCCGGCATAGCCAGCCCCGAAGTCGTCGATCGCGGTGGTAAAGCCGCGTGCCTGATAGGATTCGATGATGTGCCGAACATGGCCGACGTCGACCATCCGCTCGTTCTCGGTAAACTCGAACATCAGCCGGCTGGGATTAAACCCGACGCGACGTGCAGCGGCCAGCGAGGCGCGGATGCAGGCGTTCGGCTCGTAAACGGCATTGGGCATGAAGTTGATGGACAGTTTTGTATCGCCCTCAGGGGCGAACAGCGCTCCAGCCAACTCGATCGCCTTTACCCGGCACGCCTGATCGAACTTGTAGACCATGTCGGTTTCAACGCTGGACAGCACTTCGCCCGCCGACCGGCCATCTGCCCCACGGACCAGCGCCTCAAAGGCAAAGACGGATCCGGTCTCGATATCGACGATCGGCTGGAACGCCATTGTGATCGCCATCGCGAGCGGTCCGCTCGTTCGGCAGCCCCGGCACGCATTCGCCATCGTCAGCGGCGTCCTGGGCGCTATGTCCGCCGCGGTGATCGGTGAATGCATCATGCCCAGTCTTCCAATTTCCCCATCGAATTGCGCGGTAATGCCAGTCCAAAACGAAAGTTTTTTGGTCGCTCGTGATCGGCCAGGCGAGCGACCATGACCTGCTCGATCAGCGCCAACAGCTGGGCCGGATCGCGATCCGGATCCGGCACGACGAACGCCTTCAGTCGCCCCTGCGCATGTAGCCGCACCGCGACATCTGCTACGCCGTCCACCGTCCGCAGCGTATTCGCCACCCGCTCGGGCCAGACATTACGTCCCCCAACTTGCACGGCACCGTCACGCCGACCGACCGGCCGTAGAGTGCTCTCACCAATGCGCTCGACGTAGTCAGGTAGGTCGCAGAACCGGCCGTGGCGGTCGACAAGCCGCCAATCCTCTTTCCCGAGTTCCGATAGCCGCCAGCGTGGAAGCAGATCATATCTGTCCGCCGGCGCGTCGCGCATTGCGATACCGCCGGTCTCCGACGAACCATAGATATCAACCAGTCGTGTTAGCCCGGCCGCCAGCAATCCTGCCGCGACACCATCGTTCAGGGACCCGGCCGAACTGACGCCTATGATATCCGCCGGAAAGCGCCGGACTATGCGGACCAGCGCCTGCCACTGCTCCGGTACTCCGATGACGAGATCGCCAGCTGTCAGCCCAAGGGGCGCGCCGATCGTGCGCACCACCACTGGAACGCCCAATGCGTCGGGTAACAAGGCGGTCCAGATCATCCCATACAGATGATGTGCAGGTACCATCGCCACCACCCGGCGGCGTCCGCTGAACTGCGTCGCCAGGAATGCAGCTTCATCAAGCAACGCAGCGACGTCGTGCACACACGGACGCGGGATGCCGGTCGATCCAGAGGTGGCTACCGTCATCTGTCCATTGCCTTCGGCGTGCGC
>Ga0308169_10003944_pt1 | contig 14127 bp, 10 predicted proteins | sample PhyBR1_2_FD_202139 | JGI IMG/M metagenome (GOLD analysis project Ga0308169, IMG submission 202139) | Phyllosphere microbial communities from UC Gill Tract Community Farm, Albany, California, United States - DLSLSB.R1 | ecosystem: Host-associated > Plants > Phyllosphere > Unclassified | place...
GGTCCTTGGCCGGTCCAGTGCGACATGGCGAGGGCGGGTCGGCGAGGGTGCGGGGTGGTGGAGCGGCGGAGAGATGACGAGGCGAGGCGAGGGCGCAAGCGCATGGGGCGGGGCGCTGCCAGCGGTGGCCGGTCGATGCGAGGCTGCTCGGTCGAGGCGAGTGGCGCAGGACTGGCCTCGAGCAAGGCGCGGGGGTGGGAAGGAGGGCGGAGAGGGCGAGAGGGCGAGCAAAGCACCGCCTCGCTCCGGCTCTTGGTCTCTCGCTCCCGACGCTCCCAAGCATGGCTGCAGCTTCGTGTGGCCAGTCAGAGCAAGACCAGGAGGACGCCCAACTACTCGCAGGTCCGTCCCTCTCCCTCCCCACCTCGCTCCCCTCGCCTCGCCCTTGAGCTCATGTCGTCCTCGTCCCCACGCAGCGCCGACACCAGCGCCCGCCCACTGCATCCGCTGCACCGCACCACCGACCTTCGTTCAGCGCGGCACGGCCTACTGCGAGTGCGTCCCGCCTCTCGCCCCTCGCTCACTCGCCCCTCGCCCCTCGCTCACCAACCTCCTCCCTCTGCAGCGACTGCTTCCACCAAACGCTCTCGACCCGCTTCTCTCGCGCCCTCGACGGCGCCAGGACGCTCAGCGCAGCCGGCTTCGACGCCTATGCGTCCCCGGCCCCGCTCCCTCGCCGGCTCGACGCTGCGCCGACCGCCAAGGTCGTCGTCGCCTTCAGCGGCGGCACAAGCTCCAGGTGCGCCCCTGCTCCTCCGTCCGCCTCTCGCACACCTTTCCGCTGACGCCTCTTCCTCGCAGGGCCCTCCTCGAGCTCCTCAAAGCCGCCCACTTCTCGCACCTCGAGCCTTCCACGACCGAGTCGGCGCCGCTCGTCGTCGGTGCGAGCGATCCGGCAACGGGCACCAAGAAGAAGAAGAAGAAGCACGGCCTCCAGAAGCCGCCGGCCTTTGCCGACTGCGAGGTCGTCTTTGTCGACGAGAGCGGCGTGACGGGCAACCAGGTGCGTTTCACCCCGGCTCGCTCCCCCTGCGCAGACCTCGTCCTGACGTTTCCTCCACGACAGCCTCGCCGCAGCGACGACATCGCCGACATCGTCACCTCGTCGTCATCCTTCCGCTTCACGGCGCTCAAGATCGAGGACGCCTTCTCGACCAGGTACTCGTCCTCGCCCGAGCCTCTCGTCGCCAGCACCTCCTCTGCCGCCCTCCCAGTCGCCTCGTCCTCCAACGCGCCATCCTCTCCCAGCACACCAAAGCAGCAACTCGACGAGCTCCTCGGCACCCTCTCGCCGACCTCGCGCGACTCGCTCCTCGCCTCGCTGCGGCACTCGCTCCTCCTCTCACACGCCCGCTCGACGGGCGCCTCGATCCTCCTCCTCGGCTCGACCGGCACTCGCCTCGCCGTCGACATGCTGAGCGTCATGGCGTCCGGCCGCGGCTGGAGCGCCGGCGAGGAGATCGGCGCAGAGTACGTCGCTCGGCGAGCTGGCGCCGGCGACGACGAGGGCAGGGTCCTCGTCGTGAGGCCGCTCGCGCTCGTGTCGCTGCGCGAGGCGAGGTACCTGTGCGAGACGGCGCGCCTGCGGCATGTCGACCTGCCGCCGGCGCCGGTCGGGCGCGCGGCGGACGAGAAGGAGACGAGCGCCAAGGGGAGGAGCATCCAGTCCCTCGTCGACGGTGCGCTCCCTGTTCTCACGCTCTCGTCCCACTCGACTTGCTCGAGGATGCGCTTACTGATGCCGCTCGTACCCGCAGACTTCATCCTCTCGCTCGACGCCTCGTTCCCCTCGACCGCACAGACCGTCCTTCGCACGGCGCACAAGCTCGGTCAGCGCTCGTCGTCTCCCTCGCTCCCGCTCTGCGCCCTGTGCGGCATGCCGGCGCAGCCTGCCGCCGACGAGTGGCGCAAGGCCATCACGATTGCCGACCTGATCGGCGCCAAGGTCGCGCTCGAGGACGAGGCGAGGGCGGACGTCCAGCTACCCGAGGGCAAGGGCGGCGTGCGGGCGCCGTACGCGCCCAGCGCAGCGCACCTCGTCGTCGCCGACGGCTCGACAGCACTCGAGCCGATGCCGGCTCGACCACAAGCACCAGGTCCACCGGCTTGCGCCGCTCCCGCTCCTGACCAACCGGCGCTCGCGCCGCACTTGTGCTACGGCTGCCTGCTCGTCCTGCAGGAGCCGGGCAGTGCGCCTGTCGTCAAAGGTCGCGCACGACCAGACGAGCTCGTCCTGCCGCCGTTCGTGCGCGACGCGCTGCTCTCGAGGCTGTCGCAGCGAGGGACGTCGGCGCCGCGCTCGATGGACGGGCAGCACGGCGAGGTGGTCGGTGCGAGGGAGGTGCACGGCGTCGAGGCGGTGCGGAAAGAGCTCGAGGAGTTCCTGCTCGACGACGAGGAGGCGGCGTGAGCGCAGGCGGGCTTGGCAATGCAGCAGACCTTGTCGAGCAGGCTCTCGCGCGCACGGACGACCCGAGAGAGAGGCGTGAAGGACTGAACGTGTTGCAGAGATGCGTAAAGGAGGAGGCAGAAACAGCAATGTACAGAGAGCTGCAAGAGAGAAGAAAGCGCTCGCCCTCGTGTCTATCCACCATCGCGCTCACCCTGCTCAGAGGATGACGCAGCCGCACGGTCCCCCGCCGCCCTCGTCCTTGTCCCTTCTCCGCCGCTCGCGCTCCTTGCCGCCGTCGTCCTCGCCGTGCCCATGCGCGTGGCTCGAGCCGGCGCCTGCACCGCGCACGAGCATGGCGGCGCGCGTCGCCGCCTCGAACGTCTCGTCGACGCCCGAGTTGAGGAGCGCCGAGCACTCGTGGTACGAGCGCGCGCCGATCTGCGCCGCCATCTGCCGGCCCTGCGAGCGCGGGAGCACGAGGGGTAGAGTCGGTCGAGAGCCAGGAGGCGTGAGCGAGAGGGAGATGGACGAGGCGGACGCACCTGCTCGGTCGTGACGAACCTGCCGCGCTCGCCGCCGCCCTGCTGCATCGCCTCGTCGCGCAGGTCCATCTTGAGGCCGATGAGGAGGACCGGGATGCTGGGCCCGCACAGCTCGCGCACCTCCTCGATCCACTTGACCGTGACGTTCTCGAGCGAGTCGGGCGTGTCGAGGGCGAAGGCGATGAGGATGACGTGCGACTTGGAGTACGAGAGGGGACGGAGACGCTGTAGGACGAGGCACGAGCGCAAGGTCAGCGTTCTACTCGAGAGGTCGCGCTGCGCCGCCGACTCGGAATCTCCGCCCGAGACTGCGAGGTTGGGTGAGCGAGAGAGAGCGCGCGCACCTCGTATTCCTCCTGACCGCTGCGAGGCGACGAGGGAGGGAGTCAGCAACGGTGAGCTCGCACTGCGACGGCGTAGAGAGCTCGGGACGCACGCCGTGTCCCACAGGGCGAGCTGGACGGCCTTTCCGTCGAGGCGGATCTCGGCGACATAGTTCTGCGGGCCGCTCGCGGGTCAGCTCGGTACAGGCCCTTCGAGGCGAGGACAAGAGAGGCGGACGCACCTCGAAGATGGTCGGGGTGTACTCGCGCGGGAACTCGCCCATGGCAAAGACGCTGAGGAGCGACGTCTTGCCGCACGCGCCGTCGCCGACGATGACGAGTTTGCGGCGGAACGCGCCGCCCTGGTACGTGAACATGGGTCGACCGGGCGGGTCGTGCGGGTGAGGGCGAGGCGCCGGGCGAATTGGCCGGGGCGGGAGGCGAAGGGGGCGGTGCGCGGGCGGGCGGTGGGTCGAGGGGCGAGGACGAGGCGGGTGAGGCGGTGCGGCGGAAGCGGGATGGGAGAGCGAGGTTCGTCAGCTACTGTGTCCGTGCCCGACCGTAGCCCTCGCTGGCGTGAGAGGCGGCGTCGAGGACGAGGTGGGGGTGAAAGGGGAGCGGGCGAGGACAAGCACGACAGCTCGGCGAGCGGGGCTGGGGGAACAGAGACGCACCGGTTGATAGCTCATCCTAGAGGACTGTCGCGCGCAGCAGGGCCCTCGCAGCGAGACGGCAGAGCCGGGGAGGTGTGGGTCGACGACGACGACGACGACGACGACCTCGCCTCCGTGCCTCTCTGCGAAAGCCGCTGGCGCCCACTCTGGCCTCGCTTAGTGCAGAGTCTGCACCGCTAGAGCAGCGCTCAATGTGCTCGCCGAACCAAGGCCGCTTGCCCAGCTGCAGCCTGGTCCCGTCTTAAGCTCCTCCCCGCTCGCCGCCTCTCGCTCTCGTCGCCCGCTTTCGAGGCGGACAAAGGCGACAAAAGGTGTTCGTTACGCTGCTGCAATCATGACTACGGGCTCCAGGCCGGCCGAAAAGGCGAGCTCGAGACCAGCTAGAGCTCGTGGCGGAGGTGGCTCTCCCTCCCCCTCGGCGGGCTGTACCGGTGCCGGCTCATCTCGGCGTGCGCCCGCGGCTGCGTAGGCGTGACCGGTCGAGAAGTGGGCGCGAGCTCGGGGTGCGCAGGAGGAGGAGGGGGTTGGTGATGGCGAGGAGGAGGACGACGAGCCTCGCCGCCGACCGTCGGCAACGGCGAGGTCGACAGGACGGGCTTGGGCGGCGGCGGTGGCGGGACCGAGCCATGCGGCAACGATGCCGGGCATAGAGGCGGCCTCGTCGGCGTCGAGCTGACGACGACCGGCGGCGGCGGGACCCGAGCGACCGGCGCCCGGGAGGCGTTCCACTCGCGCACGGCCTCCTCGGCGCCGGCCGGCACCTGCGCATCGGCGAGGAGCGACCCATGCCCGCTCGAGGAAGTCGAGCGCGTCGAGCGCGGCTTCTCCTTGACGTCCTCGAGGAACGAGGGCGGCAGGCCGTGAGGGTAGTCGCGCTCGTCGGCGTACCGGCGCGAGTGGGCGGCGCGCTTGATGATGAAGAGGGCGGCGAGGACGGCGAGGACGACTGTACGAGTGCAAGGAGTCAGTCTTGGGCCACGGTGAGCCGACGGGAGAGAGGGAGAGACGCACCAATGCCGATGATGACGACGATGCCCAGCGCAAAGAGTTTGCTCGTCGGCGAGAAGATGCTGCCGCCCCTGCGCTTCTCCGAGCTGCTGGCGGCTGCTGCAGGCGAGGACGCAGAGGCGAGAGAAGCGGCGCGCGCGTTCGCAGACGAGCGAGCCGGCGATGATGGGGGTGCGGTGGAAGGGGTGAGGTCGAACGAGGCGCTGCTCGACTCGTCGGCCGTGCTGTCGGCCGAGGTGGTAGCGGAGGAGGCGGTGTCGACCGTCGAGGAGGTCGTGGTGCTTGACGCACCGACGACGGAGCTCGAGGTCGAGGGGGCGACCCGGGAACGAGCGGGGACGACCGACACGGAGGTCGCGCTGCTCGTCGCCGCCCGGGCGAGCGTCGCCTTGACGTTGACCGGGAGCGCCGTCGTTGCAGCTGGAGATGCTCGGCTGATGACGGCGCTCGTACGGGCCGCATCCACGGCCGCTCGCGAGGCGGCCTGAGCGGCGCCGAGAGCGACCGCCCTGCTCGCCGCCGCTGCTGCCGCCGCCTGCGCAGACGCTGCCGCGGACGCTGCGCCTTGCTGAACGGCGACGGGTGTCATAGCTGCGACCGGCGCAGGCACGAGCTGCCGGCGTACGAGCGAGCGCTGCCAAGCCCGGCGCTCGTCAAACGGCGTCGACGACGAGTTGGCGCGAGCGAGGGCCGGGTACAGGTCGAACGACGGCGGGTAGGGCTGAGGAAGTGCCGAGGCGAAGGCGACGATGGCAACGAGGAGGAGGGTGGGAAGGTGCGACCGATGCATGGCGGCGAAGAGGCGAGGCGGGGAACGACCTGCACACGAGAGGACGTCAGCTTCGAGAACTCGTGATAGGAGGGCGTGAGACGACGCACGGTGTGAAAGAAATGGTACAGGGGCTGTAGAGAGAGCCGACCAGCGGAGCGTGTGGCTGAACCAGCAGCCGGGCAGGAGAGAGCGCGACGAGCAGGCGAAGGGGGCGCAGAGTGACGAGCAGGAGGCCAAGCTGCGCTCGCCCTGTGCGCGCCGAGTTGAGCGAGATGCCATAGCGGCGTGCGCCATCGAATCTGGGTTGGCGAGGCGAGATGGCGGGCCCGAGGGCGGAGCGAGCGAGATGGCTGGTCGTGCGGCCGAGGGGGAGAGAGGGCGCGAAAGAGGGCAGCGGGCGGACCTGCGCTGCACCTGTGCGGCTGCCGAAGCACTGCAGGTGAGCCATGCACATGCTTGCTTGGCCTGCCCAAGCCATTGTGCGAGCGAGGCGAGGGTGAGCCGAGCTGGCACTCGCGGCGATGAGGCCACGGCGGTGCGGCGTCGTCAGCGGGCGGTCCGAGTGGCGCTCGCGTGGGTCGCTGAGTAGCTTGTGCGCGTCGCAGGCCAGGCAGGAGCTCAGCAAGCGGTGGCTGTGCGGCGTGAGAGAGGTGAGCCCGAGTCGGGCCTCTCGTCCTCCTCCCGTCGCTCTCGGCTCGGCGCAACGATGCAGCGCTTCACAGAGTTGCCGCCAGAGCTCGTGGCGCGCATCATCGAGCTGTCGGCGACCGTGTCGGACCCGGGCAACCCGCTCGAGGTGCGGCGCGGGCGGCGGCTCGTCGACTCGCTCTCTCGGGTCCACTCGACGTGGACGCCCGTCGCGCAGCGGCTCCTGCTCGGGCGAGACCCGGTGCGGCTGTACCATCGCCGCGAGTACGCCCCCTTCGCCCGCCTCGCCCGGCACCGCCTCGCAAAGCTCCCTCGCCTCGTCAAGCGCGTCGACCTCGAGCTGTGGGGCGAGGACCAGGACGACGACCTCGCACACGTCCTGCGCGAGTGCGACGGCCTCGACGAGCTCGTCTTGACCTACGTCGAGCGCGTCCACCTCGACCAGGTCGCCGCCGGATCCAGTGCGTCCCCCGACTTCCTCCTCCTCCTCCTCCTTCGGCCTCGTCGCGCTCGCTGACCCGTGTCTACCGGCCTGCAGACCTCGCGACACTCTCCTTCCGCCAGTGCACCCTCGTCTCGACCTTCTACCCTCTCCTCGAGCCGCCGCCCGACCTACCCTCGGTCGCCCCGCCCTCGTTCGCCGCCCTCACGTCGCTCGACCTGCGCCTGTGCTCCCTCCGCCGCGACTTCCTCCCCTTCTCCCTCCACCCCGACTCGCACCCTTTGCCCAACCTCCAGCACCTCCTCCTCCACACCGGCTCGCACGACCAGTCAACGTCGACCGTGCGCGCCCTCGTGCGTTCCGTCGCCGCCGGGCTCCACAGCCTCTCGCTCGACGCGACGGCCGAGGACATCCTCTTCGCGCGCGACGACGACAGCGACTCGTGCACGACGGCCGAGCTCGTCTTTCCGTCGCTGCGCGTCGTCGGCCTGTACTGGGACGCCGCGTGGTCGAAGCTCGCCGGCACGCGCTTCCTCCTCGGCGCCGGCGTCGGCGGCATCGAGGGCGCCCGAGCCCAAGCAGCGCGACCGCCACCGCCGTATCTGCACGTCGCACTGTACCCGGCGGGCCTCGAGGCCCTGCGCGCGACGCTCCTCTCGCTCTTCGAGAGCGCGGAGCTGCGCGCCGGGATGCGGTGGCGCGCGGTCGAGCACGTGCGCGCCGAGGGGACGCTGCGCGACCTCGACGGCTTCGAGGACCGCGACGAGGACGAGGACGCGCAGGACGACGACGAGCAGGACGACGACGGGCCGCTCGACGAGCTCGCAGCGGGCGAGCGCGCCGGCTCGGACGCCCGCCCGACCGCTGCGCTGCTCGACGCCGCCAAGGCCGCCGGCGTCGACTTCCTCATCGAGCAGCCGCCGTCGTGCAGCGACGACCCGGGCGCTGTCGAGCTGCAGCGCGCGACGTTCGCGCGCGGGTTCGGCACGAGCTGGTGGCGGTTCGTGCGCGAGGTCGAGCGCGACGAGGTCAAGCGGGCGGCGCCCTAGCGTTCGGCGCTCGGCGCGGCTCATCTGGTGAGCGCGGCGATATGGCGTGCACCGGGGCGTGCGGGACCAACGGCGGCGGCGCTTGGCATCCGGCGGACCGGGCGAATCGGGTGCGCTCACCTTTCTCGCTCACGCCTCTCGCTCTCATCTCGGCCTTCCGCGCATTGTCTCACCCTCATAGTTGTGCTGATGACCCTCGCGCTCCTGCAGCTCCGACGGTGGGACCACCTCTTCACGGTCGACTCGTCGTGCTCCGGCGCCGGTCGCTCTCGGACTAGCTTCACCACGGTGCGCACTTTCCCTCCGCTCTCAGCCTCCTCTTCATCCTTTTCAGCTGCTGAAGAACTGCACGCTGACTCTCCTTGCGCCGCACGGCTATCCCTCTTGCCCGCAGCTCAACCTCGCCGGGCTCCTCGGCCGCATCCGCCGCTTCATGCTCCCTCCGCCTTTCCGCATTGGTCCACCTCGACACCTCTCCGTCTCGGCTATAGTTTCATCCATCCCCCGGTCGTCCTCGAGCCGGCCTCGAGCCGCCCCCTCGTCGCTCCTCGCGCTCGCACGGTCCCCCATCTTGTTCCTCTTGCACTCCTCGTTCTGCCCGCAGTCCGGACTTCTCTGATCGTCCACGGCACCGGTCTATGGTTCGAGCGCGAGCACGTCTACGGCGCAGGGCTGCGCGAGGACGTTCGGGATGCAGTGCACCGTCGGCACGACGAGCAGGTCCGAGCAGGCTCAAGCACTTCTGTATCTCCAGCCGCGGGAGCGAGCATGCATACCTCTTCCTGCACTCGAGCGTTATGTCTGGTGCGAGAGATCGAGAGCATCAGCAAGCTGTTCGGCGCGGTTGAGCCTGAGCGAGTCGACTTGAGAAGGTCGAACGGGCGGCGAGACGTCTTGACTTTCGCTGTGGGGGGCGACGCTGTATCTGGACAGGATCGACCGAATACCAAGAACCTGCCTGTAGACCTCGTGAAGCAGCGAGAGCGCGGTTGAGCGACGCCGCTCGACAGCTGCGAGCCGGACCTCGAGCCGTTCGCACCGCTTTGCTGGGAGCTCACGGCCTTGCGTTCGTGCGAGCCGAGTACGCTGAGCCTACACGTGCGGTCGACCTCAAGAAGCCAATGAGAACGCACGCGCGGAGCGGCGCTTCAGAGCGCAACTTCTTGCACATGCGCAGGACCACCGAGCGGTCCGTGCGGGCGAAGCTGCCTGGCCGTGCGAGTCCACCTCATGCTCGTTACGAGGAGGAGTTCCGTGAAGGTCTCGAGCTCGCACAGATGCACCTTTCGATGATGCACGAGGCGCAGCTCGGAAAGAGCGAAAGAAAGGACGAAGGGTGCATGAGCTGCAGCGCGTGCGAGCAAGGTGAACGACGCGGCGACTATCTCGTTCGTCGCTGCTTGACGGCACGGCCGTCGCTACTCATGGCGGAGCTGTTCTTCAGATTGCACAGCGGGGCAATATCTCCCAGCACCAGCCTCTCCGCCCTGGCGCGACCTCGAGCGACGCCGACTGGCCGTCGCACAAAATCCTGCGACGCTCTCCCAGCTGCGACGAGCCCCCTCTTCTCGCAGACTCAGCGTGATGACGAGAGGGGAGAGAACCGAGTATTTACACGGGCACTGAGGGGGTGAGACTGAGGGGGACTAAAGGGGGCGAGCTACAACTGCGGGAAAGCGGGTCGGCACGGGCACGACGACGACAGCCTCCTCCTGTTCTCCTTCCTCCCGAGACGACGACCGACGGCGGCGCACGACGTGAGCGAGAGAACGCTCAGAGGTCGAACGCCTCGGAGCGCCATCCCTCCCTGCGAGCCTCCTCGCGAGCGCGGCGCTTGGCGACCTTGAGCGCCTTGCGCCTCTCCGAGTCGACGGCCTCGTCGAGGTTGTTGGTCGTCTCGTCGTACGCCTGGGTGAGCGAGTCGGTGCCGGTCGTGTCGGTGACGGCGCCGATGAGCTCCTGGCGGCCCTCCTCGAGGAGCGCCTCGGTCGAGCGCTTGCGGCCGACGATGTCCTCGCCCTTGCGGCCGAGGCGGGTGCGCGCGCCGGGGATGAGCTCGTCCTCGATGCCGATCTGCAGGACCCACTCGCCCTTGGGGCCGACCTTGCGGATGCCGGCCTCGGTCACCTCGCCGTAGAAGGGCGTCGCCGACGAGCCCGTGTTGAGCAGGCCCTTGAAGTAGGCGAGCGGGTTGGGCGCAGCGCCGGCGGCGCCGAGCGACTTGTAGTGGAGGAGGTACAGCTGCTTGTCGAGCGCCTTGAACGCCGACGAGACCTGCTCCTCGATCTGCGAGCAGGAAGAGGGGGCACGAGAGTCAGCCTCGCAGGTCGGGCGCGAACGACGAGGGCGACGAAGAATGAGAGAGGCAGACGCACCACCTCCTTGACCTTGGCCTCGATGTAGCCGCGGAGAGCGCTCTTGGCGAGCCAGGAGCGGATCGGGTTTGAGCTCTGGCGGATGTTGATGTCAAAGTTCTCAAGGTGCACGTCGACCTTGTCGAGCTTGAAGAACGACTCGCGGTCCGAGTCGGTCGCGTTGCTGAGGACGAGCGTCACGTCGAGGCCGTCCTGCGCCTTGTCGTCGTGCGCCGAGCCAATGAAGATGTCGAGCAGGCCGGCGTCCTCGAGGCCGACCCAGCCCGTCTTCTTGTGGATGTAGTACGAGATGTCGGTCGCCTGGAGGCGCAGGCCGGCGAACGCGAGCGTCGTCTTGGTGACGAACTCGGACGAGTAGGCGGCGTAGCCCTTCTTGGTGTGGAACTCGACGTTGCTCTTGAAGTGGGCGGCGTCGGGGATGAACGAGGCGCTGTAGAGAAGAGAGAGAGAGGGAGAGAGCGTCGAGCGTCAGCCTGTGTGCGCGCGAGGAGGTCCGTGCACGACAGAGAGAGGGGGGGAGAGGACGCACGCCGAGAACGAGATGTTGTCGACGACGAGGTCAAAGTCCTCGGACGAGAACTCGACGCGCGGGAGCGGGATCTTCTTGAGGGTGCCGAGGATGCGCGGGAGGAAGACGGTCGAGACGTCCTTCCACAGGTCGCCGCCGTCGACGCCGATGAGGTTGTAGCCCGTCTTGCCGAACTCGGCCATGGCGTCACCGAGGTCCTCGAACGCGTCGCCGACGGCGATGAGGGCGCGGTCGTTGGCGGCGTGGTCGAGGAGCTTCTGCATCTCGGACACGAACGCGTTGGCGTCGCGCTTCCAGTCGGCGTTCGACTCGACGACGTCGCGCGCGCGGTCGTAGATCGTCTCGAACTTGCGCGACGCCTTGTTGCTCGTGATGTAGCCCGGGTCGTTCAGGGCGCGGTCGAACAGCTGCTCGAAGTCGTCCCAGATGGCCTGGATGCGGTCGTCGCCCTTGACGTCGGTGTGGAGCTGGTCGGCGGCCTGGAGCGCGCCGTCGATCGGGCCCGTGAACTGCTCGACGAGGTGGCGGAAGAGCGAGACGGCGTCCTTGGCCTCGTCGTTGACCTCGGCGTCGACGTCCTTGAGCTTGGCCGACGACTGCTCGGCGGCGCGCTTGAGCTCGTCCTTGGCGAGGTTGAAGTACTTGCGGCCGAGGCCGCTCAGCGTGTTGACGGCGTCCTGGTACTCGGGCTTGGACTGGATCTCGTCGACGATGGCGCGCCAGCGCTCGATGACGGCGTCCTTGGTGTCGGTCGGCAGCTTCTCCTCGACGTACTCCTTGAGCTGCGGGCGAGGGCGAGGAAGAACGGGTCAGCGACGGCTCGGCGACGGCTCGGCGAGCGAGGTGGGAAGGGAGGAGAGAAGAGGGACGCACAGCACGACCCTTCTTGACGCCGTGACGGAGCATGTCGTCGCGCTTGTCCTCGTAGCCGCGGCGGATGCTCTTGCGCACGTCCTGGGCGTTGCCGAGGACGTCCTCCCAGTGGTCGGCCTCGAGGCCCGTCTTGTGCTGCTCGCGCTGCTCGTTCGAGGGGCGGATGCGGCGCGCGGCCTTCTTCGAGGCGCGCATCGTCTTGATCTGGGTCTGGGCGGCCTCGTCGAGCGCGTCGGCGAACAGGTCGCGGAACAGGTTGAGCGAGTCGGCGAGGAGGTTGCGGAGCTCGCTCGACGTGAGGAGGAGCGACACGAGCTCGTGAAGGCTCTTGCCGGCGTCCTTGACCTCGCCCGCCGAGGGGACCGGGACGTGAGGGAGCTCGACGTGGAGGTCGGCGTCGACGTCGACGTGCTCGAGGTCGGCGTGGCGGGCCTCCCAGATGAACTGCTGGAGCGTGTCGTCGCCGTTCTTCTCGAGGACGAGGCGGGCGATGGCCTCGAGGACGCGGCGCTCGGCGACGACGACGTTGCGGCCGCGGTTCGACAGCTTGCCGCCGCCGACCTTCTTGGCGGCCATGCCGGCGATGTCGGGCTGGAGGAGCGACGACGAGAGGACCTTGCGGATGCCCTGCACGAGCTGGTCCGAGGTCGGCATCTTGCCGGCCTGGAGGGCGCCATAGGCCTGGGCGAGCGACGTGATGGTGAGGTCGGCCTGCTCGACGCGGTCGTTGCCGAGGAGGGGGACGCGAGAGAGCGCGTCGGTCATGGTGGACGAGGTAGAGCTGACGTCGGGGAAGGAAGAGAGGGAGAGGTCGTCAGCGCCGGGAGAGGAAGGGGGAGGAGTGGGGGGGGGAGGAGAGGCGGAGAGGGAAGGAGAGAGAGAGAGAGAGCGGCGCACCTGGTGGTGGTGGGGGTGCGAGTAGAGCTGAGGCTGGGTGTGTTGGACTCGGCGTGGAAGCGCGAGCGGTGTGAGGAGGAGAAGGGGAAGGAGGGGCAACGGCTCCGGCAAGGGCGAGGCGACGCAAGCCCGCAGGGCGATCCCTCGCGTCACTTCGACTCGCATTTCTCGCACCGCCCGTCGATGACAGCCATCCCTTTCGCCTTGATCGCAGCCGAGACGCTCTTGCACTGCCTCGTCGGCAACTCGACCGGATCGTCGTCGAGCAACTGCAAATCATGCGCAACTCTCCTCGAGAGCACGAGCGACTGCAGAGACGCTCGAGCTGGCTACCTTACAAGTGACACTACGGATCGAGAAGAAGGAAGGGAGGGAGCGCAAGAAGATCGGCGAGGACGAGGAGGAAGAAGGCGAGCGAGCTCGCGCGCGAGCGTAGGGATAGACAGGGGATGCAGGCGAGGGTAACGTGGACGCGAGAGAGATATGCAAGGCGTGCGAGGGGGTCGTGACGAGAGCGAGAGGGCGAGAGGGCGAGAGAGCGAGAGGCGAGAGGGCGAGAGCGCGTCGAGCGGGCGAGCTGTTCAAGCGCGCGGCGGTGCCGTGCGCCATGCGCTCGCGATCGTGATGCGCTTCGCCTGCGGGCACGACAAAGATGGGCCCATGAGTCAGTCAGGTCGAGCCGAGCGAGAGCCAGCGAGAGAGAGAGAGAGAGAGAGAGACGCCGACGCACCTGCTCGAGACTGATCCCAGCGAACCGCAGCTCGACACTCTGCGCGAGCCGATCGACCTCGTCCTGCTCCTCCTTGACCTCCTCCTTCGGCGCGTTCTTGTCCTCGCCCGCACCGCCGCCAAAGCCCATGGGCGCGTCGGCGACGCTCATGCCCGCCCCGCCGACGAACGGCTTGAACTCCGAGATGACCTTGCGCGGCGGCGAGCCCGGCGCGCCCCTGCTGCTGCCACTCGCCGCGCCGAACGTGCCGGGTCGAGGAGGAAGGGTCGGGTACAGGATGTCGGACGACGGACCACGCATGAAGGACGAGTTGTACCGCGAGGCGAGGTACTTGTCGGTGAACCGAGAGCCGCGGACCTGCGCAGCGGCGCGAGAGCAAGGGTAGGCGTCAGCGGGTGCGCAAGCGTGAGGACGAGCAGGAAGGAGGTGTTGGGCGACGCACCTTGCGCAAGAGAGGCTTGGCCGACTGCAGGTCGGGCGCGTTGACGAACGTGTCGACGTTGTGCCGCGTCTCGTCCGTGTCGCGCTGCACGCAGGTGCGGCGCACACGTCAGTATGTCGCACTGCGAGAGCATCGAGCCGTGAGGAGGAGGTCTCGACGCACATGGATCGACTCAAACTTGAGCTGCTGCGTCTCCTCGCCTCGAAGCAGCAGCCGCTCGTGCAGCTCCTTGGCGACGTCGTCGACCGTCTGCAGCCCGGCATGAATGCGCTCGGCGACGGCCTGCCCGACCTCGTGGATGAGGCGCTCCATCTCGAGGTGCTCGAGCGCCGAGCCGACGATGACGTGCGAGAGGAGCGTCGCCGTCGTGAGCGGGACGAGGACGGCCGACGTAATGACGGTGAGGGCGCGGAACCAGTCGAGGCCGAACT
>Ga0308169_10003946_pt1 | contig 14124 bp, 20 predicted proteins | sample PhyBR1_2_FD_202139 | JGI IMG/M metagenome (GOLD analysis project Ga0308169, IMG submission 202139) | Phyllosphere microbial communities from UC Gill Tract Community Farm, Albany, California, United States - DLSLSB.R1 | ecosystem: Host-associated > Plants > Phyllosphere > Unclassified | place...
AACGGCGAAGAAGGTCATGCAGGAAGTTCAGGAGGAACATTACAAGGGCAAGAAGATTGCTACCACTATCGAGAAGGCGGGCAAGTGGTGGGATGCTGAGGATTACCATCAACAATGTGAGTCGACTTGATTGTTGCTCGAAGTTCACGACCGAAGTATGGTGAACTGACTCTAACGAAATCGACATCTTTGCAGACCTCGACAACAACCCCGGAGGCTACGAGTGCCCTTCTCACGTCTTACATTGGTAGTCAAACTGTCAACATACTTTACTCCTCGAGCATTGCAAAGAAATCAGTACCATCGATAAACGCTTTATTCGTTCTCGACCGTTGCCAGCGAGTTCTGCCTCCCTCTCTCTCTCACAAGTCGTGCACATACAGCTCAGAGGGAGTGTGATCATAACCCTTAACTGGATCGTTTGAATACAACAAGATAAGACTACATCAAGAATTTCCTCCTATTCCCTACTCCTCCTCGTACTCTCTATCGACCAGGAGCGAAATTCGACTTCCTCCTCAATTCCGCTCCATATCGTTCAAACATGAAAGGGACTGGTACGAGCACTGCCATAGCTGCTGCGAGGACAGTACAAGCAACTCCAACTCCAAGTTTCCGAAACATTGCTTGAGCAAACAAGGGGAAGATGGCACCTGTTCGAGAGTGCGAGAAGGACATCAGTGTGGATAACGATGCGCGCGGGACAAGAAGCGGGAAAGGGGAGGGCGAGAAGAGCAACTGACCGGCTAGAGAGCGAGAAACTACGTTTGAAGCCATCGCGGAGGCAGCGTATCTCTCATAAGCGTCTATCAAATAGGTTTGAAGCGATCTCTATCATGTCGAAGGATACGAGAGCTCGTCAGTGAACAAAGCGACATACTCAGTCTCGAGAGGAAAGCAGAGAACTCACGAAAATGAGAACCGATCCGATTCCTTGAACAATTCCAGATAGAGTAGGTACAATCCATGGTACTCGTGCGTACTCTCCACTCCATCCGAGCCAGATAAAGGCAATCACGATCAGAATTCCTCCGAGTTGTGAAGGTGGTAAACGCATTTCTGGAGTTGAGATTCCTGAATTGCGTTTTGTTGAAAGGACGTAGCGCTTTTGGAACCAGAGTGTGAGAGGGACTGTACGCGATGAATATATCAGTGATCGTACGAGAAGAAGAGGCTGTGAGGGGAAAGGAGTGGGATCATTTGTGATCGTGCGAAAGATGAAGAATCCCATTTCGCTTGAGATCATCCGACTAATTTGGGACTTACCGGATAGGATTGCGCCGACGAAAGTTGAGAGGAAAGGTAGGGAAGCGTAACCGGGTGTGAGATGGTGGACGTCGGAAAAGATGATAGGGTACGCTTCGAAGAGGAGGTAGATCAGTCCATAAACCATACTCATGTACGCCGTGAGGAGAGCGACTGGAGAGTAACTCGTCAGTGCAGGCCTCGATTCTAGTAGGAGACCAGCTCACTGATGATCTCGGTGAAGAGCAGAACGAAGGGCATTGCGAAGAGTCGGTGGAGTTCCGCTTTGACCCTTGCTAGCTTCTGTTTCTCTTTTGCATCCATCGCAGCTAACTCCAGTGCTGAGACGATCCGCTGGTCTCCCATTTCCACTCGCAACCGGTTTGCGATTTTCGATAGTAGAACAGGAGGATACGTCTCGGGAAGTGTGAGGACGACAATGACGAGTAGACCTCCTGCGATGATTGAAGGGATATAGAAAGCCCAAGGCCAGTCAATACGAATAGCCGCAAAAGAAGCGATTACGGGACCTAGAGCTGATTGAGCTCGAACGATAGCAGGTCAGTGGGAAGTCGACAGAATTACAGACGAAGACTAACCAGGTCCAGAGAATGTAGCGACGCTGTAGAAACTCATCGCCGTCCCTCGTTGCGTCGAGTCCCAGATATCTCCGCATACCGCTCCACTACTGTAGTCACGAAGCGAAATGAATCAGCGAAGATTTCAAGTTAGATTTCGTCACAAACTCACTTTGTCATCGGAACTGCTCCTGCAACTCCCGACAGGAATCTAAACGCGAGCAATGATCCATAGTTTGGAGAAGCTCCTGTTGCAGCCATGAAGGCTGTGAAGCTTGCGAGGCCTGCGATGAATAATGGTCTTCGTCCGAAAGTTTCGCTCAAGCTTGCGATGAAAAATGGACCAACGGAGTACCCAAAAAGGTACATCGAGAGCGGTAGTGCAGTCTTTGGATGTTGCGAAAGGTCAGCTTTACATAGCTTGAAGCAGAAGGAGGAGACTCACATTTCCTCCGAGATCCGCTTGAATTTGACTCGCTGCTCCCGACGAACACGAAGAAGCAATCGCTGACTGAGCGTATTAGAGTGATCAGATTCTCTACTCTTCAGACGAGAGGGAGAGTAGACGCACAATCATGACGAGTAAAGCAGCCACGAGAGTAGTCCAAAATTTCGACGCCAAACTCCGACACAATGGGTCTTCTCGATGTTTCGGCTTCGTCGAAAAGCTCAGAAGCAACCATTGTCCTTTGGGTGTCAAGACGAGCCCATCTTCAATCGGAGGACTATCTTTGGCATTCGAGTCAGGCTCTTGCGAAACGACGGAGTGAGTCGGAGGTGTATTATCGAGGACGGACGAGCCTATCGCCTTTTCCGTATCTTCCTCCGTCGTAGTCGGCATTCGAGCATCGGTTCAGTCGAAAGCGAAGGGAAGGGAAAGAGAGGAGGGTGAAATCGGCTTAAATTCGCCGAAAGTGGAGGGATAGCAGCTCCTCTTCCTCCCACACGCTCGGCTTCTCTGTCAGCTACTCTGAAGGACGCAGATCACACCGTCTAGCCACCTACTTCGCTCTTCGCTTTTCTACCGCTTTGAAAAGATCAAGAAATGGGAATTCGTGACGCAATCGCTTTGAGGACTGGGTTCTCCAACGGGAGGAGCTTCGATGCCGGAAGAGATCTACCTGACCTGACTGGCAAGGTGAGTAACTGAATGCCTTCTTCCACATTCAAGCGTAACTTACCTTGTGAGAACGATCAGGTCGCTGTTATCACTGGTGGAAACGCTGGATTGGGAGCTATCACGGTGGAGAACCTCGTCAAGAAGGGATGCAAGGTGTACCTAGCAGCGAGGAGTGAAGAAAAGGCGAAGGATGCTATCAGCGAGATCAATCGCAAGAATCCTGGCAAAGAAGCGAATTTGGTCTTCCTTCCTTTCGATATGACCGACTTGAAGAGCATCAAGAAGGCTGCAGAGACTGTCAAGGAGAAGGAAGATCGCTTGGATATCGTCGTAAACAATGCAGGCGAGCACCCTTTTCTCGTAATTCCCATCCACGATCGTGCGAGACTGAATTTTCATGCTTTGTAGGTGTCATGGCTTGGCCTTACAAGATCGTCAATGGTGTCGAGGTTCAATTCGTGAGCTTCACTCTGCCACAAATCCTGGAGAGCATCTTTCGCTAATGTCGAGCAAAAAATTCAGTGGAACCACCTCGGTCACTTCGCTTTCATCCACTACCTCCTTCCTCTCCTCAAGAAGACCGCTCAACAGAGTGGATCTACCTCAGTCCGAATCGTCAACGTCTCTTCCCTCGGCCACACCTTCTGTCCTTCGAACCCCGACTTCTCGTCTATCGAAGGAGCCAACAAAGAATACGGTAGCACTTGGTCTCGCTACGGTCTCAGCAAAGCCGCCAACATCCTCTTCACGATTGCCCTACAAGACCGATTCAAGAACGACAGGATCAAAGTAAATTCCTGTCATCCAGGAAACGTCGCTACTACCTTGACTCGAGGTCCTCAAGAATCGTATGGATTCATTGCGAGGTATCTCTCGGTCACTGAAAGTTGGTTCCTCATGACTCCTGTTGAAGGAGCCAAGACTCAGACTTATCTCGCTGCTTCGAAGGAAGTCGACGAGAAAGACTATCGGTGCGCATTTTACTCCCCCATCTCTCCCAAGCTCGTATTGACGTCTTCCTCTTCTCTTATAATACAGCGGCAAATACTTCACTCCCATCGCTACCGAGACTGAGACTTCGAAACTCTGTCAAGATAAAGCACTCGCTGAGCAACTTTGGAAATTGAGCGAAGATTTCGTAAGAGAGAACGGTGATGAATAGTTTGTGTACCTCGTTCGTATGTTGTTGTTCGTTTTGCTATTCCTCTCTTGTGTACTGTAATGTGGAAGGAAGTGTTTTTTACTCGTCACGTGAGGGCGATCGTTCCACGTTCAAAAATTATCATCGACTCATGGCCATTTAATTTTGATCAAAGTCGGCTAACGAGCTCCCCTTCCTTCGCTCTCCTATTTCTTCTGCCTCGCTCAATCTACTTCAACTAGCCTCTATACTCTATCCAGCAAGCCTCACTCCAATCCGCAAGCGTCCCTTCAGCCTTTCCTTCAACCTCCCTCCGCTTTTCAACCAACCTTTCAAACCTCGAACTAGTACGCTATGGGGATCAGACAGAGCTTTGCAGCATGCACAGGGTTCAGTAATAAACGTGAATGGGAACCATCAACGGATCTACCAGACTTGAGCGGCAAAGTCAGTTCCTCCTCTTTAGCGTTCATTCCTCGCTTCAAAATTTCAAAAAAATCTATCAAACTGACTACAATCCTCTCAAAACCAGGTTGCGATCGTCACTGGTGGTAACACTGGATTAGGGGAACAATGTGCTTTGAACTTGCATTCGAAAAATGCAAAAGTTTATATCGCATGTCGAAACGAGGATAGGGCGAACGAAGCGATGAAACGGATAAACTCGAAATCACCGGGCAGAGAGGATAGTTTGGTGTACCTGCCGTTCGATTTGACGGATCTCAAAACGATAAAGAGAGCGGCGGAGACAGTCAAGGAGAAAGAACAGAGGTTGGATATCGTCGTCAATAACGCTGGTATGTTGCTCTTCCTTTCTACTATCTATCTGAGACGTGATTGACGTTATTGTAATCTCACTAGGTGTCATGGCGTGGCCTTACAAGATTGTGAATGGAGTCGAAGTCCAATTTGTGAGAAAAGCAGAATGTTTCCTTTCGTCCCCGCTTTACACCCTCTCATCCTCCTTTCTTCTTCACAGTGGAACCATCTCGGTCACTTCGCTTTCATTCAATACCTCCTACCACTCCTAACCAAGACAGCTAGAGAGAATCCTTCACCAGCAACTTCAGTTCGAATCGTCAACCTCGCTTCGTTAGGTCACAAACTCATGAACAAACCCGATTTCTCTTCGATCGACGGAGCGAACAAGGATTACGGATCGACGTGGAAGAGGTACGGACAGAGTAAATTGGGAAACATCTTGTTCACGAGTGAATTGCAAGAGAGGTTGAAAGGTGAAAACATCAAGGTGAGCTTTTCATTTCTTGCTGTTTCTACTCTCTGCGGTCTCTATGGAAGTGTATGAGTGTACACTGACGAGAAGATCTTAACAGGTCAACTGTTGTCACCCAGGAAACATCGAAACTGAGCTACACAGAGGACCAGCTGCATCGTACGGAATGATCGCTGTACGTTGTTTTGCCCACTTTCGCTTCATTGGAAGAAGAGCTCACCCTCCATTTTGTGTAAACAGCAATGGGCGATTAAGATTCAAGGTTCATTTTTGATGAAGATTCCCGAGGGAGCCAAAACCTCAACTTTCCTCGCAGCGTCTCGAGAAGTCGATGAACAAGATTACAGGTGCGCTCTATCTCTCTTCCTTCTCTCTCACTCAGAATCGTCTCAGGCTGATGCGAGCGAGTGAACAGAGGGAAATATTTCACACCGATTGCGACTGAAACTAGTCCGAGCAAAGCTGCGAGGGATCGAGAACTGGCACAACAACTGTGGAGGATCAGTGAGCAATTCGTCAAGGACCATGACCCGTCACTGAACGAAGCGAAAGTGAACGATTCTTGAGGAGGAGGGAAAGCGCGTGTCTCTTTGTTGTACTTGTTTTCGTATTTTCCCGCATATCCATATCTTTCTACGTTCCTCTATCGTAGCGTTTCTTCCCTAATCTTGTCAATCTCCCAGCTACACGCTCGTTACACACGATCTCTCACTGCTGCAGAAGAGAGAGGAAGAGAGAGCTGAACGGTAATTTCTCAAGGGAATTGATTATTCCATTCAAAAAAAACCCCTCAAACAAACGCCCTTTTTTTACGTTCATCCCCAGACATGTCTTTCAACAACAAGGTCAACTTCCGTTTAAGCCTCAGTGCGGGGTCCACCTCGTCCGACACCAGCGAACCTAGGTCGGAAATCATCTCCACCTTGTTCCTTTCCTCCCTCGGCACCTTGACGACGACGGTAGCCCTCATCTCCTCCAGCACGGGGAGCACGGTAGGCACCTCCTTCGGGACGAGCGGATTGTCCGGGACGGGGAGCGCGAACTTGCTTCTTGAAAGTAGCGGGAACAATCTGATCATGGTTTTCGGTTCGGTGAGGAGTCAGTAAGGAGAAGGGAGAGATGAGAGTGGGTAGAGGGGGAAAGGGGGGGAAGACTTACCTCGGCGGGAAGGTGGAGGTACTCGCGGAGGTAGTCAATGCCCTCAGGGGTGAGGACATACTAAAAACGAAGCACAAGCGACCCTTTAGCGAATGTTGGAAGAGTGAGAGAGGAAGAACACAAGAGACGTACGTAGTAGTACTGCCACGAGAAGTGGGTAGTGAGGAAACCCCTCGAGGTCAACGATTGGCAAGCCTTGATGACGAACAAGTTCTTGACATCGAGGTCTTGGTGCTTGGGAGCGTTGAAGTCCTTCTTGGCGACGAGCACACCCTCTGAAGAATGTCGAGTGTAGTTGTCGAGAGAGATAATGAGGAAAATGAGAATTGATCAATCGAGGTCGTTACGCGGGATCGAGGTGCGGTTGATAGGATTCATGATTGTGATGAGATGTAATCGATTATTGCGAGTAGTGAATAGATGGGGGAGAGAAGAGAAGAGAGAGAGAGAAAGGAAGGTTAGCGAAATGTTCACTAGTGGTGCGAGAAAGAGGTGAAAGTGAAGTGAGAGAGCGTACCCTTGAAGAGGTTCTCGTAGATGACGCGCCTATCGGCCTTGGGAATGATCATGCTGGGCCTAGAGAAAGCGAGGGAGGGAGATAGGCGGGAAAATGAGGAAAGATGGGAGATGAGACGGAGAGAGATTCAAGTCGGGAGGTTAGTGAAACTTGAACATGAGATACCTCGACGGGATTAAACCCTGGTGATCTCTAGCGTTTCCCATTTTTATCTATTCTATCCGACTATTCTATTCCTGCCCTTCCTGCTCTACCAGCTCGATGAGAAGTGGTTGATTTGACCGTGCTCCGACACTCCTCCCTTCCCAACTCGCTACATTGTACTCAGTAAACCCTGACCGCCTTCTGTCACCGATTCTACCCATCCCTGACCCACTGTGATCGAGTTTGAGGTTGTGAGAGTGATGATAATTGAGATTATTGTGTTTTTGAGAAGAGATGAGAAAAAGTGCTACAGGTGGTCGAATTGGGCTGATGGAGTGCTGACTGGCTAGAAGAGCTGTTGGATAGTGTATACTCACTTCTAAGGGGTTGACTGGCGATCGTATGGACGGATGCGAGTGAGGGAAAGGGCGAGTCGCTTCTCTCCTTTCTCTCTCTCACCAAAATCTCTCTCACAAATTATCACCTCTTCGAACCGACCAATTCTCTCCCTCTCTCATCTTGCTCTGTCTTTACTTGCTTCGCTATTCAATCTCGCTCAAACTCTTTTCGCTCGCCGCATCTTGTACAGTTGATCCGCTTCAACTTTCCCTCGACCGCTCCACCTCTCCTCCATCTCATCCGATCAATTCCCCTCGCCTTGCCTCGACACCTCCACGCCATGCCCAAATCTTCACCACCACCGTCCTTCCTCACTCCTTCCGTCAACGACCTCAATCAAATTTATCGCACTCTTTCGAATCGAGAACAAGCTCGTCGCATACTCTCTCAACGTTCACTCCAGTTCAACCGATCGAATACATCAAATTCGAATGATGCTCGAGACGAACCATTCGCAGTCACTGTCGGAAGCTTGAGAGATAACATAGGGAACAATAGGTAAGAAATCACTTTTCCACTGTATCGCTGGTCCTTCGTCTGATTGAGCTCACTCAACCTTCCGCCTGTTGACAGATACGGTGATATAATAGCCTACGACTCGAGTCGAATTCTGATCCCCTCAACTTCGACCTCAACCTCGACTTCCGAACCAGTTCCTTCTGAATTCTACGTCAACGCATCCTTGATCCTCGAACCAAATCTCGGTTTCTCCCCGGAAGATCTCCCCCGACGATACTGGGTAGCCGCACAAGTAAGCGCTCAAACTTCTCCTCTCTCTCGCTCTCTCTGCACTCTCATAACTAAGCTGTTTTCGGAAACTTCCTCCAGGGTCCCACCTCAACAACTATCCCATCCTTCCTTTCGCTACTCCTTCACCCACCCTGCTCACCCTCTCACCCTGATCCTCAACTCTCCCCAATCAATCTCATAATCCAACTGACTCCCCTAATCGAACAAAACCGAGAGAAATGCGCCCCTTACTTCCCGAGTGATCGGGAAGGGGAAGAGTGGGTCTGGGACGTAGAAGATCGAGAGGATGGTGGAAGTGGAAGCGTGTGGGTTAGGTACGAGGGACGATTAGAGGGAGAGAAAGGCGAGAGGAGGAGTAAATTGAGAGTGGGAACTAAAGAGGGAGAGGAGGGGAGAGAAGTAGTTCATGTCGAATACCTCGGTTGGAGGGATCATGGTATGTCAACGACCATACCTCTTCCCACTACCAATTTCCAATTTCAATTGAGCTTTCAATTGAGTTCGTTTTCTCCCCCCGCAGGTGTCCCAGAAGATCCATCCCACCTCGTTTCCTTCATCTCACGAATGAACCTACTCAACTCGTCCCTCTCTCCGTCGCCCTCCCCAATCCTATTACATTGTTCCGCCGGAGTCGGTCGAACTGGTACTTACCTATCCATCTCTTCCCTCCTCCCTCTCCTGAAACTCTACGCTTCAAACTCATCCCTCCCTTCACCTTCAACAACAACGAGGGAAGATGATCATCATCCGATAGGAGAGAGTTATCCTCACAAAGGGGATTACGTAGGAATGACGGTGGATCGAATTAGGGATCAAAGGACTACGATGGTTCAGACTAAAGATCAATTAGGATTCGTTTATCAAGCGTTGAGGACCTCGTGGGAGGAAGGAACTTATTGAGGGGATGGAGATGAAAGGCTATACTATCAGATCTGATCAGGGTAACACCCTTTGTTGTACGAGATGATTGGCTTTTTCGTGCGAAAAAAACAAAGTTTTTGGTTTTTGCTATGTTCGAAGGGTTTCGCGTCTGTCGAGAGGGAGTGCGGGACGAGAAAGAAGCACTGATCACTATCCCTACCGAGAGACTGACGACGAGAAAAGAGTGCGAAGAGGGTCGTTGAAAAAATTGCGAAAGAGAGCCGGGGTATGAAAAGTCTAAACAAGAAAGGAAGAAGAGAGGGTTCACTGATGGCCTAAGTTCCTGATGTAGAGAGGGGAGGGTGGGCAAGTAAGCTAATCTAAGGTATCCAAGAGTGGTTGATAGAAAGAAAGAGAAAAGAAACAAAGATAAGTTTCAGAATCGCTCTAAGCGGTAAGCGCAGGTACTGCTTGTTCCACTGCATCTTTCGGTGCGATTGGTGCATCAACGAACTTATCGTCCAATCCCGGTGTAGTTGCTTTCTCGATACCAGTTGTCGTCGTAGCTGCCGTCGAAACCGTTCCCTCCGAACTCGAGTTCTCATTCGTCGATGTCGATAATTCCGTCTTCTCCTTCTTTTCATCTTCTAACTTTACCTCCTCTAATCCCTTCTCCAACCCCTCTTCCTCCTCGCCATCGACTTTCCTACCACCCCTAATCACCGCCTCATCAACTCCACACAAACCCTTGCCAAATTTCTTCCACCTCTCGAAATTAGCCTCCTTCCTCTCCATACACAATTTCGTCAACGCCGGGAAATAAGTTTCGTGATCGTATTGGAAATCGATTGAACCTCCAAAGATTTTTTGAAGTTGGGATGGGGGAATCAAGGAGGTCGCGTCGGGAGTTCCTTCGAGGAATCGGATCTGGAGATTAAGGAAAGGGGAGGGTTTCAGTGGGAGAAACGAGGAAAGGGGATAAATCCTGGAGATGAGAGGAAAAAAAAAAAAGGTTTACTTTTTCTTTCGTTACGGGATCAACGAAAGGTGAGACGAGCTGAAAGACCGAGTCAAGAAGTCAGCTCGGGGGGAGTCGGGAGGAAGCAGGGGAGGGAGAGAGAGAAGTGGGAAATACTTACTTTGTAGAAAGCGAAAAAGATTTGAGGAATGTTTACGCAAACCGCTTTCCCCAACCTCTCACAATAATAAGTTTGTAAAATCTCCAACCTAATTTTCACTCTCCCTCCTCTCGTCAGCATATTCTCGTTTGGAAGAAGAAGAAGAAGGGAGACTGGAACGTACACTTTACGAGCTTGTGAGAGGGTCGTAGGTTGTGATTTGGTATCTTTCAAGTTTGCACCGAAATCGATACAGAGACATAACATTTCTGTTGCTGGATCTGTCGCGGGGGCTAAGTCCAGACAACGCTGTTTTCGTTTTGGGCGGGGAGGGGGAGTCAGTAAAGTTCGCGGGGAACGAGGAAGAGGAAAGAGAGTTCTTACCTCGAGACACCAAACTACGAAACTGATTTGATCTGGACCTGTTTGAGTATTCTGTCTATAAGGATGCTATCGACACGCACTCCTCACATCTTGACGTCAGTTCTCTCTCTAGCGTAAGTTTGAAAAGAGAAAAGGTAAGCTGTACCATGTAAAGAACTGGTCTACAATCGACATCGAACCCAAACACCAATTCTTTCCCCGTCTCTCCTTCCCTCGATACATCACTCTCTTTCATTTCTTCGACTTTGAATTCCCTCCTCCAGACTAAGGTTTCTTCTGCTCGTTTCAAGGCGTTTGGGTAATCCCATTTCGTCGCTCTCAAACAACGTTGGAACGCTTGAGAGGACCAGTAACATCTCTCCGTGTCGTTCAGAGGATGGAGAGCAGACTGAATTGAAGAGAAGGAAAGAAAGGAGTTAGTGGTGGTTATGTCATGCCGAGGGAAGCGAAGGAATGATGATGCGAAAGAGTCTCGCTCATCGGCACAAGCGAGTATATTGAGATGGTGAGCTTACATCGTCTACGTTGACACCCTTTGAGTTTCCCCCAAACAATCCACCGAATCTACTCGCAGTTTCTTTACCTTGATTAACCCAAAGTTGTTTCAACTCTTTCAGAGTAGTCGGTAACTTGAAGTTTGGGTCATTGAAGTGGTCTACGAGTTTTGATAGTTTGTCTTGTTGATCTTTTGATAGAGTTCTAGGTGGGAGAGGAGTCGAAGATGAATCGGGTTGAGCCAAGGGGAGTGAGAAGGGAGTTGAAGAATCAGAAGGTGGTACAGCTAAAGTCGATTCGAACGTAGTCATCTGAGGAACTAGTTCCGTGTGGTAGAGTGAGAGGGATTAGAGTGAAGAGAAAGAGAGTGAATCCCACGAGGAAAACACTTCGGAGTTCTCTTTCCGACCACTATGTCAAGTCGCTCGTCAAGTCCATCAACAGCTTCAGAAGCAGAAGAAGATGAAGCGTCTACTTCTCGACTAGCAGCACTCGAAGCGCTCCTCTCGTCGCAACTCTTTGAATCTATAACTTCAACTTCCCTCCCTCCTCCCACTCTCCCTCCTAAGCAACCTGAATCAATAGACCCTCCCTTGGATGTCTCATTCCGTTTATTCAGTACGCAATCAGCTCCGACCCGAATCACCATCAGATCAGAGTTGACTCCACCCCCCATCTCGATTGACCCTCGAATTCGTTCAGTTTCTCAAGAACCCCCTCTCATAGTCAAACAAAGAACTAAACGTATAGAATCAACTGCAGTATCAGGTCAAGAAATTTTACAACAATCTACTCTATTACCCGTAAAGTTTTTGACTCCCTCTTCCTTTACTTCTTTCGCTCAAACGTTTCCTCCTCGTTTTCCTCTTCTACAGATCCCTCATCCCCCTTTTTATAGACACACAACTCGCTCACTCCACGCACCACTCCACGCACCTCCTTCATCAACCCGAGCCCCTCTCCCCCTCCCTTCACTAGCCTATCTAAACTCTCGTCTCCCTTCAAACCTACACAAACTCTCTCCCTTAAACGTACCCAACGAAGAATCGCCTCGTACACCAAACGAAGGATTACTCAACCATGGTCCCTACACATTGGGTAAGAAAGGGGATGGAATGAAAAGACGTTTACCTCTAGCATTGGATGGGGAATCGACAAAGAAGAAGAGGATCAAGCTGGTTGTCGTTCCAGTGTTGGGAGTAGAGAAAGTTGAGAAACATGTTTGGGAGAAAATAGAGTTGGAGAAGAAGAGGAAAGAGGGCAAGAGAAAAGGGGAGAAAGCGAGGAGGGTTAGGAGGAAATTCAAGGAGGGAAAGGAGAAGGATCGGAAAAGAGCTCTGGAAGGTGAGGGGGATGGGAAAGTGGCGTTGGTCGGAGGCAAAGGAGATGTGGTGAGAAAGGTTCAGGAGAAAAAGGAGAGGAGGAAAAGAAAGGGGAGGTTATCGAAGGAGAGGAGAGACAGGATTAAGAAGAGGACTGAGAAGAGTGTCAAGAAAGATTAGGATCGACACGTGTCCCAAGGTAGATAGTAAGAGCTTCCTTGAAAGCATGTTGTTGTAAACCTCAATTCGTCGTTTTTCACCTTATCACTGCCATGCTCGAACTACGGGGTCTCGAGGGAGAGTGACTGCTTAAGCGAGGTAGGGGTGTATTCCTTCTTCTTCGTTCGACTTCGATCCAATAGAGGAGCGATATGAAAAACGAGCTTTGGAAATGCAAAAGTCAAAAAGTAACGAAAGTGTGCAAAAAAGAAAACGACGATGATGATGACTCCACAAACTCGCTCAAACAGCACTGAGAGGAATCAAAGTGATAGTGTGGTCCGTCCTACCAACAAATGAAACTAGTTCTTCCTCCCGGATTATGTAGTTTACTCATACTGATCAAAATCCTCTGTCCTTGTTCATTATTAACCCCTACAGGTTCCCTCACACCACCACTCCCAACACCGATCGAACCAGTCGTACTAACTCCTTCTTCCTCGGCAATCCCAGGCATCCTTCCATCATTCCCTGCACTACTACCCAACATGGGACTCGGAGCGCTCATGAATGCGTCGCCATGATTTCCCGGGGTCGAAGGAGTAGGAGAGAATGCACCCGGTCTTAATCCAGAAGAGAATGTACCAGAGGTTGCGGAACCTGGAGGGGTCGGAACGAAGGAGAGGGATTGAGCGGGGAGGTAAGTCGAACAGGACCATTCGAACCAGACTCGTCTCTTAGTGTTGTCTGTTAGGCGCCACATTTGTACATCGAGTTCGGAGCGAGCGGGGAGGTAGAGTGGTTCCTATACATACGTCGATTGAAATGCGGTGAGGTTGGGAAAAGAGTCAGGAAGAAGAGGGAAGACTTACGGAGAGAGGGAAGAAAATTGGGAACCAACTGAGCATATCCCCTGCTGCTCGTTCAGGGTGGATCGATAAGGTAACGTCACCGTACAGGACCGCCTCAAAGTATCCGGCGAATCCATGACAAACTCCAGCTCGAGGAATGTGGAAACTGAGATGAGTCGATCGTGCGTTGTGATGATTCGTGAATGGTAGACCTGTCAAACCAAGGCCTCCCCACAGTCAGAGCTCGGAAAAGATCGTCTGAAGAAAGGATCGAGGTATACCTTGAGAATCAACGACGACGTCCGGTCTCGGATGATCAAAAGTCCAACATTCCTGAACTTTGTCGACTCCCAACCTTCCACCCGCTGCGCTCAACATGTGCATAGCAGAGAACATGACGACGTAAGGTTGTTCAGCTGGTTTCGAATCGAGTACTGTCGAGGCCGAGGCGACTTGAGGGTTTGAAACTTCGGTGTGAAGTCGAGAAGTCGAAATCGGTGCGAGGTAAGAAGTGTAAGATGCAGGAATAGAGATACCATCGGCTGTTACAGATCTCAAGTGGAGCGTCAGAGGGAGAGTGAATGCAACGAACGAGGAGAGAAAAAGAGCGAGCGGGAAAACTCACGTTTGAGAGTTCTCATGACTCCA
>Ga0308169_10003948_pt1 | contig 14122 bp, 8 predicted proteins | sample PhyBR1_2_FD_202139 | JGI IMG/M metagenome (GOLD analysis project Ga0308169, IMG submission 202139) | Phyllosphere microbial communities from UC Gill Tract Community Farm, Albany, California, United States - DLSLSB.R1 | ecosystem: Host-associated > Plants > Phyllosphere > Unclassified | place...
GGCCGTACGCTGTTTACGGTTTCTGTTGGTGGCCAGTCGAAATACACCGAGGGCTTCGAGCCGCTGCCGCCATCGATTGACCATATCGCCTACAACGATATCGAAGCGGCACGCGCTGCCATCGGCGACGATGTGTGCGCGGTGATCGTCGAGCCGGTACAGGGCGAAGGCGGCGTAGTGCCAGGCAATCCGGAGTTCCTGAAAGAGCTGCGCGCACTGTGCGACAAGACCGGCGCCTTGCTCATTTTCGACGAAGTACAGTGCGGCATGGGCCGTACCGGCGCGCTGTTCGCGTACATGGGCTACGGTGTCACGCCAGATATCCTGACGGCCGCCAAGGCGCTGGGCAACGGCTACCCGATCGGCGCCATGCTGACCACCGATGCGCTGGCGCAAACGCTGGCTGTCGGCACCCACGGCACCACCTATGGCGGCAACCCGCTGGCTACCACCGTGGCGCTGGCCGTGCTGGAAACGATCAATACGCCAGCGTTCCTGGCGCGCGTGAAAGAGGCCAGCGTCAACACCATCGCCATGCTGCAGGGCCTGATCAGCGACTACCCTGAAGTGTTTTCGGCCGTGCGCGGCAGCGGCTTGCTGCTGGGCCTGGTCGTCAGCGACGCCTGGAAAGGCCGCGCCAAAGACATCCAGAAGGCTGCCGAAGCGCAGGGCCTGATGGTGCTGATCGCCGGCATGGACGTGGTGCGCCTGGCGCCGGCACTGATCGTCTCTGACGAGCAGGTTGCCGAAGCGGGCCGCCTGCTGCACGCCGCAGTCGACAGCCTGATCAAGGCCTGATCGAACCAGCTCCGCCGGCCCGCATTCTTGCGGGCCGGTTTGTTTTACCCTGCACCGAAGGAGCACCCATGTATGTTGTCCGTCCGGTAGACCTTACGGATATTGCAGCGCTGGAAACGCTGGCTGCGGCCAGCATGCCAGGTGTCCATACCCTGCCCAGGACGCGTGAAGAAATCACCGCGGCTGTTGAAAGTTCGATGGCCTCGTTTGCCGCCAGCGTCGACATGCCCAGCGAAGAATCCTATCTGTTCGTGCTCGAGTCGCTGGCCGACCAGCGCCTGCTCGGCACGGCCGCCATTTTTGCTGCGGCCGGCTCGAACGGCACTTATTTTTCCTTCCGTAACGATGTGATCCAGCAGGTCTCGCGCGACCTCAATATCAGCCATAGCGTGCATGCGCTGACGCTGTGTTCCGAGCTGACCGCGTGTTCCCAGCTGTCCGGTTTCTATGTGCACAATATGGAGCAGGCCGGCATCGAGGCGGCGCTGCTGTCGCGCGCGCGCCTGCTGTTTGCCGTGCTGGCGCCGCAGCGTTTCAGCGAGCGCTTTTTCGTGCCGCTGGCTGGCATGACGGATGCCGACGGCCAGTCGCCGTTCTGGGATGCGCTGGGCCGCAAGTTTTTCCAGATGGATTTTCTCGATGCCGAGAAAGTCATCGGCGGCGCGCGCAACCGCACCCTGATCGTCGAGCTGATGCCGCATTACCCGGTGTATGTGCCGCTGTTGCCAGGCGACGCCCAGGCCGCCATGGGCCAGATTCATCCGAGCGGTGAAGTCGCTTTCAACCTGATGACCGAAGAAGGCTTTCAGGCCGACGACTATATCGATATTTTCGACGGCGGACCTATTCTGCAGGCGCACAAGAACTCGCTGCGCTCGTTTACCGGCGCGCTGACACGCCGCGTGACCGAGGGCGTCACACCCAGCCGTACCGGCCAGAAAATCAATTATGCGATTGCATCGAACAACCAGCACCATTTCCGTGCCGTGACGTTTGCCTGCGACGCACTCGAGGCGCAAGAGTCGGTTGGCCTGCCGGCCGACCTGCTCGAAGCGCTGGCCGTGGCCAGTGGCGACAGCGTGATTTGCGTACGCATCTAAGGAGACCAGCATGCTAGTAGTACGGGCAATCAATGCCAATGACCTCGATGCCCTGTATGGCCTGGCCAGCCAGGTCGGTACCGGCATGACCACCCTCAAGCCGGACATGAAAATGCTGGGCGACCGCCTGGCCATCGCCTGCGCCTCGTTTGCCGAAACCATCGCGCCGGAAAAGCGCGACTACATGTTCGTGATGGAAGACACCGATACCGGTCGCCTGGCCGGCGTGTGCGCCATCAAGGGCGCGGTCGGCATGGACGAGCCGTTTTATAACTACCGCATCGGCACGCTGGTTCACTCCAGCCGCGAGATCGACGTGTTTACGCGCATGGAAACGCTGTACCTGTCGAACGACCTGACCGGCAGTACCGAACTGTGTTCGCTGTTCCTGCATCCCGACTACCGCACCGGCAACAACGGCAAGCTGCTGTCGAAAAGCCGCTTCCTGTTCATCGCCCAGTTCCCGCAGCTGTTCAAGGAAAAGCTGATTGCCGAGATGCGCGGCTACCAGGCGCCAGATGGCAGTTCGCCCTTCTATGAGGGGCTGGGCCGGCATTTCTTCAAGATGGATTTCCATCATGTTGACGACCTGACCAGCCTGGGCAAAAAGTCCTTTATCGCCGAACTGATGCCGCGCCAGCCGATGTACGTGGCCTATCTGCCCGATGAAGCGCAGGAGGTGATCGGCAAGGTTCACCTGAGCACCGCGCCGGCGCGCCGCCTGCTCGAGCAGGAAGGACTGCACTTTGAAGGCTATGTCGATATTTTCGACGCCGGCCCGGTGCTGCAGGCGCGCGTGTCCGAGCTGCGCGCCATGCGTGACAGCATGCCGGCTACGCTGGCGACCGGTATCGTGGCCGAAGCTTGCGAGGCCGGAGCCGATGGCGGCGAACCTTATCTGGTATCGAACACCGATCTGAAAGATTTCCGCATGATCGTTACCAGCGCCAATCCGTACCACGGCAAGCTGGCGCTGGACGACGACGAACTGCACCTGCTGCGCTGCCAACCTGGCGACACCGTGCGCACCTTGTCACTCAACCCGAGGAAGCATACTCATGGCAACATCGACCAATCTTAAATCGTCCGATACCGTTTCCAACCTGATCAACGGCGCCTGGCTGCCCGGCGACGGCCGCGAGCTGATCACTATCGACCCATCGAACGGCAAGCAGACCTGGGCCAGCCGCGAAGCCGGCCCGGCGCTGGTGGAACAGGCCTGCCAGGCCGCGCGCAACGCCTTTGAAGCCTGGGCCGATACGCCTCTCAATGAGCGCATCGCCATCTGCGTGCGGTTTCGCGATCTGCTCAAGGAGCAGGCCGAAGCACTGGCACTGCTGATCTCCGAAGAAGTGGGCAAACCGCTGTGGGAATCCGTCACGGAAGTGGCCACCATGGCCAACAAGATCGATATCTCTGTGCAGTCGTATAACGCGCGCACCGGCGTCACGCACAGCACGATAGCCGATGGCGAGGCCGTGCTGCGCCACCGCCCGCATGGCGTGTTTGGCGTATTCGGTCCCTATAATTTTCCGGGCCACCTGCCCAATGGCCATATCGTGCCGGCCCTGATCGCCGGCAATACACTGGTGTTCAAACCCAGCGAATATGCGCCGCGCAGCGCCATCAAAACGGCGCAGCTGTGGCAGCAGGCCGGCCTGCCGGACGGCGTGCTCAATCTGGTCAACGGCGCGCGCGATACCGGTGTGGCACTGGGCGCCAATGCGCATCTGGACGGCGTGCTGTTTACCGGCTCGAGCCAGACCGGCGCCAGTCTGCACCGCCAGTTTGGCGGCCAGCCCGGCAAGATGCTGGCGCTGGAAATGGGCGGCAACAACGCGCTGGTGGTATGGGATGTGAAAGACATCGACGCCGCCGTGCACCATGCGATTTTTTCCGCCTTTGTCTCGGCCGGCCAGCGCTGCACCTGTGCGCGCCGGCTGGTGGTGCAGGACAACGCGGCCGGTGCGGCTTTCGTCCAGCGCCTGGTCGACGTGGCGGCCAGGCTGGGCATCGGCGCCTCCGACGCCCAGCCGCAGCCTTTCATGGGGCCGGTGGTCTCCAGTGCCGTGGCGGCGCGTTTGGTGCAGGCGCAGGCTGACATGGTGGCCAAGGGCGGCACGGTGTTGCTGCCGATGCGCCAGCTGAACCCGCAGGCCGGCTTTGTCAGCGCCGGCATCGTCGATGTGACCAACGCTGCCGGCATCCCGGACGAAGAGTGGTTCGGTCCGCTGCTGCAGGTGATCCGCGTGGCTGACTTCGACGCAGCGCTCAAAGTAGCCAATGCCACCGAATTCGGCCTGGCCGCCGCCTTGCTGTCGGACGATGCGGCGTTGTGGCAGCGCTTCCAGGTGCGCGCTCGCGCCGGCATCGTCAACTGGAACCGCCCGACCACGGGCGCGGCCAGCACGGCGCCGTTTGGCGGCGTGGGCAAGTCGGGCAATCACCGCCCGAGCGCCTATTACGCAGCCGACTACTGCGCCTATCCGGTGGCTTCGATTGAAAACAGCGCGCTGGCGATGCCAGCCAAGCTGTCGCCTGGCCTCAATTTTTAAAGTATTAAAGGAATTTCCATGCACAGCGCGCGCGAATACAACTTCGATGGCCTGGTGGGCCCCTCACATAACTATGCCGGCCTGTCGTTCGGCAACGTGGCCTCGTTCAGCAATGTCAAAAGCGCCTCGAATCCGAAACAGGCAGCCCTGCAGGGCCTGGCCAAGATGCGCGCACTGGCCGCGCGCGGCTTTGCGCAGGCGCTGCTGCCGCCGCAGGACCGCCCCAATTTCCGCCTGCTGCGCTCAATCGGCTTTGGCGGCAGCGACGCCGAAGTGCTGGCGCGCGCCTACAAGGAGTCGCCCGTGATCCTGGCCTGTGCCTACTCGGCCTCGCCCATGTGGACCGCCAATGCGGCTACCGTCAGCCCTTCGTCCGATACGCAGGACGGGCGCGTGCATTTCACGGCCGCCAACCTCAATAACAAACTGCACCGCGCCTTCGAGCACACGCAGTCGGCGCGCAGCCTGCGCGCCATCTTCGGCAACAGCGAACACTTTGCCGTGCACGACGCGCTGCCGTCAACGCCGGCCTTTGGCGACGAAGGCGCGGCCAACCATACGCGTTTGGGCAGCGCGCACGGTGCGCCATCGGTCGAGCTGTTCGTGTACGGCCGGGTCGAATTCGATCCGTCTGCACCGAGTCCAAAGCGCTATCCGGCACGCCAGACGCTGGAAGCATCGCAGGCCGTGGCGCGCCTGCATGGCCTCGACGCCAGGCGCACCGTGTACGTGCAGCAGAATCCGGACGTGATCGACCAGGGCGTGTTTCATAACGACGTCATTGCAGTGGGCAACGGCAATGTGCTGTTCTACCACGAGCAGGCGTTTGCCGATGAAGAACTGAGCCTGCTGCAGCTGGGCCGCGCGCTCGACGGTGTGGGGGCCGGGCTGCAGGCGCTACGGGTCGATACCGGCCAGGTGCCGATTCTTGACGCCGTGACCAGCTATCTGTTCAACAGCCAGCTGCTGAGCAAGCCCGATGGCAAGATGGCGCTGGTGATTCCGCAGGAATGCTGCGAGAACAAGGCCGTCTCGCGCTACCTGGACGGCCTGGTGGCCAGCGGCGGCCCGATCGACGAGCTGATTCATTTCGACCTGCGCCAGAGCATGCGCAATGGCGGCGGCCCGGCCTGCCTGCGCCTGCGCGTGGCCCTGAGCGAGGCCGAAGCAAACGCCATGCACCAGGGCGTGATCATGACCGAGGCGCTGTACCACCGCCTGGTGGCGTGGGTGGAAAAACACTACCGCGACCATCTGGAGCCGGCCGACCTGGCCGATCCGCAGCTGGCAATCGAGGTTCACGCCGCGCTTGAAGAACTGACGGTCATCCTCAACTTACCAGGATTGTACGAAGATCGGCTTTAAGGGCTATAGTCACCGACATTTGAAATACCAGGCGGGCTACACCTGCCACCAGACAGCAGCAAGGCCGGCCACAAGCGGGCACGCGCTGGCACCCACATACCATCATGGAGATGCAAGATGAATCAAACGCCACAAGATCACCGCACGCAGACGCTGGAACTGGTCCGCGCCAAGGCGCCCGCGCCCGTTACCGAACTGGTACAGGCCTGGCTCGATTCGCTCGATGCGGAAGACGTTGCCGATATCGCGCCCGATACGCTGGCGCCGGTGCTGGTGGACGCCTTTACGCAGGCGTCCACGCGCGCAGGTGGCGGCCAGGGGGGCCAGGGCTGCCAGGTGGCCACCGTGCGCTACGCCGATGGCCGTGGCGGCATGGCCAGCGCCTTGCTGATCCTGAACCAGGACATGCCTTACCTGGTTGATTCGTTTGTGATGGCCATGCGCCGCCAGCACCTGGCCGTGCGCGGCGTGATGAATACCGTGCTGCCGGTGCGCCGCGCCGCAGACGGCAGCGTGGCGGCCGTGCGCCAGGCGGGTGACCCGCTTGAATCGTATGTATTGGTGCTGCTGGACGAAGAGCTGGCGCCGGACGCGCAAGGCGCACTGGTGGCGGCGCTGGAGATGGTGGCGCGCGATGCGTCCGTGGTGCGCCGCGACAGCGCCGCCATGGGCGAGCGCCTGTCGGCCGTGGCAGCAAGCACCCAGGGCGAAGAAGGCCCGGAAGTGGCGGCTTTCCTGGAATGGGCGCGCAACGGCGGCTTTGAAGTCTTCGGCTATGCCTACTACCGCGTCAAGCCGGGCGTGCGCGAACTCGAGCGCGATATCGACAGCCGCATCGGCGTGCTGCAGGACACCGCCCATCCGGTCTACGGCACCTGCCTGGCCAATATTCCTGGCGATTTCGATACCCTGTCCAAACGCGCGTCGGCACTGTCGATCGTCAAGGCCGACGTGGCCGGCACGCTGCACCGCGACCAGCAGCTGGACTTTATCGGCGTGCGCGACACCGATGCGCAAGGCGCGATCCTCGGCGAACACTGCTTTGTCGGCCTGTTTACGCGCGCCGGTAATGCCACACCACTGACCGCGCTGCCGTTTGCGCGCGGCCGCGTGGCCCAGGTACTGAGCCTGGCCGGCGTGCGCCAGCAGGGCTTCCGTGCCGAGAAATTCCGTGAAATCCTTGAATCCCTGCCGCGTACCGAAGCGCTGGAAGCCGATATCGACTGGCTGGCGCAGGTCTGCGGCGCGGTGGTGTCGCTGTACAAGCAGCCGCGTACCAAGGTGTTTGCGCGCCGCGACGTGTATGCACGCCACCTGAACGTGCTGGTCTACCTGCCGCGCGAGCGCTACAGCGCCAGCGTGGCCTCGAGCCTGGCGAAGGCGCTGAAAAACAGCTCCGGTGCGACCCATGTCAGCATGCAGACGCTGGTGGCAGACGGCCCGCTGGCGCGCGTGTATCTGATCGCCCATGCGGCGCGCTATCCGCTCGACCTGGAAACCGATATCGAGCAACCGCTGCTGGGCGTGCTCGATGGCTGGCACAACGGCTTTGCCGCCGTGGCCGACGCCGTGCCCGACGTGGCGCTGCGCGCCAGCCTGCGCAAGCTGTGCGCGACGCTGCCGCTCGACTACGTGGCTGCGACCGCACCGGCGGTGGCTTTCCGCGACCTCGACGCCATCTTGCGCAATACCGATCCGGCGCATGTCGCCGTGCGCATCGAAACCGGCGCCGTCACTACCATCCGCCTGTATTCGGCCAACCGCGTGCCGTCGCTGTCGACCATCCTGCCGGCGCTGCATAACGCCGGCGTGGCAATCGACCGCGAACAGGCGTATTCGATTTCCGCTGCCGACGGCACGCGTTATTTCGTCACCAGCCTGACGGTCGACGCCGTCAAGGTAGCCGAAGAGCTGTTTGCTGCGCTGTTCAACGATACGGTCGAAGATGGCCGCCTGAACGGCCTGGTGATCGAAGGCGGCCTGTCGGTGCGCCAGGTGCAACTGGTACGCGCCTATACCAGCTACTGGCGCCAGGCCGGCAGCAGTTTTTCGGTGCGCTATATCGCCGAAAGCCTGCGCCGCCAGCCGGCGCTGGTCAAGGCGCTGGTCGACGCCTTTTTGCAGCGTTTCGATCCGTCGCTGTCCGATGAACAGCATGCTGCTGCACTGGACGCGATTGCCGCCGTCAAGGCCGGCCTGGCGTCGGTCAACCATGCCGATACCGAAGCGATCCTGGCAGCGCTGGCCGACCTGATGACGGCCACCCTGCGCACCAGCTACTTCCAGAACAATCAGACGGGCGACAAGATCATCTTCAAGTTCGATACCAGCAAGCTGGCGCTGGTGCCCGAGCCGCGTCCTTACCGTGAAATTTTCGTGTTTTCGCGCCGCTTTGAAGGCGTGCACCTGCGCGGCGGCCCGGTCGCCCGTGGCGGCCTGCGCTGGTCCGACCGCATGGAAGACTACCGCACCGAAGTGCTGGGCCTGGTCAAGGCGCAGATGGTGAAAAACGCGGTGATCGTGCCGGCCGGCGCCAAGGGCGGCTTTGTCTGCAAGCAGATGCCCAAAGACGCACCGCGCGAAGTGATTGCGGCCGAAGGCGAAGCGGTCTACCGCCTGTTTATTTCCAGCCTGCTGGAAGTCACCGATAACCGCTCGCTGGGCAATATCGTGCCGCCGGTCGATACCGTCTGCTTCGACGACGCCGACCCCTATCTGGTGGTGGCGGCCGACAAGGGCACGGCTACCTTCTCCGATATCGCCAACGGCATCGCCGTGCAGCGCGGCTTCTGGCTGGGCGACGCGTTTGCGTCGGGCGGCTCGAACGGCTACGACCATAAAAAGCTGGGCATTACCGCCAAGGGCGCGTTTGAAGCGGTCAAGCGCCACTTCTACGAGATGGACCATGACTGGAACAACACGCCGATCACCATGGTAGGCGTGGGCGATATGTCGGGCGACGTGTTCGGCAATGGCGTGCTGCTGTCGCGCCAGCTCAAACTGGTGGCAGCATTCGACCATCGCCATATTTTCCTCGATCCGACTCCCGATGTTGCGGTCTCGTTTGCCGAACGTGAGCGCATGTTTGCGCTGCCGCGCTCCTCGTGGGAAGACTATGACAAGTCGCTGATCTCGGCTGGCGGCGGCGTGTATCCGCGCTCGAGCCGCAGCATCGAACTGTCGCCACAGATCCGCGCAGTGCTCGATATTGCAGAAACGTCGCTGCCGCCGGAAGAGCTGATGCACCGCATCCTCAAATCGCCGGTCGACCTGTTCTATAACGGCGGTATCGGTACCTATATCAAGGCCTCGACCGAGACCCACGCGCAGGTGAAAGACCGCGCCAACGACCATATCCGCGTCAACGGCAATGAGCTGCGCGTCAAGGTAGTGGCCGAAGGCGGCAACCTCGGTGCCACACAGGCTGGCCGCATCGAGTTTGCGCTCGCTGGCGGGCGCATCTTTACCGATGCGATCGACAATTCGGCTGGCGTCGACTGCTCCGACCATGAAGTGAATGTAAAAATCTGGCTGGACGTGGAAGTCAATGCCGGCAAGCTGTCCGAGGAAGAGCGCAACCGCGAACTGTATGCGATGACTGACGACGTCGAGCGCCTGGTCCTGCGCGACAACACCCAGCAGACCCGTTTGCTGGTGCGCGAACTGCAGGCGCAAGCCGACAGTGCGGTGCAGGACGGCTACGCCGCGCTGATCGCCAGCCTGGAAGAAGAGGGCGCCCTGTCGCGCGACCTGGAACAGCTGCCGACGGTGGCCGAACTGGCGCGCCGCAAGCACGATGGCCGCGGCTTGACCACGCCGGAACTGGCGGTGGTGATTGCCAACGTGAAGAACCGCTACAAGCGCATTCTGGCTACGCTGCCGTTGACCGGCGAGAGCTGGGCCGAGCCGGTGCTCAAGCCCTACTTCCCTTCGCTGCTGGTGGCTACCCGCTCGGCGCTCGACCATCCGCTGGCCAACGCCATCCTGGCGACCGTGCTGGCCAATGAAGCGGTCAACCGCTGCGGCCCGCTGATGTTGCGCGAACTGGCAAGCCAATACCATGTGTCTGAATCCGATGTGATCCTGGCCTGGGGCCAGGCCTGGGTGGCATTGAACCTGGCGCCGGTATTCGATGCGCTTGACGCCGAAGCGCTGGCCGTGCCGCGCGAAGTGTCGATCAAGGTCGATGCGCAGACGCGCGCACTGCAAAAAACCATGATTGCCGGCGTGCTGTCGGTGCCGGGCGAGCAGGCTGACGGCGCTGGTCTGGCCGAGCTGAAGCAATTGTTCGGCGCCGAATCGCGCCGCGAGCTGTTCAAGGCGGTTGGCGTCACATCGGAAGCGGCGCTGGTGCCGGGGCTGAGTCCGGCCTTTGTGCAGGCCTGGGATGCGGTCGATGCGCTCGATGTGGTGGCCGGCTTCCTGTTCCCGGCCTTGTCGGTACAGCGCCCGGCAGCGATGGATCTGGCGGCGTTCCTGCAGGTCGGCATGGCCCTGCGCAACCAGGCTGGCATCGATACGCTGGAACGCGGCCTGCGCCTGCCGGCGCAAAGCCGCGCCCAGGAGCAGCTGCGCAGCTTTGCCCAGCAGGCGCTTGGCCGCACCCAGCAGCGTTTGCTGGCGCTGGTGCTGGCGCGCGCTGCCCAGGACGTACCGGCCAGCGCCGCTGTGACTGAGGTGACCGCGGCGCTGGGCCTGCCGGCTTATACTGCGGCGACCGAGCTGGAACAGGCCATGCTGGACGTCTGGACGCTGTCGGAAGCGGCAGCGAAGGTCACGGCGCAGGCGGCTGCGTGATGGCGGGCAGCCTGTCACCGGCAGTGCAGGCGCTGGCCAACGCTGACTTCGGCGAAGTAGCGGCGCTGTTTGCCGCTGCCGGCCATGCGGTAGCATTGCCGGCGCCCGGCATGCTGCGGGTGTGCCGGCCTTGCGCTGAAGGCCGGCCGGCTGTGGTGGTGTCGGTTGGCGTGCATGGCGACGAAACCGGGCCGATAGAAATGCTGGCCCAGGTGCTCGATACGCTGTCGCACGATGCTGGCGCGCTGGCGGTCGATCTGCTCGTTTGCGTGGGCAATGTCGATGCGATTCGCGCCGGCAAGCGCTTTATCGACGCCGACCTCAATCGCATGTTCCGCCCGGTGCGCGGTTCGCTGGCGCAGGCGGCGGAAAGCGCGCGCGCCGACGACATGATCGCTGCCACGCGCGACTTTTTCAGCCAGGCTGGCAGCGAGCGCTGGCACCTGGATCTGCATACGGCGATTCGTCCCTCGGTGTATCCGACTTTTGCCATCGTGCCCGACCTGGTGCCCGACAGCGCCAAGGCCGCGCTGATCGGCTGGCTGGGCCAGGCCGCCATCGGCGCCATTGTGATGAACCCGCAGTCGGCCGGCACCTACAGCTATTATTCGGCCGAGCATTTCGGTGCGGCCGCCAGCACGGTGGAACTGGGCCGCGTCGGCACGCTGGGGCAGAACGATCTGTCGCTGTTTGACGACGTGGCGCGCGCACTCGATGCGCTGCTGCGCGGGCAAGCCGGCCCGCCGGTGGCAAGCGCGCCGCATGTATTCAAGGTGGCGCAGGAAATCATCAAGCACAGTGATGCTTTCACGATGGGTTTTGACCGCAGCACACAGAACTTCACGGCCCTGGCGCAAGGCGCCGAGATTGCGCGCGATGGCGAGCATGTCTATACGGTGCAGCATGCGGAAGAGCTGGTGGTGTTTCCCAACCCTGATGTGCGGGTGGGCCTGCGCGCCGGTCTGATGGTGGTGCGAGCAAGCTGAAAGGCGGCGTGCGTGCGCACGCCCCGGCGCGCTCTGGCGTACACTGGCTGTTCGATTATTTCAGGAGTCAGACATGTCCGTATCGATGTACCAGGCCACCGTTCCCGTCTTTGTGCGCGGTTTGCGCGTCGCTGCCAGCTTGCTGCAAAAAGCCCAGGCGCATGTCGAAGAAGGCGGCATCGTGCCCGAGATTTTGCTGGGCGCGCAACTGGCGCCCGATATGCTTGACTTGAAAGCGCAGGTGCAGCGCGTGAGCGACACGTCCAAGCTGTCGGTAGCGCGCCTGAGCGAGCTGCCAGCGCCGAAATTTGAAGACAACGAAACCTCGTTCGAGCAGCTGCAGCAGCGCCTGGCCGACACCATCGCCTGGATCGATGGCGTCAACCCGGGCCAGATGGCTGGCAGCGCCCAGCGCCAGATCGTGCTGAACTGGACCGATGAAGGCAAGACCTTCAACGGCGACGACTATCTGCTGACCTTTGCCTTGCCGAACTTCTACTTCCACCTGTCGATGATCCATGCCATTTTGCGTAACAATGGCGTGGTGGTGGGGAAGATGGATTTTTTGGGACCTTACGACTGAGCAAATTGTCGGATTTGTCGGATTACGTCGCTATACCGCTCACGCCAACAATATTGTCGGATTACGCCTCCCTTCGGGGGGCTAATCCGACCTACGCGATCGTAGGTCGGATTAGCGCGCAAGCGCGTAATCCGACAACTACGCCGACAACTACGCCGACAACACCCGACCCTTAACGCTGCGGCTGCTGCACCTGGTTCTGCACCGCATTACCCAGCATGCCGCCGCCAATCACGCCGGCCACGGTAGCGAGCGCCTTGCCGCGGCCGCCGCCAACCTGGTTGCCGATCAGGCCGCCGATCACTGCACCGGTACCGATGCCGACATAGTTGGGCTGTGCAGGTGCAGGCGCCTGCTGGCGTACCGGCTCGCGGTAGGCATAGTCATCATCGCGGTAGGCCGGACGTGCCTGCGCTACCTGGGTATGATGGACTACGCGTTTGTGCACCACTGGCGCCGGTGCTGGCGCAGCCTGTGCCACCACGGGAGCGGCTACCGGCAAGGGCGCCGTTGCCGGTGTAACAATCGGTGCAGCAATTGGTGCTGCAATCGGTGCTGCCAGTGGCACTGGCGCTTGCGCTGCCGCCAGGTCGGTTGCCGTTACCGGCGCATTGGCGCCGCGCGAGTTCGGCAGGATGCCGGCAATCGAAGCTGCGCCTACCAGGCACAGAACCGTGACGGAGATGGCAGCGCCAGCCATCAAAGGGTGGATGCGCGAAGTTGGGGTAGTCGTTGCATTCATGTGGCTCTCCTGAAGAACAATGTCTTGTTGATGATGTGTCCAGATTAGCGATATCGCCGGAACCAAGCTAGATGTTGCGCTGTATCAAACGTAAGCAGGTGTAATCCAAGAAATGGCCAGCCGCAGTAAAATTGTCGTTCCCTTTTCCCGGAGCACGCTATGCGCAGCCAGCTGTTTACGCCTTACACGTTTGGACCCTTGACGATACCGAACCGCATCGTGGTTGCACCGATGTGCCAGTATTCTGCCGACAACGGCAACGCCACCGACTGGCACATGATTCATCTGGGCCAGCTGGCGCTGTCCGGCGCCGGCCTGCTGATGACGGAGGCCACGGCCGTCTCGCCTGAAGGGCGTATTTCGGCGCAGGATCTCGGTATCTGGTCGCAGGAAAACCAGGATGCGCTGGGCAAGGTGGTGCAGGCGATCCGCCACCATGCACCGATCCCGCTGGTCGTGCAACTGGGCCATGCGGGCCGCAAGGCGTCGAGCCGCGCGCCGTGGCAGGGCGGCGACTGCGTGCATGTGGAAGACGGCGGCTGGCAGACGGTGGCGCCGTCGGCCATCCCGCATGCAGCTGGCGAGACGGTGCCGCTGGCGCTGGACGAAGTGGGCATGCTGCAGATCAAGGGGGCGTTTGTGGCCGCCGCCCAGCGCGTGCACGCACTGGGCATCGAGGGCATCGAGCTGCATGCGGCGCACGGTTATCTGCTGCATCAGTTTCTTTCACCGCTGTCGAACCGGCGCACCGATAAATACGGCGGCAGCCTGGAAAACCGCATGCGTTTTCCGCTCGAAGTGTTCGAGGCCGTGCGCGCTGCCGTGCCAGAGAGCATGGCGGTGGGCGTGCGTATTTCCGCCACCGACTGGGTAAACGGCGGTTGGGAGATCGTGCAAAGCGTGCGCTTTGCCAAAGCGCTGGCGCGCCTGGGCTGCAACTTTATCCACGTGTCGAGCGGGGGCCTGTCGCCGCAGCAAAAGATTCCACTCAGCCCCGGCTATCAGGTGGGCTTTGCCAAGCGCATCAAACAGGAAACGGGTCTGCCGACCATCAGTGTCGGTTTGATTACCGATGCGCATCAGGCCGACGATATTGTGACCAGCGGCCAGTCCGATATGGTGGCGCTGGCGCGCGCGATGCTGTTCGATCCACGCTGGCCCTGGCATGCAGCCGCCAGGCTCGGCGCGCAGGTGCA
>Ga0308169_10003950_pt1 | contig 14111 bp, 14 predicted proteins | sample PhyBR1_2_FD_202139 | JGI IMG/M metagenome (GOLD analysis project Ga0308169, IMG submission 202139) | Phyllosphere microbial communities from UC Gill Tract Community Farm, Albany, California, United States - DLSLSB.R1 | ecosystem: Host-associated > Plants > Phyllosphere > Unclassified | place...
TAACGAAAACTTCTTGCGCACCATGGGCTATACCGAAGACGAGATCGTCGGCTCCCACCACACGCTGTTCTGCGACCCGGAACTGGCCAAAAGTGCCGAATACCGGCACTTCTGGGCCGACCTGGGCCAGGGCCGGTTCCAGGCTGGACGCTTCCAGCGCCGTGGCAAGCACGACGCCGACATCTGGATCCAGGCCACCTACAATCCGATCCTCGATGCCACCGGCAAACCGTACAAGGTCGTCAAATTCGCGATGGACGTGACGGCCCAGGTACGGCGCGAAGAACTGGTGAGCGCCAAGATCGACGCCATCGGTACCGCACTCGACGGCCTGGGCCGCTCGATCACCACGATCGCCGACGGCGCGCGTGATTCGGCCGCGATGGCGGCGCGCACCCAGGACGGTGCGGCCAGCGGCAGCCGCCTGCTGGAACGCTCCAAGGGCGCCATGCAAGCCATCCAGACCTCGTCCGGCGACGTGCGCGAGATCATCGACACCATCACCAGCATCGCCGGCCAGACCCATTTACTCGCCTTCAATGCTGCGATCGAGGCGGCGCGCGCGGGCGAGCATGGGCGCGGCTTTTCGGTGGTGGCCAACGAGGTGCGCAAGCTGGCCGAGAAATCGGCACTGGCAGCGCGCGAGATTTCCAAGCTGATCAACGAGACGGTCAGCCGCGTCGACGAAGGCACCCGCCTGGCCGGGGATGTGGAAGATGCATTCGAGCGCATCCTCGAATCGGTCGCCGCCACCAGCAGTTCGATCGCCGGCATCGGCAGCGCCACCCACCATCAGGCCGACTCCACCCGCGACGCTTCGCGCCTGCTGGCCGAGCTCGAGGCAGTGGCGCGCGAGCGCTAGGCCATGTCGGCCACTTCCAGCGCGCGGCTGACGCTGGCGCGCATCCGGATCGGCGAAGTCGGGATCGGCATACGGATCGAGGCCGTGCTCCAGGCGCTGCCATTGCCAGAGACCTTCGGTCGCCTGCCCCTGCGCACCCACGCCCTGCTCGGCATGGTCGAGCACGACGGCATGGCCGTGCCGGTGGTCGACCTGGCGCGCTGGCTCGACGTCGGCGCAGCGCCGGCGGGCGCCGTCCCGCAACTGCTGTTGCTGCGCGATGGCGACCGCACCGTCGGCCTGCGCGTCGATGCGCTCGATGAGCTGGTCGAGGTCGAGGCAGCGGCGCTGCAGCGCCTGCACCACGGCGACGATCCGGACGACGTGTTTCACAGCGCCGTGCAGGCCGGGGACGGCGTGCTTCTGAGCCTGCTGGAAGTGACCCGGCTGGCCGATCTGGCGCAGTGCTGGAGCACGGCGCCGACGGCCGCCACGGCCGCTGCGTCTGCAGCACTGCCCGTGGCCGACACGCTGCAACGCACCTGCTACGCGCTGCTCGACACCGGCCACGGCCTGATCGGCGTGTCACCAGCCGCGCTGGCCGAAGTGCTTGCCTTGCCGGCGCTGACGCATATCGGCAGCAGCGCCTGGTGCCGCTGGCACGACAGCCAGCTCGCGCTGATTGCCAGCACAGCGCTGTTCCAGGCGCCTGGCGTCGACATGCGCGTCGCTGCTGCGCCACTGCTCGCCGTGCTGCAGCATGCCGACCTGGCGCTGGGTGTGCCGGTGCAGGCCGTGCTGCGGCTCGAGGAATTCGGTCCCGGCGTGCCCAGCACGGACGGGGTTGGCGAAAACGTCATCGACGCCAGCGGCGCCACGGTGCTGCTGGTCGACGTCACGCGTCTGCTGACGCGGCATCCCGAGGCGGCCCTGGCGCGTGGCGACAGCGTCACGGCCGCCGCTTCCGCCAGCACTAGCACCAGCACCGGCACCGGCACCAGCAATGCCGAAGCCTATGTCGTGTTCGATGCCGCAGGTCTGCAGGCGCTGCCGCTCGCCGCGATCGAGCAGATCGTGCCGCTGGATGTACCGCTCAGCGCCACCATGGCCTGGCAGGGCGCGGCGATCCCGCTGATCGACCTGCGTGGGGAGGCACCCGGCGCGGATGGCGCGGATGGCACGGTCCTGGTGGCGCAAGGCGCGCAGGGGCTGGCCGGTCACGTCGTGCGCCGCGTGCAGTCGCTGATTCCGGCCGGGGCCGGGCGCATGTTCAACATGGGCGCCAACGGCACTGAGTTCATCACGACCGACGATGGCGGACAGGAAGCCACGTACCGCATTGCGACTCTAAGCGCGCTGCAAGCGGCGCGCTGACCCCGGCCACCTTGCGCTTCAGCGTTGCATGCCCCAGCGCCGCACCGTCACGCGCTCCAGGGTCTGAAACACGCAACGCTCGATCGCCAGGCCAATCAGGATCACCGTGGCCAAGCCCGCGAACACCTTATCGGTGAACAGCTCGTTGCGATTCTGGAAGATGTACCAGCCCAGGCCGCCCTGCCCCGACGTGCTGCCAAAAACCAGCTCCGCCGCGATCAGCGTGCGCCAGGCGAAGGCCCAGCCGATCTTCAGGCCCGACAGGATCGACGGCAGCGCCGCCGGCACCAGGATCTGCAGCACCATGCGCAAGCCGCCCAGGCCATAGTTACGCCCGGCCATGCGCAGCGTCTCGGGCACGGCGCGGAAGCCGGCACTGGCATTGAGCGTCAGCGGCCACACGACCGAATGAACCAGCACCATCAGCAGGCTGCCCTTGCCCAGGCCGAACCACAGCAGCGCCAGCGGCAGCAGCGCAATGGCCGGCAGCGGATTGAACATCGACGTCAGCGTGTCGATCAACTCGCGTCCAAAACGGTTCGACACGGCCAGCCAGGTCAGCAGGAACGCAATCGCCACACCCAACAGGAATCCCTGCACGAGGATGGCCAGCGACACCGTCACATAACCGATCAGTTCGCCCGACGCGATGCCGTCGATGAATGCGCGAGCTGTCTGTAGCGCGCCCGGCAACAATAAATCGTTGTCGACCCAGCGCGCCAGCAACTCCCACAGGATGACCAGCGCCAGCAGAATCGCAGGCTTGCTCAACCAGCCCCAGCGATTGACCGGCCCAGTGCTGACGAGGGCGGGAGCGGGCGCTGCACGCTGCGGCGCGACGTATTCGGGCCGGATCGGTGGTTCATGCACAGCGCTCATGGTTGCACCTGCGCCGGTTGCGGTTGCACGGCAGGCGCATCGGCGTCAGCACCGAAAAGCAGCGCATGGATGCGCTGCGTGGCGGCCTGAAACTCGTGGCTGCCCGCACTGGCCAGGCTGAACTGATGACTGTTGAGTTCGGCGCGCACGCGGCCCGGGTGCGGCGAGAGCAGCAGGATGCGGTTACCCACCACCAGCGCCTCTTCGATCGAGTGGGTCACGAACAGCATCGTGAAGCCGATCTCGTCCCACAGCGCCTGCAGTTCTTCCTGCATGCTGCGCCGGGTCAGCGCATCGAGCGCGGCAAACGGCTCGTCCATCAGCAGCACGGCCGGCTGCATCGCCAGTGCGCGGGCAATCGCCACCCGCGCCTTCATGCCGCCCGACAGCGTGTGCGGATAGGCATCGGCAAACCGCGCCAGCCCGACCTTGCCGAGCCAGTGGCGGGCACGCACCTCGGCCTCGGCCCGCGCAACACCGCCGGCCAGCATCGGGAACAGGACGTTCTGCTTCACCGTCTTCCACGGCGGCAGCTGGTCGAATTCCTGGAACACGACGATGCGGTCCGGGCCCGGCCCCGTGACCCGCTTGCCGCCAAGGTGCAGGCTGCCCGCGCGCGGCGCGATGAAGCCGCCGATGGCTTTCAGCAGCGTCGACTTGCCGCAGCCCGATGGCCCCAGCAGCACGAAGCGGTCGCCCCGGTAGACGTCGAAGCTGACGTCGTCGGTCGCGCGCACGACGCCGCGCTCGCTGGCGTATTCCAGCGTCACATGTTGAGCGCGCAGCAGCGGTTCCGGCGGCACCAGATTAAAGGGGGCAATGGCGCGCATATCAGCTTCCGTTGGCGATGGCCGGATGCGCGAAGAAGTAATCGCGCCACGATGCCGGCTTGTTCCTGATGGCGCCGACCTGGTGCAGAAACTGCGCCAGTCCCAGCGTGTTTTGCGGCGCCACGCTGAACTGCGTCTTCGGGTCCTTGATGACCTTGAGCAGCAGCGCCCGGTCGACGCTGCCCTTGTTCACGCGCAGATAGGCATCGGCCGCACCCTCCGGATTGGCCGCAATATATTGCGCAGCTTCGGCCAGCGCATCGATGAAGGCGCGGTAGGTCTTGGGATTGTCTTTCACGTACTTCTCGGTGGCATACAGCACCGTGGCCGACGACGGCCCGCCCAGCACCTGGTACGAGTCGAGCACGATGTGCGCATTAGGGTTGCCCGCCAGCTCAAGCTGCTGGAACGGCGGCGCGGCGAAGTGCCCGTTGAGCTCGGTCTTGCCGGCGATGAGGGCGGCGGCCGCATCCGGATGCGGCACCGTCTGCGTGAGCGGATCGAGCTTCTTGAACCCGGCCACGCCCCACTGTTTTGCCGCCGCCATCTGCAGGATGCGCGCCTGCACCGATACCGTCACGGCCGGCAACGCAATCCGGTCTTTCGCGCTGAAGTCGGCAATCGTCTTCACGGCCGGATTGGTGCTGACGAGGTAATACGGAAAGCTCCCCAGCGAGGCGATGCCGCGCACGTTCTGGCGGCCCCTGGTGCGATCCCAGATCGTCATCAACGGGCCGACGCCGGCGCCGGCCACGTCGATGGAGCCAGAGAGCAGCGCGTCGTTGACGACCGCGCCGCCCGACAGCTTGACCCAGTCCACGTCGACATCGATCCCCTGCTTCCTGCCATGCTTTTCGATGAGCTTCTGGTCTTGCGCCACGTTCAGCAGCAGATACACAACACCGAACTGCTCGGCCACGCGGATCTTGCCTTCGGCCTGCGCCGTTGACGGCAGCGCCAGCGTCAGCGCTGCAGCCAGTGCCAACAATTTTGTAGTGAGATTCATGGGTGTCCTGGAATGAGGTCAGAAAGGCACGTCGCCTTCGATCGTCGTGCGGTACAGCTTGCGGCGCAGGTGGTCCGGGCAGCCGGCGGCCAGGTGCATCAGCGAGCGGTTGTCCCAGAACACCATGTCGTGCGGCTGCCATTGATGGCGGTAGACATGCTCGGCGCGCGTGCCGTGATCGAACAGCAGGTCGAGCAGCTCACGGCTGCGCTGTTCGGACACGCCCAGGATGCGAGTCGTGAAATGCTCGCTGACGAACAGCGCGCGCCGGCCCGTCTCAGGATGCGTGCGCACGACCGGGTGGCTGACCGGCCTGACTTCGTCGATCTGCGCCTGCGTCAGCTGCGGGCGATACGGGTTGCGCTGGCGCAGTTCGTCATAGCGCGCCAGGTACCAGTGCTCGGCCTGCAGGCCTTCGACCTCGCGTTTGAGGTCATCGGGCAAGCCATCCCACGCCGCATGCTGGTTGGCAAACAGCGTGTCGCCGCCCTCGGCCGGCAACTCCTGCGCATGCAGCATCGAACCCAGGCTGGGCGTCTCTTTATACGACAGGTCGGAATGCCAGAAGTGCCCGGCGTCGCCCAGCCCGACCGGCTTGCCGTCCTGCTGGATATTAGAGATGACGAGCACCTCAGGCTGCTCGGGCAACTGGAAATTGCGCAGCACGTGGATCTGCAGGGCGCCGAAGTGGCGGCTGAAGTCCACCTGCTGCGCGGGCGTGATGTGCTGGTCGCGAAACACCAGCACGTGATAATCGAGGTGCGCGCGATGCAGGCGCGCAAGATCGGCCGTGGCCAGCGGCAGCGACAGGTCGAGGCCGATGACTTCGGCGCCCAGCGGCGCGCCGGTGAAGGGATGGATGGCAAAGGACTGGCGGGCAGAATCGAGTGGCATGGCGATGGCGTGGCTGAATGATCGTGTTGTTACGATAGCCACGCCCACCGGCACCAACAACGAATGATTTCAGCTATCGTCATGCGGTTTTCGCGTCCCATGCACCGGGCATGGCGGGAACCCGCCCTGAGCGATTCCGATGCAGGCCGGGTGGTTTTTTGCTAGGATGCGACAGTTTTCCCTAAAGCACGACCCACTTGCGCGCCTCCCCCTGAACCTGCATGGCCACAGACAAAGAACTTAACGACTTTCTGCAGAATGTCGAACGGCGCGCGTTCAAGCAGGCAGTCTATGCAGTCCGCAAGGACGAATCGGCGCTGGACATCGTGCAGGACGCGATGATCAAGCTCGCCGAGAAATACGGCGACAAGCCGGCGGCCGAGCTGCCGATGCTGTTCCAGCGCATCCTCCAGACCACGATCCTCGACTACTTCCGCCGCGAAAAAGTGCGCAATACCTGGGTCAGCCTGTTCTCAGGCTTCGGGCGGGGCGAGGGAAACGACGATGATGACTTCGACATACTTGCCTCACTCGAAGCCGAGCAGGGTTCAGCGGCCGCAGAGTCGAGCGCGGACCAGGTCGAGCGTGCCCAGACCTTGCGCCTGATCGATGACGAAGTACAAAAACTCCCCACGCGTCAACGGGAAGCCTTCCTCATGCGTTACTGGCAAGATATGGACGTCGCCGAAACGGCGGCAGCAATGGGATGCTCCGAGGGCAGCGTCAAAACGCATTGCTCGCGCGCCACCCACGCCCTCGCGGCAGCGCTCCAGGCCAAGGGAATCACACTATGAACATCGACGACATCAATCTGGCGTACAAGATACGCCACGCGCTGGACGAACAGCTCGACCACTTGCCGGCTTCGACCGTTGACCGGCTGGCCGTTGCACGCGCTGCCGCCATGGCGCGCAAGAAGCCCGACGCCCGGGCCGGCTTCGGCTGGCACGGGGTCGGCGCATTCCTTGCCGGGCCGACCGTGTCGCGCCTGGCCATTGCCGTGCCACTGTTGGCGCTGGTGATTGGCATGGGCGGCTTTTACCAGCATGAACAACAGCAGCAACTGGCAGCACTGGCCGACATCGACGCCGCCGTGCTGGCCGACGAATTGCCGCTGACCGCCTACCTCGATCCGGGTTTCAACGCCTATCTGGAGTCGCAGCAGCGCCAGCAATGACCAAGAAGAACGTCTCGACATCGCGCTTTCCCGTGCTGAAGATCGTCATCGGCGTCGTGGCCGCTGCTGCGCTGACCTGGATCATCGTCGATCGGTTCGAGAAGCCGTCCATCCTGCCTGTGGCAACCGAGACCATTTCCAGCGCGCGCCCGCTGCGCAAGGCCCCCGACAAGCCGCTGTGGCGCGACCTGAGCAATGCACAACGCGTGGCGCTGGCACCACTCGAATCTGAATGGGACCGCATGGAAGGCCCGCGCAAGCGCCGCTGGATCGAGGTATCGGCCCGCTTCGGCTCGCTGGACGCGGCCGAGCAGCAACGCGTGCACGAGCGCATGCGCCAGTGGATGAAGCTCACGCCGAAGCAGCGTGACCTGGCGCGCGAAAACTTCAGCAAGACCAACAAGCTGGCGCAGGGCGACAAAGCCGCCAACTGGGAAAACTACAAGCAGCTGTCGGCCGAGGAAAAGCGCAAGCTGGCCAGCAAGCCGGCCACGCTGCAAAAGAGCGCGCCGATCGCGCTGCCCGATACGCCGCTGCTGGTCGTGCCGATGCCGTGCGCGGCGAACACGACGCGCCGGGGCGCCGAGTGCGTGCTGATCGGCACGCCCGATACGCCGCCGCCGTCGGCCATTGCCGTCATGCCAGGGCCGGTCGCGCCTGCAGTGACGACGCCGGCAGCGCCATCGTCACCAAATTCAGCGGTGTCACCAGCCGCCACTAACGGCGGCGCTGTCGCCACACCGGGCGGCCAAGCGCGCGATGCCCAGGCCGCCAATGCAGGCAACTGAGCCGCCGGTTGTACCTCCCGGGGCCACGCCGGCGATCGCCGCCACGCCCACAGTCAAGCGGCGCCTTGCCGTGATGGTCTATGAATTCCTTCTCCTGTTCGCGGTCGAGATGCTGGCCGTCCTGCTGTATCTGCTCGTTACCGGCAACCGCCAGGCCCCCCTCTTCCAGCACGGCCTGAAGGTGTACCTGTTCGTCATCACGGGCCTGTACTTCACCTGGTGCTGGCGCGACAGCGGCCACACGCTGGCCATGAAGACATGGCGCGTCAAGGTCGTGCAGCCCGGGCACGCACGCCTGCCGTGGCGTACGGCGATCGTGCGCTATCTGCTGGCATGGGGCTGGTTTGCGCCGGCGCTGATTGTGTGCGCGGTGTTCGGGCTGCATGCCCGGGGCCAGATCGCGCTCGCGCTCACGATCGGTATCGTTGCCTGGGCGTTGACCGCGTGGTTCGACAGCGACCGGCAATTCCTGCATGACCGGCTCGCGGGGACGCGTTTGATTGCCTTGCCGAAAAGACGTTCTGGCAAATCCGCACCGACGTCATAGCCTGGTTTCTGCGAATCAGGTCCTCGCCTCAAGTCGTGCCACTGCTTCCGATCTGGTGAGCAGTTAATCGATCCGCCATCCGACATCGTCGCTCACCACTGCTGCAAAATTCCTGCGTTTTCGGAACCTGACAGTCAACAGGCTGTCCAATCTGAAACGGCCACACCATGCGCCGAGGCTATAGGCATGTCATCCAGATAGCCTGCTTTCAGACCTTTCCAGGAAAGACGCATGAAACTTTTTACTAAAAAAAACTGTCTGGAATGCTTTTTCATCCTTAACAGCCTGTTTTTGATCAGTGCTATCAGTTTCGCCGCAACAAATTCAGCCTGGCAGAAACTAGGTGTAAACACCGCACCCGAGCGTATCGTGCAGACGCGCGATCATACAATCACCGTGCATGAAATGACGTCCAGCCCACTCGGCAGCCGTGCCGGACTAACATTTGCGTGGGTCGAATTCGACAACGCAAAGAAAAACATTCTGGTAAAAGAGGTGCTTCGCTTTGATGATAGTTATGCGATTTACAAATCAGAAACCCCAGCTAATGCCTTGCTTTCAATTAATGGCGGATTTTTTGGCTACGACGCCAACAAGCGCTACATTCCCTTGGGCCTGGTGATTTCTGACGGAACAATCGTGAACCGAAAAATTGCCTGGTCAGGGGGAGGTATTCTTCTACAAAAAAAGGGCGAGCACGCAAAAATCACGAAGGCAAGAAAATTCAAGGTAAGCTCCGGCATTCTGCAGGCAGTGCAGAGCAAACCGCTCATCGTCGAAGATTCTCAAGTTGCCATCTACTCGGATGACAAAGAGCGCTTCAACCGGACAGCTTTCGGTGTCTTCCCATCAGGGAGAATTTTTGTTGCTGGTGCATTCGAGAGTTTCGGGCGAGCAGTTTCGCTGTACGAATTCGCGCAATTGGTGACGTCGATCGAGTCCGCCCAAGGTGAGCGACCTGTTACTGCGATTGCGATGGATGGCGGTCCGGGCTCGCAAATTTACATACCGCAACTCAAGCTACACTATGGCGATCCAGGAAAAAACTATGTTCCCAACTTAGTAATCATCTCCCGGTAGAAAAAATCATGCCCTATCGATCCCGCCCCGGACGACTACGGCAAATCAAATCTGGCGGCAAAGCGCCGTCAGTCCAATCCACTCTGGCGAATATCGCCGGATGGCTGAGTTCAAGCATCAAAAAAATCTCCTACATGTTCGGCATTACCGGAGCTAGCCTGTTTGTCTGGTTCATGCCATTTTTTGAACCAGTAAAAAACGATTTTTTGCATTGGATCTACCCGGAGAAGGTCGATATCACACTCGATTGCGGCACTTGTATCATGTCGCTGTCGCAACCGATATCAATCATCATCCATGCGACGCCTGATGCATCCACTCCTGTTGAAAAAGGTTTCCTGAAGCTTGATTACGATCGCTCCGTTTTTGTTCTGTCCAAAGATACGCCCGGTGGCTTCAATACGGCGGAAATAGCGGAGAGTCGAATGCTCAACGAAGGACGCTTCGTTCTCTATCCAAAACAGATCCCGGAAAAAGAATACCAGAGCACGATGTCGATCACCCTTAAAACGAAGTACGGCGAACATCGTTCGAATAAGGTTATTGTCACGATATTACCAAATGAACCCGGTTACGTGACGCCCTTTCTGGATAGCACAGGCAACAAGCAATACGATTTATCCGGTGAGTGGATCATCGAAATCGACGGAAAACAAGGGCAAATGCAGATTAGTCAAAACAAAAAAGCGAAAATCACTGGCAAATTCTCATTAGGCACGACTGAACGTGGGGCGGAGAAAATAGTCGATGGCTTTAAAGATGGAACGACGTTCAGGGCATGGCTCTACAGATCAGCAGATAAAACAAAAGCCTGGCGAGTTGAAGGACCCTATATAACAAAGGCAGAGACGCCGAATCTGATCGAAATTACCTCGGCATGCGCATGGGCGGTCGTCGCCGATCGCTCCATCACGCAAAATACGTTCGTCGATCCCATCTATCCATGTAAACCAAGAAACTTTGTTGGATGGAGAAATACAAGTTATTCCACGTTCTATGCAGTTGCGCGTACTCAACCGTGAGTGATTGGAGGCCGAGCACTTTGTCGTGTCGCGCGAAGGCCGTCAGTGTGGACATTTTTCCAGACTGCGCCACCCATGTTGCGAACACAAAACTTGTCTCGCGGAATACGAAATACGTAGCTGACCGAATCCCTTAATAATTGATTACCAGACAATCTTGTCAATCAATCCGAAAGGGATTTCATGAAGCAATCACATCTTCGCGTCGTCATCATGGGCGGCTCCAGCGGTATCGGCGCCGCCACTGCAATCGCCTTCGCCCGCCAGGGCGCTCACCTCGTGCTCGGCGCCCGTGGCAAGGAAGGCCTCGACGACGTCGCCCGGCGCTGCCGCCAGGCCGGTGGTCATGCCGACGTGCTGGTCGTCGACGCCACCGATGCCGACGCCGTCGCCGCGTTTGCGCAGGATGCACGCGATCTTCTCGGCCAGATCGACCTGTGGTTCAGCAATGTGGGCAGTGGCGTGGTCGGCAAGTTCGCCGACGTGCCGGTCGCCCATCATCGCCAGGTCATTGAGACCAACCTGATCAGCCACATGAACGACGCGCACGCCGTGATCCCGATTTTCCTGGAACAGGATTGCGGCATCTGGGTCAACATGATTTCGTCGGGCGGCTTCGTCGCCACGCCGTATGCAGCGGCCTACGGCGCCAGCAAATTCGGCCTGCGCGGCTTCAGCGAAGCGCTGCGCGCCGAACTGGGCAAGAAGCGCGACATCCACGTGTGCGACATCTACCCGTCCTTCGTCGATACGCCGGGCTTCAAGCACGCCGCCAACTATACGGGCGCCAAGCTGTCGTACCCGCCGGGCGTGCTGGCCCCCGAGAAAGTGGCCGACGCCGTCGTCGCGCTGGTGCGCAAGCCGCGCGCCGTCACACTGCTGGGCGCGCCCGACGTGACCAAGAAGCTCACGCAACTGGCGCCCGACCTGCTCGCATCCGGCATGAACCGCTTCATGGAAACCTGGGCCAGGCGCGCTGACCCCACCGACAACACGGTGGGCGCGCTGTACGAGCCGCAGCAGGGCGCCAGCGGCGTGCACAGCGGCATGGTGAAGCGCCCTGCCCCTGCCCGTGCCCCCGCCCGACCGCGGCGCGACATGCAGCCTCGCGTGCCATCGAATGACAACACGCTCGCCGTGGGCGCCGTGCTGATCGCGGCTGCCGTCGGCCTCTCTTTGCTGGGCAAACGCTCTGACAATTAATACGTCAGATTGACCTGCATGACGGCAGTCGTTCCGCTGACTTCGTTACCGACGATCAGCAACGGCTTGCCGTTCGGTGACTTGTGCGCCGGGATGAACGTCAAGCCTTCCGGTCCCAGGTCGCCCTTGTCGCCGTCGCGTGTGTTCAGGTAGGTCACGAACGACGCTGCTGCCGGTTTCGTGATGTCGTAGACCATCACGCCGCCGATGCGCTCCAAGCCGACGAACGCATACTGCTTGTCGCCGAACTTGCCGACCACGACGCCTTCCGGCTCCGGGCCTTTCGAGCCACTGCGGTCTTCCAGATTGTTGTTGTCGTTGCTGGCGTTAAAGCGCGCGTTCGGCAGCGTGCTGGTGCGGCGTTCAAATTCGTCACCCGAGTCGTAGACGCGCTTGATGTCCGTGTCCCAGATCGAGAACGAACGACCGCCAAACGTGTACAGCTCGGTGCACTGGCCGGCGGCGTTCTTGCCGGTCATGCCGCCGCCATTCGGCGTCGTCGTCACGCGCAGGCGGCCGAGGTTCGAGTCAAACGTCGCGTTGTCGGCGTTCGGGAACACGCTCGGGTCCAGCCCTGCCGTGCAATAGGCGCGGATGCGTGTCTCTTCATTGAAGCCCGGCCAGTCGGCGCGGGCATCGCCCTCATTCGCGGTCAGCAGGTAATGCTTGCCGTCGACCGTGTAGCCGGCAATCGCGTCCGGCAGGTACATGCCCTTGACTGGCTGCGGGCCGATCTTCGTGGCCGGCGTGCCGCTGTTGGTATTGGTGCCACCATCTTCGTCCGACGCGTCCAGACCGAAACCGGCGACATTGTGGTCCTTGAAGCCGAGCGGCTTGATCGCTGTGACCTTCGCACTCGCGACGTCAACGATGGCAATGGCATTGTTTTCCTGCAGCGTGACCCAGGCTGTCTTGCCGTCTTCGCTGACGGTGATGTATTCCGGCTCGAAGTCCTGCGCCGCCGTGGCGTTGGGGCCAAAGATACGGATGCCCTGCGCGCGCAGCGCCGTTTCCTGGCCGTTGAAGCTGCGGAAATCGGCAGTGGCGACACTTGGTGCACCGCCGCGATTCACGGTGATGATGCTGACCGCGCCTTCCGGATCGCTCGTCCCGGCCACGCCGTAGCCGCTTGGCTCGCCTTCGTTCGCGACCAGCACCTTGCTGCCGTCCGGCGTGAACACCAGCATGTCGGGCAGCGCGCCGACCTTCACGCTGTTGATCAGCTTGAGGTCGGCGGCATTGTAGAACGCCACGGTGCCCGGATCGGTCTTGACCGCCGCTTCGATGGCGAGTGCGACCAGGCCGTCGTGCACGGCGACGCTGTTGACGGCCTTGCCAAGGCCCGCCACGCTGATCGTGCCGAGCAGCTTGGGCGCATTCGGTGCGACGAGGTCCAGCACGTCGACGGTGCCATTGGCGCCGTTGACGACGAACAGGCGCTTGCTGGCCGCATCGTAGGCAGTGATCTCGGCCGCGCCGACGGCGCCGCCGTTGTAGCTGCCGATTTTTTCCAGCGTCAGTGTGGTGGGCGTCGGTTCGTCGTCATGGTCGCCGCCGCAGGCAGCGAGCGTGCAGGCCAGCGCAATCGTGGCAATCATCGGAAGGTAACGGGTGGTAGCACGGGAGCGATGCAGCATGATGGTCGGTTTTCCAGGGAAGAAAAACCGCCAGCATAGGACGCGTCGATGACAGCAGCATGACATGTCATCAACACGTTCCTCAGATCAGAATCAGAACTGGTCGGTGTCGCGCAGGAAGCGCCAGCCACCGGCCGGCATCGGGCCCATCGAGATGCGGCCGATGCGCAGGCGGCGCAATGCGGTCACGCGCAGGCCCACGTCGCCGCACAGGCGCTCGATCTGGCCGCGCTGGATGTTCTTGCCGGCGATGCGCAGGCGCTGTTCGCTTTGCCAGCTGGCCTTGAACATGCGGCCAAGCTTGGCCATGCCATTGTCAGCGATCTGGCCGTCGACTTCGACGACGTACTCGGACTCGTTGCGCGATGCATCGTCGACCAGCTTGCGGATCACGCGGAAATCCTGGCTGAACACAATCAGGCCCGAGGCCATGGTTTCCAGCGGCGTGGCGGCCGTCGTCTTGAACAGGTGCCGGCGCAGGAACGGCTTGCCGCGCCCGTGTTCCAGCACCTGGTTCTCGGCGGTGATGCTCGCGAGCGCCGCCTCGATTTCCATGCCGGCCGGCTTGTGCATCAGGATCGTTACCGGGTCCGGTTCGACCGGTGTCGCGCCGGGCAGCATCTCAACCTTTTGCTCCGGCGTGACGCGGGTGGCGGGATCTTCGGCCACGGCGCCGTCGACGCTGACCCAGCCGCCGGCGATATAACGCTCGGCATCGGCGCGCGAGCACCCTGCCACGTCGGCCACGCGCTTGGCCAGGCGGATTGCTTCTTCAGTTGTCATGCACGCCAATCAGTAAAAAATGCGGTGAAGACGTCGACCGTGCGCTGGAC
>Ga0308169_10003951_pt1 | contig 14110 bp, 15 predicted proteins | sample PhyBR1_2_FD_202139 | JGI IMG/M metagenome (GOLD analysis project Ga0308169, IMG submission 202139) | Phyllosphere microbial communities from UC Gill Tract Community Farm, Albany, California, United States - DLSLSB.R1 | ecosystem: Host-associated > Plants > Phyllosphere > Unclassified | place...
AGCTTCAACAGGCTCTGGACATCCTCCGGGACGCCGATGGGCTCATCGTCTCGACTCCGGTCTACAAGGCTGGACCCAGTGGGCTTTTCAGTAGCTTCTTCCAGATCCTGGACAACGATCTCCTCATTGGTACTCCGGTGGTGCTCGCAGGTACGGCCGGAAGTGCGCGCCACGGACTCGTTGTGGACGATCAGCTCAGGGGCCTCTTCGCCTACATGAGAACCATCACCGTTCCCACCGGGGTCTTCGCCGCTCCCGAGGACTGGCAGGATAGAGAACTACCCCGCCGGGCGGAGCGAGCTGCTGGAGAGCTGCTAGCCTTCCTGCAGGCAGATCTGCGGAGCACCATTCGAGGTGAGAACTGGAAGGGCTATCAGCATTCCTACGGGAGCGCGGGTGGCACTGAGCTCGACATTGAGTTCGACAGTGAGCTCATGAGACTTGCCACCGGCGGCTGATCCATCCAACGCCAAGAGAAAGCCCCCGCAGAATCGCTCTGCGGGGGCTTTCTCTACACGCCGTTGGACTAGTAGGCGCTGGAGATCAGGAACCAACCGAGCTTAGGCTGCTTCTTTTCCTCCCAGGATAGCTTCGGGAAGAGCTGGTCCCTGAGTCGCTTGAGCTCCTTGACTACCTCCTTGGAGGGTTCCTTCAGGTTCCAGATCCCCTCCTCATAGCGAGGGCTGATGTCTCTGTGGGTAGCGTCAGCGAAGATAGCCCAACCTCCTCGATCACTATTGGGACTACCCTCTGTGATGGCGAGGCCCTGATAGCCTAGCCCTGTCAGAAGCTCTCGCTCTGTACCATCGAGGAACTCCTCGTCTGAGCCGAGCTTCTGGAGGAGAACGCTGGCATCCTCCTCCTTCTGCACGAAGCCGTAGGCTACCTCTACGCTGTATTCTATTCCCATGGCGCTACCTTCCAGGTTCAAATCTGTGGCGATGGAGTTATCCTATCGAGATTTGCTCCATCGCCACAGCTCTAGGCTCAGTAGGTTGCTGTACTGTAGCCCTTCCAGGTTGGGATCGTGTAACCTGTCGCGCCAGCCTTGTAGTAGATCGTCTTGCCGGTAGCCGCAGTAAAGCTTCCGCTTGACCCAGCAGCTGTGAAGGTTGTTGGGGCGTTTCCCTCCATGTAGATAGCATTGAGGTTGGCGAAGGAGAATGCATTGACACCTATGACGGTCACTGTGGAAGGAACGGAAAGGCCAGCAATGTCAGGGTTGAAGAGGAAAGCGTTGTCCCCGATGCTCTTGAGGCCTGTTGAAAGGTTAACTGTCTTGAGATTGTTGTAGCGGAAAGCGCTGCTACCGATGGTTTCTACATTTCCAGGGATGGAGATAGACTGAAGACTGTTGTTGGAGAAAGCGTTAGAGCTGATGGTCTTTAGTGAAGCTGGAAGTGTGACAGCCGTGAGTGCGTTCTGGTCAAAGGCGAAGACGCCGAGGGTAGTCACCGACGAGCCGATGGTAAGAGAGCTGAGAGAGTTTCCCTGGAACGCTGACTGTCCAACACTGGTAATGTTGTCAGGGATCACCAGCGAGGAAATCTTGTTGTTGTTGAAGACTCCGATGTTGAGGAGAGTAAGACTCTTGGGAAGGGCGATCGAAGTGAGCTGGTTTCCAGAGAACGCGAAGCCACCGATGCTAGAAACGGTATCCGGAATCACGACTGAAGTAATGCCCTTGTTGGCAAATGCTGAAGCAGCGATTGCCGTTACTACCCGATTGGCGCCGTTCACATTAGTTGTCTTTGGAATCACGATGTCGGTGATGGTAAAACCGGTTCTCATGCTCGAGAGACTTGCTGTACCATCTGGTAGCACACTCCAGGTGAAGGTGACTTCATCGGTAGGAGTAGGGTAACTCGGAGCGGGTGCTGTCGTGGGCGGCGGGGTAGGCGTTGCAGTAACTGGAGGTGCTGGTGTAGCTGTACCACCCGCTCCCGCCCCTGGAGTTGAGGCCCCGTCCTTGAGGAAAGGCCTGATCGCAAAGATGCTTGGCTTTTCAGCGTTGGTGGCCTTGATAGCGAAGGGCGTGTTGGCGAGTCCAGCAGCGCTTCCCAGAGTAGGAGATGCCACGACCGCCGTGAGCAGTGCTGCGGAGATCACGCAAGTCGTAAGCCTTGTTCGATTCCTCTTCACGCTATCTGTTTCCTGAGTCTAGTTGGGGATGGACTTGGTTTCCTTGTTCATGCAGGTTCATATATCGACCACGGGACTGCCCGCTAAGATCGAAGCTCACTCAGATCACCGGGTCCCTACATCGGCTTAGATCGTAGCCTATAGTCAGTGGGATGGTACTGATCGATGAGCGGGTCACCAGATTGCTCTAAACCATCCTCTCCCATGCAGCCGTATTCACCGCCACGCCTCGCATCCAAATCTGTAGCGAGGAAGCATCATCCGAAACTCATGCTGGAACCAGTTCGGAGCTCAGTATGTGGCTGTGGGGTAGCCCTTCCAAGGGTTGGAGTAGCCTGTCGCGTCGGCCTTGTAGTAGACAGTCTTACCAGCTCCAAAGCTCGATGAGCTTGTGCCGGCGGCGCTAAAGGTGGTAGGTGCATTGCCTTCCATGTAGACTTCCTTAACATTGGCGAAGAATGCATTTTGGCCAATGGATGTCACAGTGGAAGGGATGGTGACCTTAGCAATGTTGGCGTTGACAAGGAAAGTGTTGTTTCCGATGGTCTTTAGCCCTGTGGATAGGGAAAGAGATGTGATGCTGTTGTAGCGGAACGCACTATCGCCGATTGAGGTAACGCTACCGGGGATCTTCACAGATGTCAAGCTATTGTAGTAGAAAGCATAGCTATCAATAGAGGTAATGTTGTCGGGGATGTCCAGGGTAGTAAGGGAGTTGTGGCCGAAGGCAAAGCTTCCAGTTGATGTCATCGACTTACTGAAAGTGATCGAGGTGAGCTTATTGTACTCGAACGCATTGGGGCCGACAGTCTTGACGGAATCTGGAAGCACAATAGAGGTCAGGAGATTGTTGCCGAATGTTCCACCTTGGATAGCGCTGAGGCTCTTAGGTAGAACGACTGAGGTGAGCTTGTTCCCACTAAAAGCATATCCGCCAATGCTACTCACAGTGTCCGGAATGACGACAGATGTGAGGCCCTGATCTTTCATGGCAGAGTTACTAATGGAGGTGACAGGTCGTTCGAGACCGCTTACCGTGACCCTCTGAGGAATCACGATGTCCTTTTCCGTAGCGGAAGTAGAGACGCTACTCAGGTTCGCTCCACCATCCGGAGCTACTGACCAGTTGAAGTATGTCGGCCGGGTGGGGGTGGGATAACTGGGAGCTGGAGAACTCGTTGGAGCTGGAGTGGCCTCAGAACCTGGAATCGAAGCGCCGCCCTGCTTGATCAGAGGCCTGATGGCGTAGGTGGTGGGGGTCTCAGAGTTCGTAGCCTTAAGATAGAAGGGCGTATTGGCTAACCCAGCAGCACTACCGAACGCTGGAGTAGCCGCAACTGTAGCTAGCAGTGCTCCTGTAACGATGTAGGCACTCAGCCTGGAGCTTCGTCTCTTCACGCTATCTGTTTCCTGAGTCTTGATTCGGGACGAGCTGACGGCTCGCGGTGGATGCAGGTTCATATATCGTCGGCTACACTGCGCTCTAAGGCGGCTGCAGCTTTAGGCTAACACATGATGCGCAAGAAGGCTCTCGAGGCCTTAGACTGCAAGCTAAGGCCTCCTAGAGCGCGGTCCACGACAAAGCAGAGGGCCCCGGAACAATCCGAGGCCCTCTGCTAGTGAACTACCGATCAGTTGACTCCAGTGAGCCCGTCCTGGACGGGAATACCCTGGGGGAGATACTCAGCGATCATGGCGCTCCGAGCAGCGAAGGAACGCTTCTCGCTGTCGGGGACGCTAGAGAAGTTCCAGCTCGACAGGTCCTGCTTGAAACTGCGAGCATCAGCAAACATTCCACCAACCTGGTTAGCGGCGACTGGCTTCCACTTTGCGCCGATGGGCTGATTGAAGGCAGTGGCTCCAGAGAACATCTCAGTGAAGTTCTTAACCTTCGAGACATTCCAGCCAGTGATGTCCTGGTTGAAGGCTGTTGCACCCTCGAACATGATGGACATATGGCTATCCACATTACTGGTATCCCAGTTGTCGAGGGGCTGGTTGAACTTCACAGCGTTCTTGAACACGCCGCTCGTGTTGGTGACCTTCGAGATGTTCCAGCTGTTGAGCGGCTGATTGAAGTTGGAGGCTCCATAGAACATGTCAGCGATGATGGTTGCCTTACCCATGTTCCAGCTGTCGATGGGCTGGTTGAAGGAAGTGGCGCCCATGAACGCGCCGGTGAAGTCAGTCACATTGGACACATCCCAGTCGCTGACCTTTCCATTGAACGAGGTAGCGTCGAGGAGAAGGCTTCTGAGGTTGGTCACCGTGGGAGGAGGCGGAGCCATATAGGTCACATTGGAGGCCTTGTAGAGGAATCCGGTGAGCAGAGTCATGCCGGTGTCACTTCCGAGGTGATCCACGCTCTTGATGCAGTTCTGAGCACCTGCAACATCTTCGTCTACATTACGGTAGAGACCCATGAGCCTACCGTCGATGGTGAGATCGTACTGCTTGGCATCCGTGTAGCTGTGGTTGTAGGTCTGACCGTTCTTGACATCTGAAGTCGTTCCATCGCCCCAGTTGATGCGAGCATTGGGCAGGAAGTTGATGTCTCCCCAGACCTGGAGATTGAACTTATCTGCGGTACAGCCCGGGAGCCTCGTGTCGATGGTCATGGAAACAGTACGAGCCGCAGGATCTGCAGGTGTTGTCGGAGGCGTAGTGGGGTTCGTGGTGCCGGATCCAGTATTGGTCGAACCGCTACCCTTGACAAAGGGACGGATGCCCCAGAACTTGCTTTCAGAGGCGTTGGTGGCCTTCACCGCAAAGGGCGTGTTGCCGATGCTGGCAGCGCCGGCCATAAGTGGCGTGGATACGACTGCCGCGAGAGCGACGCCAGCGAGAGCGAGCTTTGCTCCCCGGCCGAGCTTTCGGTTAGGATTCTTCAATGGCCTGACTCCATGGTTGGACTGAACAGGGCTGACCGCCTAGTTCAATGAGGTAGGTAGTTCTATATCAGGATAGATGAATCCAAAAAGGAAAAGCGAAAGAGCCCACGGCACTAGGCTATGGGCTCTTTCGGAGATTGAACTGCTACTAGACTACGCTGTCCTCGAGGATCGCGTACTCCAGGGTGCCACGCTGGAGGTACTCCACCGGCTTCAGGGTCTTCAGCTGCTCCTCGCTAAGGAGGAAGTTGTTGAACTGGATGCCCGGATAGACCTTGTCGAAGCGACCTTCCTCATGCTCGTCCTGGAGAAGAAGATCTCCGGGAAGGAGTGGGTACTTGGGCTGCTTAGGGTGAGCGCCTTCGATGCGCTCGGTGACGAGAAAGCCTCGGTGCTTTCGGATGTCTCCCGCCTCGATTTGCTCTTCGATGGTTGCCATAATTGCTTCCTTCTTTCAGCTGTAGGTTGGTGCTGACTGGAGAGCCTCAAGGAGAGTCTTGAAGCTTCGAACCGAGTAATCCCCGTGGAGCTCCCAGAGCTGCTCCTCTGAATCATAGGTGATGTAGAAGTCACCGTTGTAGCCACAGCTATCCTCCATGACTGCGATTCGAGCATCGACGGAGTCGCCCACGATCTCCATGTTGGCCAGATGGATTGGCTCGAGGATCTCAGCGGTGTGACGAAGCCTCTCCCCATTGGAGCGCTTGGGGACGGAGATCTGTGGAGCAGTGTAAATCGGTCGCCGCCACTCTTCTTCAGCTGTTCCGTAGCTGTAGCTTACGGCGGAGCTGATGTATGTCCCCTGGGCCACACCCTGGTAGATCTCGGCGCTGCCTCCGGGCACACCTTGCTGGTTGTTCCAGGAGGCTTCGTGAAGCTCCACAGCTCGAAGCGGGTCAGAGAGATCTTCCAGGGTCAGGGACTTGAGCGTTTCACCGATCTTCTCGGCGTACTCCTCCCCAACCTCCCGAGAGCGAGTTCGAATGGCCTCGAGCTTCTCACGGATGGGCGCCATGAGCGCCTCTTCCTGAGCTTCGAGCTCATCGAAGATCGCGCTCTGCTCGGCGAAGAGCTTGCCTGCGGGGGTAAGTGCCTGATCTGCCTTAGTAGCCATGGATCAATCCTATCACGGATGATCTTCCACCACAACCGGGTAGCAGAAAGGGCTCGCTCCTGGTAGGTGGAGCGAGCCCGATTCTTCCGAAGGAAGAGCTGAAATCAGCCTGCCTTCACTTGCTCTACGAAGCCCTTGAGTTCGCCGAGGCCCGTTGCACCTCGACGCCCGATGGTGACGGCTCCGTTCTTGTGACCCACAAGTGTGGGGATGGAGCGGATACCGTACTGCTCTGCGAGCTCAGGATTGGCGTCGATGTCCACCTTGCCGAAGCGCACGCCTGTCTCTGTCTCGCTGACCTCCTCAACGAGGGGTCCGAACTGCTGACAGGGACCGCACCAGGCGGCGGTGAAGTAGAGGACGCTGTCACCCTCTGCTACGAAGTCATCCCGGGTGTCCAGGGTTACTGCTGTTGTGGCCATGGGTTGCGACCTTCCTTCCCTCGCAGCGGCTTGCTGATCGAGGCTCGGTTCGCGGGAATCAGCTGATTCCCGTGGGAAGCTCATCATATCGAGAACGGCCGTTATCTTGCTCCATGCAAGGAAAGAACTTGGAGCGTAGGCTCAATCCGGCATGGCGATGGCAACGAACTCCAATGCCTCATCGTAGGCGGCGCGTAGCCTGTCATCAGCTGCCTCATCTCGCCAGTCCGTGACGATGTTGCGGAACTGGGTGAGCCACTCGATCAGGGGCCGGCCGTGGTGGAGATTGTTGACCATGGACTCGCAGTTACCCCAGGCGGTGGAGAGCTCGTAGTCCCTCTCTTCGAGGGCGGCACGGTCACGCTCGTAGAAGATATCCATGAGCTGCTTCGAGATCTGCATGGGAGGAACCTATCACGCTCTCGGAGCCTGCGCAATGACCTAGAAGAGCACCTCGAAGAGACTTGTCACGGCACCGATGGTGAGCTGTCCGAAGGCGAGGACAGCCGCGTAGTGGACCAGGGCGAAGGGCCACCAGTTCTCCACGATGACTCCGTAGAGTCCACCCGTGCGATGCGCTAGGTCCTCCTGGGATCGCCGAAGATCAAGGCTCACTGAGAGGGAGGACCAGAAGAGGGGGATGGTCACAGTCCAGATGAGGAGGCAGTAGATGCAGAGTGTCTTCAGATCCAGGAAGGATGCACACTGAAGGAAGCTGATCAGTGCGACCGCTCCGAGAAGGCCGAAGCTATAGCCACTGTAAACCCAGCGAGGGAGCTGGACTCGAGCGAGGATGAGGATACCCATGATAACGGGAATGGTGAAGAGCGTGAAGCCGAGCACCGTGTTGGAGAATCCCAGGAGCGAACCGTAGGCGCTCTCGTAGTTCTTGGCGCAACCCACCACAGCTGAAAGGTCGCAGCTGGGAATGTAGCTACTGTCCTTGAGTCCCGCCGTGTAGTCGAGGAAGAGCCGCAGCGAAGCTAGCCAGCCCAGCACGCCAGCTACCAACGAGATGATTCCCAGAACTATCCGGCGCCTTGGCCGAGAGTCGGTGAGTTCCTCAAGGAGGATCGGCGCTGTGGACATGGTCATGGTCTTGCTCCAGATTCGATCTCAGTGCTGCTCGATCTCTCAGCGAACAGCTACAGTCATCCTATCGAAGACTACTAGAGAGCCCGTATCGGTACCTGTGCTACTGTGATCGGATCTGAATCAGAGGAATTTCTGTGGAACTTGTGTGGATTTAAGGAGCGTTCCGGCGTAGAAGTTTTGCCAGCTGTTGACCTTGTCCACATTCCAGAATCGCATTCCGTAGCTCATTTTGCTCGCACCCTGGAACATGGCGAGCATTCCCACTACATTCCGAGTGTCCCACTGATCGACTGCCTGATCGAATCCCGAGGCGTACTGGAACATGTAGCGCATGTCGGTGACATTGCCGGTGTTCCACCCCGATACGCTGTAGGGAAGTGCTAAGCCATGAAAGAGGGGCGCTTCAAAATTTCTGAAAGCGCCCCTCTAGATACATCAGTTGAATCAGATACTTGCACCAGTCGAGTTGACAAACTTCGAAGGAACCAGAGCTGTGTTACTTGCTAGCCCAGAGGCGTAGTAGAATCCTCTGTAGGCAGTTGTCACCTTTGCCACATTCCAGTTGGAGATGTTCTGCTTAAACGCAGTGGTGCCAGCAAACATGCTATTCATGGCAGTCACATTGCCGGTCTTTGTGGCCCAGTTAGAGAGGCTCTGGTTGAACTTCGTAGCTCCGTTGAACATGTTGGTCATTCCGACACCCTTGCTCACATCCCACTTACCGACGGGCTGATTGAACGAGGAATTACCGTTGAAGACAGCGTTGAAGTTCGTAACATTGGAGACATTCCAGTTAGAGATATCCTGGTTGAAGGCTGCATCCTTACTGAACATCGCTCCGAGGTCAGTCGCTGAGCCCATGTTCCAACCAGTGATGTCACTGTTGAAGCTTGTGCTGCTGAACATGGCGCTAAAGAGCTGAACCTTTGAAACATCCCAGCTACTCAAGGACTCGTCGAACTTAGTGGCACCTGAGAACATGTAGCCCATGTTCGTCACATTGGCCGTGTTCCAGGAACCAACACCTCCGGTGAAAGCAGAAGCACCCTCGAATAGGCTACTCATGTCGGTGGCACTGGATGTGTCCCAGGCATTGAGGTTGCCACCAACGAACGCAGTAGCGTTCGAGAGCATGGTGCCAAAGTTGGTTACTGCCGAGACATTCCACTTCGAGAGATCCTGGTTGAACTTGGATGCGCCGAAGAACATGCTGTTGACATTAGTGAGCTTCGGAGTCTTCCAGCTGCTGATGTCAGAGTTGAAAGCCGTATCTGACTTGAACATGGAGGCTGCCGTTGTCAGGGATTTCGGGTTGAGGTTGCTGAGGTTACCGTTGAAGGCGGTCGCTCCCTCGAACATAGACGATGCATTTTGAAGATTTGGAAGAACCCAGTCGCTGGTGTCACCGTTGAACTTAGTGGCGTTCTTGAACATGTTGCGAGCGTTGATTAGCGAGCTGGGAGGCGAAGCTACCGACTGAATGTTAGCAGCGTCTTGGAAGAGCGACTCCATGGTGACGATGCCAGTGTTCTCGCCGAAGTGATCGATGCTCTGGATGCAGTCACGAGCAGTTGTCTTTACCATGCCAGCAAGTTTGCCAGTGACTCCGAGCTTGTAGGTCCCAGTTCCCGTGTACCTGTGGACATTGTCACCTGTGGTGATGCTCGAGGATGTTCCGTCTCCCCAGCTGATCGTTCCGCTCGCAGGAATCGGGGTAGAGTCAAGGCCACTGTTGGGTGCGACTGCGAGATTGAATCCTCCGATGCTACAACCTGGCAGCGCAGAGTTGAGCGTCATCGAGAACAGATCGGGAGTGGGGTCTGGAGCTCGTGTGGGTTCAGTGCTAGGAGGCGTGGTCGGCCCTGTTGTAGCACCATCGGTCGGTTGCGGAGCTGGAGCGGTTGAAGCACCGTCTGCAGCACCCTTCTTCGCAAAAGGCTTGATGCTGTAGATGTTGGGGCTAGCAGCGTTCACCGCCTTGATCGCAAAGGGGCTGTTGGCCAGCCCTGCGGCGCTCCCGAGGAGTGGGGTTGAGGCTACCGCTACGACAGCAGCACCTGCCAAGGTGAGCCGCAGGAGGCTGCGGCCAGAGCTTTTCTTCATGGATACTCCTGCAGAGATGAGAATAGAGAGGCGATGGCCTTTCCCGATGAAGCCATATCGATGTTCTTGCAGGGATCTAACCCCAAGCGCGCCCAGGTACCCTCGGTGACCTCTAAGCGCCCAACCGGTTCGCGCTCCCTACAGTGCGCCGTCGGACTAGAATTTTAGCTGACCGAGCTCAGCCGTTGGCTCCTGTCGAGTTCTGAAACTTGAGCGGGACAAGCGAAGGGTTGCTCTTGAGCGCAGAGTAATTGTAGAAACCCGTCCAGTCGGTCACTCTATTCACATTCCACTTGGAGACATCCTGCTTAAAGTTGGTAGTACCCCAGAAGGCATAGAACATGTCGGCGACCTTAGCTGTATTCCAGGCCGATACCTTCCCATTAAAGGCAGACGCAGATCTAAAAATGTTGGTCATGTCTGTTACATTGCTCACATTCCAACTGTTGAGATCCTGATTGAACTTTGAAGCGCTCATGAACATCTGCACCATGTCTATTGCGCTGCTAACATCCCAGCTGTCGAGGGGCTGATTGAAGGCGAATGCGCTCGTGAACATACTCCTAAAGCTCTTGCCGCTACTAACATTCCAGCTTGAGATGTCCTGGTTAAAGGTGTTTGTATAGCCGAACATGAAGGCAAAGGTGGTCACATGGGACACATCCCATACGCCGATGGGCGCATTGAACGCCTTAGCATAGAGGAACATGCTAGCCGTACTCGTGAGAGCAGGCGTCTTCCATTTTTCTAGTCCCTTGCCGATGAAGCTATCGGTATTGGTGAACATGCCGGAAGCAATCTGCAGATTCTTTGGATTCAGGTTGCTCAAATCACCATTAAAGATCGACGCCCTATTGAACATATTGCTGCTCTGGGCTAGATTCGGAAGAACCCAAGTCTCTGATCCATCACCCCTGAACCTATTAGCTCCATCAAGCATGCTGATACCATTTGTGAGCGAGGTGGGCGGTGCAGCAAAGTAGCTCAGGTTCGTACCGCTCTTGAGAAAGCCCTCTAGGGTCACGATCCCGGTGTTCTCACCGATGTGATCCACTCGAGAGATACAGCTGGCCGCTGATGCTGCAACGCTATTGAGCCCTCCGAGCTTACCATCGATGGTGAGATTGTACTTGCCCGCCTTGTAGACATGGCTGTTGATGCCAGTAGCTAGATCACCTGAGGAGCTATCTCCCCAATTCACTCCAGCATTCACCGAAAGAGGCATCTTAGCAGGATCCTGAGAATTGACAGACGCCACATTCAGCTGGAATCCGGTGGTCGTTGCCTGGCAGCTAGGTAAACTCGTATCGATGGTCATGGCCACGAGACCGGGAGTAGCATCTGGAGCTCTGGTTGGTTCTGGATCTGACACGGGAGGCGTCGTAGAGCCCGTATCTCCACCTGGCTGCGAAGCACCACTCTTGGCGAAGGGCTTGATAGAGAACTTGCCTGAACCATCGGTGTTGATGGCCCTGATTGCAAAGGGCGAGTTTGCCAGGCCAGTAGCGCTTCCCAGGAGCGGTGTGGATGCGACGGCGGCAACGGCGACTCCAGCTAGAGCGAGCCTTAGAAAGCTGCGATCGATTCTTTTTCTCATGGTGCTCCTGGGACAGGCCGACAAAGAGGGGTAAGCTTGAGCTCGCCCCAGACGGGGGCTCATATCGATGCAAGTGCATTCATGAAATCTGCTGGTGGGACAGATCTAAGGCCAGAGCTCTGAGAGTTGGTTCAAACCAACGCTCTGATGGTTCCGGCGCCTCCTGGGCGCCAAGGAGCGCTTCCTACTGTGTCGTTTGGGTCCCGTTCGGGCCTTCGGCTGCATCCTGGGCTGCCTCATCCGCTGCTAACCTGTCCTCGAGCTCTTGAAGCTGCTTTGACAGGCTGTCTCGCTCTGTCTCCAGCTTGCTGATTCGATCGAGAAGAGGCTTCTGGCTAGCACTAGAAGAGCTACTCGGAGGGGCGCTCGTCGGGATCGGGGTGGACTGTGAAGCCTTGAGCCCATCGATCTCCTGCTCCATGGTGGAGAGCTGCGACTGGAGTGAGCTCAGTGATTCTTCCACAGAGCGCGGCGTAACTGTAGTCGGCGCTTCAGGGACCGCCGATGGCTGAGACTTCTGTTCCCTCTGAAGCTCTGCCAGAGCCTGCCTCTTGGCCTCGGCCACGATGGCTGCGCGATCTGAGTCCGAGAGCTCCTGTTGGGTGACCACCGTACGGTTGATGATGCGAGGAGGCTCACCATCTGTGAGCAGGTAGGTCACCGACAGAGTTGTGGCAGCGATGCCGAAGAAGAGCACCACGAGCCAGAGGAAGGGATTGGCCTTTCCGTAGTTGCGGATGTGGTAGCCCATACGCCTGAAGATTCCAGGATGCTGGGCTTCCTGGAGCTCGTCGAGATGGTAGGGCCCAGTGACAGCCTCAAGAGCTTCCGTTATTGGGTCCGTTAATCCGGGACTGTCGGCAGGCTGAGGAGTTGAGCCTGGAGCAAGGGGCAGAGGGATGACCTTGGCAGCTCGAGCTGCAGCCTTGCGAGCGCCGAGCCCAGTGAGCGCGAGGAAGACCCGGTAGATCTCACTGATGGATGCTGTGATGAAGGCCATGATGGCGATGAGCACAACTGAGCTCACTATGCCGTTGAGCTGTGTGGAAATCAGGGCCGCAGATACACCGGTGAGGGCAGTGATCAGAATGGAGCGAGGAGACCAGTTGGAGTCTTCCCGAAGGATCTTCCGGAGCTCGCGCTTAGTGGTGAGGATCTGCTCCTCAGATTCGGCTGCTTCCACTGGGCTCGACGAAGGAGAGTCGGGAGTTCCGGGAACCTGAGTCCCGGAAAGCTCTTCCGCTGCCATGGTGGAAACCTCGGGATCGAACGGGGCCGCGGCCTGAGCATCCGCCAGCGAAAGAGCCTGCGAATGCACTGCTCTGTGGCTGGATGGTGGCTGTTGCATCATCCTATCGAAACAGAGGAAGCCCCTCTCAGCATTCTGTGGCTGAGAGGGGCTTCCTCATGAGATGTTGGGGCTCAGATCACCTCGAAGAGCACGGTCTGGGTCATGGCCTGGAAGTCCATGCGGTGGATCGGGAAGATCAGCGCACCGGTCTTGATCTCGGTGCCGTCCTCCAGGACGAAGTTTTCAGCCGCAGCGAAGATCTCGGCGCAGCCGTGGGTCTTGTCGAGGCCAGCTGCTTCCTGCTCATAGTCGAAGTAGAAGACATGGGTGACGCCCGCCTCTTCCTTGTTGATGGCAGCCTGGGAAAGCATCCCCACGATGTCATCGTTGCGGAAGGCGGACTCTTCCTTGGGGAGAGCGTCGATACCCTCGAAGGAGAGCTCTCGGATGGTCCAGTTACGAGTGGTGTAGTCGGTCATAGCAGAACACTAACACGCTGAGAACAGCTGCGCAACGGTCAGTCACCGCCATTGTACTTGCTCCGGCGAAGCTCATCGAGCGCCATGGCAGACTCGTCGGTTTCAACATCGGGATCCACATTATAGATCGAGATCCTTCGATGAGCCTCATCCTTGGTGACGGGTCGACTGCTCTTGATCCGTACCTTCTCATGGTTCACCGCTAGGGACACCGAGGCCATGTCCTCCCAGAGATTGATGTAGCGGACCACATCATCCTTCTTACCTCTGAGCACGCTGTGGTTCTCATCCTTGACAACCTCATCGGCTACGGTGGCGCTTGGATCGAGCTCGACCTCGTAGAGGATGAAGTCCTTCCCCCAGCTCTGGTGAGAGGCGTACTCCGTGAGAGCCCGATCGAAGGCTGCGGCCTCTGTGCCCATGTGGACCTCGAAGTGACCCAGGTCGGTGTCGATCTCCTGCAGCCAATCGGCCTTGTCTGTGGCATGGTACCAGGTTGCCTTGATCACCTCATCCTTGGACTCTAAGAACTTCTTCGAAGGACTGCCCTCGGGAAGCTCTACTCTGATCCCATTGAAGTCATAGCGAACTCCGCACTCACAGTAGGCCCACTCGTCGTTGATGAGGTTGGAGGCCTGCCGGTAATCGATGGGACGGTTGCAATTGGCGCAGAATACACCACGAGGACTTGCCTGTGCTGCCACATGCTCCCTGAGGTATCCCCGTTCGTTGAGATCTTCGGCCGAGGTCGTGAGCAATCTCAGAGCTTCGCTGGGCTGATCAGTGTTCTTGCGCTTCGGCTCTACAAGGAGCTCTGCCTCCTGGCTGCGCTCGTAGGCTGCCTGAGCTTCCTCCCGGCTGTCGTAGTGGTCCTGACCGAAGTAGCGGCAGTTCGCGGGAACCTTTGCCTGACAGATGTTGGCCTTGCCAGTCTCCGGGTTGATGTGGAAGCGCCGGTTTGCCATCGATCATCGAT
>Ga0308169_10003953_pt1 | contig 14106 bp, 17 predicted proteins | sample PhyBR1_2_FD_202139 | JGI IMG/M metagenome (GOLD analysis project Ga0308169, IMG submission 202139) | Phyllosphere microbial communities from UC Gill Tract Community Farm, Albany, California, United States - DLSLSB.R1 | ecosystem: Host-associated > Plants > Phyllosphere > Unclassified | place...
TAATGTGCTAACGGTGTAATTCGCGGCACGGGGCGACCGGAAAAAATGGTCGCCCCCTACATTTCGTCGGTCAGCCCGTTAACGGGCGCAGGTGCCGCTCATTAAGGCACTTTCACCACAGCGGCGACCGTTCGCCAGCTGGCACATCCCCACTGAGCTACCATCTAACTGACGAGACAACGCCAGGGTACCACCTGCACTGGCGCAGTTGCTGGCTGCCAAATCGCCCATCACGACACGCGCTGGCGCATGGGCGGCCGTAGCCTGTTGAGGTGGCTCATTATCACTGTCGCTGCTGCAGGCGGACAGTAGTAACGCTGCCGTTACCAGCAAAAAACTCGCTGCTTTCATCGGGTAAACTCCGGGTGGATTTGCGCTGAGGTGCGTTTGCCAGCATAAGCTACGATTCACACCAGGTCGATAGCTGTCATGCATTCTTACAAAATCAAAATAACAGAAATATCAATAGCCCCGGTTCTTAATTTATAACTACCCGTTCAGATAATGATATCTCTATGTAAAATCAAAAGGATAAGTGATGACCGCTGATATGTTACTGCGCATCGCCATGGCGGGGGTGCTGGGGGGCCTGATTGGGCTTGAGCGCCAGTTGCGGGCGAAAGAAGCAGGTCTGCGCACCCACGTTCTGGTCGGGATCGGCAGCGCGATGTTTATGATCGTCTCAAAATATGGTTTCGACGATATTCTCGCGCACAACCACATTGCGCTCGACCCCAGCCGCGTGGCGGCCCAGGTGGTGAGCGGCATGGGTTTTCTCGGTGCCGGGACCATTATTATTCAAAAGCAGATTGTAAAAGGGTTAACCACCGCCGCCGGGCTGTGGGTGACCGCGGCAATCGGGCTGGTTATCGGCAGTGGCCTGTATGAAATTGGCATTTATGGCACGGTACTGGCGCTGGTGGTACTGGAGACCTTCAGCCGCATCAGCCGCCTGCTGATCGGTCGACACCACACCCTGACCTTCCATCTCAAGGCCAAGAGCGTACCGCAGGTGCTGGTGACGCTGCAGCAGCTGAATGTCCGCACGGGTAATGTCTCGGTGGTTAACCGTGATGCTGAAAACAGCCTGTGTGAAATGATGGTTGAGGTGACGTTGTCACGCAGAATACAACCGCATCAGCTATATGAAGATCTGCTACAAATCAAAGGGGTGCAGTCGGTCGAAATTCAGTGAGGCCTGAAAAGATCATGGCAAACAGCCGCAGGCACGTTAGTCTTACAGCACGAAACTTCACGCCGCAGGGGTATTTCGCCGCTGACGACGTCATTTTGCCACTCATTAGGAGAAACAGATGTCTGATAAATCCATTCTTATTGTTGCCACTTTCACGGCAAAAGCCGGTAAAGGCGATGAGCTGTTTGCGGTGTTAAACCGCTGCGTGGCGCCAAGCCGTCTTGAGGAAGGGAACCTGCATTACGATCTGTACCGCAGCGTAGAGAACAGCGACAGCTTCCTGTTCCATGAAACCTGGAAAAGCGCCGCCGCGATTGAACTGCACGAGAGCCAGCCACACTTCCAGGCTCTGCTGGCGGGGGTTGAATCGCTGCTGGCAGCACCACCGGTAATTACCAAGATTTAAATGGCAGGGCCGTTCTTGAAAAGAGCGGCACAGCGGGCCGATCGCAACAAAAGATCGGCTTAGCGGGCCGATCGCAATAAAAGATCGGCCCCTACAGGGTTTTGCCTGATTATTTAAGCAGGCGTGCGCGGCAAGATTTGCCTTTAATCTTCACGTCCTTCAACTGCCCCATCACCTGGCGCGCCTGGTCACGACGAATGGCCACATAGGCGTGAGTCGGGCCAACATCAATCTTGCCAACCTGATCGCCCTTCAGCCCGCCGTCACCGGTCAGCGCACCGAGGATATCGCCCGGGCGAATTTTTGCCTTGCGCCCACCGTCGAGGCACACGGTAACCATTTCCGCCGGCAGCGGCTTCACGGCAACTGACTTCAGCTCCGCCACGCTGCGCCAGTTAAGCTTCTGCTGCAGGAAATCTTCCAGCGCGTGCGCACGCACCATCTCATCCGGCGCGACCAGACTGACGGCACAGCCCTCCTGCCCCGCGCGCGCGGTACGACCAATGCGGTGCACGTGGACTTCCGGGTCAAACGACAGCTGATAATTCACCACCATCGCCAGCGCTTTGATGTCCAGCCCGCGCGCAGCCACATCGGTCGCCACCAGCACGCGACAGCTGCCGTTAGCAAAGCGAATCAACACCTGGTCACGATCGCGCTGTTCCAGGTCGCCATGCAGCGCCTGCGCGCTGATCTGGGCAGACTCCAACGCCTGGGCGATATCATCGCATTCGCGCTTGGTGTTGCAGAACACCACGCAGGAAGATGGCTGGCGGTCGCTAAGCAGGCCAATCAGCGCGCTCAGCTTTTCACGCGCCCCGGCTTCATAGAATGACTGTTCGATTTTCGGCAGGTCGGAGACATCGCCGGTTTCTACCGTCAGCGGGTCGCGCTGGATATTCTGGCTGATCTGCGCAATCACCTGCGGCCAGGTCGCGGAGAACAGCAGCGTCTGGCGCTGTGGTGGGCAGTAGCCAATAATGGTGTCGATATCGTCACGGAAACCCATCTCCAGCATGCGGTCGGCTTCATCCAGCACCAGCATATTCACGCCGTCCAGCTTCAGGGTTTCACGCTGCAGGTGATCCATAATGCGCCCCGGCGTTCCTACCACGATATGCGGAGCATGCAGCAGTGAATCACGCTGCGCGGCAAACGGCTGACCGCCGCACAGAGTGAGAATCTTAATATTCGCGGTAAAGCGGGCCAGACGACGCAGCTCTTTCGTTACCTGGTCTGCCAGCTCACGCGTCGGACACAGCACCAGCGCCTGGGTCACATACTGGCTGGCGTCCACCCGGTGCATCACACCCAGCCCAAATGCGGCGGTTTTGCCACTGCCTGTTTTCGCCTGTGCACGCACGTCGCGCCCGGCAAGGATGGCTGGCAGAGATTCCGCCTGAACCGGGGTCATGGCGAGGTAACCCAGCTCGTTGAGGTTCTCAATCTGGCTGGCGGGAAGTTGTGTCAGGGTAGTAAAAGCAGTCACGGGAAAGTTCTCTGATAAAACGGCAAAATAATTGGCGCAGAGTGTAACAGAAAGCAGAGCCTGGAGGGAGAAAAGCGCTGGCGGCAGTGCCGCACAGCGCGTGGAGTGCGTAGTCAGACTAAGATAAAACCAACGCGATCAGCAGCCAGAAGATCAGGCATCCCGCCACCATCGCAATCCAGGTATTTCTTCGATTCCATTTCATGCGTTTTGCTTCTCCCGAACTTTCGTTCTGATTCAGCTATTTGATCGCTAAATAACTGTATAAGACGGAAGTCTTCAGGCGGATTATAGACAAGGCTGGTATTAAATGTCGCGTTTTTAAGGTGCGAAAACGCAAATATTTTCAGATTAATCTCAGCATCTCGCAGGAGAAAGTACGGCAGAAAGGGGGGATTAGCAAGGTTCACAGGGTGCAAACCTTGCAGGGTTGAGATGATTTAAGCGCGGCTTACTTCTTAGCCGGATCTTTGTAAGGATCCTTTTTATCGTCCTGGCTCCCGTCACGCGTGCGCGGTATTTCACCGTGTTCGCTGGGGTTATCCTTCGCCGGATGCGGCTTGCTCTCTTCTTTATGACTCTCTTTCGACATGACAACCTCCATCTGTGCAGTGCAATAAGCATAGTAGATGGAGGGTTAAATGTTTACAGATTCGCCACGTCGATATACAGCGATTTGTCGATGTTGGTGGAAGAGACGGTGGCTTCGGTAAACGAGTACTCGGCGCGGTCACCGCTGCGGTCAAGCGGCAGCTGTTCAAAGTCAAACAGTTCACGGTCCGCCAGCTGGCTTGGGCTGACGTTTTGCAGCGATTTAAATACGCTCTCCACGCGGCCCGGAGTCTTCTTATCCCACTCGGTCAGCATCGCCTTGATAGACTGACGCTGTAAGTTCTCCTGCGAGCCGCAGAGATTACACGGGATAATCGGGAAATCTTTCTGCTCAGCGTAGGCGATCAGGTCTTTCTCGCGGCAGTAGGTGAGCGGACGGATCACGACGTTACGACCATCGTCAGAGCGCAGTTTAGGCGGCATGGCCTTCATGCGCGCGCCGTGGAACATGTTAAGGAACAGCGTCTCAACGATGTCATCCATATGGTGGCCCAGCGCGATTTTGGTGGCACCAATTTTCTCGGCGAAGGAGTAAAGCGTACCGCGACGCAGGCGGGAGCAGAGACCGCAGGTGGTTTTGCCTTCCGGTATCTTCTCTTTCACCACCGAGTAGGTGTCTTTGTCGACGATGTAATACGGGATATTCAGACTATCGAGATAGGCTGGCAGGATATGCTCAGGAAAACCGGGCTGCTTCTGGTCCAGGTTAACGGCGATCACCTCAAATTTGATCGGGGCGACTTTTTGCAGGCCAATCAAAATATCCAGCATGGCAAACGAATCTTTGCCGCCGCTCATGCAGGCCATCACCACGTCGTTCTCTTCGATCATGTTGTAATCAGTGATAGCGTTGCCAACATTTCTGCGGATACGCTTCTGGAGCTTATTAAACTCAAGGGTTTCTTTTCTTACATCGACTTGATTCATAACCACTTTATTTTGACCCTGATAGCCTGAGAACGACTTGCTTTAAGTAACAATTTTAAGGCGGGCATTATACGTAAGTTTTGCCAGGCAGGAAACATCCGTTGTCCGGCAGGCCGTCTCTCGCGACACGACCTGCGCTGCTTTAACGATGTGGCGGTGGGTCAATAATCGGATACGGGTCGGGATTGTCGGGCGGCGGATCGGGCAGCGGTTGCGGAACAGGGATGGGATCGGGAATGGGAACCGGGTCACCCAGCGGTTCCGAGCTGCGGATCGCTTTTGCGCTGTCAGTGAACATACCTTCCTCCTCAGGTGTTGCATGAACCTTAAGCGTAGGACATCTCAGCCTGCTGGCAAACGGGCAAAAAAAAGCCGGCTATATGCCGGCGTCGTACGAATTAAATGTGCTATGCATTAATTCAAAAAAGGAAGTAAGACAATATGGAGCGCAACGCCCATCGCTTGACGTTGCATTCACCTGCGGGAGTGATATTGCTCCGATTGCGCACCACGTTTATTGACGTCGATCAGCTTTATTCCCCTTTTCTCCGGCAATTTCTCGGCTCAATGTGCTTTTTCACAACCATTTACGTTTTTTTAACCACCAGGCAACGCCCAGTACCAGCACCACCAGCAGCAGGCAGAATGCGCCAAATCCATAACGCCACTCCCCGCCCGGAATGCCGCCAAGGTTGACCCCGAACAGGCCGGTCAGGAAGGTCGTTGGCAGAAACACCATCGCCATCAGCGACATCGTATAGGTGCGGCGGTTCATCGCTTCCGCCATAACGGTGCTGATTTCGTCCGACAGCACGCCGGTACGCGCCACGCTGGCATCCAGGTCATCCAGCCCGCGGCCCAGCCGGTCGGAGATATCCTGCATGCGGCGACGATCGTCGTCGCTCATCCACGTCAGCCGCTCGCTGGCGATGCGCGAAAAGACATCACGCTGTGGCGCCATGTAGCGGCGCATGATAATCAGCTGCTTGCGGATCAGGGAGAGCTCACCGCGCGGCGGAATTTGCTGGTCCACCACCGCATCCTCCAGCTCAATGATTTTGTCATGCAGATCTTCAATAAATTCGCTGGCGTGATCGGTCAGGGCATCACAGACGTCCACCAGCCAGCTGCCGCCATCGGTTGGACCGTTGCCATTTTTTAAGTCGGTCAGCACTTCATCGATGGCAAAAACTTTGCGGCGGCGGGTTGAGACAATCAGCCTGTCGTTGATAAATACGCGGATCACCACCAGCTGGTCCGGACGTGAGTCCGTGTTCAGATTCACGCTGCGCAGCGTGATCATTGTGCCATCGCTGAGGCGATTGACGCGCGGGCGCATGCTGTCGCCGCCGAGCGCGTCGCGCACGCTGTCCGGGATCAGCGGGGTCGACATCAGCCAGTCGGCGCTATCACGGTGGGTATAGTTGAGGTGCAGCCAGCATGGGCGGTCACAGTCCAGCACCTCGCTGTCATTGATCGGGATTAACCCGCCCTTACCATCCAACTGACATGAAATAATGGCATCCGATACCTGTAGTGCTTTACCTGCAATAACGTCCACGCTCACCCCGGTTTCAACATAATCAATGCGATACAGTCTAGCCTGTACTGGCACCTAAGCAAAATCTGACAATTAGCGACTGCGGTTAAAAATGGTGACAATTTCCAAACCTGCTCCGGGCGCTAAAAGGCGATCGGCCTCACGAAATAAAGTTATTCCCGCCCTCTCCCCTTGCTAACAGCCAGCCGCTGGGGAAATATCAGCGCAGCAAAACAGGATTGTTACTGAATCTCAGGCAAAACCTAAACCGCTTCTTTCGCCCCTACGGCGTTAACGAAGCGGTTTAGGTTTTTTTTTGGCCTGAATTCGGCAACGGCCCTCAGACAAGATGTCAAAACCAGGAGCACACCATGAAGTACCAGGTTTTATCAGAAGAAATTTTGCAGGGCGTCGGCGGCAAAGAGAATATCCGTTCGGTGATGCACTGCGCGACCCGCCTGCGCTTCAAGCTGAAAGACAGCCGCCGGGCAGACACCGCCGCGCTGAAGCAGAATGCCGGCGTGATTATGGTGGTGGAGAGCGGCGGGCAGTATCAGGTGGTGATTGGTAACCACGTCGGCGAGGTCTATCAGGCGTTAATCGCTGCCGCCGGACTGGGCGAGGAGAGCCGCAGTGATGATAGCAGCGCAGAGAAAAGCGCCCTGTTTGCCCGCTTCATTGATATCGTTTCCGGCATCTTTACCCCGTTCGTCGGCGTAATGGCAGCGTGCGGTATCCTTAAGGGGCTGCTCTCTCTGGCACTGGCGTTTGGCCTGACCCGCGAGGCGACCGGGACTTACAAAACCCTGTTCGCCGCCAGCGATGCCGTGTTCTATTTCCTGCCGATTCTGCTGGGGTATACCGCCGGTAAAAAGTTTGGCGGCAATGCCTTCACCACCATGATCATCGGCGCTGCCCTGGTCCATCCGCAGATGCTGGCCGCTTTCACCGCCGCACAAAGCGGCGCGGCGCCGCTGCACTTCTTCGGCATTCCGATGATCCTGATTAACTACAGTTCGTCGGTGATCCCGATTATCTTCGCCGCCTGGTTCTCCTGCCTGATTGAGCGCCTGGTGCACGATCGCCTGCCTGGGGCGGTGCGTAACTTCACCACCCCGCTTCTCTGCCTGGCGATTGTTGTGCCGGTGACCTTTATGCTGATTGGCCCGGCGGCAACCTGGCTGAGCAAGATGCTGGCAGCGGGGTATCTGCACGCTTACAGCTTCAGCCCGACGTTTGCCGGTGCGTTTATGGGGGCGTTCTGGCAGGTGTGCGTTATTTTCGGCCTGCACTGGGGCCTGGTGCCGATTATGCTCAATAACCTTGCGGTACAGGGTGCCGATACGCTGCTGCCGCTGCTGATGCCGGCCATACTCGGCCAGGCCGGAGCTACCCTTGGCGTACTGCTGCGCACGCGTGATGCCAGAATGAAAGGGATTGCCGCTTCCGCCTTCAGCGCCAGCCTGTTTGGTATTACCGAGCCGGCGGTGTATGGCGTCACGCTGCCCAAGCGCCGGCCGTTTATCTTCGGCTGTGTCGGAGGCTCAATGGGCGCTGCCGTGCTCGGTTTCTACCACACCACCAGTTTCTCATTTGGCCTGCCCTCGATATTTACCTTCAGCCAGGTCGTTCCCAATAGCGGTTTTGATGCCAGCGTGGTGGCGGCCGTGGTCGGCGCGCTGATCGCCTTTAGCTTTGCCACCGTCGCCACCCTGCTGTTTGGTGTGCCTGAAGAAGCGCTAGCTGAACCTGCCAGCAAGGCGGTCCCGGTGGCGCCTGCCACTCCTGAGCTGCTGCACAAATCCCTGTTGGTCAGCCCGATAAGCGGCAGCGTAATCGCACTGGAAAAGATGCCGGACGCCACCTTCGCCAGCGGCCTGCTGGGTAAGGGCATCGGCATCCAGCCCACCGTGGGGCGCGTACTCTCGCCGGTTAACGGCACCGTTGCTTCGCTGTTTCGCACTCACCATGCCATTGGGCTGGAAGCAGACGACGGGTCTGAAGTGCTGATCCACGTAGGTATCGACACGGTCAAACTCGATGGTCTGCACTTTAGCGCGCACGTCAGTCAGGGCGATGCGGTGCGCGTCGGCGACCTGCTGCTGGAGTTTGATATTGCCGCAATTCGTGCGGCCGGATATGACCTGACCACGCCGGTGCTGATTAGCAATAGCGATGACTATATCGATGTGCTGGCCGCCAGCCAGCAAAGTGAAGTCGCAGCCGGCGAACCCCTGCTGACGCTGATTAAATAATCTTTCATAAGGAGATCAACATGACACAACGTTTCCCACAACATTTCCTCTGGGGCGGCGCAGTCGCTGCAAACCAGGTTGAAGGCGCATGGCAGACCGACGGCAAAGGCATCTCCACCTCAGATTTGCAGCCGCAGGGTATCTTTGGTCAGCGCGTGGAGCGCAAGGACGGTGATTTTGGCATTAAGGATCTCGCTATTGATTTCTATCACCGCTATCCGGAAGACATCAAGCTGTTCGCTGAGATGGGCTTTACCGTGCTGCGCACGTCCATCGCCTGGACGCGCATTTTTCCGCAGGGGGATGAAACCCAGCCAAACGAAGCGGGCCTGGCGTTTTACGATCGCCTGTTTGATGAGATGGCCAAATACAATATCACCCCGCTGGTGACGCTCTCCCACTATGAGATGCCGTTCGGGCTGATTCAAAAATATGGCGGCTGGGGCAGTCGTCAGACCATTGATTTCTTCGTCAACTATGCCAAAACCGTGTTTGAACGCTATAAGCACAAGGTGAAATACTGGCTGACTTTTAACGAGATCAATATGTCGCTGCACGCGCCGTTTACCGGGGTGGGTCTGCCGGAAGAGAGTGGCAAACCGGCGGTATATCAGGCCATCCACCATCAGCTGGTTGCCAGCGCCCGCGCGGTGAAAGCCTGCCACGACATTGTGCCTGAGGGTAAAATTGGCAATATGCTGCTGGGGGCGATGCTCTATCCGCTGACCCCTGACCCGGCGGACGTGATGGAAACCCTGCAGCAGAACCGCGACTGGCTGTTCTTTGGCGACGTGCAGACGCGCGGTTACTACCCGGCTTATATGCAGCGTTTCTTTAAACAACAGGGCATCACCCTGGACATTACCGAGCAGGACCGCCTGGATCTGCGCGCCGAGATCGACTTTATCTCCTTCAGTTATTACATGACCGGCTGCGTCACCACTGACGAAGAGCAGAATCAGAAGGAGCGCGCCAACATTCTCAATATGGTGCCGAACCCGCATCTGGCGAGTTCCGAATGGGGCTGGCAGATCGACCCGCAAGGCCTGCGCTATCTGATGAATGTGCTGTATGACCGCTATCAGAAACCGCTGTTTATCGTTGAAAATGGTCTCGGCGCGCGCGACACCGTGGAGGCCGACGGTTCAATCAATGATGACTACCGCATCGCTTATCTCAACGACCATCTGGTGCAGGTGCGTGAAGCGATTGAGGATGGCGTAGAGGTGCTGGGCTACACCTGCTGGGGACCGATCGACCTGGTGAGCGCCTCTAAAGCTGAGTTCTCTAAGCGCTACGGCTTTATCTACGTAGACCGCGACGACCAGGGTAACGGCACGCTGGCGCGCACCCGCAAGAAAAGCTTCTACTGGTATCAGAACGTGATTAAAACTCACGGTGAATCACTGAAGTGATGCTGCGCCGGGCAGCTCTGCCCGGCCTTTTTATGCTTCGTCCGGCTCATCCTTTAGCGACAGCGTCTCTTTCCTGACGCGCTCAATGTGGATGGTCAAAAACATCCGCTCTTCGCTGCCCAGCGTGTACTGATAGTTTTTCATTATGTGCCGGTCAATCTTCTCAACGCACTTGTAGACGGCGGGATAACGGTCGCGCACCACGTCGTGCAGTGATTCATCGTCGCTGTAGACCCCGCGTTTACCCAGCATACGCTGGGAAAAGAACTTCAGATGGGTGACAAACCGGTTATAGCTCAGCGCCTCGGTCTGATAATCGAGCTGCAGCTGATATTTCACGATATGCAGGATCTCCTGCATAAATTTGGTGATATGCATGACCGCTGGCATCTCACTGCCCAGCTGGGCGTTAACCAGGTGCAGCGCGATAAAACCGGCTTCATCATCCGGCAGGCGAACCTGCAGGCGCTGTTCGATAATATCCAGCGCCGCCAGCCCCAGCGCGTACTCCTGCGGATAGAGGCTGCGGATCTCCCACTGCAACACGTTGCGGATCGGCAAGTTTTGCTGATGGCGCATCAGTGCAAAGTTCACATGATCGGTCAGCGCAATCGCCAGGCTCTCATGCAGCGGGGCCTTCAGCTGCTGGCGGGCCTGGGCGATAATGCACTCGCTGGCGATCACCACCTCCAGCGGAATTTCGGACAGCAGTTCGCTAAGCCGCCCGCTCAGCTGCTGGCTTTTCATTGCAAAGGTCTTCTCGACCAGCGCGGGATCGAGATCGTCGCCGCTGCGTTTTTTAAACGCCAGCCCGCGCCCCATCACCACCTGTTCGTGGCCCTGCGCATCGTGGATGATCACCACATTATTATTAAGTACTTTCGCTATTTTCATTTCCCGGCCTGAAAACAAAAAAACCTGACGGCCGGAGACGTTCCAGCGGTCAGGTTTTGCCTGCTTAAATGCAGTAACAATCCAGTGATGACACGATAATCCATAATCCCGCCGCCTCAAGCGCGGCGCGGCGGAACTGTGATACAGCTCTCGTGATTTGTGGGTTCTCTTTCTCAGGTCGCCGCGTGGCACTTCGCCTGTGCCAGCTGCTGTAGCTGCTGCGCCCGCACGGTAGCGGCTTTCTGCGCCCGGCTTTTGGCAATGCCGTTACCGATGCCAAAGTCGAGCGCGGCGCCTACCACCGTCAGGCCGTCAAATTCGCCGGTTTTATCGATTTTCTGCTGCACCTGCTGCTGCGCGGCGATCTGCTGCTGAATGCCGCGGCAGTCGAGCTGGTCGGCCTGCACCGTACTGACCGGCGGTGACGCGGGATAGCGTTTTACGGCACAGCCGCTGAGGAGCAAGGTAAGGGATAGCAGGCAGAACAGTTTCATCGTGGATACCGGGTTGTTCGCGATAGGGCAATTATGCGGGTGAGACCCGTAAACCAATGGGATAAGCAGCAGCGTGAACTGCTGCTTTTTCCGGCGGTCAGTGCTTGGTTGTTAACTGGTCGTTTATTTATTTGTAAATAAAGGGTTTTTATTTCATCAAACAAATACATACCGTCAATGATACCGTCTGGGGCACCATGTGACTATTTTTTAATCTCTTTCACAACCTCAGTTCTGCTACGCATTGCATCGTAAGCGCGTTCGCATGTCAATCCCGCTTCTCCCCGTCGGTCAGCCTCTGCCGCATACTCTCCCGCCGCTGTGTCAATTTCTCCGAACAGCTCGGCAAGCAGGCGTCGATCGCTGGCCCCTGTCGCGCTGATGGCGGGAGTGCCGGAATCACTGCCACCTGACTGGAGTCGGGCGATCGCGGTGCTGATGTCGGTGCGCAGCCGTTCAGACTCAGCAGCAGCACGGGCAGCATTACTGCGGGCAACAGCGAGCCTTTTTTCTGCATCACTCTGAATTGCATCTATGTCCCCCTGGCGCTGAAGTTCGATGCGCCGCTGTGATTCAGTGAATGCCTTTGCAGCCTTCAGATCAGCAGCGTCACGCTGCGACCATTTCAGTTGCCACTGCCGATCGGTATGCGTACTGCCAGCCCACGCACAAAGCAGGCCGATAAGCGCCAGTAGTGCCAGAGGGGCAACTACCTTCAGCCAGGCTGGGATGACGAGGCTCATGCAGCTGCAGTCCCGATCAGGATCGCCTGCTGCCCAGGGCTTCCGGTGAATAATGCTGCCTCAGCAGCACGCCGGCGGATCAAGCCTTTCATCACCTTCCCGGCCCCCTTGTTCCAGCGCGAGAACTGGGCCGCCGCATTGCCCATCTCCCCGGCATTAACCATCCGCAGCAGCGTGGAGGTTTTCAGATTCCCGAGACCTACGTTAAACGAGAAGCTTACCAGCGCATCGAACTGGCCCTGATCAACCGGGCGGTCCAGTAGCGCCAGCACGCCGAACTCAAAGCGCTGCAGATCCGCGTCCAGTAATTCCTCGGCCTTGACCTGAGTGATGATCTGCCCCGGCTTCACATCCGGCCCGGTGTGGCCCCAGCCATTCGTCCACGGCGTGCCGCCGGTGGCCGGATCAGGGTATGATTTCAGGCTCAGTGATTCGAAGTGCTTAAGCACAATTTTCCCGTTATCGGAAATTTTCATGATTTTTACCCCGGCTTATTCTGATGGTGAAGAGCTGCATGATGTTGCCGCGCGTCTTCAGGACGGCGGCACATAAGATGGTTTTTAGGAGTAAGTCCGACCAGTCAGCGCTGACGTGGTAGCCATAGAGGACCCGGATAGGCACAGAAGCACAGATGACCATCAGCGCCAATGCCAGCCAGCTGGCGGCTGGCTTGTGGGTCGCACCATCGCGACGGAAGGTGAAGAGTCGGACAACAATCACGCAGCAGAGCGCGGCATTCAGGATCTGGAGCAGGTCATAACTTGTCATCGTTACTGCCTCGTTTCAGAAGCGCCTGCGGATCTGCTGACCGGCCATACAGATACATCAGCAGCCTGACCGCCACAACTGACGTTATCAGCGCCGACCCTGCGTATGCCGAGTTAGTTTCGACAGCACCAGGGGAAACTCCGGTCCAGTTCGTCATGAGAGCGATCACCATGCTGGCTGCCGGGCGGTAGAAGAGAATTCCGGCGATGAAGCTGACCAGCGTGAGTACAAGGCGCTTTTTAATTGGGTATTCCTGAGCTGCGGTAATGAAGATAACCGCCCCGGTAAAAGCCCCCAGGACCACTTCTGCGGGCAGGCCGTAGAAGTAACTGAGCCATGCGACACCGCTAAGGGTAGTGATGCCGCCTGTTGCTGATAACGGTTCAGGCATCGTGGCCACCTGCGTTCATAGAGCCATCCTCATGGTAGTGAATGGCACTATAGTACACAATATTCATATATGGATATTGGTAATTTTCAGACGATACCTAAAAGTTCGGGGTGGGGAACTCCATGCCATGCATGGAGCCGTTAAAAAGAAGTCGTAATTTTATGAGAAGTGATCGAAGAAAAATAGTTATTCCATTAACTTAATGATGGTAGCTATTTTTAATTAGCAGGCGCTTGACTCTCTCCAAAACCCAATTTGTGTAAGTTACAACAGGACGGCTAGATAATGAATACCCCAGAACAATAGAACACAGAAGTGCCGTTCCTAGTGCGCCTATCGTGGACATATCATTAGACAGTACGTAGGGCCATAGTAAATATTTAACGATCAATCCATGCCACAAATACACATATAAAGAGCTTTCCCCGATTTTTTTGAATGCACTGATTGGAGAAGAAATTATTGAAAATAAAAATATTCCAATGGCAGCAACCACGTAATACTCTATCCTTTGAACAATGCCTGCTTCATCTGTATACCCAAACGCACTGAATGGAGCAACACAATAAAGAAGGTATCTACTGAATGGCAAATCCAAGATTGCAATGACTGCCATTAATATAGCGGCAAAAGCATATAGAAATGGCTTTATTTCCACCCCTTTTAAAGTCTCTTTTCTATCGCTAAACATTACACCAAGAAGATAGAATGGGTAAAATATAATCGTACGAAAAGCACCGTACAAGTAGCCATCTACCTTTAATAAAGATATAAGAATAGAAGCTGCAATGGCAAAAAATAAAATGAACCTCACCCTAATGAGGATTGGCGTAATTGCTCTCCATGATATTAAGCTAACCAGAAACCATAATATCCAGTTCGGCGTTAATGCTTTAATGTATCCTGATAAATCACCCCGCAACAACAGGTCTGGAATTTCATAAACAAAACTAAAGAAAATTAATGGAATTACCAAT
>Ga0308169_10003954_pt1 | contig 14106 bp, 15 predicted proteins | sample PhyBR1_2_FD_202139 | JGI IMG/M metagenome (GOLD analysis project Ga0308169, IMG submission 202139) | Phyllosphere microbial communities from UC Gill Tract Community Farm, Albany, California, United States - DLSLSB.R1 | ecosystem: Host-associated > Plants > Phyllosphere > Unclassified | place...
ATACCAATCCCCTCCCATCCTGATGACTCTTTTGTCGCCCCAGTCCTATGGGCCTCTATCCCTGCGGGGGGACGCCTTGCGGATCCGACACAGCACAAGCCAAACGTTGCACTTCTGACTCGACCACCGCGCATCTCATCGTCATACATCACGAGTCAGCGCTGACTTGCAGTGAGGGGTAGCTGCAGGCGGAAAGCGCGGTCGAAGCGTTGACCGGATCATAGCTTTCATATCAAGGTGTGTGTCCCGTCTACACCTGTCCTGCACCCTCCCACGACAACGCGCGCGACGATGCCCTGCGATGATTTACATTTCCATGCTAAAACTGACCCTACGGGGGTTGAAGTTAAAACGTACATTAAGAACGGCCAGCTGAGGGCATCGTCGCAACTTGCTGTTATTCGGGAGGAGATTTTCGATGAGATCGAAGCTGACTCTCAGAACACTTGACCTCTGTCAAACCTCCAAGGAACCATGTCCGAGCCGACTGCGACTGCGGTAGTCGACAACGGCACGGCGGTGCCGCCCGCCCTGGTCAACGGCGTGCCGATGCTCAAGATATCAAGTAAGAAGATCAAGCAAGTGATCATCCGGATCCAAGATGGGGCCATCGACTGGTCCAGCGTCAAAATCAGTCGAGGTGAGCTGCTGACCGTTCTGCCTGTCTCTTCCGCCTTGCCTGCCATGCATACTTGTCGATCAAACCTTGTTATCCAACTGTTTCATCTCGGTTCTGAGCCCATGTACACAGCCTCTCCTTTGTCCACCGCCAGACGCGAACGGCGCTCACGGCCCAGTGCCTATCTCGTCCATCCGCGAGCTACGCCTGAACCAGCCTCCAACGGACGGCTACCCCGCTTCGCGCTGGATCACTGTCGTGTATACTGTCAACAACACTCAGTGGAAGGTTTTGCACATGACGGCCTTGACGGACGATGTGTACGACCTGTGGACCAAGACGCTCACGGCGCTGGTTGCCGAGACGTCGGATCGGCTCATTGCGCAAGTGACGCCCACGGATCCGGACTTGATGTGGATCAGGCAGCTATGGCCGGCCGGCGCAAAAGTCATCGACTTCAATACCGCCGCGGGGTTGTGTGGGGGGCTGGGGATGATCGTTCCGCCTCATATAGCCGAAAAGTACGCCGTAAGTCGCTCCAGCTGAGGCGGAGTCCGGGTTGACGGGCAGAAGCAGCCGCTCGACCTTGCCGCGTTCCGCCAGTTGATCAGGGAGGCGCAGACCCGTCCCGAGCTTGAGAACATCTACAAGGAGCTCACGGAGAAAGGACCCCTCGACAGGGTGGCGGTAGAGGGTTTCCTGCGCGAGGTGCAGCACCTCGAACCGGCCCGGCTGTTCGATCAGTTCAAGCAGGGCGACGTGTGGACGATCGACTCGCTTACCGAGTTTTTGTTGTCCTCGGAGAACTCTCAGATTCCGTCGCAAGATATGTCGCGGCCGCTCCCCGACTATTTCATCTCCAGCTCGCACAATACCTACCTCGTCGGCGAGCAATGGCGCGGGGAGAGCACCGTGGAAGGGTACATTCGGGTCTTGCTGGCGAAGTGCCGCTGTGTCGAGAGTGAGTCGACGAGCATCGCCCTGGTTGACGTACTGATACCGCAGTGGACTGCTTCGACGGCGACCACGAGCCCGAGGTGTACCACAAGAAGACGCTCACGTCAAAGGTGTCTGTGCGGGACATCTGCCAGGCGATCATGAAGTACGCGTTCGTGACGTCGCCTTATCCGGTCATCATCTCGGCGGAGACACACTGCTCCGTGGAGCAGCAGGATCGCATGGCGGCGATCATGAAGGAGTGTTTCGGCGACAGACTGATTACGGACCCGATCGAGGGAGTCCAAGGCATGCCGAGCCCCGATCAGCTCCGAGGTCGTATTCTGTTCAAGGTGAGCTTAGCGAACGGCGCGGTACGTTGCATGCGCTGAGCCCAAGACCAAACCACCTGGGGAGAAGAAGAAGAAACGGAAGAGCTTCTTCGATTCCGCCCCGTCCGACTCGACGTCGTCAACCGAGTCTGATTCCGGCTTTGCCCGCCTCGCGCGTCGGATCTCCATCGGCAGCAGCAGCGGCAGCGGCGGCGGCAAAGAGCCAGAGAAGCCGTCGTTTGCGCAGTCACTGGGCGATCTGCTCATCTACACCGCTGGCGTCAAGTACCAGGGCTTCTCGAAGCTGGTCGAGTATCTGCCGCACCACCAGTTCTCGCTTTCCGAGAGCACCGCCATGAAGGTCATCAGAGAGAATGTGTCGGACTGGATCAAGCACAACTTCACGCATCTGTCGAGGGTGTATCCGAAGGGATTCAGGCTCGGGAGCAGCAACTACGACCCGGTGCCGTTCTGGAAGGCCGGGAACCAGCTCGTTGCGCTCAACTGGCAAACCATCGGTGCGTAACACACCACCACATCGCAATGCTGACTCCAGATGAGGGCACGACTCTCAATCATGCGCTGTTTGGCGATACCCTAGGCTACGTGCTCAAACCCCCGGCCCTCCGGGGCAAAGTCGTCGAACAGCCCAGACGATACCGAATCCGCCTGCACATCCTCTCGGCGCAGCGACTACCGATCACGCCCGACCTATACGTCGAAGCGAGGATCCACACCGGCGGACCTGGTACACCAGTCACCAAGAGGACGGCCACGCTCAAAGGAAAGGCGTTCAACCCGACATGGGACGAGATGATGGCGTTTGAGATCGACTCGACGCCCTCGCTCTTGGCGCTCACATTCATCCAAATCGAGATCAAGAACAAGACGTTGCTTGCACAGTGGGCGAGGTCAGTCGATGCGGCGCCGAGGGGGTACCACCATCTACCGCTTTACGATCCGCTGTTCTCGCGATACGTCTTTGCGACGTTATTCGTAAGGATTGACGTGGATGAGCTGCGGGAGGTCTGAGTTGTCGCTAGCGGGCATCGGTCAGGGGACAAACAGGATGATGGAAGGCGGAGTGGGTGAGCCGGAGACCCAAGAGCGGCGAGCGGTGGCGCGCCCGCAAGCCATAGAGTTGTATACGTTCCGGAGGATAGGCGTTTGACAGAATTTGACGACTCATCACGACCAAAGAACCATACATGTCCGATGCAACGATTCGACCAGGGTAGAGGGTATGATGACAACATGTTGACGAGATGGCAACGATGCAACAGGGCGTTAGTGCTGTTGGGCAAGGCTATCAAAGTGACCAAGCATATGCATCCACTAGAAGATCGAGTGAAAGCGGTGCCCAGGAGGACCGCTTTTGTTGCAGAGTGCTTGGCTGTTTCGGTGCTCGACAGAGCTCTTCGGACTTTGCGAGGCTCGTGCCCGGCGCTAGGCCTTTTTCCTGTGCCGGAAGTCTCAGATGAGGAGGAAAAGCACCCAAAGCGGTGCAGTCCATCCAGCTGGCGTGTCCAACCACACCCAGCAAGAGCACCCCTCGGACTCGTCCGATAAGTGAGCCCGAGGGGGTCTGAGCGATCCGCCCATCCCCGCGGCCGTCCGGTCCAGGGCGATGTTATGTGGGAGGCACCGTGTTGCTTCATGTGCGTTGGAGCGGTCTGACGTCGTTCTTACATTCGTGTGAGAAGCAGAAGCGTATGGAAAGACAGGGTAGGCGAAAGATCAGCGCGAGACGGCGCGGTGCAAGATGCAACTGAGACAGGGGGCAAAGGGGATTAGATCGGCGGAAAGACCCAGATGCATTTGTTCTGTGACTCAGTAGGTGTTACGTAGGTGGCGACGTGGTTCCTGTTTCCAGGGGTTGAATGGGTTGTTGCGTCACGGGACAACCTTGTGTGGGAAGTGATGCCCTGACAAGACTTGGTATTCCGTCTGGGCGACGAAACCACTCATGAGTCAGTGCCCATCAAACTACCCGATCGGGTTCATTTTGCCACAGCATCCGCAACATCGCCCTTGGTCGGTGTTGTGCGCCTTCCAAGCGTACCTGGTGCACAAATCCCTCATTTCACGCACTCCCCACTCACTCCATCGCCGACCTCGCATCTCGACTTATACACACGTCGTCCCGTTCACATCCACAGTCCACCATAGCATGCTCCCCTCCAACACGATACCATATCGCTGTGCCCGTCTCATCGCATAACGTCGCCGCCAGATCCCGACCGCGATTACCCAACAGCAGCAGCGCACCCGCTTATTCACCCGAAGCTGCCAGGCCCTCACTGCCCCCCATGGCCGCGCTCACATCGCCACCTGTCGCGTTCCCCAAGCAGCCCATCGCCCGCTGTGGGGGGTTCGTCGCACCGCACTCGCCCATATCGGTCAGTAGCGAGATCAGCGATCAGTCAACGTCCCCACCACCGGTATCATTATTGACATTGCTTCGAAACCCGGCCGAGACGCCCTCATCCCCGCCCACCGATACCAAGCCCTCGCCTCAGCCCATTCTGCGCCGCGACTCTGTCGGCTCGGATGCAGACGGCTTATCCTCGTCGCACGGCCACACGGCGACGACACCGCACAAAGACGAACCGCGCCGTGCACTCAAGTTTGCCGTCGCTGCACCGCACGAACCCGTTCCATCACACCTTCACCCTCACCCTCACCCGCCCGTCCACGCGCCAAGTTTGCTCCTCGACGACAACTCGGACGACTCGTCCGATGGTGGCTATCAAGAAGACGAGGAGGATGGCGAGTTCTCAGATGACGAGGATTTTGCAGCGACCATCCCCCGCGCTCCGTCTCCTCCCCAATTCCCGTTCGCCCGACCCACCAACTACGACTACGGGCGCAGGCGTTCGTCCGACGCTCCGCCCGCCCCGGCTGTGCTCCCCCCGCCGCCTCGCCGAGGTCGCGGCCACATTCGTGTCGTCGACGACAACGCCGCGCCCAAGAAGTGTTCGCGGCACTGCAGCCCTCCACCCGCGCGTTCCCAATCTGGCAGCGAAGCAAGAAGCCGAGTCTCAGACGCCGGACCCAGGGAGGGAAGGGCAGGTAGCCCTATGCCGGACGTGTCGGACCTACCGGACGTGGACGACGAGGTGTTCGACGCGGCGGCAGAGGGATCAGACGACGAGGCACAGGCGCAAGCGGTCTCGGTACCCCGTTGGAGGCGTGCGTCGGAACATCTGCCGGGGTTCCGCAAGTACGGCGATTCGCGACGCGAGTCGGCGGAGCTATGTCCGCCGAAAATCAACGACGAGCCGATCGTTGCGTCGTTGTCGAACGGAAACCAGAGCGATAGCGTGTATCACCGCCTCGAGTCGAACTTGGCGAGCAGCTCGCTTGATCGCGCGAGATCGATGAGCGCCAAAGTGTCGTTCGTGCCGAAAGCCCGACCCGTCGAGGCGGTGTCCCCGGACGAGCGTCCTGAGTAGGGCGCCAGTGTCAGGTGTCTGCGCAACTCAGGGGGACGAAGTCGAGGGTTGAGCGTGTGAGAAGGAGGAAGAGAGGTCGACGTGGAGGATGCACGATCGAGATAGAGAGGGAGGACGTGAGTTGGATGAGTACAATGCTGTTTCGCCCAACACGCCCTGCAATATAGACGCCATCCTCGACCGCGGTCGAATTCACGAGTAATACACGAAAGCTTTCCAGCCGTTGTAGCCAGTATCCCACTTTGTACCGTCTCGAGCGGACACGTAATGTGAGCTGATCCATGAGTGACCCGGCCATGCTTTGCGCGGTACTTCTGCCAAGATGCCAATTGCGTTGTGGGAGATAAGCTCTGGACCATTAGGAAGCGGCGGCGAGATCCGGTGCGGGTGCACTGCCGGTAATCTGTTACCGACTGCTCCAGACCAAATGACGCTTGAAACCGCACTATTCACGCACTACTCTGCCAGCCATACATACCCCCTTGGCCAAAGAGCTCTATTGTCCTCTCTCGTATCCCATCACTCCTTTGAACCAGCTGTACATTCCCTCAAAGACCTCGCATCCCAGCACACGCTCAACTCGCCCATGTCCATCCCCTCGCCCCGCCCACCCGACTCGTCCCGCTCCTCGACGTCCTCGCACATCCGCCGCCCGTCCATCCCCATCTCGCCGTCCTTATCGCCCCGTGTCCTGCCCGTCCCCGTCCCCCAACGCCATGGTAGCATGTATTCGCGCAAACGCCCGTCCATGGACGCCGGGTCCCTCGGCTCGGTCTTCCTCTCCTCGTCTTTACCTTCCTCGACTATCCTTGACCCAGGCGCAAAGCCGGGCGACCGCGATGAGGAATGGCTGAACTGTACGGCGGGAGAAATATTGCGTCAGGGGAAAGAGGAGCCGTGCCCGCTCGTACCGGGCGACAAGGGCACCGAGGACGCTGTCGACGTGGGTCGCGAGCGCTGGTGGTGGTATTGCTGACAGAAGGTGCTGCTGAGGAGCGGGGCGTCGTGCTTGCTGGTGCAAAAGGGTGACACATATGGATTCTTCGACGTGAGTTAGCCGTGGGCTACCGACGCTGATCGAGCAGTATTCCGACCTCAATGCATTCTTGCTCCTTGTACTCCAGGCGTCGGGATCTGCTGCACTTGACCCACGCAGCCATTCGATAGCGACAAAGTTGCGCAAGGGGGTCAAGATATCCATAGGCGATCTGTGCGGTATGTCTGGCCCGCAATACGGACTCGCTGACAGGGTGAAACTCGGCTCATTCACAGATCTATCGCAAAAGTCCCCTTATCACGCCTTCCAGCCTTCGGCGACGCTGCGGACACTGCTGCCGCTCTTCGCGTCTGGCGTACATCGTGTCGCCATCCCCCCTTTGGTCCTCACCGAAACGGCTCTGCTTCAGTACCTCCTCACACAACACACACTGCCAGACCTCAACATGCCGGTCTCCCACCCTTCTCTTGGCCTCTCGCTCTCTCCCGTCGTCTCCCTGCCCGGCTCGGCGACGGTGCTGGACGCCATGCAGGTGATGAGCGTGCAGGGCCTGGGCGCCCTGGGTGTGACTATCGACCGGAACAGCCGGAGCACATCGGATTCAAGCAGCAGCTCATCCGTCACATCTTCGCCTGACCCGTTCGAGACCATCGGCCTGAACGACCTTCTCAGCGTAGTGACGGCCCGCGACTGCACGAGCGTTGTCGTGCCCAGCGAGGGCAAGCAAGCTCTCGGCATGGGCCTCGAGCTCATGGTCAAAGGCCTGCAAATACAGGAACCGGCTGGACAGGCCCGGGGAGAGGAGCGTTTCCCGGTACATACCATTACGCCCGACGTGACTCTCTTGCACGCCTCACACCTCATCCTCGCCACGGCCTCGTCGCGGGTGTTTGTGCGCCGCGTGAGCACACCGACCTCCCCGCCTGTCTCGCCGCTCAACCCGCCGTCGCCCACGCTGTCCCTGAGCGATCTCCGGGAGGTTTTATACGAGTCGCTGCCGGGCCTGCCGCCGCCTCCGCCCACGCAGTTGTCGACAAACCAGATCATATCGATATCGGATATACTGTCCTCGCTTGCCAAACGGTACTCGCTGAAACAGCCTATTTTGGCTTCGGCACCGCAGTGGGATCTCGACCCGGCGAGCTTGGGGCGCAGAAGACGACTGAGCACGTTGGAGATGAGCGAGACGATGGGATTGGATTCGTGGCGGTGGGCCAGGTAGCGGTGAGAGAGCGCAGTTCGGGAAAGATCGGGGATGAAATGACGAATATGACAATGAGAGCACGGCGAAGGGGGAGATCGAGCTTGGGAATGAGGGGGAGGGAGGAAAAAGGGAGACAAAGGGACTCGATGCGGACGGAGGCATGCGAACCCACGAGGAGACGGCATGGTTTGAGGAAAGCGCCATACCGCGGCCCCGGGCGTGCGGTCGAGGCATCGTGGGGAGCAACGGACAACGAAGAAACTGTCAATTCATACATATCAGACAATCAAGACGGAAGATGCCTTTACGTTGTAAGACTACATATATGTTCGTGTAAAATGTGCAGAATAGCGGATAGCGAACAGCAAACTGAAGCCAATCATATGCAGACATGACCGCCGTAGACACCCAGGAGACGATCCGCTCATTGACAGAGAGCACCGAGACAGCAACGCGTGGAGCCAGCGACCGTCCGTCAGCGGGCGACACCAACGATCGAGCCAAGCAATACCGCCAGGCTGCCCAGGCCGCCCGCACCGAATGCAGCGATATTGTCCGCCCACTTCCTGCCCATCAGCGCGTTCCCAATCTGCGCATGACCCTCGACGCACTGCTGCCGGACCGCGACGACCTCCTCGGCCTTTTCCTCGCTCACGAAGCGCTGGTCCCTGTAGAACCGCTTCATCCTTTCGTCCTTCTCGATCCACAGGCCCCTCAGCCACCGCTCGAACGCCTTGCTCTCCTCCGGGCTGGCGAGGCCCGTATCGGCCGGGACCTGGTCTACGGGCACCTCCGCCTGGGGCTTGATGACCAGGCTGGGGATCTCGCACCCCGGCGCCGTGAGGTCCGAGTACAGGTGCAGGTGTATGTGGACCGTCGGGGGCGGGACGGACCGCCAGAAGACGGAGAACAGGCCATAGTGGTCTTGCGGGTAGTGTCCGAGCGGGACGCCCGGGTACCCGATCGTCACGTCCAGGAGCTGTGTGTCCGGCACTTGGGCCAGCAGGGTGCGGAGGCAGAAGAGCAGGCCCGTCGAGCGGGGGTGGAGCATCGTCGTGAGGTCGGGGATGGACTCGCGTTCGGCGTACTTGATCGACTTGGGGCGCTCCTCATCGGACACGATGGTACCCTCCGGGAAGATGAGGAGCCACAGAGGTGAAGCGCCAGGGCGAAGCCGAGAGGCTGCAAGGAGAGAGGCCGCTTCGCCATTGCTGGAGCCGTTGGAAGCGGACGAGGCGCCGAAGTCTTGGGCCTGAGCGTCCTTGCCCAGGGAGGTGAGCGCCCGTGTGAGGTGGTCCCGGTCGGCCGCCCAGGAGCGGTGCATGAAAATGAACCGGAAGAATTGCTACCGTCAGAGCCGCGACAACGAGCAAGGCCAGAGGGTCCCTCACCATGCCCCAGCCCACCACCGGCATGTTCTTCAGACTCGCTTTGAGCAAGATGATGAGTCCGGCAGAGTTGCCAGAGTAGCACGCCAGGATCCACATATACATCCAGTCAAGGTACGCTTGGTGATTGGCGATGACGACGAGCCGATCGGGAAGGTTTATGCGCTTCATGTTCCCCTCGTTATCTCGCTGGACCAGGTCGGTTAGGGACGGAGGCGTATCTGTCGTGAGGACCAGGGAGGTCGGGCCGAAGAGGGCCGTGATGAGGATGACTGCGGTCAGCTAAGCGCGCCCTTCTAAGGAGCCTCCCGTTTGCGTATGCGGCGGTGCTTTAGTGTCCTAGTCTGTGGCCCGTCTTTGGCTCTTTCCAGCCGTCACACGACCACTCACGCAGCCTGCCGTAACCGTCCTTGGTGTAGTCTATCACGGAGCGAAACGCCTTGGACCCGACAAAGGGTATCAACAACAGCGGCAAAGCGAGCACCTGGCTCGTGAAGATGCCGATCTGACCGAGGTTGAAGATGAGGGGGAAGAAGATTCGCGAGAACCACGGGCCGTGAGCCGGCCGATCTGCTATCGGAATGGTATGTAAGGCTTGAGGGGTCATGGCGACCGGTCAATGGGTAATGGATAATGGAGAATGCATGAAAGGACCGCTTTGGGCGTACATGCAACGCAACTTGGCCCAGGTGGTCTTGTCTCGGGCATGAGGACCGGCGGACGTCGTCGCGCGCCCGCTAGGTCCGCCCGTCCGCCCGGCGGTCATTCCGGTCTTCGATCACAAGCGGGGCCCTATTACGATCCGTAATGTTTCGAGCCGACTGGCGTAAGTATGACGAATGCACATGTGTGAACCTCGCATTACGCGACTTACCCGCTCGTCGAGAGGCTAGCTTCGGGTTGCTAGCAGGCACGTGCTTGTCGCCGGGCGCGTCGACGCCGTGATGGTCGCTCGACGTGCGCGCGTATGGGATCTGGTCTTGATGCTGGACGGGCTGGAGCGGCTGTCGCTGAGCGGCCTGCTTGTGTTGGGAAGGCGGGGCGCGATTCAACGGTGTAGCGACGAACGGCTGGGGACCTTGACTGCCGAGAGCTCGACTCGCGACGGACTTGGGGTGGAAAGGGCGCTCGGGGGGAAGAAAGGCTGGAGCCGGAGCCGGATCGGCCGCGCCAGGAGTGTGATGTTCGACCATCTGCGCCGCCGATCCAAGCAGAGCTCTGCGCTTCACCTGGGGTTCAGTCTCGTCCTCGCAGGGGAGAGGACCGTTGTGGAGAGTGGAGAAAAGGCAAGACTCACCTGGTCGTACCGCCCCCGCACCTGCCGCAGCTCCCGGTCGTTTTCCTTGATCTGCGCCGCCAGCTGGTTGATCCGCCTTTTCGCTTGGTCCAGCTCGTTTTGCATACCTGCGCATCAGCCGACGGACGGCAGAGGAAGAGAGCTGACCCTCGTTCTGGAGTTGTGCCACTGATGTCAGGTATACAACCCTCGGAGCGCTGTACACTCACTGCCGAGCTGCCCTTTGTACATCGTAATCTGCTGATCTCGCTGCGCGACCGCCTTCTCGGTGTTCTTCAGCAACAGGCCTTGGAACGCGCTAGTGACAGTTGAGAGCGCTAAGGTCGCATATCTTACCTCTGTTGGGACATCTGGTATGTCCAGAAGCTGAGAGCGCGCTGGGCGATCTCCATGATCGTCGCGGGCGGCAGACCGGCCAGGACGGTCTGCGGTGAGTGGATGTCACCTCGATTGGCCGGACTCACACGTTTGTAATCGTTGCTCGGATGCAGCATCGTACTCTGGAGTCAGATCCTCTTGACAGCTGGCTGGTCCCATCAAGATGCCCACAACGATGTCGCCCCTATCGTTAGCCATACGCCTGGCTCATGGATCGAGAGCTGACGGTTCGGAAAGCTCCTGCTGACAAGCGGGACAAGAGGCGCTCTGCGCAAAGAGGTCGTTTGCGCATGACACTGGCTTGAGTCGTCTCTGCGAAACTCGGGGGGGATGGACATACCGCAGAAGATGTCTGTGCGTGAGCTGGGGGACCGCAAGGGTTGAACCGCGTAGCTGACGAGAACAGGTGGTGACTATCGCTTGATCCTTCGTCGACAACGAGGTCCGACACTCGAGGTTGTTACACCTGAGTTCGTCGCTAGACATGATGTCCCCAAGAAGTACAAATGGCGGAGGAAGGGTTTAATGATGATCGAGAGTCAAAGAGGGGGGTGGACAGTCGGTCCGTCTATGCCACCAATCCCATCCTCTGCACAGACCCTCACCAGGTAAGCGCACAGATTTGTCCACTCCCCTAATCCACAATCTGCGTTGGTCCGCACAGCATACACTTTGTCAACAATCGAAGAATGTCCAGCCGAGATATTCAAGATGCATGGCAGACAACAGACATTCTCGATACATACTTGCACGTCGGATACAGGACTAGATCCCTCTGGTAGACTCTACCCTCTAATCGAGACGGAAAAACTTGGTGAGCACCTTGGCGAACGTGCCGATCGCCGTTCGAGTCTCCTCGTACGTAGCGATGGAGAACGACAGCCTAAAGTATCCGATACCTTTTCCGCCGATAGCGTGCTCGCCGTGCGCGTCGAAAGCCCATCCGGGGGCGAAAAGGACCAAGTGATCCGCCAACTCCTGCCAGAGCTTGTCGAGCAGCTTCTTGTCGGCATCTTCGTCGTTGTCAATCAACGCCTGGTAGTCCGGGTGCTGATCGAGGTGTACCGCGAGGAACACGAACATGCCCGCCGTGGGCGGGATGAAAGAGACCAGAGGCGGGCCCCGCTTGCTCGTCACGCCTCGCTTCTCGTCCCACTTGGCTTCGGGGCTGCCCTTGATGTGCTTGGCATAGCACGTCACACCCCGTCCGCCCCGCTTGTTGCCCAGCACGTCCATCACGAGCGGGTTGGTCGACACCCCGTTCACGGCCGCATCGAACTCGAGGTGGAAGAAGTCGTCGAACGTGTCGCACATCCAGGTCTTGCGCGTGCGGTACGTCGCTTTGATGCCGCGCAGCCATCGGATGTACCCGTCAAAGCCCCATTTCTGGAACATGACCGCTGTCATGGCGGTCGCGAAACCGCTGGGCGCCTGTGTGGACGCCTCGGTTGCGCGCGTGAGCCGCTCGATGAACAGCGGCGACGAGGTGAACCACCCGAGACGCGAGCCGGGGCAAGACGTCTTGGAGAAGGTCTGAAGTCAGCGACGGATGCACGGCTACGGTGCCGTCTAAACTCACGTCCATGCGGATAACTCGGCCTTGATAGTCGACGGTGAGATATGTCGGAGGCAGGGCCTTCAAGAAAGCCTCCTGGCCCTCTTTACCCTCCTTCTTCTCCGCCTCGAGCTGACGCTGGGCAAGGATGGTCTTTTCCGACTTGTGTGACTTGGGCGTCCACTCGCCAGTGTACAGGCAGTAGTACGGCTCGTCCTCGCAGATGATCACGTCTTTTGTCAGCTTTGCATCTGTGATCGAGTATGCTTGCGCGTCACTCACCGTACTTGACACACAGGTCGTAGATCTGCTTCTTCCTCTCACCCATCATCGTCGCGCCCGTGGGGTTCTGTCCCGTCGGGATCGTGTAGAACACCCTTGGCCTTCGCCTGCCTCGCTTCTCCTCGTCCCAGTTACCCAGCACCTCGTCAAAGTGCTCCGGGATGACACCCTGTCCGTCCATTTTGATCGGGACCAGCTCGGTCTCGAGCGGCAAAAACGTGTTCAGCGCAGCGGGGTACGTCCACTCCTCGACTAGGACCGCATCGCCCTTCTCCATCAACAGGTTGACGATCTTGCCCCATGCGTCGGTGGCGCCGCACGTGAGGAGCACGTCCCAGTCGGCGTAGGCGGGTTTGTACACCTTCTCGACGTATTCGCGGAGGAAGAGCGGCAAGGCGGGTGGCCCTGTGGCCGCCTGGTACTGCAATGATGTGGCCAGCTGAATCGTGGTCGGCTCGGCGTTGGGGACGTATTTAGGGATGGTGATGGACACGGTGGGGACCTTGGCCCAGAGCCAGTCGAACAGTCCGGGCTTCTTGGGCGTGCGCGGCTGGTCCAGCGGCAGGGCGTCTACCGTGAGGATCTGCGCCGAGAGCGTCTCGAAGGGGAAGAAATCGGGCGATGGGATTCCTCCCGCCATCGTGATCTGCAGGTGAGCATGTCGCCAGGATCACGAAACAGTTTGCGCACCATGCCTGGCACTCCCATGTACTTGTACAACTCCTTGAGCTGGTTGGGCGTCCTGTGCAGCGCGAGCTGGTTCAGGTGATGACTGAGATCGATCGCATTCGGCAGGGCCTTCTTGCCGCTGCCCGACGAGCGCAATTGCCCATTCTGCGAGACGATCTTGTCGGACGGGATGGCGAATGCAGCGTCCATGGTGGTAATAGTACAATGGTGGGAACTAACAAGATACGAGGATTGCCTTTGTTCGTATCGTTAACCGACTCGGGTGCATCAGTCAGCATGCCGCACGCGGTGCGCTGGCTTATGATGCGATAAGCGCGTCGTATGGTGGGACCGTCGGTCATCGGTCTAGTCACTCAATCGATTTCTCCCATGCCGCTTTCGGCGCTGCCCGAAGCTGGAAGCTGGAATTCCGAGAAAAGCGCGAAACGAAACGCTAGAGTCGGCGAGCGCCGAACCGGGGCGAAACGTGCCGGGTGCTTTGCGATACGCTCTCTCGCATCAACAAACACAATAGCCTCATTCATGCTGCGTGCTTTTCTACACACTCGGCGAGAGCCATGGCGACTCGCCGATGGCTGAATGTATCAAATGTGACAACGTACGCCGGACGTCCAGGGAACCACGTCCGGGACCGACCTAATCGGCACGTTTCCCCTGGCGTTTCATCCGCCGAGAACAATCAGAACAATTAGAACAATCGATCAACTTGCGTTTCAGCATTTCTGGCGCAAAGCGGCCTTGACCCCCGCTTTTCGCTCCCGGTGATGCGCAGGGGTAAGCCATGATCGTCAATGCGCGTTGTCGTCGCTCTGCCCGTCACGTCGTCGGGTGCCGTGAGTGCCTGGCGCACTGCGCGATGAATGCTCCTAGCCCCTTGAGCTCGACAACGAGCTCGGGGATTGATATACTGCTCATCGCTGGACCCCTCTTGCTCCCCGTCACCCGCTCAAGTATACCATCAAGCTGACTTTGA
>Ga0308169_10003955_pt1 | contig 14100 bp, 18 predicted proteins | sample PhyBR1_2_FD_202139 | JGI IMG/M metagenome (GOLD analysis project Ga0308169, IMG submission 202139) | Phyllosphere microbial communities from UC Gill Tract Community Farm, Albany, California, United States - DLSLSB.R1 | ecosystem: Host-associated > Plants > Phyllosphere > Unclassified | place...
AACCTTGCCGCCCTCGCCAGGGGATGCGACGTGCTGGTCCACGAAACGCAGGACAACAGCGCCATTGAGCGCATTGCAGCCGGGCTTCCCCACCCCCGTGGTGAGGAGCTGAAGAGACATCTCTTCGAAGCACACTCCAGCGTCCTTGACCTCCCCGCTGTCGCGCAGGGGGCACAGGCCAAGAAGCTGGTCTTCAGCCACTACACGCCAGTGGCGCACCCGCCCGCTGCCTGGCTCGCGATGGCAACCCCAGCGGCGGAAGCCATCGGCTACGAGGGCGAGATCATCGCGCCGAAGGCGCTGGACGTCATACCGATCTAGCAGGACGCCGTATCTCCGGTCACCGCCCTACACTGCAAACCCCAGACCTGCCACCCAGAACGGATCACTTCATCCATGACTTCCATCCCCTGGCACGCCGCCATGATCACGCCCGAAGAAGACTTCGACGGAGCCCCGCTGCTCCGCAAGGAGTTCACGCTCGAGGAGGGGCACGGCGCCGTGGTGAAGGCGACCCTGCGCGCCACCGCCCTGGGCGTCTTCGAGGCGTTCATCAACGGCGCCCCCGTGGGCCCGGACGTCCTCAGCCCGGGCTGGAGCTCCTACGAGTGGCGGCTCCGGTACCGCAGCTATGACGTCACCGCACTCATCCGGCCCACCACCGCGATCGGCATCGAACTGGGCAACGGGTGGTACCGCGGCCGCCTCGCCTGGCACGGACTGTCCAACCTGTACGGCAGCGAACTGGGGTTCTTCGGCCAACTGGATATCGAGTTCGAGGACGGCCACGTCCAGGCGGTCGCCTCGGACACGTCCTGGCAGGCCGGGCCTTCCGCCACCACGTTCAATGATCTCTACGACGGGCAGACCATCGACGCCCGCAGGCTCCAGGCAGGCTGGGTGGAGCCCGGCTTCGTGCCCGGCGCAGACTGGACGGGCGTCCGCGAGTTGGCGTTCGACGGCGCCCGGCTGGCCGAGCCGGTGGGGCCGCCCGTGGTGCGTGCCGGCGTCGTCCGTCCCGTAAAAGTCTTCACCTCGACCGGCGGCAAGACGCTGGTGGACTTCGGCCAGAACCTGGTGGGCTGGCTGCGGTTCAGCGTGCAGGGCGAGGCCGGTCAGGCCGTCACCGTCCGGCATGCCGAGGTCCTGGAGAACGGCGAACTTGGCGTCCGCCCGCTGCGCTCGGCAAAAGCCACGGATACCTTCATCCTCTCCGGCGGCCGCGACACCTTCGAGCCCACCAAGACCTTCCACGGCTTCCGCTACGCCGAGATCACCGGCTGGCCGGGAATCCTTGCCGAGGATGACCTGGAAGCCGTGGTGGTCCACTCCGACCTGGAACGCACCGGCTCGTTCGAGTGCTCCAACGAACTGGTGAACCAGCTGCACCGCAACATCGTCTGGGGCCTGCGCGGCAACTTCCTGGACCTGCCCACAGACTGCCCGCAGCGCGACGAGCGGCTCGGCTGGACCGGCGACATCGCCGTGTTCGCGCCCACCGCCGCCTACTTGTACGACGTCAAGGGATTCCTGCAGGACTGGCTGCTGGACCTCGCCGCCGAGCAGAAGGCACAGGACGGGCTGGTCCCCATCACCGTTCCGGACGCCCTGAAGTATTGCCCGCAGCCGCCGGAATTCCCCGCTCCTGAATCTTCAGCCCTGTGGAGCGAGGCCTCGGTGTGGGTGCCGTGGGCGCTGTGGGAGGCCTACGGGGACCTCTCCGTGTTGGAGAACCAGTATGAATCCATGGCTGCGCATACCCGCCGGGTGGAGGGCCTGCTCTCACCCGCCGGGCTGTGGGACTCCGGCTTCCAGTTCGGCGACTGGCTGGATCCCGACGCCGCGCCGGACCAGCCGTGGGCGGCGAAGGCGGACACCGCCGTCGTGGCCACCGCCTGCATGTACCGCACCGCGCGCCTCACCGCGCAGGCCGCCGGGCTCCTGGGAAAGCACGACGACGAAGCCCACTTCAACGCGCTTGCTGACCGGGTGCGGAACGCCTTCGCCGAGCACTACGTGGCGGCCGACGGCACCATCCGCAGCGACTGCACCACCGTCTACGCCCTGGCCATCGCCTTCGACGTGCTCCAGACCGCGGAGCTGCGGGAGTTTGCGGGCAGCCGGCTGGCGGAACTGGTCCGGGACAACGGCTACCGGGTGTCCACCGGATTCGCCGGGACACCGTTCATCACGCACGCCCTGACGGACACCGGCCACGTGGACGAGGCCTACCGGCTGCTGCTGGAGGAGGGCTGCCCGTCCTGGCTCTACCCCGTGACCATGGGCGCCACCACCGTCTGGGAACGCTGGGACTCCATGCTCCCGGACGGCACCATCAACCCCGGCGAAATGACCAGCTTCAACCACTACGCCCTGGGCGCCGTGGCCGACTGGATGCACAAGGCCATCGGCGGCATCCGGCCGCTGGAGCCCGGGTACGCGCGCGTGCTGATCGCGCCGCAGCCAGGGGAGGGGATTGATTGGGCCAGGGCGTCCCTGAAAACCCCACACGGCGAGGTCAGCGTCTCGTGGGCGCTCGACGGCGGGGAGTTCCGGCTTGAGGCGACCGTGCCTGACGGGGTGCCGGCCGACGTCGTTCTTCCCGACGGTGCGCGGCACAGCGTTCAGGATGGGACGCACCACTTTGCCTGTGTGCCGGCACCTGTGCTCGATTACCAGGCGAGCCGCTGATGGGCGAACAGGCGACGGTCTCGCGCCTGCGTCTCGCGGAAATCCGGATGCGGGATCCCTTCATCCTGGAGGCCGATCCTGGGAAGTTCGTCCTGTTCGGGACCACCGAGGGGAACGTGTGGGGCGGCCCCGCCACGGGTTCTGACCGCTACACCAGCAACGATTTGGAACAGCGCGACCGGTCCGGACGAGCTATGGAGCGAGGGCCCGGTAACCCCACCAAACCAGCCGTGCCTGGACGGTAACTTGCATATCGAAGACGACGGCGCGCGCTGGCTTGTCTATAGCCGCAGGACCGAGGGAACGGGAAGCGCTGACGGGATCCGCGACGGTGAAATGTATGCGGTCCGACTCTGAGCGGACCTGCGTTCGGCCGCCGTAGAACCGGTCCTGCTGTTTACGGCGCCCTCGGCCGCCTAGGTGCGGCCGCTTCGCTTTCCGAAGGGGGTGGAGCCTCCGGCTGCCCTGAACCTCGCGAAGGATCCGTTGTTCACCGATGGCCCGTTCGTCGCCCGTTCCGCCGAGGGAACCCTGCTGATGCTGTGGTCGAGCCACGGCGGAGCCGGATACGCCATGGGCATTGCCGAATCAACGAACGGAACCGTTAGGGGTCCCTGGATCAGCACCCTGAACCTTTGTGGGCCAGCGACGGCGGCCACGGAATGATCCTCCGCACGTCCGGCGGCCGCGACTACCTGGCCTTCCACTGGCCGAACACCACCCCCGACGAACGGGTGCGGCTGCCCGAAAGTGGATATCGGCGGGGCCGCATCCGGTTCCTGTGACGCGGGTCCTGCGTGCCGGATGCAACAGGCTCGCTGATCTGCAACGATGTGGCCCAGGACCAAATCGAGGAGGACCCAATGCCCTACACCGTGGATTTCAAAAACGTGTCCACCACCGGTCTGGAATCGTCGCCGGTAGCCGAGGCGCTGGCCGGGCTGCGCGCCAACGAGGCGCGCTACTACAAGAACAAATACGACCACGACTTCACCGTCACTCCGGCCGAAGACGACCCGGAGACGCTGCAGTACATCACCAACATCCTGTCCACGGAGCGGAACCTGGTGATCGCGTCCAAGCCCTTGGAGGTGTCCTCCTTTGAGGTGGACGGCCTGCGGATGGCGTACGTGTTCTACGAGTCCGGACTCTCGATAAACGTGATGTACGGCCTTGAAGAGGGTGGCAAGCGGGCCGTTGGGTTCAAGCTGTCCGACGGCATGGAGGTGCCGGAGGAACTGGCCGGCAGCTTCAAGTTCGCCCGGCAGAAGTCCAAGCTCGCGGGCACCATTCGCGGCTCCTACTTCGTCATCAAGGGCCAGTACTGAACATTGTTGCCGCTGCGTTCGCCCGCAAGGCAAACATATGCTTTCAACGGACCGCCAACCGGTCGAAAAGTGTGATGACTCCATGGCGCCGTCAGGTGCGCGTTAAGTGTTTCGTCGAACTATCGTCGCGAAGCGAGCACTGGGAGACGCATCGAATGCCGACCATGGGCGGCATTCGATGCGTCTCATAACCAATGGCCGGTACGACGGTTCAGCCAGCAGCTTTCGAGGCATAGTTATGAGAATCTCTGGCCGCAGGGAAATGCGTATCAACTCACCAGAACTTGGATTTTTCGGTGCAGCATTCCCGTCCGCCGGATTAGGCGTCTCGTATTTCAAGGGTTTCGCAACAATTCAGAGCGTTGCGCTTAGGGCACCTTCACCGTGCATTTCATCGTGCGGGGTAAACGTACATGTGGGGCCAGCAGCGGTTGCGAAAGAAGAACGCTTGCCCGAGTGCGCGGTAAACGACCGGCTTACGGGCGTTGTCCCGTCAGGGGCACCGGCAGCAATCCATCCCTCAGCTGACAGAACCGAACCAATACCGGTGCAGAGGCCTACACTTTCAGCCATGGGGGAACCAGAGTCTTACACAGACACCGGGACCACTTCGGTGATTGGGCGGGTCAGCTCCGCCATCAGTGACGGGGTCCCCGCGGCAGGAGCCGGGAACCTGAAAACCAAAGGCTCGAAAGACACCTACACCTTCACAGTCCCGACCGGTGGGAAGTCTCTGTTCCTCGACTTCAAGGCCTGCGCCAGCAACAACGCCAACCAGTACCTGAACGGGCTCATGTGGCAGGTCGTCTCTGTCACCTCCGGCTCGAAAGTCGCGGGCGACTACTGCTCCAGCGGCAATAAATCAGTGACCCTCCCGGCCGGGGGCTACTGGCTGGAAATGACCACCGACCTCTCCCGCAACTCCTGGGGAACCAACAGCCTCGAGGGGGCACTCGTTGCCTGAGCACTCCGAGATCATCGTGGACGCGGTTCGGATCCGAAGGGTTACTGCGGAATCCACTTTCGCGCTGGGAATCCTGTGTGTTCCTTCTCCCGGAAGTGACCGCCCATCGACAGCTGACATGAACTCAGCCGTGGCCGGATTACGGCTGCCAGATTATCCAGACCAGCGCTTCCACGCCGTAGAGGTCAGTCAGGGGGTGGCTATCTACGTCTTCCCCGTGGATTCCCCGAAGCACGCAGTGCAGCTAGCCGAGAGTATCGCTGAGGCTGTCCGGCCACTGGGGTTTACCGGCACCGTCACCGCCTGTGCCGACAAGGTCGGACCCAGGCCGCGGACTGGCCGTTTCGCCTACAGTGCGGCTATCTGCGCGGTGGACGCAGCGCGGGATAACGACAGAGTTCCGACGGCTTTTCAAGCCGTCAAGAAAAATTGGGACACCTGGGCAGTCCAGAATCCTGTCTTCAAGGGCATTGTTGAATTCGTGTCGGGCTGGGCCAAGACCAACGCCACCGGCCCTATTCTGGCCGGGCTCCACTTCACTATGTCCCGGTGCGAACCGCACCAGGTGGCAGAAGTCATCATGCGATGCTGCGAGGACATCGGGTGGGCCGAGATGCTCTTCCCCACAGCCAGCGGAGACTGGTACGTCCACTTCACGATTGAAGGCTGGATAGTGGCAGGCACTGAAATAAGCGCCGGGAAGGGTGACGCCCTGGGGTCCCTGACTCACCTACTGGAAGGCACGGCGCCCCTCTGCGACTACGCAGCAGTCGCAAAGGTTCACTTCGGACTCCTCACGCCCGTGAGCGTGATCAGCCAAAGGGGCTTCCCCTCGCCGCGCCAGGGCGAGTTGTCAGCCGATCATGCCGTTATGAAGGCAGCAGCCCCAGGCATCTTCGGAATACAGGTACTCGGGCCAGGACACCCCGACCTGAAACCGGCTGCCTATTGGGACGTCGTGCCACTGAGCTCCGGCCGACGGATGTTCATCGCGCCAGACGCCGGACGCTGGTGGTCAAGGAGCGGAAACTCCCCAGACGAGGGGTTCAACACCCTTCGGGACGCAAACAGGGGACTTCTTGGCAGGTGGGCCTGACTTCTTACCCTGATCGCCCCGTCATCGGTACTTAGTGACCTGCGAAAGGGTGCACTGGCTGAAGTGGCAGTCGCGTTCAACAACGCCGCTGTCTGACGAGCTCGGACGAATCGATGTCGGCAAGGCATCGGTTTGGTGGCCGATGACTACCCGTCCACGCCCAGTGACACCTGACCGAGGCACACCTGCACGGTAGAGCGGGCCAACTGACTGCTCCGAGCGTCCGGTTGAGTATCGTTCACCGCGCATTGACTCCCATGCTCATGAGGGGACGTACGAGCCTTATGGCTGTCTGTCAGCTCCAAGCATCCACGCCCGGCAGGGGCGCAAAGGAGTTGGGCAGTTCAGTTGATCGGTAGAAGCGCTCGATTTCACTTTTCTTGTATTTGCTCACGCGAATTGATTCCAGAGACTGACAGTTCTCCAGGGCATTTAGTTTGCCGTCCTCGGGAAGCACACCAAAGAGCTCGAGGTGAGCGAGGTGCGGCAACCCAGTTAGAGGGGCCAGAGAATGCACAATCGTCTTCTTCCCAGATGAGTCCCAACTGGGGAGTGTGCTGAGCCTGATCGTCTTCAGTGTCTGCAGCTGACCGAGAGGGTCTATATCGGAGACCTTTGGCATGTGCATGACGCTCAGATACTCGAGCTGACTGAGACCGTTCAAAGGAGTCAGGTCAGCGTCTGGATAAGTTGCAATGACAAGCGTTCTAAGATTGGTAAAAGTTGCAATGCTTTCCAACGACTTGTATTTGCAGTGCCACACGCGCAGGGCAGTCACTTTAGCTGGAGTAGGGTGCGCCGGCATGGACCGAGCTTCGTCTCTCGTGAAATCAGCGATCATTATGTAACCGTAGGGGAAGTCAAGCACCTTCAGCGCCGAGGCTAAGGCGGCCCTTAGCGTCCCTGGAGCCAAGTATTGTGGCTTGGCAGTCTGCGCACCTCGTTAGCCGTCCGGTAGAGGATCCCCAACCGGGCACCGTTGCTGGATTGCATCAGCCGAAGCTACTTCCCGTCGACACCAGGACGAGGAACAGGCAAAGCGGTGGAAGAACGAGTGTAGCCAGCCCGGCACTCCACGCTGATACTCGGGACAGCTGTTTCTGTTTGAGGAGGACGATAAAAGTCGCCGTAAGAAAAGGCACCACAACGAAGACGAAGAGCACGAAGCAAATACGAAGATTGGTGTCATCCTGGCCATTACGGGCATCGGGGTAGCCGCCGTTTTCAGCGAGCACAAAGGCTGCATTGACGGCAATGAGGGCTGTTAGCGGAGCGGCCAAAATATTCGTAAACACCACTGGTGCATAACTCGTACCACACCGGCCGATGGCCGGCTGCCCGGCTCCGGGCAAGACCACCTCTTCGCTACTGCTTCTCATTACCCGCGCTCCCCCAAATGTAGCTATCAACCTTGCCGAGGCTAGCAGCAGCTCAAAGCAGCGCGCAGGGGCAGGCACGTCGAACCGACCTTTCATTTGCACGACCCATAATTCCTGAAATCTCCAGGACATGGCGCGTTCGCGTTCAGTTGACTCTGGAATCCGGTCAGGAACTCACCCAATCAGCAACGCGCCGCGTCCGGCCCGCACGAAGCCGACAGAGGCTCGGTAAGGGACCGGCTTACGGGCGGCCGGTGAAAGCGAATCCGACAACCTTGCCCGTTCCGAGGCGGCCGAGCTAGAAGCCAAGAACGTTCCCTATTTCGCAACCAACCAGACTTCGATGCCGCCGAGGATTAGCCCGAGGATTACCGCGCTAATAACCGTTATGAACAAGCCTCGATGCTTGCCATCGTCGATCTTGAATCCCTTTACAACGGCAAAGATCATGCACCCTACTCCCGCTCCCAGGCAGAGCAGCAAAGCGATCAGGACGAGATCGGCTGGAACCATCTTTCCCTCCTCTGTTTCGGATCAGACTAGTCTTTCTGCGCCAGATAAAAATGAACGCGGAGAGGGATCCTTCACCGAACACCACGCCGGCCGTGCTGCCCCTCGACGGGTAACACTTTCGAAAGTAGGCTCGGGCCAAAGAATGACCCGATGCCTCACCAAGGGGCAGGGGGATGCGTTCCTAGCGACTGCTGACGAGGGAGTTTTGAATGCTACCAACGAACAGGTTCTTTGCAGTCGCCTGCATCGTCATGGCCTTGGCCAGTCTTATTTATGGGATCTTTGACCTCTCCCAGTCCAACTTCGTGTTGGGAGGTCTAAAAATAGTCTTTGCGATATTTGCTGCCGGCCTGGGGATGTATTTCCTTCGCTCGAGTCGGGTCAGCGGACGCAGGGACGTTGAGGACGGCAGTCCCCGGTAAGGGATCGGCAAGCGTACGTCTTTCTGAACACGAGGTCTGCAACACTGGGTGGATCAGTGGGAGGGTCCGGCTCTGGCCTGGCTGAACCTGCTAATCATCTTGGGGGTGCGAATGGGTGAAGGCGTAGTTTTCGTGCTGGTGGCCGCTGCTTGGTTTGTCTTCCGTAAGCGGATAGCGGCTTATCAGGTATTCCTGATTACGGAGAAGTTCAGAATCCTTCCCGTTCGAGACAAAGCTGAGCAGCTCCGGGGCATGGAACTGCTGGGCACGCTGTTCTGCGCGATGCTCTTTGTTGCAGGTGTGTTGTTGATAGTTCTCCACACGATGCTCGGGTAGGCCGCCGAGGTGTTCGGTGAAGGATCGGCTTACGGGCGCCTGCCGTCGGCCCAGCGGCGAGCCGGAGGGCTCCAGATTGCGCGAGACTGAATAATACTTCGGGTGACGGTTTTCCTTAGATTTCTCCCTGCTGTCGTTATTGTCGGCGTCGCTGGAATCCTTATCCTTGCGACCATGGCTGGCGCAGTCGGCAATCCGCAGCTTGCAATCGGAATGATCGCCGGACTGCTGGTTCTGTTGCTCGTCCTATCGGCTGCGGGATTGTTTTTTAGATTTAAGATTCGGCAGGCCGCCAGGCAGTACCACCAGGCAGCGTCGCAGGGAGTCCCTGCTCCCGGCCGCACCCTCCGGGCTGAAGAGTCGGAAAGCTACCCCTGCGATGCAGAGACAGTGTGGTCGCTGATCCGCACAGCTGAGAGCGCTGTCCTCCTGGAAAATGCGGCGCGTGCCTACACGGAGCCCGGAACCCCGACAGGGGTCGGTGAGCAACAGACCTTCATCCGGGCGGACGGGTCAGCCTCCACCATCGAGGTTGTTGAAGAAGAGGCACCGTACTGGGCCAAAACAGTAATCGTCGCGCCTTCCAACGCCGACATGGTGCAGACTTACCGAATCGAGCCATCGGGGAGCGGTTGCACTCTCAGGATGGGCATGACGGTGACGGTCCCCGCAATCCCCGGCTACTCCAGACTGTACGAAAAGGAGTGGCGAAAACACACGCGGGGCTACCTGAATCGGGTCAAGGAGAACCTTGCTTCAGAGACTCCGCGTCACGGATAACCATCGACTTACGGGCAGGGGAGCCGCCCACTGGGCTCACTCAAGTACTAGGAAAATCGCGAACTTTGGCCTCATTACTAGTCCGGCCTCTCATCCCTGCATCTGGGACTATGGGTGTCATGCGAAGTTGGAGTCCGAAACACTGGTTAGCCGTCGGCCTTGCGTCGTTTCTGGGGACCTTCTGCGCCTATTTTGTGGGATTCGCCTCGCCAGGGCTGGATCTCCCTGAAAAATGCGAGCTGACCGGCGAGGCGTACAACATAATTCCTGGAAGCGCTAAGCACCTTCAAGGGCAGCAGTTCTTCCCCCTGCACGCTTGGTGTAACGGGTCGTATGACCTCGTTCCAGCGTGGGTAAATCCTGCGGTTGTCGTATTTGGCCTCTTGACTCTAACGGCAGTCGCTTGTTCCATCGCCTCCGCCGCACGACGCCGTCTACTCGGCGCGTGAACGGGCAACCGGAATAGTCCTTGGTGTTCCACTTCCTTGGAACTGGAACAGGACCGGATGGGACACTCCCTCGGCAGATCAATCCGCCCGGCGGTGCGAGTGACTTTCGGCGATAAGTGGCGGCTTTTTCACGGCGCTCTTTGGCGCATGGCTCAGTCCGGAAGGGGATCCCCTAAAGGACGCTCAGTACGTCCGGCGAGCCATGCAGTACTCCCAGAACTTTCTTGTTTCTGGTGTCACGTTTGTCGGCGTGCCGGACATGAGTGGGTGATAGACATTTTTGAAGGTTGTGGGGGAAATGTGAACGACGATCAGCTTGATGTGGCCCTTCGCCGGGCCGATCCGGCAAATCAGTGGGCGATGGCACCTGGGACCACTGAGGGTCTGGTGGGCGAGCTAAGGGGCATGGACGTGACCGCAAAGGCTTCGTCCATGGGGAAGCACCGCAAGTGGATTGCGTTTCTGCTTGCTGGTGTGACATGTCTGGGGGGTGTCAGCGTGGCGGCGCCCGCAGTCGCGAACTTCATGGGGTTTTTCGCAGAGGATGTGGAGAACCCGCCGCCGGTTCCAACCTCTACCGGTGAGGGTCAGGTTCGGAATGAGGCCATTCCGAACTCGGAATGGATCAACCCGCTCGCCTCTGATTACGCCGAGTTCGCCAAGACTAAGTACGCGTCTCTGCCGCTCCCTTCAGGGTATGACGAAGCACTGTTGAAGAACGCCTCCGCTTCGAAGGAAGCGGACATGTACCGAGCTAACGATCAGGGTGATGGCATCATCACCCAAGACATCGCTCCAGCGGTCCGTTACGAGAACATCGTTCGATGCATCTGGCAAAAGGAATGGCTGGACCAACACCAGCAAGGAAACGCGCAGGCCCAATCGGAAGCAGTCACGGTACTACGCCAGTCATTGGCGTGGCCGGCCACCGTCGCCACGGACGGCGGCGGGGTTGTGCAACGCATGACCGAGACCGTTTCCGCCGCTGAGTCCGGGAACGCCGCCCAAGTGGAAGAAGATCAGTGGCGCCTCGGCTGCCAGGGCCTCATCAAAGGCCTGGAGCAGTGACGCCGGCCCGTCTTGAAACCTCGACGACAACCAACACAGATGCTGCTTTCGAGGACAGTGCCCGTGCTTTGGCTCCTGCGTTGATGGGATACTTCATCCGCCGCGTTGACCCGGCGGAGGACGCCGCCGATTGCGTGTCCGAGACTCTTCTCGTGCTCTGGCGCCAACGTGACCGGATCCCGGCAAACGCTGACGAGCAACGGGCCTGGAGCTTCGGTGTGGCTAAGGGTGTGTTGGCCAACTATCGACGAGGCAAGCTCCGGCGGAGTGCGCTGTCCGAAAAGCTCCGGGCCGGGATGGTGCATGAGCCCAACCCTGGACAACAACTCGACCATGAAGTGCTCGCAGCCCTCGCTGGCCTCTGCCAGAAGGACCGCAACCTGGTCATGTTGATCGCTTGGGACGGCTTCGGGGTAATCGAGGCCGGTGCGCTACTCGGGCTGTCCGCAACGGCCGCCAGGACTCGCTACTCACGAGCCCGGAAACACCTAAAAGCCAGCATGGAGAAGCAGGTCGGCTAAGGACCGCCACCAGCACGCACCGCGCTAGTGAGAAGAACTTACGGGTGGCCGGTAAAGGATCCTCTTCCGGACAAACAAAACGCTGTTTTCTGTCGGGGTGCGATTCGTGGCGAGCATGGCAGCGTGTTCGTGGAGACAGTTGGTGCGCGCGGCCACCCGCAAGCAATCCTCACCATCGCCGGACCCCTCCCGGGTGAAGATGCGCCGTTACAGTATTGGGTCGTGAGGTTGAACCGGATAGCCGAGTTCTTTCAGGGCGCCAAGTACGCCCTCGGGCCATTCGGCCAGAAACGACCACGGCATATTCTCTTCGGCCAGGAAGTTTATGCGCGTCCAGTTGAAGATGACATGAGGACGGCCCGGATATATGGCGCGGACAGCGGAACGCTTGAGCCGCCACGGGCCGAGGTGGCGCGCCCACCAACGGGATCTGGGTCGAAACTCCAGCTGCGAGGGGCTCATGGTGAGTATGACCCACGGTCCTTGGATGCTGAACCGACCGGGGATTTCAAACCCACCCCTGAACTCATATGTCATTCGTCCCTCTTCCGATTGCTGCCGGTTCGTCCAAGTATCCTGCGGCCCGCTCATCCACGCAGGACATTTCACCTACATATTCACGCTTGTCGCCTACGTCACGGATCGACTTCGCGCCCGTAAGTGGATCCTTCTCCGTGCGCTGGGGTGCCCAGGACACATGGGCCGCCAGGTACTTCGTCGGTGCCTGAAGTGCAGTGCGCTTGGTCTAGGACAGCCCCGCGCGGGTGTCTTGTGGAGGATCACACTGTGGGACATTCGTTCCGAAGGTGAGGGCCGGGCGGCACCGGGGCTAGGGTTTTCCCATGGAACAGGAGACCGGAAGTGTGCGTCTGATGTTCTTGCGCGACCAAGTGGGGTTGGTACCCAGCGAGAACTATCCGGATGTAGCGACAGATTTGCTTGTTGAGGGCTATGACTCTCCCTCGCTTCGCGAACTGGCCGGGCACGTACGGAATGATCCACGTGGGGCTGCTGATTTATGGGTCCAGGTCCGGGAGGAGTTGGGCAAGCCCTATGAAGATGACGGCGAAGCCCGGTGCGCGTTGGTTCGGCACTGGCTTCAACAAATCGTCGCCGGCGTCCTCGAACCATACAGCGGGACAAATCTCATTCTGGGCCATGCTTGGCACGAACTAGGGCAGCCCGCGGAGTTGGAGTATTTGGTCGTCCTCAGGGATGACTGGGACGACATGCCGCAAAGCCGGGAGGATATTTCCAACAAGATTGTGGAAGAGGCGCACGAAGTGTTGATTGATTGGTAGTCCGTAGAGGACTGTTCAGGAAGGAAGGCTCACCGCGCTTTAGAGGATCGGCTTACGCGCGCCATCCCTGGAGCGATTGAGGGTTTGGAGGTTCCCGCCCAATGTGGGGCGGTCCGCTAACTTGAGGGGCGGCGTTGTACAGATAAAGTCGGGCGAATACGGTGGGGCAGGCCATAGTTGCCAAGAACCAGCCGATTTCGACTGGCGGCCGTGTCCAAGGACTACCTGTCACGCACCATACGATCACACGGCTGCCGCCGAACAGAGGGTCTGGGGCAGCTTGACTCAAGCGGAGGCGACGCCTTCCCAGTACTTGTTCCCGAGCGCTGTGCGGTATGTGGTCAGGAACTCCGTTAGAGATGGAGCAGCTCGATACCAGTCGGCTCTAGGGTCAAGAGGGAGAATTACGCGCACTCCATCCCCGTCGCCGGACAGGATCAAAGCTCCAACTCGCCAAGGAACTCTCCTATGACGATGTCACCTTGGACGGCGTCACCTGAGTAAGTGATGTAAAACTCGGCTGTTCGAGCAGCCGCTTGCTCGGGTGACAGGAGGACTAGACCCCCCTGGCCGTACTCCACGTCCTCAAAAAGGCGCACACTCCGGCTGGTCAGCCACAACTGACGCATGTGGATCGGCACATCGCCTCTCCACGCCTTTTCGATCTCGTCGTTCGACGCGGGCACCGCGAGAGAGCAACCCAACTTGAAGGGGTTTGTTCCCACTCCGTGTCTCGGTTCTTCGAACGCCCGAAAAGAATCAAGTGCAGCCGAAATACTATTTGCCATAACCTAACCGCCGTGCGCCAATGAGAGTCTTGTTTACCTCCGGAAGCCGCGACTCCAACCCCATGATCCTGCGTCCAGGACGCGGCTCACATGTGTTCCCGTGAAAAACCAGCTGCCCCATTGAGAGATCCTTTACTGACCGAACTGAAAGTAGCAGGCGGGCTCTCGGTTGTCCTCAAGGGCTTGAGTTGTCAATGCCCGCGCTTACTTAGTGAATTCGCTGCCTAGCACTTTGCCAGTGACGCCGTCTAACGTCACCCGATACCCGTTCCAGGTATTCGCAAGAACAGTGCCGTCAGCAGATGGATCCATGGAAAGGTAGCATTCGCGAGAACCTGACTCAGGAAGTTCTGCGATCCAGACCGTGGCGCCTACTTCACTGATCTTTGCGAGATTGCGGGCAGGCCCCTCACCCATCTCCATGTAGTCCAAAAGGACAAGGACCGACTCCTCGGCCGGAAGCT
>Ga0308169_10003956_pt1 | contig 14096 bp, 10 predicted proteins | sample PhyBR1_2_FD_202139 | JGI IMG/M metagenome (GOLD analysis project Ga0308169, IMG submission 202139) | Phyllosphere microbial communities from UC Gill Tract Community Farm, Albany, California, United States - DLSLSB.R1 | ecosystem: Host-associated > Plants > Phyllosphere > Unclassified | place...
CGCCGATCTCGTTGAGTTCAGCGTCGGTGCGGATCGCGGCGAACTGGGCCGGGCGGTCGCGGCGCGGGGTCGCGCCAAAGGTTTCGTAGTCGTGCCAGAGGAAGGTATGCGGGCTCATGTCTTGTTATTGTCTTGGCTGCAATCACAGCGTCGGCGACATGGTGGCACAGATGCGCCGTCGCGTCACGGACCGGCGTCACGGTCCGTGCTGCCGGGACGGCATTGTGACCTAGTTGCTGACGCGGTTGCGTCCGGCTTCTTTCGCCCGGTACAGGGCGGCGTCGGCGGCTGCCATCAGCGCGTACTCATCGCCGTTCTCGCCCAGGCTGGCCACGCCGAACGACGCGGTCAGGTGCGGCAGCTGCACGCGCATGTCGGTAAACACGACGGTGTCGCGCAGGCGCTGGCACAGGCGTTCTGCCACCATCGTGGCCAGTTCGATGCCGGTGTCGGGCAGGACGGCCAGCATTTCTTCGCCACCGAAGCGCACGGCAAAGTCGGACGGGCGCAGCGCGTCGCGGATCAGGCTGGCTGCAGCCGACAGCGCCACGTCGCCGATGATGTGGCCATGGGTGTCGTTGAACTGCTTGAAGTGGTCGAGGTCGATCATGACGATCGACAGGCCGCTGCCGGTACGGGCCGCACGCGCCGCCAGCTTCGGCAGCATGTCGTTGAGCCAGGCGCGGTTGTACAGGCCCGTGAGCGGGTCGTTAAGGGACAGCTGGCGGTAGAATTCGCCCAGCTTCTGGCGCCGGCGCAGCAGCGCGTTGGTGGTGCGGATGCGGAAGGACAACAGGCGCAGCAGATTACGCGCCAGCACGCTCGAGTGGTCGATCAGCGTCCAGACGACGCTCGATTCGATCACCAGGAGCTCGCTGTCTTCGAGCGCCGTCATGGCCGCCAGATTCGCGGCATCGTCCAGCACGGCCTGGTCGCCGACGCTTTCGCCCGGCAAGACGCGGATGGTGCCGGTTTCGTCGCCTGCGTGCGCATCGGATTCGATCTCGAGCTGGCCCGAGAGCACGATGTACAGGTGCGCCTGGCCGCTGTCGTCGATGCGCTCGCCTTTTGGCACGCGCACGATGGCGCAGTCGGCCAGCATGGCGGCGACCTCTGGGTCGGTCTCGTCGCGAAACAGCTGCAAGTCGTTGATGTTGGTGCGGCTGGTGCCGAAGGTGCCGATCTGTTCCAAGTGAGTCCTCAAGCGGTGTGCCGCGTTGGCATGCGTGATTGCATGTGTTATTACATCAACGGAATCATAGCCGATTGTGCCACTCTTGCGCGTTTGGCGAAACTTAAACCACCATGGCTGACCCGTATGACACCTTCTACCACTGACCTGATCGACGCGTTGGGCCAGGCACATGTGCCCGCGCCCGGTGCACGTATCGTCTCTCTCGTACCATCGATTACCGAATTGCTGTGCGACCTGGGCCTGGCGCCACAGCTCGTCGGCCGCACGGGTTTCTGCATCCATCCAAAGGACGTTGTCGTGTCCATTCCCAAGGTCGGCGGCACCAAGGACGTCAATCTCGACAAGATTCGTGCGCTGGCGCCGACGCACGTGGTCGTCAATCTCGATGAAAACACGCGACCGACGTACGATGCGCTGGTGGAATTCGTGCCGCACGTGATCGTCACGCATCCGGTAACGCCGCAGGACAATCTGGCACTGGCGCGCCTGCTGGGCGGCATGTTCGGCGTGCAGGATGCGGCCGAAGCCTGGTGCGCCGCCTTCGACAAGGCATTGACCGCGCTGCGCGCAAGGCCGGCCGGGCCATCACGCACAGTGCTGTACTGCATCTGGCAGGATCCGTGGATGAGCATCTCGGCCGATACGTATATCGCGGCGATGCTGGCTGAACTGGGCTGGCGTGTGCCGCAACTGGGCGAAGACCGTTACCCGCGCTTCACGTGGGCGGACAGCCTGGTCGACGGGCTTGACGCGGTGCTGCTGTCGACCGAACCCTACCGCTTCACGCAGGCGCACGTGGACGCGCTGGAAAAACAGATCGGCATTCCTGTGCTGCTGGTCGATGGCGAAATGCTGTCGTGGTATGGCAGCCGCGCGCTGGCGGGAGTACATTATCTGGAGACGTTGCGGGAACTACTGGAAGGTGCGGCCGGCGAGGTGCGTCGCGCTGAGTGAGGCGTCGGTGTTACCCCCGCGCCCATGGCGGGCGCAGGGTCGTACGGGCACTGATCAGTTATCGGTCAGGTGCTTGTCGGCAGTCGGGTCGATGTCGCTGTCGACACCGTCAACGCCGACCACCGGCGTGGCGGTATGGCGATGCTTGTCGTGCAGGCGGCCGATGGTGCTGTCGAGTGCGCGGGCCAGTTTGCCGCTGGCGTTGTTGATGGCCTGGTGCAGGTCGTTGGCGTGATCGTGCACGACGATCGGGGCCACGCCGGCCAGGCGCGCTTCGAGCATGCAATGGTTGCCGCCGTCTGCTTTCTTTTCCTTGTTCTCGTCGCTCAGGTGAACGTCGACGCGGGTAACTTGCTCGCTGAAACGACCGATGGAAGCGCGCACGACGGTGTCCACGTGCTCGTCCAGGCCCTGGTGCTTGGTGATGGTGTTATCGGTATTGACGTTGATCTGCATGGATGGCTCCTGTAATCGTTATGGCTTTATCTTACACGTCCCGCGATTTTTTCAGCGTCCGCACCGTCTACTGTGCTGAGCTTGCGATAAAAGCAATCTTGTTGCTAATTTTCAACATTACAATTTATTGCTCGTGTTGTAGGAGTGCTCCTACTAGAATCGCACCCCCACATCCAGAACTCTCACCAATTATTTCAGCGCCGCCCATCGTCGACGGGTGCGGAACCGGCGCCTCACAGGGTAACGACAACACAATGCATCTGAATCACTTAAAAATCGGCCAGCGGCTCGCGCTCGCATTCGGCCTCGTGCTGGTCCTGCTGGCCATCGTGCTGGTCACCGGCATCCAGAAACTTCAGGCGATGGACAACCTGCTCGTCAAGGTCGTGCAAGTCAATGGCGCACGCATCGACGCAGCCGGCACGATGCGCGATTCGCTGCGCCGCATCTCGATCGCCATGCGCGACATGACCATCGAGACCGATCCCGCGCAGATGCAGGAGCAGGCAAAGATCATTGCCAGCGCGCGCAGCAGCTATGACAAGGCAGAAGCAGCGCTCGAACGCCTGCATACGTCGGATGAGGGCCGGGCCATTCATGCAAAGATCGTCTCGAGCCGCAATGCGATGCTCCCGGTGATCGCCCAGGGCCAGACACTGGCGCTGGCCAATGACCTGGAAGGGGAAGCAGCCTTTCTGCGCAACCAGTTCGTGCCGACGATGCGGCCCTGGACCGCGGCCATCGATGAGATGGTCGCGCTGCAGCAGCAGCGCAATGCGCATGACCAGACGGTTGGCGGCGAAGCCTATGCTCAGGCCCGCGTCATGATGCTGAGCGTGGGCGGCTTTGCGTTGCTGGCTTCGATCATTGTCGCCTGGCGCATCACCCGTTCGATCACGCAACCCCTGAACCGCGCCGTCGATGTGGCGCGTACCGTCGCCGCCGGCGACTTGAGCAGCGACATACTGATCGATTCGCGCGATGAAACCGGCCAGCTGCTCGCCGCGTTGAAAGACATGAACCTCAATCTGCGCACGATCGTCAGCCAGGTGCGCGACGGTACCGAAACCATCGCCACCGCATCGGACCAGATCGCTACGGGCAACCTCGACCTGTCGGCGCGCACCGAGCAGCAGGCCGGCGCACTCGAAGAAACGGCGTCATCGATGGAAGAGCTGACCTCGACCGTGAAGCAGAATGCAGAGAATGCCCGTCAGGCCAACACGCTGGCGCGCTCGGCATCTGATATCGCCACCCGTGGCGGCGTGGTCGTGGCCGACGTGGTCGATACCATGAGCGCCATTCACACATCGGCCAGCAAGATTGTCGACATTATTTCCGTCATTGACGGCATCGCATTCCAGACCAATATTCTGGCTCTGAATGCAGCGGTCGAGGCAGCGCGCGCAGGTGAGCAGGGCCGGGGCTTTGCCGTGGTCGCCAGCGAGGTGCGCAACCTGGCACAGCGCTCTGCCAGTGCGGCGAAGGAAATCAAGAACCTGATCGACGACTCGGTGACCAAGGTGGACGAGGGCAGCCGCCTCGTGACCCAGGCCGGCAGCACCATGGACGAGATCGTGGGCAGCGTCAAGCGCGTGACCGACATCATGGGCGAGATCACGGCCGCCAGCCAGGAGCAGGAAAGCGGCATCGAGCAGATCAATCAGGCCATCACGGAGATGGACGCGGTCACCCAGCAGAATGCCGCGCTGGTCGAAGAAGCCGCCGCCGCGGCGGAGTCGCTCAAGGACCAGTCGGCGCAACTGGCGGCCACGGTCAGCGTGTTCAAGATCGATGCCGCACGCCATCCTGCGCCGCGTGTGGCTGCGGGGCAGCGCACGCTGGAGCTGCAGGCGGCATGACCCGCCTGGTCAGCTGATCCGGTCTTTTTCCGGTGCCAGCGCTTTCTCGTGATGCGGAAAACGGTCCATCCGCGACAGCACCGGGAACAGCATGGCCCAGACGCCCGTCACGACCAGCGTCGCCACGCCCCCGAGCAGGATCGCGCGCGTCAGTCCCAGCCAGCCGGCCGTGACGCCGGACTCGAATTCACCGAGCTCGTTCGAGGCGCCGATGAACACCGAGTTCACGGCGCTCACGCGCCCGCGGATGTCGTCGGGCGTCTCGTACTGCACCAGCAGATGGCGGATGTAGACGCTGACCATGTCGCCCACGCCCAGCAGGAACAGCGCGCCGAAGGCAATGGCGACGTGGTCGGTCAGGCCCAGCACGATCACGCACAGGCCGAACAGGGCAACGCCGCCGAACATCCAGGCGCCGACGCGGCGCGTGATCGGAAACATCACCAGCGCCACCGAACACAGGGCTGCGCCCATGCCCGGCGCGGTGCGCAGAAACCCCAGGCCGGACGGCCCCACGCCCAGGATATCGTGCGCGTAGGCCGGCAGCAGGGCGGTCGCGCCGCCGAACAGCACCGCGAACAGGTCGAGCGAAATCGCGCCCAGCACGATCGGGCGCGAGCGCACGAAGCGCAGGCCTTCGAGCAGTGTGTGCCAGCTGACGGGCGCCTTGTTGATCACCTGCGCGATGGTGCGCGTGTTCGTCATCAAGAGCACCGCCAGCGCGAGCAGCGAGGCGGCCGTCATGTGCACCGTCTGCGGTCCCAGCACGTAGAGCAGGCCGCCGACGATCGGGCCGAGAATCATCGCCACGTGCATCGTCGAGGAGCCCAGCGCCACCGCCTGGCTGAAGTCGCGGTCCGGCACCAAGTTCTTGAGCACCGCCTGCGAAGCAGGCATCATGAAAGCGCGCGCGCTGCCGAACAGCACCAGGATCGCGAACACGGGCCACACGGTCGTGCTGCCGCTCGCCGTAAACGCAATCAGCATCGCACTGCACAGCAGTTGCACGGCCATGCAGCACAACACGATCAGGCGCCGGTTGTAGCGGTCGGCCACGTGGCCGGCCCACAGGATCAGCACCAGGAACGGCGCGAACTGCGCCAGGCCGATCAGGCCCAGGTCGAACAGGCTGCCGGTGATCTGGTAGACCTGCCAGCCGATCGCCACGCTCTGCATCTGCACGGCGAAGGTGGCAAGAAAGCGCGCCGACAGGTAGAACGCGAGGTTACGGTTGCGCAGGACACCCAGGCGCCCGGTCGGTGAGATCAGCGGCATGGGGCCTTATTGGTCAGCCAGATCGGCGGCGGTCGTGAACGCGTCGGCGAAGAATTCGTCCTCGGGCAGGCCGCACAGCGCCACGTAATCGCGCCGCGCCGCATCGACCATCAGCGGTGCGCCGCAGGCATACACCTGGTGGCCGGAGAGGTCGATGAGGTCCTGCACGACGGCCGCATGTACGTAGCCGGTGCGGCCGGCCCAGGCATCCTCTGGCAGCGCATCCGAAATCACCGGCACGTAGGTGAAGTCGGGCAGCGTGGTTTCCCAGGCGCGGCACAATTCGTCCATGTACAGGTCGTGCGGGCGGCGGCCGCCCCAGTACAGCGTGACCTTGCGCGTGGACTTCAGGTGCATCAGGTGCTCGACGAGGGCTTTGACCGGTGCGAAGCCGGTGCCGGAGGCCAGCAGCACGATCGGCTTGTCGGCATCTTCGCGCAGGAAGAACGTGCCGAGCGGGCCTTCGAAGCGCAGGATGTCGCGCTCTTTCATGGCGCCGAACACGTGGTCGGTGAACAAGCCGCCGGGCAGGTGGCGGATGTGCAGTTCGAGCGGGCCTTCGAACGACGGCGCATTGGCAATCGAGTAGGCGCGGCGCTTGCCGTCCTTGAGCAGAAATTCGATGTACTGGCCGGCGCGGTAGGCCAGCAATTCATTGGCCGGCAGTTGCAGGTTGACGATGGCGACGTCCGGCGCCGCCTTGCGGATGCCGGCGACGCGCGTAGGCATCTTGCGCAGCGGGTAATCCGAGCTGCCGCCCACTTCGCGCGCCTCGATCACCAGGTCCGCCGACGGCATCGCGCAGCAGAACAGCGCCATGCCGGCGGTCTTTTCGATGTCGGAGAGGGCGCGCTGCTGGTAGGGTTTGTGCTCGATGGCGCCATCGAGCACCTTGCCCTTGCACGAGCCGCAGGCGCCGTTCTTGCAGCCATACGGCAGGCCGACGCCGGCGCGGATCGCGGCGGCTAACACGGTTTCATCGGCTTCGCAGCCGAACTGGCTGCCGCTGGGCTGGACGGTGATCTGGAAGGTCATGCGAATGGAGAAGTTGGGGCGCGAACGCGGGTGGTTGGTGGGGTGCGCCGGCGTGCGGCGCGAGGCCGCCATTCTACACCGGCCCTTGTTTTACCGGGCGCGCCCTGTGCTACAGTTGCCGCCTCCACGACCCCACGATCTTGCCATGACCATGCCATCCCGTCCCGCTTTTGCCCGTCCGCGCCTGTTGATCATCGGCTGCGGCGATGTCGGCATGCGCCTGCTGCCGCTGCTGGCCGGGCGCTTTCGCGTGTTTGCGCTGACCAGCCAGCCCGAGCGCTGCTTTGATCTGCGCGCCGCCGGCGCGGTGCCGGTCGTCGCCGACCTCGACCAGCCCGCCACGCTGGCGCGCCTGCATAACCTGGCGCCGTGGGTGCTGCACCTGGCCCCGCCCCAGCCCGATGGCGATACCGACCGCCGCACGCGCCACCTGGTGGCGGCGCTGGGCGCCGTGCGCCGCATCGTGTACGTGAGTACCAGTGGGGTGTATGGCGATTGCGGCGGGGCGCTGGTGAAGGAATACCGGCCGGTGGCGCCGAAAAACGGGCGCGCCCGGCGCCGCGTGGACGCCGAGCGCATCCTGCGCGCGTGGGCACTGGTGGCCGGCGCGACGCTGTCGATCCTGCGCGTGCCCGGCATCTACGCCGCCGACCGGCTGCCGCTGCGCCGCCTGGAGCAGGGCACGCCCGCATTGCGGTTCGAGGACGATGTGTACACCAACCATATCCACGCCGACGACCTGGCGCGCATCGTGCTGCAGGCGTTGACACGCGGCCGGTCCGGGCGGGTCTATCACGCGGTCGACGACACGCGCATGAAGATGGCCGATTACTTCGACGCCGTGGCCGACGCCTTCGGCATGCCGCGTTCGCCGCGCCTGCCGCGCGCCGAACTGGCGCAGCTGGTCTCGCCGGTGCTGCTGTCGTACATGTCCGAGTCGCGCCAACTCGACAACACACGCTTGCGGCGCGAACTGCGCGTGCGCCTGCAGTACCCGGACGTCGCCACGGCGCTGGCGCGCCTGCGGGGCTGATCCGGGCAGTTGCCTGGTTTTAGCTTATGCGCGCTTGCCGGGCGATGCGCAGAACGCAATGTTGCTGGTCATGATGGCCGGCAGGCCCGGCGAGGCGCAGAAGGCGCTGTCCGCGACCTTGGCAGCCGGCTTGCCGGGAGAGGCGCAAAAGGTGATCGCGCGCGCTGCAGTCGCCGGCTTGCCCGGGGACGCACAGAACGCGCTGACGCCTGCCGGCTTGCCCGGGGACGCACAGAACGCGCTGGCGCCTGCCGGCTTGCCTGGCGACGCGCAGAAAGCAGCGTCGCCCCTGACCACCACGCCAAACTCGGCTTCATACAGTTGGCGCATGCGCTCGCCAGCCTGGACATGTTCGCCTTCGGTGCCGGCGGCGATGCCGACATACGGATAGTGATGCAGGAAAAAGCCGAACACGGCTTCGCAGTCGCGTGCGTACTTCATGGTATCGAGGATGTGATAGTGCCAGAAGGTGTCGACATCGACGGATGGCGAGGCACCGGCATCCGGGTACTTCTTCATCAGGAACAGGAAGCGCCGGTACTCGGTCTCGACGGCGTTGGTGCGCGTTTCGGACCAGCCTTCGCCGGATGCCGCGTGCATCAGTTTCATCTTGATCGGGTTCAGGTCAAGCGCCTCGAAAGCAGCGTATTCGGTATGGGTCGACATCGTGTTCACCTCGTCTGGGTTGTGGATGGATCGGGGCATGGGGCCGCTGTCACAGTGTCGATGTGGGGCATTTCCGTGATGCATTACCGGAAAATTCCGGGGGTGTTGACCTGTGACAGACACAACCATTGTCATGCGGTGGCTCAGCTCAGCAGTTGCGCTGGATCAAACTTCGGGAGAATGGCCGAGCTCGGGTAAGGGTGGCGGCACCACCCGTCGAACACAAAGGGATGGATCAGGCAGCGATGGGCGAGGTTGGCGTGCTGTCGGTGCGCAGGCCGGGCGTGTACATGTCGCCCGGCACGTCGGCCACCGGGATTCTGACCACGACCGTGGTGCCGCCGCTGCCGCTGCTGCTGTTGATCGAGAACGAGCCGCCCAGGATGGCGACGCGTTCCTCGATGCCCACCAGGCCGAACGAGCCGTGGCGGTTGCGGCTGCCCGGCTGCAGGCCGACGCCGTTGTCGCGGATCGTCATCGTGAGCATGCCGGCATGCTGGTGCAGCGTGATGCCAACCTCGGTGGCACGCGCGTGGCGCGCCACGTTGTTGAGCGATTCCTGCAGGATGCGGAAGAACGCGATGGCGCTGTTGTCGTCAATGCGGTGCTCGCCATCGTCGTCCACCAGCTCGCACGTGATGCCGGTGCGGCGCGCAAAGTCGGCCACCTGCCAGTCGACGGCGGCCGACAGGCCCAGGTCGAGCACGTTCGGCCGCAGGTCGTTGATGATCTGGCGCACGCTGCGGATCGTGACGTCGATCTGGCGCACCGTGGCCGCGGCGCGCGCGTGCAGGCGCTGCTGCGCGCCGCGGGTGCGGTTGGCCAGCAGTTCGGCCTCGATCTTCAGCGCCAGCAGGTTCTGCGCCAGGTCGTCATGGATTTCGCGCGCAATGCGTTTGCGCTCGCCTTCCTTGATCTGCTCGGCATGGGCGGCCAGCAGGCGCAGCTTTTCATGACTGGCCTGCAGCTTGGTCTGCGAGGCGCGCAGCTCGCGCGTCATGTCCTCGGCCATGCGCAGCGCGTTGCGGCGCGATGAGGCCAGCGTCTGGAACAGCGCATACAGCAGCGCGGTGCTCATGCCGGCGGCAAGCGCCGCCAGCCACGGGTAATACAAGTCAAAACGCGTGTACATGGCGGATTTTGGAATGCTGAAGTCGGCGCGCCAGACGCGCTGGTTGAACTCGACCGGCAGGCTGGCGGCAAAGATCGCCTCGTCGGCCTGTGGCGGGGCCGGGTTGGGTTGCGTGCGCGTGGCCAGGCTGTCGTACAGCACGGCGCGCGGCGGCGCCTCGCCCGGTTCGGGCGCCAGCGCGGTCAGCTCGGTCAGCACCAGGCGCACGCCCTGGACCGGGAATTCATCGAGCACCCCGGCCACCAGTGGCGAAATACCGAAGCCGAGACCGGCCGAACCGACATAGGCCAGGCGTCGCTCCTCGACGCTGTTGTTGGGCAGGTCGCTGCGGTAGACCGGCAAGCGCAGCGCCAGCGCGCTCTGGTTGGGCCCGGGCCGCAAGGCGATGCGGGTGCCCGAGGCGCTCGAGCTGCCGGTATCGCGCGACACGGCCAGCGAGCGCCGGGTCGTGCCACGCGCTTCCAGGTCCAGGCCCAGCCGGTCGAGCAGGTTCGGCGGCAGCGGTTCCATGTAGACCAGCACCGTGTAGGTATCTCGATCGGGCGCCGTCAGCAAGGGGGTGTGCACGACGCCGCGCCGCGCCAGGCGCTTTTGCAACTCGTCGTTCAGCGCCGGCAAGCCATCGGCACGCACCGCGCGCGCATAGTTGATGTTGACGATACCGGGGAAGTGGCGCTTGATGTCGAGTTCACCGACATACTGGTGGAACTGGGCCGCGCTGGTATCGGGTTCGGACCGGAACAGGCCGGCAACCCCGCGCAGCACGTCGCTGTAGCTCTTCACGCGCGCGTCGATCATGGTCTGGGCGGCGCGTGCCATGGCGCGAAAGCGTGTCTGTGCATCGCTCTCGATCGCCTGCGACGTGGCGACGTAGCCGCCGGCCCCGAACGCCAGCGACAGCACCACGCCGGCGAGCATGGCAGCGGGAATCACGGTCCCGGGTTGGCGGTCTGGATGCATGGTCGATCTCACGAACGTGAGGCCCGTTGTGGTGGTGCGCGCGGCGGATGGTTCCACGCTAAGCATTGTCGGCGTTCACCGTAGCTAGCAGGTTTACTAGGTTCGGCAAGTTGATGCCCCCTCAATGACATCACGGCGCCCGGCTCGTTGCGAGCGGGGCGCCGTGGGGCAGCTGGCGTGGGGCGGGCCTAGTTGAAGCTCAGCTCGTTGTTGCTGGCGTTACTGACTTTCTTGCCCTTCAGGTCGACCGTGAAATGGTCGCTCGGCTTGGCCGAACCAAGACCCTTGAGGATCGCAAAGACGCCCTTGAACTGCTGCTGGAACGGCACGTGTACCGGGTTCTGGTCGGACGGCTTGTCGCCGATGCGCACGATCGGCGCTGGCGTGGCCGGGAATGCTGCCATCAGGACCTTGTACTGGTTCACGCGCGCCTGGCCCATGTCGCGCAGGGCCAGTTCGCCCGCATACACGGTGCGGTGGAAGTCGCCGTAGAACGCGTACGGGGTGAGGTTCGCGAAGTCGTCCAGGCGCAGGCCGGCGGCAGTGGCCAGGCGCTCGGCGCGCACGGTGGCGTCCTGCCAGTCGGTGGCCAGCATCGAGGCGGCAACCGTGGTGCTCGCCGGCGTGCCGGCGGCTGCGCACGCGGCGGTGAGCGGCAGCACGCCTGGCACGTCCTTCAGTTGCGCCAGCGTGACCCTGGTCTGCAACTGCGACAGGATCAGCATCTGCTTGCCGTTCAGGGCCATCGCGGCTTCTTTCATCTCGCACGGCCAGTATTCGTCCATGAAGCGCAGGCGCGACAGTTCGCCGAAGTACTGGTGCGTGAATTCGCCGTACGAACGGGTGTCGAGGATGCTGCGGTCCCAGCGCTTGGCGACATCGGCGGCTACCCCGCTGCCCTTGAGGTAATCGTTTTCGACCACGTAATGCGGGAACAGTTCGGCAAAGCGCGGCACGGTCGACAGCGGCATGGTCTGGACGTCGATCGTCTCGGCGTCCTTGTAGGTGACGACCTTGTAGGCTGCGCCATACACGGCCAGCGACGGCGACTGCACGTTGACGAGGTAATTGCCGCTGCCGTCGGTGTGGTCGTTGGTGCCGTTGAAGTGCATGTGCCCGCCCACGTGCAGGCGCAGGCCCGTGGCCGCCACGGCGTTGGCGACGCTCGCGTCCGGCACGCGCGCCGTCTGGAACGCGCCCGATTTGAACACGTCTTTCATCGCCTGCGTCTGGTTGGCGTAGAAGTCCATCGTCGGATAGTGCGAGAAGGCCATCAGCTGCTTGCCTTCGGCCTTGGCGCGCGCGGCGACCGACTTGATGTAGTCCATCAGGAACATCTTGTGGGTGATCACCTTGTTCCAGCCGGCGTTACCGGCGCCATCGAAGCCCTTGAAGCTGGTCGGGTTGGCCGGGTCGAACTTCGCGTTCGGCACGAACACATTGGCGTCGATCGACAGCAGCCACAGACCCTTGACCGGCTCGACCAGATAGGTCGTGTCGATCAGCTTCGTGCATTTGGTGAAGGCTTTGCCCAGCTTGGCTTCGCCCGCGGCCTTGTAGGCGCCGCCCGAGCCTTCGGCACAGATCTCGAATTCACGGCTCTTGCCGCCAGACTGCGCCAGCGCCGCGTCATACGTGTACTTGCCGGCGTCGTACTTGCTGAACGGGGTTTCCCACAGCAGGTCGGCCTTGTTCGGCATGAAGCCGAATTCGCCCATCTTGACCATCAGGCGTTCGGTGCCTTGTTCCATGACCTGGTCGGTGCAGATCACCGTCGGGTCCTTGGCCAGGCACGCCGCATTGCCGGTGGCGTAGATTTTCTGTTCCTTGCCGTCCTTGGTCAGAAAGTCGTTCTTGCCCGCTTCGTTGTCGTCGAACGGCTCGACGGGATCATGGTTGCCGGGCGCGATGAAAAAGCGCATGCCCTTGGCCTGGTACTGCTTCATGATCTCGGCGATGCCGTCGACGTTCATCGGCTGGGCGTCGTCGGTATAGTCGCCCGGCAGCGCAACGACACGGATGCCCTTGGCGTAGGCATCGTCGAGTGCGGCGTAGAAGGCGAAGTAATTTTCGTTGAACAAGCGCGTGGAGGTCAGCTGCGCATACATCGTGCGGATGGTTGCGTTCTTGCCGTCCTTGGTCGGAATGCCCGCGAACTGGCTGCTCTTGAAGTCGCCATAGACGTTCTGGAAGTGAACGTCGCTCATGAAGGCGACGGCAGTGCTGACCGGGGCAGGGGACGGGGCCGGCGTTTGCACGGGCGGTGTGACGACAGGGGCGTCGCTGTCGCCGGGACTGCAACCTGCCAGCACGGCCAGCAGGGAAAGCGCCGCGCAGGCGGCGGCGCGGTGAGGCATTGGACGGGTCATGCAATTACTCCGGTCATCAAGATGCCGGGAGGATGACATCGTTGCATGACCGGATGGTTACATGACCGGATAGTTACATGAGGTCGTTACTTGCCCCAGCTGTCCTTGAGCGTCGTCACCCGGTTGAAGACCGGCTTGCCCGGCGTCGAATCGACGCGGTCGGCCACGAAGTAACCGTGACGTTCGAACTGGAAGCGCTGGTCGCCCACGGCGTCCTTCAGGCCCGGCTCCAGGTACGCCGTGATCGTCTCCAGCGCATTCGGATTGAGCACCGTCTTGAAGTCCTTGCCGCCGGCGTCCGGCTGCGGGTCCAGGAACAGGCGGTCGTACAGGCGCACTTCGGCTTCCAGCGCGCTGGCGGCGCTGACCCACGTGATGTTGCCCTTGACCTTGTAGTTGTCGGCGCCTGGCGTGCCCGACTTCGAATCTTCGAAGTACTTGACGTGGACGGCGGTGACGTTGCCGTCGGCATCCTTGTCAAAGCCCGTGCACTCGACCACGTAGCCATATTTCAGGCGCACGCGGCTGCCCGGCAGGTCGCCCTGCGGCGGTGTGAACCGGAAGTAGCCCTTGACCGGCGTTTCCATGAAGTCTTCCTGCTCGATCCACAGTTCACGCGTGAACGGGAAGGTGCGCTTGCCCATCTCGGGATGGTGCGGGTGCACGGGCGAGCTGCACTCGTGCGACTCGCCTTCGGGGAAGTTGTCGACGATGAGTTTCAAAGGACGCAGCACGGCAATCGCGCGCGGCGCCTTCGGGTCCAGATCGTCGCGCAGCGCGCCTTCGAGCGTGCTCATGTCGATCCAGCCGTCGGCTTTCGACACGCCGATGCGCTCGCAGAACAGCTGCAGCGATTCGGGCGTGTAGCCGCGGCGACGCAGGCCGACGATGGTCGGCATGCGCGGGTCGTCCCAGCCGGTGACGGTGCCGTCGTCGACCAGCGCGCGCAGCTTGCGCTTGGAGGTCACGACATAGGTCAGGTTCAGGCGTGCGAATTCGTACTGGCGCGGCACGGGCTTCTTGAAGAAGCCCCCTTCGGCCAGCGTCTCGACCAGCCAGTCGTAGAACGGGCGGTGATCCTGGAATTCCAGCGTGCACAGCGAGTGCGTGATGTTTTCAATCGCATCCGAGATCGGGTGCGTGTAGTCGTACATCGGGT
>Ga0308169_10003957_pt1 | contig 14095 bp, 10 predicted proteins | sample PhyBR1_2_FD_202139 | JGI IMG/M metagenome (GOLD analysis project Ga0308169, IMG submission 202139) | Phyllosphere microbial communities from UC Gill Tract Community Farm, Albany, California, United States - DLSLSB.R1 | ecosystem: Host-associated > Plants > Phyllosphere > Unclassified | place...
GAGGTCTCTGGCCACGTCGAGGGTGCTGCCCGGGTGCGGGTCGGGCACGACGACGGCTCGCCACGTGCGGTGCTCCTGCGCGACGAGCGAGTCGAGACGGAGGGAGAGGTCGGTCGGGTCGTCGCCCGACGGCACGACGACGTCGATGTCGCCGTCGGTGAGGTCGCCCGCTCGAGGAGCGGAGGCGCCCTCCGTCATCGCCGCGGCCTGCGCGAGGTCGCGCAGCAGTCGAGCATTGTCGACGACGACGGCGCGATGGCGAGCTGCGGGCGAGCCGGGCTCGTCGCGTGCCTGCCGTGATGCGTCCCGGATGGCCTCGACGGGGTCGCCGACAGGGGGCGTCGGCCAGAAGGGGCCGGGGGAGCGGTCGCCCTCCGGCGCCAGGAGCTGCATCGTGGCGGACGTGCCGTCGCCGTGTCGGGAGGTGAGCCACTCCGGTTCGAGGAACGGGTTGAGTGAGACGTCACCGCCCTCGGGGAGGCTCACGAAATGGCGGAGGGCGTCGAGGTCGGTGCGGAAGTCCTCACCCGTCTGCAGGGCGTAGTACTCGCGGTCGAGCACTCCGACGCGTTCCAGGCGACGTGCCCATGACTCACGACGCGCCAGCGCCGCCGCGGGTGTGCCGGCCAGAGCCCGTCGGAGGCCGCCGAGAGATGGGGTACGAGTTCCGATGATGATCCTGCCTCCCGCGGCCCGAGGGCCGACCATGGTCTGTCTCTGGGTTCGATGATATCGACGACGACCCGGTCGCCCCCCGACCTCAGCCGAGGCGCGTGCTGAGCACCGCTCGGACCTTGAGCCCGAGGCGTACGAGCGCCCGGACGGGAGCCAGCGTCGGCCCGGGGTACCTGGTGCCGACGAAGCGGGCGGCGCTCTCGTGATGGGCTCGCACCATCGCGGCCTGCCGGGTCTTCGTCGAATGCGCGCCCACGTGCATGATCTCGGACGATGGCCGGTACCGTCGTCGCCACCCCGCCTGGCCGAGACGGAAGCACAGGTCGACGTCTTCGAAGTACATGAAGTACCGCTCGTCGAACCCGCCGACCTGGTCGAACGCCGACCGGCGGAGGAGGATGCAGGCGCCGCTCAGCCAGTCGACGTCCCGGGGCTCGACCGCGGTGCTGGTCTGGAGGTAGTGACGCGACCAGGGGTTGCCGGGCCAGACGTGCACGAGGAGCGCATGGCCGATGCCGTCGACGAACGACGGGAATCGGCGGGCGGAGGGATACGTGTTGCCCGCGGCGTCGGCGATGTGCGGCCCCACGGCGGCCACATCGTCGTGGCCGTCGAACTCGGCCAGCATCTCGTCGACCGATCCGACGCCCAGCTCGACGTCGGGGTTCGCGACGAGGATCCATTCGATCTCGGCGGGCAGGCCGACGCAGGCGGCGTTCACCGCACCTCCGTACCCCTTGTTCTCGGGGAGGAGCAGGACGCGTGCGTCGGATCTCATGTCGCGCAGTCGCTGCGGCGCGCCGTCCGTCGAGCCGTTGTCGACGACGACGAGCGCGAGGGGCTCGTTCGACGACGAGGCGACGCTCGAGGCGAACCGTTCGAGGAACTCGCCCGAGTCGTACGACACGGTGACGACGGCCACCCGGGGTGTCTGGGTCACGGGGTTCCTCTCGCGGCGGCCTGGTATACGTCGTCGTGCACGGCGGCGCACCGCGTCCAGGTGAACTCGGCGGCCCGCGCCAGACCTCGTGTCCGACGGGCGGCACGGTCGACTCCGGGTGCGGCGACGCGCTCCAGGGTAGCCGCGATCTCCGCGGCGGAGACACCGGTGTAGTCGACGGCGTCGCCGCCGACCTCGGCCAGAGACAGTCGTTCGGTGGTGATGACGGGGGCACCGCAGGCGAGCGCCTCGATGACGGGCAGGCCGAATCCCTCGCCGAGGCTCGGGTAGGCGACGCACTCCGCCCCGCCCAGGTACGCGGAGAGCTGCTCGAGCGGCAGGTATCCGGTGACGACGATGCGCTGGAGATCCGGCGCCGCCGCCACCGCCCCGTCCGTCTCGGAGTCCCATCCTCTGGCTCCGGCGACGACGAGTGTCCACGGCCGCAGACCGGCTGCGACCCGCTCGGTCGAGAAGCGCGACACCGCCTCGATGAGGGCGGGCACGTTCTTACGCGGTTCGATCGTGCCGAGGAACGCCACGTAGGGGTCGTCGCCGAGCCCGAGCTCGTCGCGCAGGCGCCCGACCTCGGCTCCGGTGGGTTCGCGGAACACGGTCCGATCGACGCCGAGAGGAGCGACCCGGAGGAGGCGCGGGGTCCGCCCGACGAGACGCTGCACCTCGTCGGCCGTCGCCTGGCTCGGGGTGACGACCGCGTCGGCGAGACGGAGCGCGAGGCGGGTCCAGAGGCGGAAGAACCGCGCCTTCGTGGGGATGTGCCAGTCGGGATCGCTGAAGAAGGTCGCGTCGTGCAGGGTGACGACCCGGCGTCTGCGGGTGAGCAGCGGCAGCGTGTAGTGGGGCGAGTGGATCACGTCCGCACCGATGCGGCGTGCGAGAAGAGGAAGGCCGAGCTGCTCCCAGACGAGCCGCACCGGTGTCCGTCGGAGGGCGGCCGGTGCACGGTGCACGACCACGCCCGCGGCGTGCGACTCGAACCAGTCGGCCTGCGGACCGGGTTTGGCCACGACGTGGAGTTCGACTGCGCTCGAGCGGAAGGATTCGACGAATCCGGTCACGTAGCGGCCGACTCCGCCGAGGTCGTCGGGGACCGCCGTCGCGTCGACCAGGGCACGGATGAGTGTGGACAAAAGGTCGAGGGTGCTCCGACTAGGATTGCGATCTGGTTCAGCCAGTCTAAGCTAGCCGAGTTTTGCAGGCGTGCTCTTCGCCTCCCGTCCCGCTAGGAAACGCATGACCTACTTCCAGGAACTCTGGTCCTCCAGGGAGCTCCTCCTCAATCTCACGAAGCGTGAGATCACGGGGCGCTACAAGAGGACCGTCCTGGGGCAGCTGTGGTCGCTCCTCAACCCGCTCGCGTCGATGCTCGTCTACACGTTCGTCTTCGGCGTGCTGTTCCGCAACGATCCGGGCCCCGGCGATCCCAGCGGCATCGACGCGTACTTCATCTGGCTCCTCTGCGGTCTGCTGCCCTACCAGTTCTTCTCGAACGCGGTGAACAGCGGCATGGGGGCCATCTGGTCGAACTCGTCGCTGGTCAAGAAGGTCTACTTCCCGCGGACGAACCTCGTGCTCTCGGCCAGCGCGGCGTCCGGCTTCAACTGGGCCGTCGAGATGGTCATCCTGGTCGTCGCGCTCCTCATCGTCGGTGGTCCGGGCGTCCTGCTCTTCGTGCCGGTCATGATCGTGTTCATGGCTTTGATGCTGGTGTTCGTCACCGGGGTCGGTCTGATGCTGTCGGTCGTCAACGTCTACTTCCAGGACACCCAGCACCTCATCGGCATCGCGCTCCGTCTGATGATGTACCTGAGTCCGGTGGTCTACCCGTTGAGCCTCGTCTCGAACGCCAGCAACAACCTCGGGCCGCTCTTCGGATCCGTGACGCTGTTCGACCTCTACCGTCTCAACCCCGTCGAGCGCTTCATCTCCTCGTTCCGGACGATCCTCTACGACCAGCGTCTGCCGGCCCTCGACGACACCCTGTTCTGTCTCGGCTACGCCGCCGTCTTCATCGTCCTCGGCCTCTGGATCTTCCGACGCAACGAAAAGAAACTGGCAGAACTCCTGTGATCGAACCCGCCGTCACCGTCTCCAACGTCTCGAAGAAGTTCCGTCTCTTCAAGGAGAACAATCAGACCCTGAAGTCCGCCGTCATGCGGGGGCGTCGCGTCGTCGCCGAGGACTTCTGGGCCGTCCGAGACGTGAGCTTCGAGGTGCCGAAGGGCTCGACCTTCGGTCTGATCGGCCGCAACGGGTCGGGCAAGTCGACCCTCCTCAAGTGCCTCGCGAAGATCCTGTCGCCGAACGAGGGCTCCATCGAGTACAACGGCCGGCTGGCTGCGATGCTCGAGGTGGGTTCCGGGTTCCATCCCGAGTTGACGGGACGCGAGAACGTCTACCTGAACGGGTCGATCCTCGGCCTCAGCCGCAAGGAGGTCGCCGCGCGCTTCGACGAGATCGTCGACTTCTCGGAGATCGGCGACTTCATCGACCAGCCGGTCAAGAACTACTCGTCGGGCATGTACGTGAGGCTCGGGTTCTCCGTGGCCATCACCGTGCGCCCTGACATCCTCGTCGTCGACGAGGTGCTCGCCGTGGGCGACAGCGCCTTCCAGCGCAAGAGCCAGGACAAGTTCAACGAACTCCGAGACGGCGGCCGGACCGTCATCCTCGTGACGCACTCGATGGCCAACATCCGCCGCATGTGCGATCAGGTCGCCTGGATCGACAAGGGGCAGCTCGTCCACGCAGGCTCGGTCGACGAGGTCGCCCCCGCCTACGAGGACTTCATGAAGAGTCGCTGACGACTCCGCGGCCCGACGGCCTCGCCGTCGGGATGGCCCGTCGGGTCAACGGCCGAGCAGGGACCGGCGCTGGGACGCCGTCAGCACCGCTCTGCTGTTCCAGCGCCTCCTGGTCGAGAGATCGCCGGGTAGCGCCCGCGCGGCGGAGGCGAGCCCCGCGGCGACGGCGGCGGCCGTAGCCCTCCGCCCTCCGCCGGTCGCTGCGGCGAGCGTCGTCCTGATGGTGCGGGCGATCGTCGCCGCCCAGGCGCGTGCGACGACGGACGCCGGCGCGTAGCGCGTGGCCACGACGAGCCTGTTGCGGGTGTTCTGGCGGACGAAGAGGGGACTGCCCTCGACCGTGCTGTGCGCGTGGCGGTGCAGGACGACGGCGTCGTGCTCGTACTCGACGCGCCAGCCCGCGAGCCGGAGTCGCCAGCTCAGATCGGTGTCCTCGTAGTAGAGGAACAGGCTGGCGTCGAAGCCTCCGACGTCGTCCAGGGCCGCACGTCGCAGGGCCGCCGCCCCGCCGCAGAGACCGAACACGTCGCGGGGCGACGGCTCCGCTTCGCCCTCGGGTCTCAGCCAGTCGCGGTCGCGGCCGTTGCCGGACGCCGTCAGCTCGACGCCCGTCGAGTTGATCAGGCGGGTGCCGTCGGCGCGGGGTTCGGAGAGGAGCAGGTGTCCCGTCACGGCCCCCAACGAGTCGGAGCCGAGGAGGTGCGCGACGGCCGAGTCGACGAACCCGGGTTCCATGGTGGCGTCGTTGTTGAGGAGCACCACGACCTCGGCGCGGGACGCCTCGATGCCCGCTTGCACGCCGCCCGCGAAACCCCGGTTCTCTCCGGTCCGCACGACCGCGGCGTCGGGGGCGATCGCCGCGACGATCGCCAGCGAGTCGTCGTGCGAGTCGTTGTCGACGACCACGAGCGAGACGTCGTGCCGGCTGGTGTGCCCGACGATCGACGAGAGGCACTCGCCGAGGACGGCTGCGCCGTTCCAGTTGACCACCACGACGTCGACGGTCGTCATGTCGTCCTCCGTTCGTGGCGGCCTGCGGGGAGTGCCGTCGAGTGCGTGGATCCCGAAGCGCCGGAGAGCCGAAGTCAGCGTACGGCACCGGCTGATAGCGTGTCCGACGGCCTGGAAACGGTGGGATTCCGGCCCTGACGTGTCGACCTGGTCGACGAAGAGGGAGTTGAGTCCATGCCCAAGCTCGGTGCACGCAAGAAGTCCCGCGCCCTGGTCGCAGACGACGCGGTCGAGGCGAAGGTCTCCTGGCGCTCCAGGATCCCCGCCGTCTCCGCGGGCGACGTCGTCGTCATCGTCGTCGACGCCGATCAGACCCGGACGGTGCCGAGTCTCGTCGAGCTGTTCCCCGCCGCCGACCTCCACGTCGTCTTCCCCGGCCCCGACGTCCCCCGGCCGGACGTGCCCGGTGTCACGTGGCACTCGGCGCCCGGCAACGACAGCCTCGCGCGCCTCCTCGAGAGCATCGGCACGATGGACGTCTTCGTCTACCTGCGCCGCGTGCGGGTCGAGGCCGCGCTCGCCACCTGGGGCCGTTCCTACCTGCACGTCGCCGACGGCGGCACCCTCATCCTGGCGAGCATCAACGGCACGGGGCCTGCCGCGCTCAAGGCGCTCGAACGACTGGCCACGATCCGGGACGGCGAGATCGACGGGCTCTTCCGCGAGGAGACCGAGGCCGCGCGCTCGACGTCGGAGATGACCTCCACACCGGACGGCATCGTCTTCACCAAGCGGGGCTCTCACCAGCTGAAGGTCGGAGAGGCCCGGGCCGACGAGGTGCTCCCGATCCGTCTGCCCGGCGTGACGGTGAACGAGCTGTCCCGGCTCCCGGCCGTGGCCTTCACGGCGCGCAACGGCGCCGTCGTGTCGCATCGGAGCACGTCCGGTCAGCCCGTCCTGCCCGCCGAGTACTCCGTCCCCGCCCTGCCCCTCCGTCAGTACGAAGCGGCGGTGACCCTCGGGGCGTCGCTGCTCAGCGTCATCGGGCACACCCTCCTGCCGGGATCCTTCCGGTCGCCGTTCAAGAAGGAGGTCATCCCCGAGTCCGGTCGCAACCCCACTCCCACCTTCGCCGTGGTGGATCCGATGACGCCGCGCCGGCTGCCGGGGGTCTACTACGACCTCCGAGCGACATCCCCCGAGCGCATCGGCTCGGTGATGACCGACACGGTGGGCAAGCTCTGGGGCTGGGACGAGGCGAAACGGCGACTCCCCGAGCTGAAGGCGATCTATCGACTTCCGGCCGGAGCAGACCCCGACGGGATCGAGAGCGAGATCCTCACGGCCTGGGGCATCGACCCGGTCGACGTCGAATGGGTGCACGACGACGTCGAGGTCGAGGGGCTCGTGTCGGCCACGACGATGTGGCAGCAGGACTATCCCCACTACGCCCATCCCGAGCTCCGAGACGTCTGGTCGCGCATCCGGACGGCGCTCGGTCCCCCCGTCGACCCGAAGGCTCCCGCCAAGGTCTTCATCACGCGGGGGCGCGAACTCGACGAACGCCGGTGCCGCAACGCCGACGAGGTCGAGCAGCACTTCGCGGCGAGCGGATTCACGGTCGTCGACCCCGCTTCGATGACTCTGGCCGAGCGGACGGCCGTCCTGGGCCGGGCCGAGGTCGTCGCCGGGTTCGCCGGCGTCGGTCTCTTCGACGTGGCCCTCGCCGCCGACCCCCGGGCCGTGGTCATCCTCGGTCAGGAGTCCTACCCCGCCAAGGAGGAGCAGATGTTCGGCCTCCTGTCGGGTGCCGAGGTCCACGTCTTCTGGAGCGCCGCGGACAAGCCCCGAGCCGAGGGGAAGTACGACCCCGAGGCCATGCAGTCGGCGTGGGAGTTCGATTTCGCCCGCAACCGAGGCGATCTCGACCAGCTCCTCTCGACCCTGTAGAGCGAGGCGGGCTGGACACCGCTCGATAACTTTGTACCCTGGTCTCACGGGTCGCTTCCGATCGGACGCGTCTCACACAGCTGCTTCGTCGACCGGCCATCCCGGGCGCAGTCATGCGCGGCCGACGGCGACGTGTCCGACAGATCAGGTATCGATATGCGTTCAACACGTCCGGGGCGCCTGCGCGCGCCCCGAACACCGGGATCACGGCTCGTCCGATTGACTGCGGTGGTGGCCGCGGTCGCGGTCGCCGCGTCCGGTCTCCTCGTGGCGACCGAGAGCGAGTCGGCGACGGCCGCGACCTCGGCGACCACCGCCTCCGGAGCCGACTTCGATCCGGGCTTCATCATCAGCGACGCGAACTTCTACGCCTCGAACGCCATGACCGGCACTCAGATCCAGTCGTTCCTCACGAGCAAGGGAGGCGCGTGCACGGGGTCGAACTGCCTCAAGGTGAAGAAGGTGGCGTCCAACACGAGGGCCGCCGACAAGTACTGCGGCCGCTATCAGGGGGCGTCGAGCGAGTCGACGGCGACGATCATCCAGAAGGTCTCGGCGGCGTGCGGTGTCAGCGCCATGGTCATGCTGGTGACGCTCGAGAAGGAGCAGTCGCTGGTGACCTACCCGGGCAACCCCTCGAACGAACGTCTCGGGCGGGCCATGGGGTACGCGTGCCCTGACACGACGAACGGCGCCTGCGACGCGTCCTACTACGGGCTCTTCAACCAGATCTACTCGTCGGCGCATCAGATGAAGGTCTACGGCAACAGCAGCTTCTTCAACTGGTACCCGGTCGGCAAGGTCAGCAACGTGCTCTACAACCCGAACTCCGCGTGCGGATCGAGTCGGGTCACGATCCAGAACAAGGCCACGGCCGCTCTGTACTACTACACGCCCTATCAGCCCAATGCCGCCGCGCTGCGGAACATGTACGGCACCGGCGACTCGTGCAGCGCCTACGGCAACCGCAACTTCTTCCGGCTGTACACCGACTGGTTCGGCAGCACCACCGGCAACGTGAAGCCGTTCGGCCGAGTCGACAGCGTGTCGTTCGTCAAGGCGGGCACCGCCCGCGTGACCGGCTGGGCGATCGACCCCGACACGGCCGACCCGATCTCCGTCCACGTCTACGTCGACGGACGATACTCGCGCGCCGCGACGGCCAGCGTGTCGCGGGCCGACGTCGGGCGGGCGCAACCGAAATACGGTGCCCGCCACGGGTACTCGATCGACATCCCCAAGACGACCGCGAAGACGCACCAGTTCTGCGTCTACGGCATCAACGTGAAGTTCGGGGCCAACGCTCAACTCGGGTGCAAGACCTTCACCATGACGAGCGACCCGCAGGGGCGGCTCGACAGCGTGACGGCGAGCGCTCCGGGCAAGGCGACGGTGGCGGGCTGGGCGCTCGACCCGAACGCCGCGAAGTCCATCGGCGTCCACATCTACGCCGACGGCCGCAAGGTCGCCGCCGTGACCGCCTACCGCCAGCGCCCCGACATCGGTCGCGCCTACCCCGACTGGGGCCCCGCTCGGGGCTACGGCGCCACGGTGTCGTTGTCGTCGGGCAAGCACACGCTCTGCGCGTACGGGATCAACATCGGCGGGGGCAGGAACTCGCAACTGGGCCCGTGCAAGACCGTGACGGTCACGAGCGGCTCGGTGGCCGACACCTCGCCGAAGGGCCGTCTGGAGCTGCTGGAGCACCGTTCGTCGGGCACGCTCTACACGAAGGGCTGGGCGTTCGATCCGTCCACCACGGCGGCGACCAAGGTGCAGGTGAGCGTCGACGGGAGGATCGTCTCGACCGTGAACGCCACCGCGAGTCGTCCCGACGTCGGACGCGCCTACCCGGCAGCCGGATCGAACCGCGGATGGACCGCGGTGCTCTCGGGTCTTCCGGCGGGCAGCCATAGGGTCTGCGCGACAGCCGTGAACGTCGGCGACGGCAAGGACCTCGCGTTGCCGTCGTGCCGGACGGCCTCGGTCAGCACGACCTGGCCGCAGGGGCGCGTCGACGGAGCGACGAGCACGACCGCAGGCCGCATCGATGTCAGAGGCTGGGCGCTCGACACCGATCTGAAGACGAGCCCCATCACCGTCGACGTGCGCGTCGACGGAGTGTCCCGTGGCATCGTGACCGCGTCGAAGTCGCGCCCCGACGTCGCGAAGGCCTTCCCGGCATCGGGTGCGAACCACGGCTTCACGGCGAGTGTCGCAGGAGTCACGGCCGGGAAGCACGAGGTCTGCGTCGTCGCCAGGAGCGGCGGCGGCGTCGGCGGCGACACGCCCTTGACCTGCGCCACGGTGACGGTCCGATGAGCGACCTCGGACGCCACGGGGACGACGAGGTCACGGACTTCGTCGGGGACGACCAGGAGAACGACGACAGGAGGCGGGCGAAGGAGATCCGGGTCTGGGCCATCGTCTCGGGGGTGGTGCTGCTCGCAGCGATCGCTCTGGTCGTGTCGTTCTCCGTGCGGGGAGGTGCGGATGGGCCCGATCCGACCGCAGGTGTCCCGCCGACCGCGTCGGCGACCGCCGACGCGACCGTGACGCCCGTTCCGACGGCGAGCGGCACGCCTTCCGCACCGACGGAGGCGCCGCCCGCGACGACGCCACCCGATACGGTGCCCTCGACCGAGCCGACGTCCCCGTCGACGCCCGTCGTCCCGCCGACGGCGGGACAGCAGGAGACCACCGACGTGTTCACGCCCCGACTCGTCTGGGAGCCGAGCACGTCGGCGATCGAGGGAGCCGCGGTGATGGGAGCCATCGTCGAGCAGGGCGGCTCGTGCATCATCGTCGCCGAGCGCGACGGCGAGACCGTCGAGTCGGCTGCGTTCGCCGCGCAGGCCGATGCCCAGTCGACCGTCTGCGGAGGACTCACGCTGTCCTCCGAGCGCCTGACCCCAGGAGAGTGGGCCGTTCACGTCCACTACGAATCGGTCGACGCCGTCGGCGACTCCGCGGCGACCACCGTCACGGTCGGCTGACGCCGTCCGCCGTCGGCCGTCGGCCGTCGGCCGTAGACGGGGTGGGTGCGTCAGCGGGGCTTGATGACGCGGCGCTTCACCCGCGACCACACGGCGTCGACGCCGCCGTGGCGGAGATAGAACGCGGCCCGCTCGAGGTCGTGAGCGATGCCGTGTCGTCGGGCCGGGCGCCGGGTGATGAGACTCGCCGCCGAGGTGCGGGGGGCGGCGGCCACCGGCGAGAGGGTGCGCACCTTGTCGGCGGCCTTGACGGGGTTGCGGCAGAACTCGACGAGCGGGGCGAGCGCGTTCTCCCAGACGAACTGCGACCGGACGGCCTCGATGTTCGCTCGGGCGGAGGCCGCCACCGCGTCGTCGTAGAGCACGCTCTCGAGGGCCGCCGACAACGCCGGGACGTCGAGCTCCGGCACGGCGACTCCGAGGTCGGACGACTCGACGAGATCGCCGAAGCTGTCGCCGCGTGTGCTGACGATGGGGAGGCCCGTCCAGAGGTAGTCGAGGATGCGCGTGCGGAACGAGAAGGTCGTCTCGACGTGCGTGAAGTGCGTCGACACCCCGGCGTCCGCTTCGAGCAGGTAGTTCTGCCGGTCGTCGTAGTCGACCCAGGAGTCGTTCAGGAAGACGTTCTTGTCGAGGACGCCCAACTCACGAGCCAGCTCGCGGGTCTCGCGGACGATCGCCATCTCGGGCACGTCGGGGTTCGGGTGCTTGGTCCCCATGAAGAAGAGACGCACGTCGTCGTGGCGGGTGGCCAGATCGGCGATCGCCCGGACCAGCGTCTTCGGGTCGAACCAGTTGTAGAGCCCCCCGGCCCACACCACGATCTTGTCGTCTTCGCCGATGCCCGGCACCACGCCGCGCAGGGCCTTCCGCGTGTGGACCGCCGGTGTGCTCGGGAGGCCGAACGGCGCGATGGCGAGGAGCGAGTCGAGCGACTCGTCGCGGCTGTAGTTCCAGGCGTTGATGCGGCCCATGGCGGCCATCTGCCCGAGCCAGAACATGCGCTGCCGTTCGGAGGCGCAGAGGAAGAAGTCTCCGAGCCCGATCTGCTTGTTCAGCGAGTCGGCCGCGCCGAGGATCTGATCGTCCCAATCGTCGAGCGCCTTCTCGCGGCCCTGCTCGAGCTGCTCGAGGTGCATCGGGTCGTAGATGTCGACGACGAGCACCTTCTGGGTGTTCTCGAGCACCTCGAACTGCTGCAGGGCGTAACCCTGCACGATGATGACGTCGGCCCAGGCCTCGTGCTTGGTCATCGGAGCGGGGAAGTGCGGTGAGACGACCTGGATGTCGAACGGGGCGTCGAGAGGCTCGGCCGTGGTCAGACTGATGACCCGCACGTCGTGCTCGGCGCTGAGGAGCGTCGCGATGTTCCAGACGCGGATGGCTGGTCCTGCCATCTTCTTGCCGAACGAGTCGCCGGTGATGATGAGGATCCGGCGTCGCGAGCCGACGGCCCGCGGACCGCCCTGCGACTCGGCGCCCGGCGCGAACGCGCCCGCGAGGACGTCGAACGCGTTCACGACGGCGTCGTAGCCGTCGAGGTAGCGCGGCATGTCCGCCAACGGGGTGTCGGTCGTGCCGAACAGGGGCGCGAGTTCGCGGTCGCTGCGAGTGCGCTTCGACTGGAGCTCGCGCCGCGTGGCGGTGAGAGACGGGAGGTCGTCGACGAACGCGTCGAGTGCGAAGAAGCCGGCGGCGCTGGTCTTCGGCATCGCGAGATCGGGCTGCGAGTCGTCGCCCGGCACGCGGAGGTCGAGCACTCCCGAGTCGACGCCGCCCCGAGCGAGGGACCGACGCGCGATGAGCGCCATGGCACCGGGGAGAGCGGACGCGAGGGACTCGTCGTCGAGGTTCTTGTAGATCGTGTAGAGCGCGTTCCGCTCGAGCAGGTACAGCTCGCGGAAGTCTCCGTAGGCCTTCATCGAGGCATGGTGCTTGTGATACGCGAGGCTCTTCGGCTGGTACCGCACACGCCAGCCCAGCAGGTTGAGGCGCCAGCCCAGGTCGACGTCGTCGTAGAACATGAACAGTCGCTCGTCGAAGCCGCCGACCTGCTCGAAGACCTCGGTACGGACGAACAGCGCCGCACCGGTGCCGAACAGGACGTCGCGAGCCTCGTCGTGGCTGCCGTCGTCGGCCTCGAGGTAGTGGGGCTTATGGCCCATGCCGAACCAGGAGACGGCCGAATCGACGAAGTCGATCTTCTCGCCCTCCCAGTCGAGCACCTTCGAAGCCACCGCGGCGATGTCCCGCCCCTGGTGGAACGTCTCGACGGCTTCGCGGATCCAGGAGCGGTGCGGACGAGCGTCGTTGTTGAGGAATGCGACGAACTCGCCGCTCGACTTCGCGACGCCGAGGTTGCTGCCACCGGTGAAGCCGAGGTTCTTCTTGGACTTCACCAGCAGGACGTCTCCGTGGGCCTCGCGGATGCGTCGGGCGCTGTCGTCGCCGGAGCCGTTCTCGACCACCACGATCTCGAGCAGCTCGGCGGGCCAGTCGACGGCCTTGAGCTCGGTGATGCAGGTGATGGTGTCGTCGGCACCACGGAAGTTGACGAGGACGACGGAGACGACTCCGGGGCGGCGTTCAGTCACGGACTGCCTTTCGGGCGGGAGCTTTCTGGCGAGAGCGGGAAGGCCCGAGTCTAGCAACGGACCCCTCCTCGCCCCGGGGAGGACCGCGCCGCGCGCCCGGTGCGCTGAGGGCTCCGCCAGGTGCCGGGGCGTTAGTCTCGTGCTCGACCCATCCCGATCCACCGAGGACGACCGTGCCTGATTCAGTGAATGCCGCCTGCCTGGCCATCGTGCCGACCTACGACGAGGCCGAGAACATCCGCGGCATCGTCGCCCGCATCCTGGAGGCGGTGCCGACCGCCCACGTCCTCGTCATGGACGACGACAGCCCCGACGGCACAGGCGACATCGCCGATGAGATCGCTGCGGTAGACGACCGTGTGACGGTCGTCCACCGCGCCGCCAAGGAGGGGCTCGGCGCCGCCTACGTCGCGGGGTTCCGTCTCGGCCTCGAACGCGGCTACCGGGTGCTCGTCGAGATCGACGCCGACGGCAGCCATCCGGCCGACCGGCTCCCGCTCATGCTCGAGGCGCTCGACGGGCCGACCAGGCCGGGTCTCGTCATCGGGTCCCGCTGGGTCCCCGGCGGGTCCGTCGTCAACTGGCCCAAGCGCAGGCTGTTCCTCAGCCGGGCTGGCAACCTCTATTCGAGACTCGCCCTGCGGATCCCCGTCCGCGACGCGACCGCCGGATTCCGCGCCTACCGGGCGGACGTCCTCGCGGGCATGCCCCTGGAGCGCGTCGCCTCGCGGGGCTACTTCTTCCAGGTCGACATGACGCTGCGGACCCTCGATGCCGGTCACACCATCGTCGAGGTGCCGATCGAGTTCCGGGAGCGCGAGGCGGGCGTCTCGAAGATGAGCGGGTCGATCGTCCAGGAGGCCATGCTCAAGGTGACCGTCTGGGGCGCCCAGCGAGCCTGGCGCCGACTGCTCGGCCGGCCGCTCCGCGACGAGTAGGACTCCGCCTCGACGCGCCTGACGACGAGAGCGCCGTCGCGGGCGATCAGCCGTCGGTCAGGCGGGCAGGCGGGAGCGCCAGGAGCGCTTCCGAGCCGCGATGGTCGACACGGCGACGAACAGCATGAGCGAGCCCTCGAACAGCACGTAGCTCTCCGCCAGGGCCGTGACCCCGATCAGCACGAGCACGAGGGCCGGCCAGACGTAGGCGACGATCGGGTGGCCG
>Ga0308169_10003959_pt1 | contig 14089 bp, 13 predicted proteins | sample PhyBR1_2_FD_202139 | JGI IMG/M metagenome (GOLD analysis project Ga0308169, IMG submission 202139) | Phyllosphere microbial communities from UC Gill Tract Community Farm, Albany, California, United States - DLSLSB.R1 | ecosystem: Host-associated > Plants > Phyllosphere > Unclassified | place...
TCGCCGTTGGGCGCAATGTGGCAGCAGCGATGCGGGCCATCGGCATCTACCTGGTGGGCGTGGGCGAGCTGATCACGCCCTCGCCAAAGGAAGTGCTGCGCCAGGCCAAGACCGTGGGCCAGGCCATCTCCGCCAAGGTCAATCCGGACAGCGGGCAATTGTCAGCCGGCCCGCGCTCCAACAGCTCTTTCCCGGCATCGGGCGGCTTTGCGGTGCTGACCTGCTGAGGATCTTCCCGCAACCTGCCGGGCCTCCTCCATCGGGCCCGGCCTGCCGGACCTTCGTCCGGTCCTGCCTGCGGGCCTACTCCCGGCCCTTCTCCCCCACGTCCCCGTCATCCCCGTCGTCGGTCAGGCGGCGCCGGGCCATCACGCCAAGGGCCACCAAAAGCCCCACGGCGACAACTGCGAAAATCACGATGCTCCATTGGAAGGGCTCCCCTGCGCCGGCAGGTTCGGACGGCTCCTCCGTCACCCCAGGCTTCGCGGTTCCCATTCCCGGAACGGCGCCGGCCGTCGTCGGAACCCCCGTTGCCGGCGTTCCGGAGGGGGCAGCGCCCGGCTGGACAGCACCGGCGGCGACCGTAAAGGTGAACGTTCCCTCAATGGGGTGCGAGTCGGAGCCGGCCACGCGCCAAGCCACCGTGTACATGCCGGCGGGGCCACCGGACCGCAGCTTTTGCCTGGCCACGTTGTCGACGATCTCGACCGGCCCGTCAGCCCATTCGGTGCCGCCGGCATCCTTGACCGAGAATGACGAACCAATGCCCAGCGGCTTGTCGCTGAAGGTCACGGAGACGTCATTCGGCGGTGCCGCCAGCGAAGCCCCCTGCGCAGGGCTGGTGGACTCCGCAGTATCGTGGGCGGACGCCGGGCCGGCCAGGCCCAGTATTGCGGCGGCAAGGACAAGGAAACCGAGCGCCAGGCTCAGCAACTTGGGGCGGACTGGGCGCATGTTTGGGCTGCTCCTTGTGTTGGCTTCCTTACAGACTAGGCGAATTTGGCGGCCCGCCCGGGGCCGCACCATTAGGATGCAGGTATCCCCACACACTCCCCCGGAGGACTAATGCTTAAGCAAGGCTCTGCCCTGGACCGGTATTTCAGGGTCACCGAGCGCGGTTCCAACCTTTCCCGCGAGATCCGCGGCGGTTTCGCCACGTTCTTCGCCATGAGCTACATCGTGGTGCTGAACCCCCTGATCCTGTCCGGGCCGGACTCCAACGGCACGACGCTCGGCTTCCCGGCCGTGGCAGCCGTGACCGCACTTGTGGCAGGCATCCTGACCATCCTCATGGGAGCGTGGGGACGGCATCCCTTCGCATTGGCGACCGGCCTGGGTGTGAACGCGTTCGTCGCCGTCACCGTGGCCACCAACCCCGGGCTTACATGGCCGGACATGATGGGCCTGGTGGTGCTCTCCGGCGTGACCATGCTGATCCTGGTCCTCACGGGTTTCCGCACCGCCGTTTTCAAGGCCGTGCCGGAGGGGCTCAAGACCGCCATCGTGGTGGGCATCGGCCTGTTCATCGCCTTGATCGGCCTGGTCAATGCCGGGTTCGTCCGCCGTATCCCGGACGTCGCCGGCACCACCGTGCCCGTTGGCCTGGGCTTCGAAGGCAAGCTCCTGGGCTGGCCCACCGCCGTCTTCGTCTTCGGCCTGATCCTGACCATCGCCCTGGTGGTCCGGAAGGTCAAGGGCGCCATCCTGATCGGCATCATCACGTCCACGGTGCTCGCCGTGATCCTTGAGATGACCCTGCACATCGGGCCCAGCTTCGACGGCAAGAACTTCAACCCGCAGGGCTGGTCCCTGGTGGCGCCCGCGTTCTCCGGCTGGGCCGCCCCGGACCTTTCCCTGATTGGCAAAGCCAACCCGTTCGGCGCCTTCGGTCACCTTGGGTTTGTCGCTGCCACGCTGCTGGCTTTCGTCATCCTGCTCAGCATTTTCTTCGACGCCATGGGCACCATGGTGGGCCTGGCCAACGAGGCCGGAACGGTGGATGAGCACGGCAACATCCCCGACGTCGACCGTGTGCTCCAGGTGGACGCCCTCGGCGCGATCATCGGCGGCGGCGCCTCCGTGTCCTCCAACCAGATCTACGTTGAAGCCGGCGCGGGCATCGGTGAAGGTGCCCGGACCGGCGTCGCCTCCATCGTCACCGGCCTGCTGTTCCTGGTGGCCATGTTCTTCACCCCGCTGATCAACCTGGTGCCCTTCGAGGCCGTGGCCCCGGCCCTGGTGGTGGTGGGCTTCATGATGGTGTCCCAGGTGGGCAAGATCGACTGGCAGGACTGGGGCATTGCCATCCCGGCGTTCCTGACCTTCGCCCTGATGCCGTTCACCTACTCGATCGCGAACGGCCTCGGTGCCGGCTTCATCAGCTTCGTCATCATCCGGACCGTCCAGGGCCGCGCCAAAGAGATCCACCCCCTCATGTGGGCCGTGGCCGCCGCGTTCCTGCTGTTCTTCTCCATCGGAACCATCGAGGCCGCACTGGGCATGAAGTAACCCCTGCACGCGGAAAGGGCTGGTGCGGCGTCTGCCGCACCAGCCCTTCCGTTTACCCCGGGAGTTTGCATGGCCTGCGCCTAGACCGGGGTGTTCGGCGCGAGTCCTTCGTCCCCGGACACCGCCAGGGCTTTCCGTTGCCGCAGCCGGTCCAGCCGGTTCATCAGCGGGGACGTGGTGGCCCCGTGGATCACGATGGACAGTGCCACCACCAGCCCGATGAAGGACCAGAGCCAGCGCCCCTGGTCAACAAAGTGCCCTTCGCCCAGCACAAAGGCAAGGTAGTAGAGGGAACCGATGCCGCGGATGCCGAAGAAGGACAGGGCGATCCGTTCACGCGGGCCAGTCTTGCCGCCCAGCAGGCCAAGCCAGCCCGCGAGCGGCCGGACCACCAGCAGGAAGGCCAGGGCCACCAGCACCTCGGCAGGCCCGATCCCGGCCAGCAACCCGCGGGCGATGGCACCGCCCAGCAGGACCAGGATCACGACGGTCAGGAGCCGTTCCAGCTGCTCCACGTAGGAGTGCAGCACACGGTGGTAGCCATGGGTGCGCTCCGCCGCCCGGATGGTCACGGCACAGACGAACACGGCAATGAACCCGTAGCCCTCCACCATGTCGGTCAGCCCGTAGGCCAGGAACGTTGCCGCCAGGGCCACGAAACCTTCGGAGTGGTTGGACAGCCTCAGGCTGTCCGCACGTGCGGAGAAGAACAGCATGGCGAGCAGTTTCCCCGTCAGGAAGCCCACCAGGAGTCCTACGGCCAACCGCCACACCACATCGAACCCAAACCACTCACCGAACCAGGCGGACGGGTCTGCCCCCGCGATGCTGATGGCAATGGCCAGGTACACGAACGGGAAAGCGAGCCCGTCGTTGAGGCCTGCCTCCGAGGTGAGGCCAAAGCGGACCTCGTCCTCCTTGTCGGCGCGGTCGTCCTGGTCCGCGGGCTCGCCCACCTGGACCTCGGACGCCAGGACGGGGTCCGTGGGGGCAAGGCTGGCGGCCACCAGCAGCGCCGCGCCCAGTCCCAGGCCAAGGAACCACATTCCCAGCAGTGTCAGGCCGAGGATGCACAACGGCATGGCAATCCCCAGGAGCCGCCATGTGGTGGACCAGCGCTTGCGCCCTACCGGCCGGTCCAGCGCGAGCCCTGCACCCATCAGCGAAATGATCACACAGACCTCGGCGAGGTGCATGACGAAGTTGCTGTGCTCCACCGGGTTGGGGTCAGGCAGCGAGGGGATCAACGCGAACGCACCAATCCCGGCGCCCAGGAAAACCATGGGCATGGAGAAGGGCATGTCACGCAGCAGCTTGGGCAGCACTGCGGCAATAAAGACGGCAAGGCCGGCCGCGGCAAAGAGGATGTCCGGGGCTTCAAACATAGGGCAGTTCTCCAGCCTGGGTTGGGGCGTGGGTCCGGGGCAGCGCGCCTCGCTGCTGCGGCGCGGACTTGGTCCCACCCTATCCCCTGCCCCTCCCGGCGGGACCTGCCCCCTCCCACGTTCTTGGATTCCGGACAGCACGACGGCGGCGCTGCTGGTTTTCGTGTCCGGCATGCGGTGAGCTTGAGGCATGTCCTTCCAGCTCCCCGCCGTTGATGTCCCGCCCCAGCCCTGGAGCGGAAGGTTCGACGGCGACGGGCCCGCCCACCGCCGCTGGTGGCAGGCGGTGGACATCAACAGTGCGCCGGGACCGGCCGGGGTGGAAGCGGCACCGGACGGGGAACCAGCCACACCAGCTGCCCGTAAGCCCGCAGCCCTGCTGGGATTCGCCAGCGATGAGGGCGTGCGCCGGAACAAGGGCCGCATCGGTGCCGCCGCTGCACCGGCAGCCCTCCGGAAAGCCCTCGCCCCGCTGGCATTCCATCTGGAGCGCACCGTGGCAGATGTTGGCGACGTGGTGGTGTCAGGCGGGGATCTGGAAGCCGGGCAGGAACGGCTTGGCCCGGCGCTGGCCGCCCTGCTGGACACCGGCCACCAGACAGTTGTGCTGGGCGGCGGCCACGAAACCGCCTATGCAAGCTACCTTGGCGTCAGTGCCTCGTCGCCTGTCCAAAGCGGACAGCGCCTCGGTGTCCTGAACCTTGACGCGCACTTTGACCTCCGTGACGAGCCCGTGGCCAGCTCGGGAACTCCGTTCCTGCAAATGGCCTGCGCGGAAGCGGACGCGGGGCGCGAATTCCGCTACGCCGTCGTCGGCATTTCGGAGCCGAACAACACCCGGGTCCTGTTCGACACCGCGGAGAAGCTGGGCGTCCGGTACCTGCTGGACGAGGACTGCGAAGCGGACCGGGTCCGGGACTTCGTGGCATCCTTCCTGGCGGACATCGACGTCCTGTACCTGACCATCGACCTCGATGTGCTGCCTGCCGCGGTGGCGCCCGGGGTCAGCGCGCCGGCGGCATACGGGGTGCCGCTGCCCGTCATTTCGGCCGTGTGCCGGCAGGTGGCGCGGAGCGGGAAGCTGCTGCACGTGGACGTGGCGGAACTGAACCCTGAATTCGACATTGACGGCCGCACTGCCAAAACCGCCGCCCGGCTGGTTGACGCGCTGCTGCGCTGACCGCCGGGCCGTATTGAACCGAGTCAGGCCTTCAGCACGTAGCGCCGCTCCGGCCGTCCCACGCCATACTTGAGCCGGACGTCCAGGGTGCCCTCGTCATGCAGGTATTCCAGGTAGCGGCGCGCGCTGACCCGGGACGTGCCCAGCTCCTCGGCCATCTCTGCCGCGGAAACATCCCCGGCTGCAGCATTCAGCGCAGCCTCCACCAGCCGCAGCGTCTCGATGCTGCAGCCCTTGGGCAATGGGCGTTCGGCGCGGTCCAGGCCGAACACCCTGTTGACATCCGACTGTTCAGCCACATCTTTGGACGCGTCAAGGCTCTGGTAGGCGCTGCGGTAATGCTCCAGCCGCTCCTGAAGGTCGGTCTGCGAAAACGGCTTGATCAGGTAGTGGACAATGCCGCCCCGCAGGGCCTTCCGCACGGTTTCGACCTCGCGGGCGGCGCTGATCACCAGCACGTCCAGTTCCGGTGCCACACCCCGCAGGCGCTGCATCAGGTCCAGGCCGTTGATGTCCGGCAGGTGGATGTCCAGCAGCACCAGGTCCGGCTGCAGGCGCTGCGTCTCCACAACGGCCTGCGCTCCGGTGTGTGCCGCGCCCACCACCGTGAAGCCGGGGGTGCGCTGGATGAAGCCTGCATGCACCTTGGCCACCATGAAGTCGTCATCGACGATCAGGACCTTGATCATGGCTGGGTTTTTCCTCGTTTCAGCACAGCAGTAAAGACAGCCCCATTATCGTTGGCCACCGTCAGGTTCCCGCCACTGCGGCGGCACACTGCCCGGGACAGCGCCAGGCCAAAGCCGCGGCTGCCGGCCGGCCCGGGTTCCTTGGTGGTGAAGCCTTGGCGGAAGATGTGGTCGGTGGAACCGCCGGGAACGCCCGGGCCGTTGTCCCGCACGGTGACCACCACGTTTCCCCCTGCCCTGCCGTCAACCCGCACCCGGACCGCTGCGTGGGAAAGCCCGGTGACGGCGTCGAACGCGTTGTCCACCAGGTTTCCCACCACCGTGGTGAGGTCCCGGGACAATGCATCATCGGCTTTGTCCAGCATGGAGGCGGGGTCCAGCTGCAGGGCCGCGCCACGTTCGGCGGCAAGGCTGGACTTGGCGATCAGGAGGGCCGCGAGCGCGGGATCCTTGATGCGGCCGGTCACCTCATCGTTGAGCCGGGTGCGGTCCACAGTGGCGCCGTTGACGAACTGGACCACGGAATCGTATTCGCCGATCTGGATCAGGCCGGAGATCACGTGCAGCTGGTTGGCGAACTCGTGGGCCTGCGCCCGGAGGGTGTCCGTGGCGGTGCGGGTGGTGCCCAGCTCGTGTTCCAGTTCCGAAAGCTCGGTGCGGTCGCGGAGCGTGGTTACGGAGCCGATCACCTTGCCACGGGACTGGATGGGAACGCGGTTCATCACCACCAGCCGGTCCCCCACGAGGACCAGCCGGTCCGGGCCGGGCTGTTCGCGGGTGAGGACCTCCTTCAGGGCGGGTTCGACGGCGAGGCCCGCCACGCGCTTGCCCACACAGTCATCCGGGAGGCCGAGGAGGGCGCGGGCACTGTGGTTGGCCACCGTGATCCTCTCGTTCAGGTCCAGGGCGACCACGCCCTCCTTGAGGCCGTGCAGCATTGCCTCCCGGTTCTCCACCAGGCTGGTGATTTCACTCGGCTCCATGCCCAGGGTCTGGCGCTTGACGCGCCGCGAGAGCAGGAGGGAGCCGGCGACACCCAGGACACTTGCCACGCCCAGGTAGGTGAGGAGGTTGGGGACGGCGTCGCCCAGCCGTTCAAGCACCGTTGGGTAACTGCGGCTGATCGAGGCGATTCCGATCATGCGCCCGGTGTCATCCAGGACGGGGACGTGCGCCGACAACAGCGGGGCGGGGGTTCCGCCCACCACTCCGGTCCAGGCCCGGCCTTCCATCACCCTGCTGTCACCGAGCTCCAGCGGCTCACCCAGCAGGCTGGGGTCCGAGGACGCCACAACTGTGCGGTCCACCTTCGCCAGGGCTACCCGCGACGAGCCCGAGACAATGCGCACCGACTCGGCCACTGCAGGCAGCACCGCGCCGCCGCGTGCCTGGGACTCAGGGAGAAGTTCGCGCACCACGGGATTACCGCCGAGGGCTTCTGCCGCGGACAGCGCCCGCCTGCCTTCGATCCGTTCGAAGGCCGCCGCGGACTGGGCCAGCGAAATGGCCACCACCCCCACCAGGACGGCCAGGACGATGAGCAACTGCAGCAGAAGGTACTGCCCGGCAAGGGACATTCCTCGTCGTCGAGTCACAATGGTCTTCCTGGTATCGGGAGGCGGGCAGGCGGGTTGTCCGGCGCGGTTGATTGGCCGTTTGGCATGTGTGGGAGCAGGGAGCAGGCCGGGGGTGGGTACCGGGAACTATATCCCAAAGCCCCCGACAGGGCCGCCGTGGGGTTTCGGAAACGTGAACGCAATGAACACAACTTTCTCTGCGTACACAAGAGTGATCGCCGTCACGGCCGCCCCTAGCATCGGAACCACAAGGCACCGGAACGGCAAGCCATCCGGTGCTGACCAGATTTGTTTTGAGAGAAGAGGAACACATGCGCCAGATCCGCGCATTGCGCGTTGCCGCCGTTGCTGCCGGCATCGCCCTGATGGCCACCGGCTGCGGTGCCACCGGCAAGAGCTCCACCGGTTCGGAAAGCACCGGCGCCGCCGCCGGGCCCATCACCGGGCTGCAGATTATGGTCCCCAACTCCCCTGGTGGCGGCTACGACACCACTGCCCGGGCCGCTGCAAAGGTCCTGGATGATGCGAAAATCTCCACCAACACCGAGGTCTTCAACCTGGCCGGTGCCGGCGGCACCGTGGGACTGGCCCGGATTGTCAACGAAAAAGGCAACGGCGACCTGGCCATGCTCATGGGACTGGGGGTGGTGGGCGCCAGCTACACCAACAAATCCGAGTCCAAGCTGACCTCCACCACCCCGTTGGCCCGCCTCATCGAGGAACCCGGCGCCATCATGGTGGGCAAGGATTCGCCCTACAAAACCATCGATGACCTGGTGAAGGCCTGGAAGGCCGACCCCGGTTCCATCGCCGTCGGCGGCGGGTCCTCCCCCGGCGGCCCTGACCACCTGCTGCCCATGCAGCTTGCCGGCGCCGTGGGCATCGACGCCACCAAGGTCAACTACGTTGCCTACGACGGAGGCGGCGACCTGCTGCCCGCGATCCTTGGCAACAAGCTGGGCTTCGCCGCCTCCGGCGCCGGCGAATACCTGAAGCAGATCGAATCCGGCGAAGTCCGCGTGCTGGCCACCAGCGGCGACAAGCGGCTGGACGGCGTGGATGCGCCAACCCTGAAGGAATCCAACATCGACCTGGTCTTCACCAACTGGCGCGGCGTGGTGGCCCCTCCGGGAATCAGCGACAAGGACAAGGCCTCCCTGATCGCAGCCCTGGAAAAGATGCACGGCACGGATGGCTGGAAGGAAGCGCTGAAAACGCACAGCTGGACTGATGCCTTCATCACCGGCGACCAGTTCAAGACTTTCCTCACCGAGCAGGACAAGCGGGTTGCCGACGTCCTCACCAAGCTTGGGCTGGCGTGACGCCGCTGGCCACAGGTCTTAAAGGCCGCTCCGAGCTGGGAGTCGCACTCCTGCTCGGGGCGGCCGGCGTCGTCGTCTTCCTGGACGCCAACGGCCTGGTAACCCCATATTCGAAGTCCGATCCCGTGGGACCCAAAACCGTTCCGTTCATCGTGGCCGGAATGCTGGTGGCCTGCGCGGTCCTGCTGGCCATCAACGTGCTGCGGGGCGGCAAAGGCGAAGCGGAGGGCGGCGAGGACGTCGACCTCACCCACCCGGCGGACTGGAAGACGGTCCTGCCCCTGGCGGGAGCATTCGTTGCCAACATCCTGCTTATTGACTGGGCCGGCTGGGTGATCTCCGGGACCGTCCTGTTCTGGGGCAGCGTCCTGGCACTCGGCAGCCGCCGCTATGTCCGGGACGGACTGATCTCCGTGGCGCTGTCCCTGCTGACCTTCTACGGCTTCTACCTCGGCCTGGGCATTGCGCTGCCGGCAGGCCTCCTGGAAGGAATCCTTTAATGGACGTCTGGTCCTCCCTGATGGACGGCTTCGCCACCGCCCTCACCCCCATGAATTTCCTCTACGCCGTGATCGGCGTGATCCTGGGAACCGCCGTCGGCGTCCTCCCGGGCCTCGGGCCGGCCATGACCGTAGCCCTGCTGCTTCCCGTCACCTATGCCCTGGAACCCACCAGCGCGTTCATCATGTTCGCCGGCATCTACTACGGCGGCATGTACGGCGGTTCCACCACCTCCATCCTGCTCAACACCCCGGGCGAATCGTCATCGGTGGTCACCGCCATTGAAGGCAACAAGATGGCCAAGGCGGGCCGGGCGGCGCAGGCGCTTGCGACGGCGGCCATCGGCTCATTCGTGGCCGGCACCATTGGCACGGCGCTGCTGGCGGTCTGTGCACCGATCGTCGTTAAGTTCGCCGTGAGCCTGGGCGCGCCCAGCTACTTCGCCATCATGGTGCTGGCCCTCCTGGCCGTCACCGCCGTACTGGGATCCTCCCGGCTGCGCGGGTTCGCTTCCCTGAGCCTCGGCCTCGCCATCGGCCTGGTGGGAATGGACTCGGTCACCGGCCAGCGCCGGCTGACGTTCGGCCAGCCGCTCCTGGCGGACGGCCTGGACATCGTGGTGGTGGCCGTCGCCATCTTCGCCGTCGGCGAGGCCCTGTGGGTAGCCGCGCACCTGCGCCGCACCCCGCTGCATGCCATTCCCGTGGGCCAGCCGTGGATGGGCAGGTCCGACTGGAAGCGTTCCTGGAAGCCGTGGCTGCGCGGTACCGCTTTCGGGTTCCCGTTCGGCGCCCTGCCGGCCGGTGGCGCCGAGATCCCCACGTTCCTGTCGTACGTGACGGAGAAGCGCCTCAGCAAGCACCCCGAAGAGTTCGGCAAGGGTGCCATCGAAGGCGTGGCCGGCCCGGAAGCAGCCAACAACGCCGCGGCCGCTGGCACGCTGACCCCCATGCTGGCGCTGGGCCTGCCCACGAACGCCACTGCAGCAGTGATGCTGGCGGCCTTCACCTCCTACGGAATCCAGCCGGGCCCCCAGCTCTTCGAAAGCCAGGGCCCCCTGGTCTGGGCCCTGATTGCCAGCCTCTTCATCGGCAACCTGCTGCTCCTGATCATCAACCTCCCGCTGGCGCCCCTTTGGGCAAAACTGCTGCAACTGCCCCGCCCGTACCTGTACGCCGGCATCCTGTTCTTCGCCACGCTGGGGGCCTACTCGGTTAACCTGCAGGCGTTCGACCTGGTGATCCTGCTGATCCTCGGCGCGCTCGGGTTCATGATGCGGCGCTTCGGGTTGCCCGTACTCCCGCTGGTCCTCGGCGTGATCCTGGGTCCGCGCATTGAAGGGCAGCTCCGCAAGACCCTGCAGCTGAGCGCGGGTGATCCGGCAGGGCTCCTGGGCGAGCCGATCGCCGTCGGCATCTACGTCATCATTGCCGTTATCCTGCTCTGGCCCTTTGCCTTCAAGCTGATCCGGCGCAACACTCCGGTTGCTGCTGCCAGCGGAGCGGCTCTTGCCACGGACGCCGATGATGCGGTCCACTCGAACCACAATGCCGTCTATTCCGACCATAAGGAGCAACCATGACCGTCGTTGTGGGATACGTCCCCACCCCTGAAGGCGAAGCTGCCTTGAGCCAGGCCATCACCGAAGCCCGGAAGAACAACAGCAAGCTGGTCCTGATCAACTCCTCCAAGGGCGAGGCAGCGGTGGATACCCGGTTCGCGCCCGAAGGCGGGATCCAGGACATCGAACGCCGGCTGGCCGGCGAGGGCATCCAATACCTGATCAAGCGTCCGGTCCGGGGCCACGACGCCGCCGCCGAAGTCCTGGACGCCGCCGAGGAGCACAAGGCCGAACTCATTGTGATTGGACTGCGCCGCCGCACACCGGTGGGCAAGCTGATCATGGGAAGCACGTCGCAGCGCATCCTGCTGGAAGCTGACTGCCCGGTCCTCGCCGTCAAGGCAGGCTAGGCCGAGCCGGCTAAACCGTAACGGCTGCCGGCGTCCGGAACAATTCCTGGCGCTGGCGGCCCAGTCCTTCCACCTCCACCTCCATAACGTCGCCGGGCTGGAGGTACGGGAAACGTCCGCTGAGGGCCACGCCCTGCGGCGTACCCGTGAGGATCACGTCGCCGGGCTCCAGCCGCATGTACTGGCTGCAGTGGTGGACCAGGGTGGCGGCGTCAAAGATCAGTTCCGCAGATGTGGAGTCCTGCCGCGGCTCACCGTTGACCCAGCTGCGCAGCCGCACGTTGCCGCCGTCGATCTCCCCTGCCGGAACCAGCCATGGGCCCAGGGGTGTCGAGCCGGGCAGCGACTTGCCCTTGGTCCACTGGCCAGCCGCTCCGGGCAGCTGGTACTCACGTTCGGAGAGGTCATTGGCTGTGACGTAACCGGCGATGCAGTCCGCGGCCTCCTCCGCGGAGCCGAGGTAGCTGGCCTCCCGGCCGATCACGATGCCCAGCTCAACTTCCCAGTCGTACTGGGAGGAGCGGGGCGGGAGGGGAGCCGGGTCATAGGGGCCGGTGACCGTGTTGGTGGGCTTAAGGAAGACCACGGGGACCGTGGGCGGGGCCGCACCGGATTCCGCGGCATGGGCGGCATAGTTCATGCCGATGCCCACCACGGAACCCGGGCGGGCCACCGGTGGTCCGACACGAAGCTCGGCCGCCCCCTCAAGGACCGGCAGTTCCTCCGCTTCGAGGGCCTTCCGGACCTTGTCCAGGCCGCCCGACGCAAGAAATTCGCCATCCACATCAGCAGTAAGCGGCAGCAGGCTGAAATACCGGCCGGTGCCGTCCGTTGAGGACTCCAGCACGGCCGGCTGTTCGCGGCCGCTTTCGCCCAGGCGCATGATCTTCATACGAACTCTCCTTCAGCTGTATCGACAGAACCGTGACCCTGCCGGGCCCCGCTTCCATGGTCGTCGATTGCCCCGGGACCCAGCGAACAAACGCATTGTGACCGCCGCCAAGAGCCGAATATAGGGCGGACATCTGACATATATACCGGGCAGAAGTTAGAATAACGAAGCCATACTGGCACGAAACACAGAAAGTTCAGTACATGACTACAGCCACATTGGAGCGGGTCCCCGCCGCAGCCGGGCAGACGGAAGGACCGGCACTGCGGTCCATCAACCTGGAGTTCTCCAGCGCAAGCGAGGTCCACGCCGGACTGGAAGAGGCCGTCGCCGAACTGATTGAGGTCGCGGCCAAGGACGCCGCCTGCGGCATCCTGGTTACCCGGCTGCACCCGGGACGCTACACGGTAGCCCTTGACCAATCAGTACCCTTCGGCGAGACCTACGAGTCCATCGCCGCCTGACACCCGCGAAACCGCCGGCGCGTCCCGCGTGTCCCCGCACCCGGCACCGGCAACAAAAATCCCCGCAGGCCATTGGCACTGCGGGGATTTTTTGGCTTCCGGCGGGGCTACCCGCGGCGAACCTGCACGCCGTCAGACTTGAGGAAAAGTTCCTTCTCCGCCGGGCCTGACGGTCCGGCCGGCACCAGCCAGAGGACATTGCCGCTCTGCGATACCTCTTCCACTTCCCCGGCTGCCACCACATGCGCATGCTTGATGATCTCGACGCGGTCTCCGGCCTGGAGGGATTTCCAGTTGGATACCGCGGCGGAATGGGCATTGCGCCTCGACAGGACTGCCCCACGTGCTTTCATTTGAACTTCTACCCCTTTGTATCGTTCTGCCGCCACAGCTTCTTTGATGTGACTTTCACTACACCTTCAGTTCTACTACACTCCCGGCGCCGCGGTGGGCCGCGGCGCCGGAAATTCCGCCCTTCGGACAGAAGCGGTGCAGGCGCTGAAGATTCTTCGGTTTCAGGCGAGCGGCCCGACGGCGGATTCCGCCGCGCGAAGCACCTCACCTGAGGCGACCAGCCGGTCAGCCGCTTCCAGTTCCGGGGACAGGAAGCGATCGGTTCCCGGTCCCTCCACCACCGCCCGCAGGGCAGCCACAACGGCGGAGCCTGCCGGTCCCGGCGTTAGCACGCCACCCGACAGTTGCGTGCGGATATCCAGTGCACGCGCCGACGTCACCAGTTCGATGGCCAGGACGCGGCGGAGGTTCTCCACGGCCTTGCGGAGCTTCCGCGCCGCATGCCAGCCCATGGACACGTGGTCCTCCTGCATGGCTGAGCTCGGGATGGAATCCACGGACGCCGGAACGGCGAGCCGCTTGTTGTCGGACACCAGGCCCGCCTGCGTGTACTGCGCAATCATCAGGCCGGAATCCACCCCCGGATCCGCTGCGAGGAACGCCGGCAGTCCGTGGGAACGGGCAGGGTCCAGCATCCGGTCCGTCCGGCGTTCCGCGATGGAGCTGAGGTCGGCCACGGCGATGGCCAGGTAATCCAGGACATAAGCCACCGGCGCGCCGTGGAAATTGCCGTTGGAGCTGACACGGCCGTCCGGGAGGACGACGGGGTTGTCGATGGCAGCCGCCAGCTCCCTGGTTGCCACCAGTTCCGCATGGTCAACGGTGTCGCGGACGGCACCGGCGACCTGCGGGGCGCAGCGCAGCGAATAGGCGTCCTGCACCCGGGAGTCCCCCACCTTGTGCGAGGCGACGATCGGGGAGTCCGAGAGCACCCTCAGCATGTTGTCCGCGCTGGCCGCCTGGCCGGGGTGCGGCCGGAGGGCGGCGTGCAGCTCGGGCAGGAACACCTGGTCGGTGCCCAGCAACGCTTCGACGCTGAGCGCCGCGGTGATGTCCGCCGTCGACAGTAGCTGGCGAAGATCCGCGATGGCCATCAGGAGCATGCCCAGCATGCCCTCAGTGCCGTTGACCAGCGCCAGCCCTTCTTTCTCGGCGAGGGTGACCGGCTCGATGCCGTGTTCTGCCAGCAGCTCAGCGACAGGTGACTCCCCACGGCCGCCGTACGTGACGCCGTCGGGCCCTTCCG
>Ga0308169_10003961_pt1 | contig 14087 bp, 10 predicted proteins | sample PhyBR1_2_FD_202139 | JGI IMG/M metagenome (GOLD analysis project Ga0308169, IMG submission 202139) | Phyllosphere microbial communities from UC Gill Tract Community Farm, Albany, California, United States - DLSLSB.R1 | ecosystem: Host-associated > Plants > Phyllosphere > Unclassified | place...
CGAAGCGGCTCGCCGTGATCGGGGGTGACGAAGACGACCGCCGAGCGGTTGGGCGCGCCCGGCAGGTCGATCCGGGTCGCGGGCCCCGGATGAGCCTTCAACGCTGCCTCGATTATCCGCGACGGCGGCACTTGGGTTGCATGGACCGCTACAAACCGCTGCGCCGGATACAGCGCATCGTCGATCTCGTCGTTGAACAGATAGATCGAGCCCGTGACGGCGAGGATCAGCAGGAAGGGGGCGACGATCAGGCCCGCATAGAAATGCCAGCGCCACAGCGCGCGGTACGCTTTCGGATCGACCGAACCGGTGAATGCCATCTGGAAACCCCTGCTCAGAAATGCGTGGAAAGCGCGATTTCGACGCTGCGTGGCGCGCCGATATAGACATTGGTCGTCGGGTATCCCGAATACTCGCCGTAGAACGCGTCGGTCAGATTGCGGCCGCGGACCGAGACCGAGGCTTGCGGTGCGACTTGATAGCTGATCGACGCATCGATGGTCGTATGCCCGCGGATGAAATAGCTGTTGGCAGTGTCGGTGTAGAAGCCGGACACGTGCCGGACGAACCCGCCGAGAGTCACCGGAATTGCCTTGATCGTGTAAAGCGCGGAGCCGCTGACGGTGGTCGAGGGCGTGTTGATCGGTCGGTTGCCGGCGCGGTCGATGCGCGCGCCGGCGATCAGTTCGCTTAATTGATCATACTGCGCATCGGTGTAGGCAGCGCCCGCCGATAGCGAAAGCGCGTCGGTGACCGCTGCGCCGATGTTGAGCTCGACGCCTTGCGACGATTGCTCGCCGCCTTGAATGGCTTGCTGCGGATTGTTCGGATCGCGCGTGAGGATGTTGGTCTGCTCGATCCGGTATGCGGCGCCGGTCATCGTCAACCGCTTGGCGAACGCGGAGGCCTTGAAACCGACCTCGTACGAACGGCCCTTGGTCAGCTTGTAGGTCGTGTTGACAATCGACTGGAGCAGGATCGACGATACCGGCGTAACTGCCGTCGTGTACTGGCCGTACAAGGTGATGCCCGGCGTGAGGTCGTAGGTCGTGCCGATCCGCCAGGAGAATGGATCATAGGTCGGCGTGCCCCGCGTGACCGCGCCGTTCGCGTTGAGGTTGGTGATGACGCGGGTCAGGTCGATGTGATCGTACCGCGCGCCGCCGACCAGCAGCCAGCCCGGAGTCAGGTTGAGCGCATCCTCGGCGAATACCGACGCCGTCTTGAGCTTAGAGTCATAGACGACGTTGGTCGTCGAATAGGCGGCATCGCTGGTTGGGAAGACGCCAACGATCGGCGCAAACGGATCGACGTTCGCGATCCGCACGGCGGCATTGCCACCGACCGGGCTTTGCTGGCGCGGGTTGACGAAGTTCGTGTCGTTATATTCAGCGCCGAGGCTGAACCGGTTGCGCAGTCCTGAGATCACGCTGTCGTTGGCGATCACGAGCCGCTCGTTCCAGAACCTGTGGTCGTGGTAGATCCGCTGCACCGACCGCGCGAAGCTGCCATTGGGGAAGGCGGCGGTGGGGGCGGTGAAGTTCTGATCGCCACTCAGCACGAAATCGCGCTTGGCGTGATACCAGGTGAAGTCGTTCGCGACCGACCAGCCGCCGCCGATCGCATAATCGATCCGCGACCGCAGCGTCGTGTCGCGCGCGCCGGAATAAGCACCGTACGGATTATAGTTGCGACGACGCAGTGCCTTGTCGAGCACCATGCCGTTACCGCTTCGCAATGCATCGCTCGGATCGCGCGCGACGGTGGCGGAGACGAACGGCAGGCCTTGATAGCTGCTATCGTACCGGTCCTCGTAATGGTCGACGGCGAAGAGCAGGCTCAGGTCGGCCGATGGCTTGAACAAGATGCTGCCCGTCAGTCCGACCGAGCGCGTCGCATCGTCGTCGACGTCGTACAGGCTGGCGGAATGCATGTAGCTTGCGTCCGCACGGACCGCGACGGTGTCCGACAGTTTCAGGTTCACGCCGCTGGCAGCAGTCACCGTGTCGAAGCTGCCGACGCTCAGCAATCCATCAACATGGTCCCCGTCGAACGTCGGCTTGCGCGTGACCTTGTTGATGACGCCGGCCAGCGCGCCTTCGCCGTAGAGCACCGAGGCTGGCCCCTTGATCACTTCGATCCGGTCGAAATGCCAAACGTTGGTATCGCGCTGGACCACGGTCGAGGTGGAGATACGGACGCCGTCCTGCAAAATCGAGACGGCGCCGCCCGAAAACCCGCGCAACGTCACGACCGCGGGGTTGCCGGGGACGTTGCCCGCAATCGCGCCAACGACGCTGTTGAAGGCCTCGCGCGCGGTGCGCAGCCCCTGCACCTGCATGTCCGCCTGCGTCAGCGTCTCGACCGTCGCGGGTGTCTCGCGCACCGAGAGGCCGAGCCGGCTGCCGGTATCCGACTTGCGATCGAGCTTCAGCTGTTCGCGCTGGCCGGTGACGACGATCTCGGCCTTCTTGTCGATCGCGTCCTCCTTGTCAGACGCGTGGGCGGTCCCCGAGAACGCGACGATCGATGCCGACGCGAAGACTATGGTTTTGAACATGTAAATCCCTGCTGGACCCGTCCGCACATCGTGGTGCGGATCGGATGCCGTCATCCCCGCGGACTTGCCGCGCGTGTCGAAACCGGTCCGCCGACGTGGTGGACCAGCCGAAGCATCGTGATCGCGCGCAGTCCGAAGACCGACGGATCACGCGGCGGGGAAGGGCGGGGGGCCTCGCAAGGGTGGCCGAAGATAGGCTTGCGTGGCGATCGGTACCGCGGTTCTCACGTGGCGGACGATACCGACGATGAACGCGATGGCGATCGCCAGCAGCACCGGATCGACCGCTGCCAGCGACGGCGCGCTCAGGCCCGAAAACGCGCAGGGCATCTCCCGCTCCTGATGATCGGACTTGTCCGAATGATGCGCCATGCCCGGCATCGTCATCGCCATCATGGGTGCCATCACCGTCTGCACAGGCACGGTGCCGCCGCAGATCTCGATCGTCACGCGCCCCCCGGAGACGACCGGCATGAACCCGGCGGGCACCAGGATCTTCATTACCAGCGCGCAGGCAAGCACCCACGCCGCTAGCTGGCGATGGTCCAGGAGAAGGCGACGGAGTGCTGCCACGGCGCACGACTACGCGCTCGCGGTGGCGCTGTCACGTGGACGAAACGCCCCGTTAAAGCCTGTATCAGCCGCGTCTCAACCGCTTCCAGCCGAGCCAGATGCCGCTGAGGGACGTCACCATGCCAACCAGCGAGAACAGCCAGATCAGCAGGTCCCACGCCGGCCGGTGCCGCGTCAGTATGGTCAGATCCCATTTGTGCAGCAGGTCGAACGCCCAGCGGTATGTCCGCCTGCGCCGATCGATCCTGGCCAGCACGTCGCCGGTCGCGGGGTCGATATACAGCCACGTCGCGGCGGGATCGTCGAAGCGCAAACGGAGCATCGGCAGGCGAGGGAAACCGCCGGGGTCGTACCAATATGCGTCGGGCTCGGTGAGCCGGTCGATCGCGTCCGGCGGTGTGCCAGCGACGAGCATCCGTGCGGCGACAACGATCGCATTTGGCCTTGGTTGAGACGGCTCGAGTGTCGCGGCGTCTAGGATCCGACGTCGATCATCTGGATATTCGAGGACCACGAGGGGTGTTGCCGCATAGTCGGTAATCCTCGCGCGGACGGCTCCCGTGCCGACATGGCGCAACCGGTCGAGGGGGACGGCCGGCATCACGCCAGCAGCGGCATAGGCGCGCACCGTCCGCGCATCCGGTTCCGCACTTCGGAACAGGTGCCAGGGATCGACCGACAACCATCCGCTGAAGATCCACGCGATCAGGAAACCGCCGCCGACCAGCCCTGCGACATGATGCCAGAGCATCCACCCGCGATACGGCGTCATCCTACCACCCTTGAACCGGCGCGTGCCGATGCGCGCGCGCATAATACCGATCCAGATGCCGGCGAGTGCCGCGGCGATACATGGCCCCGAAACCCACATGACGACCTGTCGCCAGGCGGCGTTGTCCTGGCGCAGGACGGTCGGATACAGCCAGTGCGGCACCGATCCCAGCCAGTTCCAGAACCGCTCGGTCCGGTCGGTCGACTGGACGATCCCGCCGGTAGAAGACGACACGTAGAGGTCGGTGCCGCCCTCGTCCTCCAATGTCGCTTTCCACAGTGGGCGATGCCGGTCGAAACCACCCGACACCGTCCACTGGTCCCGCATGATCCGCTCGACATTCAGGACGCGTGCTCGCCCGAAACGGCTTGCGACGCGGACGGCATAAGCCGCGTCCACCGGAGCCAGATGCCGGCCCTTGCTTGCGGGAACGGTATCCCGCCCATCGTCCCAGCCTTGGCTCCGCCAGACTGGTACGCCGTCGCGCATCTCGAGCAACAGGTCTTGCGGCAATCGCCCCCCATCAAGCGGTGGCGGCACGGTCACAGCGGACCAGTCGATCGCCTCGGCTCTAGCCAGCGCTTCGGTCGGCGAGAGCGAAGGATAGGGCACGTACAGCATCACCAGGCCCGACCCGAACCACATCGCGAAGAACAGGCAACTGGCGATGCCGACCCATCGGTGCACGAGGTACAGCCACCGGCGCGCGAGCCGGCCGGCGTCAGAAACCGGCACGAAGCGACACGTCCAATGAGCGGGGACGACCCAGCACCCATTGCTGCGCGCCGTAGCTGTCGATCGCATAATCCTTGTCGAACAGATTATAGACATGCACGTCGATCGCGACCCGCGGCGTCACCGCGTAGGACAGCGTCGCGTCGACCGTCGCATAGCCCGGAATGCGGAAGACATTGGCGTTGTCGGAGAATCTTCGCCCGACATAGCGCAGTCCGGCGCGAGCCTGAACCGCCGGTGTCGCGGTCCAACTCAGCCACAGGTTCGCCGTCGTCTCGGGGACGTCGGGTGGCGTGTTGCCGGCAAAACTCCTTTCGCCCGAGACGAAGTCGTCGAACCGCGCCTCCAATACACCGCCATTGGCATCGATCCCGAACCCTGCCGGCAAGTCGATCGACACCGCGGCCTCGATACCCTTCGCGGATCGCTGCCCGACCTGCTCGATCGGGCTCGTCGGGGTCAGTTGCGACAACAGTCCTTTCTTGACGATGCGATAGGCGGCGATCGTCGCAGTGCCGCGGCCACCCAGGAACACGGCCTTGGCGCCCGCCTCGACCTGGTCGCCCGTCGCGTTGCTGAACTGGACCTGCCCGGTGGTGTAGGTCGTCAGCGTACCCAGCGGATCGACGCCGGTGGCATATTGCGCATAGAACGAGACCGTCGGGACTGGCTGATACACCGTCCCGACCCGCCAGGTCGTGTTCCCGAGCCGCTTGTTGAGCGCGAAGCTTTCGGTCGGGACGGCGGCAGTCGAGTCGATCGTCCAGCGCCGTATCCGATCGCGCTCATAGCGAATGCCGCCGACGATCGAGACATGCTCGCCAAGCTTCAGCCGGTCCTCCGCGAAGATCGCATATTCGTTCGTCCGCGTGCGATACCGCGGCGCGATCCCCTGCGTGTCGACGATCACGCCAGGATCAAACACGAACGGATCGACCACCGAGACTTGCGGGTCGGCGCCGAAATTGTGCGAATAGGTGAGCTTCACGAGGTTCACGTCGAAGCCTGCGACGACGTCGTTGGTCACGCCGTCCGCGATCCGCGTCTTGAGCGTCACGCTACCCTGGTCGCCCCATTGCGTCTGATCGTGGACGATCCCGGTCATGTCGGTGCGATAGATGCGCCCGGGCGTGGCGCGCACGTCATTCGCGCCATTGGGGCAGAAGCCGTCCGCCGCCACCCAGCAATAGCTTTCGAGATTGAGCCACTCGCGCTTGGAGGTGAGCCGGTACGCTTGATTGCTGACGGTGAGCGTCTCGCTCGGCTGCCAATCGACCTGGAGGCTGGTCCGGTTGTCGCGGTAGCGGACATGGCCGTCGCGCGTGTTGTAGTTGCGGTCGCGATTGGCGTGGTCGAGCCGTCCGTCGATCAGCGGCGTGCCGAAATAGCGCATCGGATTCTGGTTGCCGTAATCGTCGCGTACCGTGACGACGAGCCGATCGGTCGGTGCCCAGCGCAACGTCCCCGACAACGCGTAGCTTCGTGATTGCCCGCGATCGACATACCCGTCGGACCGCCTGTAGCTGCCGTCGACGCGGTAGGAGAGATGCTCGTCGAGCGGCCCACCGGCACCGGCTGCGACGTGGAAACTGTCTTGCGATCCATAGCCGATCTCGCCGTCCACATCTGTGTGCCGCGTATTCGGCTTGCGCATCAGGACGTTGACCGCGCCGCCTAACGCACCTTGACCGTACAGGACGGAAGCCGGACCGCTGAGCACGTCGATCCGCTCGACCATCCACGGATCGCTCGGAAAGGTGATCGTGCCGGCCGCAGGAAACAGGCGGATACCGTCGATCAGTTGCAGCACCGAACCCTGACCGCTGAACCCGCGCGCGGCGAGCGCAGTGCCACCATTGCCCAGGTTGGCGACGCTGGTGATGCCTGGCGCGCGGCTGGTCGCGTCGTTCACGGACACGTCGCCGCGCGCCCGGATCGTATTGCCGTCGATCGTCGACAGCGTGGCCGGCGTTTCGAGCGGCGACAGGTTCAGGCGGCTGCCGGTAGAATTCGGAACCGTCAGGTCGGCCTGATGGCGGCCGGTGACGAGGATATCGTCCGCGCTACCCGCCGAACGATCCTCCCCGGTCTGCGCGCTGGCCAGGGACGGTAGGAAGGTGACGAGCAACGACGCGGCAAACGCGGCGTACGGTGATGGAAACGACATATAAAAGCCCCCGAGGCGTCGGACGAACCGGCAGGGGCCTCTCACCGAGCACGAGGCTCGAACGTGCGCCGTCGAGCGCGCCACGAGCGGATTGCCCAAGCACGTCCAAGCGAACGGGAGCAGTCGTGCCCGACGGACGCCATCGCGACCGGCACGCCTGCCCATGCGGTCCCCACCGCACACATCGTCGCTCAGACGGAGTACCGTGCCTCGGCCATCCCCTGGACCAGGCAAGAGCGACCACACGCCGGCAGGTCTCCTGGCTCACGGGTCAACGCCCGATGCACAACCTTCCCAGACCGATCGGTCCAGTGGCTGGTGGCCGGAGACTTTGCCCGACCACGCACGTGCATCACGCTCGCCGCTTACAGTTGCAGGGACAGCCTCGGCATCAGGTGGTCGAAGCCACCCTCACCGCGTTCCCTATTAAGCTCCTCACGGAGCACCGGTGCGATCATGCCGACCCATCCGAGAACGGGCCGACGGGCAGGGTGTAGCGTTACGTGAGGACGCGGGCAATCGACGATCGCGTAACGATCTTGGCGATCCGTCGACCTATCGCCCCCGCGTCGCGTCCGGGAAGGCGGCGGTCCAGACGAGCGGCGCGTTCCAGTTGATCGCGACTTCGTTGACGGTGAACGCGCGGTAATCGTCGATCCAGCAGGTTTGCGGTGCGCAACCTTTCATCGGGCCGGTAGGGGGTGCCGGATAGCGTCTGTCCGCCGCGGCGGCCCAGAAGCGGTGGTGCGGGTGCTGCACCGGGCGCGTGCCGATACCGGTGACGCAGGACCGGTCGAGCGGGTTGCGGCCGAGGAGATAATCAAGGCTCGTCACGACCGCATCGCGGTAGGCGGGCTATCGCTGCGCCCACATCTCGGGATGCGCGTCGATATAGCCCGACAGGGCGGTCGTGATCCGCGCATCGTCGGCGGTCGACGGATGCGAATGGCAACCCGTGAACGCGAGCCCGGTGACGGGCACGAACGCGATATTGCGCTGCCCTTCCGCTTTCAAACGCGCGGCAACCTTGCCGACCTCCGCCGCGATCTCACCCCCGGCCATGTCGGTCGCCCACAGGACGACCTGCGCGTCCGGATCACGCGCCCGGAGGCGTTTGACGAAGTCGACATAACGCTGCTCGTAATCGGCATGGAGCGCCTCGCGCGTCTTCCACGGTTCACCAGGGTGCAGCGGCGTGGTGAAGTCGTTGGTGCCGAGCGCGATCACGAACAGGCGCGGGTGCCACGCCGGATCGACGTAGCGCGTGGCCTTGTCGAACAGCGTGAAGGGATATGCGACGGGAAGCGTGTCGGCCGCCATGCCGTTGTAATTACGGACGATCCCGCGACCCGAGATAGCGTTGACCTGATAGTCCGCGCCGTATCGCTTTGCCGCCAGCGCCGGCATGGCTTGCGAGGTATCGGTGGTCGCCCACACCTCCGCTTCGGTGCAGTCGCGCTTGGTCGAGACGTTGCCATAGCCGACGGTGTGGGAGTCGCCGATAAACTCGATCTGGCGAACACGGGCGGGGATGGGCAACGCGCGCGTTCCGGGCGCCGCGTAAAATCCGCCGAAGACGGTCGGTGCGGCCTGGCTCTCGCTGGCGACGTCGACGCGTATTGCGTGACGTCCGTCGGCGAGGCCGGCGACGCGGTAGAGCCCTGGCTTGGGCTTGAACAGCGTCGTCGGGGAGGACGCGTCCACCGTGATACGCAGGATGACATCCCCGTCGCCGATCTTCAGCAGGATGCCTGCGCCCCGAAAATTCGTCTCGAAATAGGTGCCCGGCCATTGGCGTCGATAGCCGTCCGACGTCCGCTCGACCCGGCCGCCGATATGCATCGGAAGCGCCGCACCGGGCTTGCTCGATACCGCGGTGACAGTGATCGGCGTCGCGACCGCCGACGTCGACAACAACGCTGCACCGAGCAGGCCCAGAACCGTACGCAGACCGTGTGCTCCAGTTCGATCGGACAAGGCCGGCATCAGAACGCCGCCATTGCTGCGGCATGCGCCCGGATCACGTTTTGCGTCGAGGCGTCGCTGTCGAACACGCCGTACCAGCCCTGCGGCTCGTGCGGCGGGTCGCCCATATAGCCGAGGTCGCCGCGCTGGAAGCGGTGGTCGGCATGCGGTGTCCGCGCCTCGCCGTTCCACGCCCAGAAGTTCGAGCCCGTGAGTGGTCCGCCGGACCTCGCATTGGCTTCGATCGCCGCATAGATCTGGCGGTAGAAGCGATCCTTATAGACCGTCGTGATGGTCGGATCATAGGCGGTCTTCCCGTCGCGCGGGTAACCGAACTCCTCGATCACCAGCGGCTTGCCGAGCGTCGTCGCCAGCCGGATATGCGCGTCGATATAGCCGGCGACCTTCGCCGCGCCCGCGTCGTAGGTGCCGGCGAGATCGCCTGTGTCCATCCACGTCCAGTTGTTCGGCCAGATATGCGTGGTCAGGTAATCGATCGACGACGAGCGGTGCGCGGCGAGCACGACGTCCTCGCGCTCGATCGAACCCTTCAGCCCTTCCGAGCCGGTCGAGACGAGGTGGTTTGGATCGAGCGTCTTGATGTACCGCGCGGTCTCCTCGATCCAGCGGTAGAAAGCGGGCAGGTTGGGTATGGCGACCGCAGGTCCGCCGGCCGGACGCGGCTCGTTCGCCAACTGCCACGCCATGATCGTCGGGTCCGCGGCGTAGGCGACGCCCGTCACGGTGTTCGTCCGCGAGACGACCGCGCGGATATAGTCGCGGTACATCGCCTGCGCCTGGCCGTTGGCGTAGAACGCGGCGTTCCAGTCGGCAAACGCGGGCCAAGGGTGCGCGGGGTCGTTCATGTTGATGAACTTGCCGCCGTTGACCCACGACAAATACGTCATCATTCCGCCCGACCATTCCCAGAAGTTGGTCAGGTAGATCACGCCGGTCATGTCGCGCTTCGCCATCTCGGCGAGCATCCAGTCGAGGCCCTTGAGCAGATCCTCGTTGTAGGTCGCGGTCTTGTCGCGGAAGCCGGGCGTGATCGAGTTCTTCAGCGGCGACAATTCCGCCGACCCAAGGATGCGGAGGTTGCGCACGCCGAGCGCCTTCAAGCGGTCCAGTTCGCGGCCGAGACGCGCGCGGTTGCCGTACGCGGTCTCCGCGCCAAGCCATGCGCCGTACCAGATGTTGGCCCCGGCATAGCGGTAGGGCTTGCCGCCGCGCCGGAAATGGGTTCCGTCGACCGTGACGAACCCCGTTGCTGCGGGCAATCCAGCCAGCCGGCCGTTGTTCGTGCAGCCAGCGGCCAGGGCAACGCCCCCCAGCAACGCCGCACGTCGACCGATCATCGCGTCGTCCACGTCATCCCCCCTTATCCCGCCACCGCGTCTAGCGTCCCCGCCGAACAATCGTCGACCGGTCGGATTGCCCAGCACCAGAGCCCTCGTCTTTAGGTTTGCATGACGCGGCGCGCTACCGGGATTTATCATACTTGAAGTCGAACACGTCGGATGTTCGCGGCTGTCGGCATGATGCACCTGCATTCCGTGCATCCCAATCGTACCAGAACGCGTTTGTCCTCTGCCGTCTCGCTAGCCGAGTTGGGTCGCCATCACTGCCGGAGTTGCTCATGTCCAAGACCATCATCGCCGACCTGTTTGCCGAGACGCTGCACCTGGCGGGTGTCGAGCGGATCTACGGTGTCGTTGGCGACAGCCTCAACGGCCTGACCGACAGTCTGCGGCGGCAGGGCAAGATCGAGTGGATCCACGTTCGCAACGAGGAGGCGGCTGCCTTTGCCGCAGGGGCGGAAGCGCAACTGACGGGCAAACTGGCGGTGTGCGCCGGATCATGCGGCCCCGGTAACATGCACCTGATCAACGGGCTCTACGACTGCAACCGGACGCGCGTGCCGGTGCTGGCGATCGCGGCACAGGTGCCGAGCGGTGAGGTGGGCTCGAACTATTTCCAGGAGACGCGCCCGGAAGCGCTGTTCCGCGAATGCAGCGTCTATTGCGAGACGATCTCCGATGCCGACCAGATGCCGCGGACGCTGGAGACCGCGATCCGGGCGGCGGTCGGCCACCGCGGCGTGTCGGTCGTCGCGATGCCGGGCGACGTCGCGCTGCGATCGACGACGGGCACGCTGGCACGGTCCAAAGGCGCACTCCTACCGCCGCCTTCGGTGACGATACCGGCGGAGGCGGACATCGCCGAACTCGCCGCGCTGTTGAACGGTGCGCAGAAGGTGACGATCCTGGCGGGGCGGGGGTGCCGCACCGCCCATGCGGAGCTCGTGACGCTCGCGGGCGTGCTGCAGGCGCCAATCGTCCACGCGCTGGGGGGCAAGGAGTTCGTCGAATACGATAACCCCTATGACGTCGGCATGACCGGGCTGATCGGCTTTGCGAGTGGCTACGACGCGATGATGGCATGCGACGTGCTGTTGATGCTGGGGACGGATTTCCCATATCGGCAATTCTATCCGGAGAAGGCGAAAGTCGCGCAGATCGACCTGATACCGGAAAACCTCGGTCGGCGGACGGCGATCGATATCGGGCTGGTCGGCGATGTCGGCGCTACTCTTGCGGCCTTGATTCCGCGAGTGAAGACCGGACGCGACGGCAGCTTCCTCAAGTCCGCGATCGAGAATTACGCCGAGTCCCGCAAGGGGCTGGACGATCTTGCCGACGGAACGCCCGGCAGCGGTGTGATCCATCCGCAGCACGTCGCCCGCGTCCTCAGCGAGCAGGCGGCAGACGATGCAATCTTCGCCTGCGACGTCGGCACGCCAACCGTATGGGCTGCGCGCTACCTGAAGATGAACGGGCGGCGGCGATTGATCGGATCGTTCAACCACGGATCGATGGCGAACGCGCTGCCGCAGGCGATCGGCGTACAGTCGGCGTACCCGGAGCGGCAGGTCGTGACGTTGTCGGGCGATGGCGGGCTGGCGATGCTGATGGGCGAGTTGCTGACGGTGCGCCAACTTGGTCTGCCGGTAAAGATCATCGTCTTCAATAACGGTACGCTTGGGTTCGTCGAGATGGAGATGAAGGCGGCGGGCCTAGTCGAGACCGGCGTCGCGCTCGACAACCCCGACTTTGCGGCGATGGCGCGGGCGATCGGGATCCACGGCGTGCGCGTGACCGATCCGGGGGATGTCGAGGCCGGCATCCGGGAAGTGCTCGCACATCCGGGGCCGGCGTTGCTCGACGCCGTCACCGCGCGCACCGAACTGTCGATGCCGCCCAAGATCACGCTGGAGCAGATGAAGGGCTTCACGCTCTATATGGCGAAGGCGATCATCAGCGGCCGCGGCGACGAGGTGGTCGAACTGGGCAAGACCAATGTCGGCTTGCTCAAACGTTTGTTCTGAACGAGCCGAGATCGGTCGGTGCCGGGTCCGTCAGAGCGAAAGACGGGCCCGCGCCGCGCGGTATTCGCGTTCGAGACGATCGACGCGATCGGCAACGCTCTCGACCTCGGTGACCGCGCCGATACCCTGGCCAGAGCCCCAGATGTCCTTCCACGCCTTGGGCTTGGAGCCGTTGCCGCCGCCGAAGTCCATCGTCTTCAAATCGCCCTCGGGAAGGTTGTCGGGATCCATTCCCGCCGCTTGAATCGACGCGCGCAGATAGTTGCCGTGAACGCCGGTGAAGAGGTTGGAATAGATGATGTCGGACGCCTTGCCGGCGACGATGCCGTCCTTGTACGCCTGATCCGCGTTCGCCTCGGTCGTCGCGATGAACGGCGATCCGATATAGCCGAAATCCGCGCCCATAGCTTGTGCTGCAAGGACGGCGTCGCCGGTCGCGATCGAGCCCGACAGCGCGAGCGGGCCGTCGAACCACTGGCGGATTTCCTGGATGATCGCGAACGGCGACAGCCGACCCGCATGACCGCCGGCGCCGGCTGCGACTGCGATCAGGCCGTCGGCGCCCTTTTCGATCGCTTTGCGCGCGAAACGGTCGTCGATCACGTCGTGGAGCGTAATGCCGCCCCAGCCATGCACCGCGGTGTTGAGGTCTTCGCGCGCACCGAGCGAGGTGATGACGATCGGCACCTGCCACTTCGCGCACGTCGCGAGGTCGCTTTCGAGGCGATCGTTGGATTTGTGGACGATCTGGTTGACCGCGAAGGGTGCCGCGGGGCGATCGGGATTGGCGCGGTTGTGTGCGCTGAGTTCCTCGGTGATCCGGTGGAGCCACTCGTCGAGCATCGCCTGAGGCCGCGCGTTGAGCGCCGGGAACGAGCCGACGATGCCCGCCTTGCACTGCGCGATCACCAAGTCTGGGCCGGAAATGATGAACAGCGGCGAGCCGATGACGGGCAGGCGCAGGTTTTTTAGAATGGCGGGTACGGTCATGCCAGTTTTCTAGCGCAACCTATTCGCGCGCGCCAGAGCCGGTTTTGCCCTCCACCCAAGGCGCTGATGCGGCCGGGTGGAGGGCACGGTATCAGGCCATCTTGCCGATGACCTTGTCGAGCGTCAGCGGGTATTCGCGGATGCGGACGCCGCACGCGTTGTAGACTGCATTGGCGATCGCCGCGCCAACGCCGCACAGGCCGAGTTCGCCAATGCCCTTGGCCTTCATCGGCGAGGACTTTTCGTCGAGTTCGTCCATGAAGAACACGTCCTGCATCGGAATGTCGGCGTTCGCGGGCACGTGATATTCTGCGAGGTCGTGGTTGACGAAATAGCCGAACCGCGTGTCGACGACTGCGTCTTCCATCAGTGCCGCACCGACGCCCATCGTCATCGCACCGATCACCTGGCTGCGCGCCGATTTCGGGTTGAGGATGCGGCCCGCGGCGAACGCACCGCTCATCCGACGGACGCGGATCTCACCAGTCGCCGAGTCGACCCCGACCTCGACGAAATGCGCGCCGAACGTGGCCTGCGCATACGTCTTGGTGAGGTCGCCGAACTCGATCGAATCCTCGGCCGAAATGCCGGCATCGCCTGCCGCTTCCGACAGCGAGACGCTGCGGTTGCCCGACTTCACCTTGCCGTCCTCGAACACGACGTCGGTCGAGTTGAAGCCGAGCTTCTGCGCGACCCGCTCGCGCAACGCCATGCACGCCGCATAGACGCCCGCAGTCGAGCTGTTGCCGCCCCATTGGCCGCCCGAACCCGACGAGGCGGGGAAGCTGCTGTCGCCGAGCAGGACGATGACCTTGTCCATCGGCACGCCCATCATCTCGGCCGCGGTCTGCGCGATGATCGTGTAGCTGCCGGTGCCGATGTCGGTCATGTCGGTGGCGACGGTGACGACGCCCTTCTTGTCGATCCCGACGCGCGC
>Ga0308169_10003964_pt1 | contig 14081 bp, 18 predicted proteins | sample PhyBR1_2_FD_202139 | JGI IMG/M metagenome (GOLD analysis project Ga0308169, IMG submission 202139) | Phyllosphere microbial communities from UC Gill Tract Community Farm, Albany, California, United States - DLSLSB.R1 | ecosystem: Host-associated > Plants > Phyllosphere > Unclassified | place...
AATAGTAGCTACAGCGATGATACAGTCAAGCAGTGCCTGCAATATTTTTGTACGATCGACATCGATCAATTCGAGCCGAGCAGGTGCCGACCCTACTTAGGCGATGGTGTGCTCCGAACTGGTGTCAATGCCCTTCTCGTGGACATAGTTCAAGAAGGGGGTCACGACAACCGACTTGTCCCTCATGACGTATCGTCGGGCCATACGAGGAGTCCAGTGGGAGGTCTGGTAGCCGACAAAGTCCTTGAAAGGAACCGCGAAGACCTCTGTGGGGCGCAAGACAGAATCAATAAAGATCGCATGTGATCGCGAGAGTTTGAACTGATCACTTACGGTCCAATTCCTCCAAGGTGAACCTTCGGGTTTCTCGGACGAACAGGAAAATCCAGACCAAAGCGAGAGCATTGATTCCAGCATAAAATCCGACTGGGAAGAGAGGACTATCAGACCGGGACCAGACGGGCGACATATGCCGCTTCCGACAGAGACTCGGTCTTGAACTTACACGCTCCAGTTTTCCCGAACGCAGTCAAAAGACGGGGGAATGTAAGACCCAGAATTCCAGCGAACGTGTTGTTGATACAGACGGCAATGGCTGTTGACCAAAAATCCATCAGTGGGAAGTTCGCAAAGAGCAAGGCTAGAGTAGATACGCACCCATTCCGGATTCACGATGGATATTGTCGAATACCTCGGCACTGTACGCGAATGCTGTTGTGCGGCGAAGAGTCAGTAGCTGCAATTCGCCACCCGTCACTTCAACGTTCTTACCGACTGGACCTTCTCCCACACTGTAGAACGCGGTGAAGAGGTAGATGAAGGTTGCGGCCAGGGCAAGCTGGGTCTTTCCGTCCTGAGGAGCCAAAAATGATAGACCAGTGCACAAGAGGAAGATCGTCATGAAGGGGAAGGTCGAGAGCAAAAGCGACCTTCGTCCGAACGAGTCGATCAAGTAAAGCGCAGGGAGCGCGAAGACGAAGTTGACGGCTGATAGAGACCCGGACACCATGCCGGTCAACATCTCAAGTATACATCTCTCTAAATTCACAACGACTCACCTCCAAACCCAAGACTAGCAAAGAGAGCGTTGTCGTCGCTGGCGCCCGCCTCTTTGAAAACGGTGGAGCTGTAGAAACTGATGACTGAGCGTACGAAGGTAGCATGTCAGCAGCTGCGACTGCCACATCTAAACACAAGGAGGGCCATTGATTTACTGTTGATTCCACACCTGTTCGAGCGGAATTCGACATTAGTACGCGAAGACTTGGGTTTGACATCCAGGATACTTACATTTGCTGCGCAATCATAACGGTGCACGCGGCCAACGTACTTCTGCGGATCCTTGGGACCCTCAAGCAATCGCCAATTCGCGAGAAATACGTGCTACCCGCAGCGGAAGCCTTTTCCTCCAAGAACAGGACATGACTGTAGTACAAATCACGGGCGGCGATGATTGGGTGTTTACGAAGCCTGACATAGGAGTTGAAGGACTCTACGGAAGGCAGGACGATCTTAGCGGATGTTTCGATTCGATTTTAAGATCGCGCTTACCGACGTAACGGCCCTTCTTCATGAGCCACTTAGGACTTTCTGGGCAGAAGAAGATACCGACAACCAGAGGGACCGCTGGGATGAATGCGCTTCCGAGCTGAAGCCTCCACGCGATATTCGGTACGTCCTTGACGACTACGTTGGCGGCGAAGCCCCTTTTGAGAAGATAAGTGGCCGCATGAGTAAATAGCTTGAATACGACGCGCAAGGCTTCGCCTAGCGAGGGGAGTGACTTACAAGAAGATACCGGCGCAGACGAGTACCTGATCACGACAGAAAACAGACGGTCGACATCAGCGTGGTCCGTATCTGTCCTAGCTGGGAGACACGCACCTGCCATAACATAGTCAAGGCACCTCGAATTCGAGCCGGAGCGATCTCTGAGGAGGAGAAAATGATTCAGATTGGAGGCCTACTCGCTCATGGAATTGCTCGTCCTTTCGACGACGCACCTGCACTGAAGATAGGCACGGTAGCGTTCTTGGCACCGAAAGCAACTCCCATGAGGAAACGGATGATAAAGAGTTGATACCAGTTTTGGCTAGATTGAACAATGCAACGGTAAGGTCCTTATTCGGATAAAGATGTCATACACAGACGTACGCGAGACCAGATCCGATCGGAGTGGCAACCAAGCTATACAGTCGAGACGAAGAAATGAGTACGTGACTTGTATCACCACGGCTTTCTGAGACCGCCGCAGCTTCGGCTGTAACTTACACAATTCCGGTAATGAAGATTTCGCCACTGCGATATCCATGAAATCAGCTTTGGAACTTTAGACGATTCAACCTGAGCATACTCACCGTCGTCCAAAGTAGTGGTTGAGAGGGTCGCTCAACCAACAACCGCTAAAGATAGAGTCCGGCTTTAGTTGGGTGATGCAGGGAGAGTACTGATTAAGTACACGTTACTTACATCAAACCAGCCGCCAGATAAGGAACAGAGTTGATTAGTCCGATGATCCATTCCGAACGTTCAGATGAATTGCCGTCTGCGTCCTGTACGTAAGTAAATGTAGCTATTAGCGCACATTTCACAACCAGCCTGAAGCCAAAGACGTACTGCAAGGCCAAACTCTACAGGGAAACTCAGGTTGGCTCCCTGTTTTTCGAAAACATGCTTTATGATCAGAGAAATGCGATTATGCCTGCAGACCGAAGACGCCTACATTTGATCCAGTCTGATCCCATCCTTGGGTGGCAGCGCCCATGGCACAGATGAAGACCGTGTACCAGAGCGCCTTCGAGTTACCCCACCTGGTTTCAAGTAACACTGTCAGCATGGCGTCGGAATCGCAATTCTTGAGAAGGTCGCATCTTACTTGTGCTCGGTTTCAAAGATCAGGGCAGCCTTTTCATCTTCCGGTAAAGCCATTAGTGTCTCGCGTGACGTAGGATCACGCGCAACCATAGCTCCTCGCCTGAACAAGTCGCGATGTTCCGTAAGTTCGTGTGTGTTGACGAATTCGTCTACATCCCTGATCATTTGGTCCGTGGACATGAGCTAATCAAGGAGAAGAGTCATTACATTAGATGATGGAGACCGTGCTGCGAAGGAAAGCACTCACGGTCAAAGGGTTGACGGCACCGAACTCCGTAACGGTGTTGGTGAGAGCCGGGACATCATCTTCCTCCTTCGTTCTCTCCGAATGGTACACATCCCCGTGCTTGAATTCTTTGTTTGCCGCCATTTTTGGAGGATTTACTTGAGAGAAAAGAAGGGGGAGTACGTGCGAGTCGCAAGACGCCCGTTGCCTCTGATGAGTCTATTATATATACACCCAGCCGACCGATTCCCCGGGAACCCTCCATCTTCACATCAGAAGGGTGAACTCGTGGTTCTGCATGTTCCCCTCGCTCTAGCGTAACGATATGTTTCTTGGCATCCAGCTCATGCCGGAGTAGACCATGGAGCTCCGAGACGCTCCAGGGGGGTACAGGGTGGAATATGGTGGGGAAATCGAGGGCAAGGCGGGGAAATCGAGTTGGACTCTTGGGAACCGCAGCCCTGAGCGCAGAAGAATATGCGAGGACAACATGATGACGACGTTAAATGGCTCTCGACCGGCGGCAAGGAGCGACACGGGGTTTGCTGGGTCGAAAGAGGAAGCATCGATTGACATGTGAAGAAGCGGTTATGGCGTTCCTCTTGGCAGCGTCGTGGTCTGGTCCTCGGGAGATTACTGTTTTTTTTTTTGCTCATTTGGTCCCTGTTCTTGGCAACCATGTCAGCCTGAACTCGACCCATTCTACGATGACCGAATGTGCAATGGCTCAACCGTGACTGGCGGATTCGCTGTACCGGTATTGAACGCACACATACACACACACCAGGTACAGCCTGTGTGACTTGCAAATGGCAAATCGAGCTGCGGACAGACTTTGACCTTTGGAAATCACCAAAACAGTTCGAGCTTGATTTTGCTGTTTGATCTTGGCAAAACGCGAAACGAGGCTTGCACGATTAGCGCGCGGAAACAAAATTGCACGGACATCTGTCGAGCCTCATCACCGTCTCTCGTCCGACCGTTTACTTCCGATCTTTCGTAAAAAGCATCCGGAGCCGGTTGAATGTCGTAACCATCTTTCTGTCTTTAGATGGACCCCTCCGCCGAAGGTGTTAAGCAGCAAGCAGGTGTATACAGTTGAGCTCAGCTGACGTGTTGGCCCAGTCTTCTTCTGCCTGTATCAGCTACTCGGAAATGTCAGAGCTTACACCCGTGAGTCTGACATCCCTCCCGGAGATGCGGCTCGATGATTGACTGACGGTAGATTCAGGTGCCCTACAGATCGAAGATCTCGCTTTACAAGCGAAACCCTGGCTGGCCAAAACCGTTTCGAACCAGGTCTATCTCCTGGTAAGATAAAATCTGCGCAGATGCTATGTTCTATATGGGAATCGCTGATTAGGCGTATATCCGTCGTAACAGAAATACGCTTACGTCGGAGAAAACGCCCTCTTCCTCGTCTCTACCCTCGACAAAGTCTATCTTGAAACCCTCTCCCCATCCCGTCTCATCTCCCGCGCATCAGCATCTAGCAAGCTCTCACAACCGGAACCCGAGTCGTTCAGCTTGAACACGGGCAGAGGTGGATCTTTCAGCCAGAGCTTGAATGCGGACAGTCAGAATCGTGATGCAGCGATTCGGAGTTGTTTGACGAGTCTAGAGGGGTTGTTTTCGCCTGGAGATGGTTGGGATGACGTAGATATCGACGAGGGAGACGAGGATTCGTTCTACGTGAGTATAACAGGTATGACAGTTCTGACATTTGGCGTTGAGGGCTGATCCGATATGCAGGACTTGATGTTGGCCATGTCTTCAGACAAGTACGACTGGAGTATCAAATTGAAGTACGTTCACTCGCAGGGTCTAATGGCAGCGATTCGATTGGCCTAACCCAATTTTCCGATTAGCAAACTCCACGATTCAGAAGCTCTTACGGTGATACGGGATCACATTCTAAATCCCTTGATCGCGCTGTCGGGATGCCTCATCGATCGATTAGCGGATGGAGCCAACGCAATCCCTGATCTTCAGAAAGTCGGTCCCGTTCAGATCTTGCCTTCAATATCGACATGCGTGATCCTCAACTTCTGTATTTGGTGCTTTTAGGCTCTGGATGCTTCGGCTTCTACGGCAGCGAGACGGCTCGCACCTTTGCTCAAGAACACTATGAACAAGCCAGTGCTTCAGACCAGTTTGTCAAGGTGGAACCAGATCAAGCAGGGCTCAAAGGATGCTGGTAGGTTGGATCTCGGATCTACTGTCAGGTTCTTCCACTAAGAATGCCATGCATCGCAGGCAATATCATCGGAGATTACCCTAGCGATGCTCCAAGTCCGTCTCAAAGACCACTTGAGGCAACATCTCGCACCGAGGTGCGGCAAAGCGAAACTCCACCCCCTAGATCTCCTGACTTCCGGACAAACTACCACGGTGCAGCCCCTCCTGCCCATATTGATCTATCTCCGGCACAAGCGCAAATGAGCGCCGAGTTGGAGATGGGAAGTTTCTCACCGGTAGCCTCGCCGTTGCCACCGGGATCCTTGAGCCCGCCGGTTATGCAACCGCAGCCAAACCCGCCGTCAGAGGACGATTGGAACTCGGAGATGACTGAGCCAGAGAGCGATGATGAAGAGGCTGCGGCAAGGTTCGAAATGGCAAGGGAACGAGTCCTGGCGAAGCGAGTCAGGGTGGAAGCCACTAGGACTCAAGGTCCTGCACAAGACGAGATTCCCGACACTCCCGACCAGATTGACGATTCGGGCGTCCAGCTAGGCGAGACTGTTGATCAGGCAGGATCTCCTCATAATCCACCTCATTCACCAGGAAGCGATGCGAGGCATACTGGCAAGAAAAGGAAGTCGGCCTCAGCCTCACCTCCGCCTCGAAAGAAGGCCCGATCTTCAACGCCTGGTCAAAGCGACGAGCCTCATCATCTCTTAGAGCAGACTGAGTCGCAGAAACACGAGGCCGCACAGGCCATGCGCAACGCTTTGCATAAGACGGCCGGCACACAGAATGCCGAGTCTGCGCTGTCTTCGAATGGTGTGCCAGCGTCCACACGAGGTCGAACTTCGTCCATAATAGGAATTCGTGGGAGGGGAAGGGGTAGAGGGAGAAGCGTTTGGTGAAGTGATAGTGCAAATGGATGCAGTCGAGATTATGGCATCACGATATGACATCCCAATTATACGAATTTCAAGATATAGAGATCTGGCGATCGTACATTGCAGAAGTACATTGCAGAACGAGGCAATAATTAGAAGAACTGATGTCTTGGAGAAGCGAAAATCAAACGGTGTTGTTGACGGTGTGAGTTACGACGGAGGAAGGCGGAACGGCCGAGTTCGACAAGTGACGATAAAGCGGATACGCAGCTTTGATGGGCGAGCGTCAGGAGCTGATTGGCCGAGTTCACACACCAACGAGAGCGCCGAGCCTCTCAGCCAAGACCATACCGCCGGTAAGACCGGCAAACAAAGCCCTTCCGCTTATGTCACCGAGAGCCTCAATTTGGAACCTCCAGAAATCGGGGGCGGCCGAGGTCAGGGGGAAGAGAATGATGGCGAAACGAATGAGACAAAAGACCAGAGGGTCCCAGGCTGGAAGAGGAGCAACGGCTTTTTCTGCAATGCAAGTATGTCAGTCACGAACCTCGAAGCTATTCAAGGCAAGCAGCCAGTCTTACGGGAACGTTGCGACGACCTAGTGGCTCTGACCGGCTTGGGGCGAGGGGGCTGAGGCATGAAAGTAATAAGGTGGCTGATAAAGAATGCCGGGAGGACCGTGAATATCAACCTGGTCGCGATGGAATGACTTGTTCAGCTCAGACCCGTCAAATCACAAAAGGCGAATCGTTCAGACTAACCACAGGATGAACCCGCCGGCAGCGTGGCTCGACGGCCTAATCATGGTGAATATCTCCGGCAATCGGTACTGGAATTTGATCTCGGGCATCCACCAGAAGATGCCGTAAAGAAGGCGGTCGAAGGTATGGAATGAGAACTGCGACGGAGGGAATTGGAACTCCCTCTTCGAGATAGGTGCCAAACGCATAAGGAGGTAAGCCAGCTCGATGGAAAGCATGACCTTGACCAAACGCTCGGGTTCGGAGAGGTACTAAATCAGAGAGTGCCGCAGATATCAGCATCTGTTTGCAAGGTAGCTAATCCACCTCATGCTTACGGCTTGCGTCTGTCTAAGGGCGTTTCTGAACTCCCTGTTGCCAGTCTGCCTCCAGTATTGGACGGTCCTCTTACGAGCTCGCTCGGCCATCTCGAGGCCATCTTCGACGGCGGGTCCGGCAGCATCGACCGCCCGATTGGCCTGGGAACGAAGAGCTCGTCTGAGGGCAGCGGAAGGAGACAATCAGCTTACGATCGGCTAAAGCCATCCCTTTGGAGCATGTTCAAATCCACTCACCCAGGTGAGTCCGGGATTCGCACGGTATTCTCATCGAACCCAGTAATCTCTTTGACCTTCTTGAACACTCTCCTGCTAGCCTTTGTGGCGACCTCTTGACCCTCTTCCATGGCGCTGCTGAGGACAGGACGAACGCTCTCGTCGTAAGTCGTGGCAGCCTGGTCAAAGGCCTTGCTGGCCAAGTCTGCAGTAGCGTCCTTGATCGCATAGAGATCATCAGAGACTTCCTTGTCTCCGAGACCAGGGGCCGGGGTCGCTGATTGAGATCCGCCTCGGGGGCTAAGACAGCAGGATAAACACATCAAATGCAGTCAGTATACTGCTTCTGATTCAGTAATGATGATACAGGCGACCTACGATCGTCGTTTTCGCCTCGAAATATACAGTCCTTTGTAACGGTTATCGTCACGCAAGGTCGATTCGTGATCTGTCAAGTACTTCTCGAGACGGTCTTCGAGGTCGGCCTTCAAGCCTTGAGTGTCTTGGTCCAGAGCCTTGAGGATCTGATGATACCAGGCGATTTATGAATCAGTAGTGGGACGACAACAAGATAAGGGGGCAACGCGGGACCTACTTCGGATAGCTCTGCCTTCGTCTTACTGCCGAGGCTGCCAGCAAAAGCTTGTGTAGGAGCCATGGTTGTTCTGGGAATGAGATTCGATTGCAGTTTGTATCAAAGGTAGTGACGGGTATCAACAGTTTGCACGCGATGAAATGCTAGCTTCGTTGATACGTTTATCGAAAATCGCGTGTTTCCAAGCTTCAAGATAAGATCAATGACTATCGAATGATCGATGAGTATCGGATGATGGCGTGAATGATGAAGCTGCCTGTCAATCGGAGGTGTCTTGTAAGAAGCTTGAAATTCTTGTAAGAAGCTTGAAACAAGAGTTGCTAGGGATCATCAGCATCAATCGCCATCAATCCCCGCTTTGGGTAGCGATTGATTCTCCTTTTGTTAGGAGGAAACGCGTCAAGCGGTCGCGTCAGGAATGACGTCACCCGAACTGACGAGCCTCGGTAATCCCGAAAGACCGACGAGCAATGGCATGATGGTCAAGCAGCCGGGAAATGATGTGTTGGTCTGCACTGCGTTCGTAAGAGATACAAGATGGGACCTGCGTTTCGCCAGGCCAAAGTGGAAGCCAAGTACAACCGTGTCGTCAGAGATCAGAAGGGGACATCATACATCGTTGAAATACTGCGTTCGTAGGGTATAGAGCGAGGTAGGTTTTGCTTTCAAGTCTATGAGAAGAAGTAGGGGCTCTCCCTAATGTTGTTGACGTCAAAGCTACCCTTGAGGGGTGTCGAAGGCAAAGCATCGCTGAATTTGACAAATTGTCTGATCCCGATATCGACCTTGTCACAATCCACCCCGTCGGCATTGACGAATGGTGTAGCCCTTGTGTTTCGCCTTTTCACGGCCGGGCTGTCTGTAGTATCTTCACTTTCGATGGCATGCTCATCCAAATTTTCTTCTTCCGGCTCGACATCGGTTTGTATGCCTGTTTCCGGTCGCAAGGATTGTCGGACCGCTTTTCGTTTGTTGGCGAGGTAGATGTCGCGCGCGACTTTAACAGGGATAACATGATCCTTGTACCGCTCGACGAACTAGAGAGACGAGGGCTTGTAAACAAAAGACCCTGTGACAACAAGGAGGCACATGACCTAGCTCACCTCTTTTCTGACGTCTCCAATAATATCCCTTGAATGCAACTCGATAAACGTCTCCCGAATGTTCTTGCTGAGCTGATCGATACTAGACGCGTGGCTCCAATAAGAATCGTGTACGCTGGCGAACACGACGTCGTCATCTCGACAACGAGCAGAACACAACAGCATGTGAGTGGCATCCAGCGAGTGAATAAAGTTGGGAGGCATTGCCGAGGCTTGTTTGCCTGGCGCGACCTCAGAGACGGCGTTTGGATCCGATATATACACAGTTTGAAGAGCGGTCATCACCTGAATGTTCACGTTCGTATTAGCTTCGAGCACTGTGAACAGATTAGAACGACATCACGAACCTGTTTCCTGGCGGTCTTTCGATAAGGTTGAACCACTGGCAGACCCAAGGGAGACGTCCAGACGACACTCGTCATCGACTCTTTCGCCATACGGCTGACAGGTTTGCCCGTCTTGTCCATGACCGCAGTTTCGCTACTGGCCGTGCTCTTGACGAGTGGCTTCACTGTCTCGGAAGCACGTTCCAAAGGGAAACTCTTGCAGATCAATCGAGCCGCCGTAGTCAGCCAATCCTGGATGGCCTTTGCGCCTGAAAAGAGATCTCCAATGCAGGCCAGTACGGTCGACGCGATGTAGCCGGACACGTGGTAGATATATTCTCGGGGGATTTCTCCCTTGGAGACCAGTTGTTTGGCGATTTGCTCTTTGGCGCCAATAAACGTTACTCCATAGACCGTCGTCATGACTGTCTGCTTGACGACCTTTCGCGTGATCTTGCCTTGAGCGATCTGGGCAAATGCTTTCCCAGCTGCAGCGTCCTTGTTGACGATCTCGTTGACCAGATCGGCAATACGGGTGTAAACATCCGCTGGCCGATCACCTCCAACCAGATTGACAGCTTTGGCTCCTTGTACATCACCTCCTAGCGCTGCGTAATGCTGCATACCGTTGCAGGTCCCGTCTTGATGCACAGGTAGACAAGATAGGAATTCGTGAGGGTTCTCCGAGCGCAAGGCGGCCGTAAGCTCGAAACAAGCAGCTAAACATTGCCATGGCTCTTCTGCCTTTAACCACCAGCGGTTTCCACCCAGTGGGTTGTCAGCACTGTCGAAAATCTCCTTTTCGTGGTCGATCGAGAACTGTTCGCGGTCCTTGAATTTGGCCTTGTCGAATCCGTACAAGTTTGCGAGGTGGATTCGCAACCACATAAGGCCCCGCTCTCCGAGCGGCTTCTTGACTCCGAATGTTAACAAACCTCTGCAGAGATCGTCGCCGACTGGGTTGAGATGAGGTGGAATAGGATATGCTCGTCCCCGGAAATCCAGGTTATGAGGGATGTAAAATGTATCGTTGAGGAATGAACGGGCAAGTTCAAGGTTGTAATTGAATTTGCAACGTTCCGAATGGTCTTTGCGCATCTGAGTTTGTACGTCCCTCATTTTCGCAACATACAGTGACCTGACTGCCGGGTCAGATTCATCGGGACTGGGCTTGGAGGGCACTTCGTATTGGGTATTCTCCTCCGAAGCCGGAAGATCGGCAATAGCTTCGCCTTTGTTCCAAGATTGCAACACAACGTCAAAGACGTTTCGGTTGACTTGCCAGGGTGTACTGGACAAGACATCGAGACCAGCGAAAACCTGATCCAGACGTCCTGCTTCCGAGGCAGCTCGAAGGTAACTACCCTGTTCGGCACTCTCCTTGAATCGCATAACCGAGACTGCTCGTCCAGGACTGGTCAGCCACGATGTCGAGTACGATTCGTAAATGTCGAGGCTTACCTTTGTGAAAGAGATATGCCCCATCATCGTGCGCTTTCCAAGGTCGTGGTGGGATTAGCATCGGCATGTGCTTTGGATGTACGACAACGGCGATGCTATCTTTGGCCATCCGCGATGCTACTTCTGGGTTGAGCTTGATGACCCCCAGTTTGTTCCCTCTTACATATTCATACGAGTGCGAAAAAGCGGGTTGATGCTCAGAGCTGCAGAAAAAGGGTCGCAACGTCAATATCAACACAGTAGAAGACGTTTCCTTATGCACTTACTGTTCCACACCATCCTCGTCGGTCATCGTCCGCAATACCTTGGCGGTATCTACCAAGGCGTTCATCAAGAAAGCGCCCACAGCCACGTGCTTCGTTTGAGTCCAATCAGGGGTCCACACGCGTCGCAGGGCGTTCAATGCCTGAGATCTATCAGCCGCCGCTACTGGTGCAGAACTGTCGACCGAGTCGACAGCCTGAGCTTCTGACGCGGCCAAACCCTGATCCGCCTCTTTGCCGACCTTCCGCCATAATCGATGGACCGCTCGTTCGCCATCCTGAGCAGAGTCCGTTGTACCAAGAACATTCTGGCTCTCTCTGCCTAGTATATTCTGGATGGTCGTTGCTCTATATTCCGTCTCAACGGCTTTTCCGACCTGGATCAAGCCTCTCAGTGTCTTGAGACCATCAGGAATACCTCCCGCTCCACACGATCGCATGACCTCCAAGATCGTGACTAGAGCGAGTTTTTCAGGTTTCATCAGGCGAAGATACAGCAGTAAATCTGCGTTCTGTCCAGCCGACACGGGATGCCTGTTTGCGCCGACCTTGTTGGTCTTCTTCTCGAGTGCCTCTATCTCAACGACTAGACGTTCCGTCAAATCCTTGCTCCATGACCACATCCATGCCTGCAATTTGTCCGAGCGTAGCCTTTGTGAATCGGCCACATCCTTGAGGCCCTGCTCTTCGAGAGTCTGCGCTGCATTTTCGAGCTCAGCTCTTGCAGCAGACAGAGAAGCGGCCTCGAGCAATTCTTGCCGGCGCAGCGGTATTTCATCTGAAGGAATATCCTTGAAAGTAGCCCGCAAATTCGCAATAGCAAATCGGGGCAACGGTCCTTCAGGAAAGTCCGACTGACTGATCTGCTTGAGGAGCGTGGTTGTATATGGCTCTTTCTATAAGAGCGATTCAGTTAAGCTAATTGATCGAAGACTATGAACAGGGTTGCCGCCTTACCGCATAGATAGGATTCACTTCCTCAGGAACACCTCTTTCAAGCCTCTGTCGACGATCCTGCTCCATACCGATAGCGACGCTGACTACCTTGAGGGCGTCTTCGTCCTCCTCAGCTTTGGCAGCTTCTTTTAATGCTTGGAAGGCCCTGTCCCTTTCCTGCGAGCCCCAACTCGTGGTCAAGGCGGTCAGGGAGAGACTCTTCGAGTGCAAGTAGGGGAGAATAGGGGCGGGCGACAATCCTGCAGACACCAGGCCTCGTAAGTATGCTGCGTAGATTTTCTCTCCTCCTTTCCCCAGACCGTAGGGCCTGGGGCGCGATGATTCTGGATCGGTACGGCCGCCATTGAGTTTCTCCCACTCGGCCACAAGGGCGTCCGCTTTTGGAGCCCAAGACGATTTGCCCGTGTTGGGTCGACCTCCTGCTTGTTTAGGCGCATCCAGCGAGAGAATGCCCTCTAACACACTTGCCCAGACGTTGGGATCAGGCAGGCTGGCTCTATGAGCAGTATGATCTTCCAATATGGTCCAGAAGATAGAGTGTGCTCTTGGAATGGTGTCCTTTCGCGCCAGGCAGATGTGTATAAGGGAGAGGGAATCTAACAGAGACGTCGCAGGGTACAATGCCGATTGATTTTCCGTCATCGGGAGATCGTCTGGAAGCGGAGGTGGAAGAACGACAAGCTTTTCCTCCACGAAAGGCTGCAACGGCCGATAGCTTGGTTGTCTTGCGGAACTGAGCATGTGTGGCAAAGACCGATCGCTTGACCGAGAGGCGTTGCTGGAATTATAGGTAAACTCTGGTTCATCATCATTATCGCGGGTGGCGAAGGCCTCGGCTGGTCGAAGAAGGGGAGGTGATGGGGTGGCAAGAGTCCTTTTGGTGAGTGTCGCAGTGATGATCCGGCTAGATCGCCTGCTTCTGCTGAGCGTTCTCAACATTCTTAAATGTTCCGCTAATCCGATATCCTCTAAAGTCGCGAGTGGCCAAACCAGACTCCAATGGAATCGACTTCAACAAAGCCAGTTTCGGTGAAACTACCGTCGGCGTTCCTCTACTAATCAAGATTGTTGGCCGGGATAAAATTATTCGAGTCTTCGCGATGATTTCAGCGAGAATCTCGGTCTCGAAAGTTGAAGAACCTGAACGACAAATACCGTCGGATGAAGGCGGCCCCTCGGGATCGATGGATCTCAACTTTTGCTAAGGACGATCGCGTGGTCACGTGATTGGATCGGTCGAAGGGAACGTCATCATGTCCCGGGAGCATGTTTGACGAAGAAATTGGGATTATAAGGTTTACGAATCTTGCTACAACTAATCTCATCTGAAGAGTTGGGAATGAAACAGAAATCTGTCCATGTATGCATGGCTGGATCAATGTGATCTTTGCCGCCATCGTGAGGGCCATAGAGCTTGTGATTACTCCGCATCTCCCTCGCCCGGGTTCTTGTAGCGAGCAAGCGCCCTTGCTCTGGCTTCTGAGTGATCCACGATAGGTGCTGGGTAATCCAACTTGGCAAATTCTTTGGCATTGAGCTTGCCATGAGGGTCGTGTATGGCTGTATCAAGTATTGACTGGTCAGACAGATTGAAACCTGTTCCGTATGTGCTCGGAACGGACCTTTATCGCTGACTCCAGAGAGCTCAGGTACCCAATATCTGATGTAGGCGCCATCGGGGCTCGCTGTCTCCGATTGAGAGGTCGGATTGAAAATCCTGAAGTACGGTTGAGGATCCGTTCCAGTAGAAGCTGTCCATTGCCAGCCTCCATTATTGGCTGCTAGGTCGCCATCCTGTTGTTGCCGGTCAATCTACCGTAGGATATTTTATTATGGCTTGGCTTACGATGAACTGTTGCATGAAGAATTGCTCTCCGAGATGCCAATCGATCATCAAATCTTTGACCTGCCCGTTGC
>Ga0308169_10003965_pt1 | contig 14078 bp, 11 predicted proteins | sample PhyBR1_2_FD_202139 | JGI IMG/M metagenome (GOLD analysis project Ga0308169, IMG submission 202139) | Phyllosphere microbial communities from UC Gill Tract Community Farm, Albany, California, United States - DLSLSB.R1 | ecosystem: Host-associated > Plants > Phyllosphere > Unclassified | place...
ATCAGGGAATACTCCTTCCAAGGCATCGCACACTCCTTTAACGGTTGTGCGACGATCATAAAAGGTGTTACCTATGTCCCTAGACAACTGTTACCTATGTCCCTGTGCCATACAGACCCGTCCACCCTACGGCGCCACATTGTCCGCCTTAAACGTAAGCCGGCAGCTTCGGCAACAACTTGTCGAGCGTGATCGGGTAATCGCGCACGCGCACCCCGGTGGCGTTGTAGATCGCGTTCGCGACCGCCGCGGCGACGCCGCAGATGCCCAGTTCGCCCACGCCTTTCGCCTTCATGGGCGAGCTCATCGGGTCGGTCTCGTCCAGGAAAACCACTTCCTGGTGCGGGATGTCGCCGTGGACCGGCACCTCGTAGCCGGCGAGGTCGTGGTTCACGAAAAAGCCGATCCGCTTGTCGACCGCCAGGTGTTCCATCAGCGCCGCGCCGACGCCCATGGTCATGGCGCCGATGACCTGGCTGCGCGCCGACTTCGGGTTCAGGATGCGCCCGGCCGCGCAGACGGCCAGCATGCGCCGCACGCGCGTCTCGCCGGTGGCGGAATCGACCGCAACTTCGACGAAATGCGCGCCGAAGGTCGATTGCTGGGTCTTCTTTTCCAGGTCGCCGTATTCCATCATGTCTTCGGCCGTGATTTCGCCGTCCTTCGCGACCTGGGCCAGCGGCACCGAACGCGTGCCGAGGCGTACGCTGCCATCGGCAAACTCGGCCGTTGCCGGAGCGAGCCCGGCTTTTGCCGCCACCGCCTCGCGCAGCTTCATGCAGGCCGCGTACACGCCGGCCGTGGACGAGTTGCCGCCCCACTGGCCGCCCGAACCGGAGGACACGGGAAAGTCCGAGTCGCCCAGGCGCACGGCGACCCGTTCGATGGGCAGGCCCATCATCTCGGCCGCGGTCTGGGCGATGATGGTATAGCTGCCGGTGCCGATGTCGGTCATGTCGGTTTCGATGGTGACATTGCCGTTCTTTTCCAGCCGGGCACGCGCGGCCGACTTCATGTTCATGTTGTTGCGGAAGGCCGAAGCGACGCCCATGCCGATCAGCCAGCGCCCTTCGCGCCGCTTGCCCGGCTCCGGATTGCGGTTCTTCCAGCCGAAGCGCTCCGCGCCCTGGCGCATGCATTCCACGAAGCGGCGCTGGGAAAACTTGCGGCCGGGCGCTTGCGGATCGACCGTCGTGTCGTTGACGATGCGGAAAGTGACGGGATCCATTTTGAGCTTTTCCGCCATCTCGTCGACCGCGATCTCGAGCGCCATCATTCCGGGCGCCTCGCCCGGCGCGCGCATCGCGTTCGCCTCGGGCAGGTCGAGGACCGCCAGCTTGAGTTGTGTAAATCGATTTGGCCCCGCATACAGCAGGCGGGTCTGCTGGACTGCGGTTTCCGGCTGGCCGCCGGACAGGTCGCCGGAGGTGCTTTCGTGGGCGATCGCGGTAATGCGCCCTTCGCGCGTGGCGCCGATGCGGATGCGCTGGATCGTCGCCGGGCGGTGGGTCGTGTTGTTGATCATCAGCGCACGCTGCAGCGCGATTTTCACCGGGCGGCCGGCGGCGCGCGCGCCTAGGGCCGCCATCAGCGCTTCGGAACGCAGGAACAGCTTGCCGCCGAAGCCGCCGCCGATGAAGGGCGAGACCAGGCGCACGTTTTCCTTCGGGATGCCGAGCGTCGTCGCCATGTCCCCACGGCTCCAGTTGATCATCTGGTTCGAAGTCCAGAGCGTCAGTTTGTCGCCGTTCCAGACGGCGAGCGAAGCATGCGGCTCCATCATCGCGTGCGTCTGGTCGGGCGTGGTGTAGGTGGCGTCCAGCTTGACCGGCGCGCTGGCAAAGGCGCCCGCGAAGTCCCCGGTCTTCGTTTCCGGCTTTTCTTCCTTCTTCGGCAGCCTGGCGCTGTTTTTGGCAAGCTTCAGGTCGTATTCGCCCTTCTCCTTGACATACTCGACCCGCACCAGGTTCGCGGCGGCGCGTGCCTGCTCGAAGGTTTCGGCGACGACGACCGCCACAGCCTGGTGGTAGTGCTGCACTTGCGGCCCGGCCAGCAACCGCGCCGTGTTGAACTTGCCCTTGCCGATTTTTCCCGCGTTTTCATGGGTGACGATCGCCAGCACGCCAGGGGCCCGTTTGGCGGCGGCGGTATCGATGGACGCGATGCGGCCCTTGGCGACGGCCGCGCCGATCACATAGCCATAGGCCGGGTTCGGGGCGGCCGCGTGCTGCTCGTAGGCGTAGGTGGCGGTGCCGGTGGTTTTATACGGCCCGTCGATGCGGTCCGTCGGTTTGCCGACGACCTTCAACTGGTCGATCGGGTTGGTGGTGGCGGGTGTGGTGAATTTCATGCCCTCAGCCTTTCTTTGCGTCGACCAGCACCGATTCCAGCGTGCGCCGGACCAGCGGGACTTTATAAGCGTTCTCGCTCGTGGTTCGGGCGCCAGCGAGCAAGGCGTCGGAAGTGGCGCCGGCGCCGCGCGGCATGGCGCCATCGGCCGCCGCCACGCGCCAGGGTTTGTGCGCCACGCCGCCCAGGGCGACGCGGCCGCTGCCGTCCGCCTGCACGACGGCCGCCACCGACACCAGTGCGAACGCATACGAGGCGCGATCGCGCACCTTGCGGTAGGCGTGATAGCCCCCGAGCGGGCGCGGCAGGACCACGGAGGTGATCAGTTCGCCGGACACCAGCGTGTTTTCGATATGCGGGGTATTGCCCGGCAAGCGATAGAAGTCGGCGATCGGGATCACGCGCGTGCTGCCGTTGGCGCGCACCGTCTCGACGCCGGCGTCCAGCAATTGCATGGCGACCGCCATGTCGCTCGGGTGGGTGGCGATGCAGGCATCGCTCGCGCCAACGATGGCATGGTTGCGGGTATAGCCGCCGATGGCCGAACAGCCGCTGCCCGGGACCCGCTTGTTGCAGGGCAGGTTGGTGTCGTAGAAATACGGGCAGCGCGTACGCTGCAGCAGGTTGCCGGCCGTGGTCGCCTTGTTGCGCAGCTGGGCCGAGGCGCCGGCCAGCAGCGCGCGCGCCAGCACGGCGTAATCGCGACGTACGCGCGGATCGCTGGCGAGGTCGGTATTGCGCACCAGGGCGCCGATGCGCAGGCCGCCGTCTTCGACGGGCTCGATCTTGTCGAGTTTGAGGCCATTCACGTCGATCAGGTGCGGCGGGGCCTCGATCTCGAGCTTCATCAGGTCGAGCAGGTTGGTGCCGCCGGCAATGAAACGCGAACCGGGATGGCGCTCGGCGGCCGCGGCTGCTTCGGCCGGCGTGCGGGCACGTTCATAAGTAAAGGCTTTCATGCTTTGACGCCCCCTACTTCGCTAATGGCTTCGAGGATGTTCGAATAGGCCCCGCAACGGCAGAGGTTGCCGCTCATGCGTTCGCGGATCTCGTCGACACTCAGCAGCGGCTTCGCATTCAGGTCGGCGCTGACATGGCTCGGGATGCCTGCGCGGATTTCCTCCAGCACCGAGACGGCCGAGCAGATCTGGCCGGGCGTGCAATAGCCGCACTGGTAGCCGTCGTGCTTGACGAAGGCCGCCTGCATCGGGTGCAGGTTGCCGGGGCGGCCCAGGCCTTCGATGGTGGTGACCTCGTCGCCGTCGTGCATGACCGCCAGCGACAGGCAGGAATTGATGCGGCGGCCGTTGACGATGACGGTGCAGGCGCCGCACTGGCCCTGGTCGCAGCCCTTCTTGGTGCCGCTCATCTTCAGGTGCTCGCGCAGCGCGTCGAGCAGGGTCGTGCGGGTGTCGACGGTCAGCTCGCGGGCCTGGCCGTTCACGCGCAGGGTGGTTTTCACCATGGCCGGCGGCGGATTCAACGGCTGGGGTGGCGCGGGCTGGGCCGAAGCCTGGGCCAACGCCGCTCCCGGGATTGCCGCGCTGGTGGCGGCGGCCGCGCCCGTGATGAGCAAGTCGCGCCGCGACAGCTTCATGTCGCTCAAGTCGTCCATATCGTCATAGCCTTCCGTACTGGCGGACGCATCTGTCCGCGTGGGTGGGGTCCGGGCGGCAGCGTACGAGCGCCGCGCCTGGGCAATCGCCTTATGATAAAGATATTCCCGATAGCGGGCGGCACGGTTGACTGCTTGCCCTCCGCCGGCGCGGATGCGTCCGACTGGCCGCGGCAAGGTATGATGCCGCTTCCCATCATGCAGCACAGCCAGGCACAACCATGAACGCATCGGCCCTCGACGACACGTATTACCAGCGCAGGCGCGAATTCGCCGGATTGTTCGAGGAGGCGCCGATCTTCATGGCCCTGATGCATGGCCCGGAACACCGGTTCGAGTTCATCAACCCGGGCTACCGGCGCCTGATCGGGCACCGCGACGTGCTGGGCCAGCCGATGGCGCAGGTGCTCCAGGACGTTGCGGCCCAGGGCTATGTCGCCATGCTCGACGAGGTCTACCGCACCGGCGTCCCGATCACGATGGCGGGCGCGAAATATGGCATGCAGACCACCCCCGGCGGCCCCGTCAGCGAACGCTATATCGACTTCGTGCTGCAGCCGGTACGCGACGCGGCCGGCGCCGTCAGCGGCATCTTCATCCTCGGCACCGACGTCACCGACCGCGTCCTGATCGAAATCCGGCGCGACGCGCTGATCCGGCTGACCGACCTGGTACGCGATGCGGGCGATTCGCGCGCCATCATGGACGGCGCCTGCCGCATCCTCGGCGAGACCCTGGGCGCGAGCCGGGTCGGCTTTGCCGCGATGGACGCCGTGCACGACACGATGCACGTGAGCGGCAGCTGGCATGCCCCGGGGGCGGCCAGCGTGACGGGGACGATCGGCCTGCGCCAGTTCGGCGACTTCGTCGACGAGCTGAAAGCCGGTACGGCGGTCGTGATCGAGGACGCCGCGCTCGACCCGCGCACCTCGGCGGCGGCGGCGTCCCTGCTTGCCCTCGACGCCGCCGCTTTCGTCAACCTGCCGGTGATCGAGGATGGACGCCTGGCCGCCCTGGTCTACGTCAACAGCTCCGCGGCGCGCCAGTGGTCGAACGACGAGATCGGCCTGGTCCGCGAAGTGGCCGAACGTACACGTACGGCAACCGAGCGCCTGCGCAGCCAGGCCGCGCTGGCCGCCAGCGAAGCGAAGTTCCGCACCATCGCCAACGCCATGCCGCAGATGGTCTGGTCGACCCTGCCCGACGGCTTCCACGACTACTACAACGAGCGCTGGTACGATTTCACCGGCGCCGTTCCCGGCCAGACCGACGGCGCCCACTGGGCCGGCATGTTCCATCCCGAGGACCGCGAAGAAGCCTGGGCGCGCTGGTCGCACAGCCTGGCCAGCGGCGAGACCTACGAGGTGCAATACCGCCTGCGCCACCGTTCGGGCGACTACCGCTGGGTGCTCGGGCGCGCGCTGCCGGTGCGCGACGGCGCCGGCGCGATCATCCGCTGGATGGGCACCTGCACCGACATCCACGACCAGAAGCTGGCCGAGAACGAGCTGCGCCTCGCCAACCAGCGCAAGGACGAATTCCTCGCCATGCTCGCCCACGAGCTGCGCAACCCGCTGGCGCCGATCAGCACCGCGGCCCAGGTCATGCGCCTGCGCTACAACGATGCCGAGTACGTCAAGCGCGCCAGCGAGATCATCGGGCGCCAGGTGCGCCACATGACCGACCTGGTGGATGACCTGCTCGACGTGTCGCGCGTGACGCGCGGACAGGTGCAGATGGAGCGCGAACCGGTCGACCTGAAGACGGTCGTCAACAACGCCGTCGAACAGGCGCGCCCGCTGGTCGAGGCGCGCCACCACGACCTGTTCATGCACGTCGCCGCCGCGCCCGCCTGGGTCAGCGGCGACCGCACGCGCCTGACCCAGGCCGTGTCGAACCTGCTCAACAATGCCGCCAAGTACACCCAGCAGCATGGCCGCATCGAACTCGACCTCGGCATCCGGGACGGCATGGCGACGCTCGCCGTGCGCGACAACGGCAGCGGCATCGCGCCCGGCCTGCTGCCGCACGTGTTCGAGCTGTTCACCCAGGGCGAACGCACGCCCGACCGCGCCCAGGGCGGGCTGGGACTCGGGCTGACGCTGGTAAAAAGCATCGCCGCCCACCACGGCGGCAGCGTGCAGGCCGCCAGCGCCGGCCCGGGCCAGGGCAGCACCTTCACCCTGAACCTGCCCGTCATCGCGGCGCCCGACCTGCAGGCCGCGCCGGACGTCCAGTCCCAGGCGCTGCCATGGGCGCCGCGGCGCATCGTCATCGTCGACGACCATCGCGATGCCGGCGCTTCGCTGGCGGCTGCGCTCGAAGCCCGCGGGCACAGCATCGCCCTGTTCGACAACGCCCAGGCGCTGCTGGATGCGCACGCCGCGGACGATGGCTGCCCGGTCGACGCCTACATCCTCGACATCGGCCTGCCCGGCATCGACGGCTATCAGCTGGCGCGCCGGCTGCGCGAGGCGGGGCCCTGCCCGCAGGCCCTGCTGGTCGCCCTCACCGGCTACGGCCAGGCGCACGACTTCACGCTCTCGAAAGCGGCCGGTTTCGACCACCACCTGGTCAAGCCGGCCGATCTCGGACAAATCGAGCGCATCCTGCATGCGGGTGCAAGCGGCCCCGCCGGCTGAGCCGCAGGGCAAGGCGCGGTAAAATCACGGTTTTGCCTGCAGCCAAGCCCATGACCAGACAAGCCCCGCCCGCCTCCACCCCCGCTTCCACCCCCACCTACCAGCCCGGATCCGACCTGATCCTCGGCCTCGAGGACCGTCCACGTCCCCTGATCGGCATCCTCGCCGCCCTGCAGCACTTGCTGGCGATTATCGTGCCGATCGTCACGCCGGGCCTGCTGATCTGCCAGGCGCTGGGCGTGTCGGCGCGCGACACCAACCTGATCGTGTCGATGTCGCTGGTGATCTCGGGCATCGCCACCTTCGTCCAGTGCCGCCGCTTCGGGCCGCTGGGCGCGGGCCTCCTGATCGTGCAGGGCACCAGCTTCAATTTCGTCGGCCCCCTGATCGCCGGCGGCAGCCTGATGGTGAAACAGGGCACGCCGGTGGAAGCCGTCATGGCGGCGATTTTCGGCGTGGTGGTGGCCGGCTCCTTCGTCGAAATGGGCGTCTCGCGCATCCTGCCCTTCGTCAAACGCATGATCACGCCGCTGGTGACGGGCATCGTCGTGCTGATGATCGGCCTTACCCTGATCAAGGTCGGCCTGATCAGCATGGGCGGCGGTTTTACCGCCATGCAGAACGGCAGCTTCGCGAATGGCGAGAACCTGCTGCTCTCGGGCGTCGTGCTGGCGCTGATCATCGCCATCAACCGGGTGCCGGTGGTGTGGGTGCGCAGCTGCGCCATCGTCATCGCGCTGGCGGCCGGTTATGCGCTGGCCGGTTCGATGGGCCGGCTCGATTTCACCGGCATGCACGAGGCGCCGCTGTTCCAGGTGCCGCGTCCCCTGCACTTCGGCATCGATTTTTCCTGGTCGCTGTTCATCCCGATGATCGTCATTTATCTCGTCACCTCGCTCGAAGCGATCGGCGACGTCACGGCGACCAGCAAGATTTCGCGCGAACCGGTCGAAGGCCCGCTCTGGATGCGCCGCATCAAGGGCGGCGTGCTCCTGAATGGCGCCAATTCGCTGCTGGCCGGCGTCTTCAATACCTTCCCCAGTTCGATTTTCGCCCAGAATAACGGCGTGATCCAGCTGACCGGCATCGCCAGCCGCCACATCGGCGTCTGGATCGCGCTGATGCTGGTCATCCTCGGCCTGTTCCCGGCCGTGGCCGGCGTGATCCAGGCGGTGCCCGAGCCGGTGCTGGGCGGCGCGGCCATGGTCATGTTCGGCGCGGTCGCGGCGGCCGGCATCAACATCCTCGCCAGCGTCCACCTCGACCGGCGCGCGCTGCTGATCGTCGCCGTGTCGCTGGCGCTCGGCCTGGGCGTGTCGCAAGTGCCGGAATTCCTGGCGCACATGCCGGCGGCCCTGCGCAACGTCCTCGAATCGGGCGTCGCCACCGGCGGCATCTGCGCGGTGCTGCTCAACTGGTTCCTGCCAGCCAGCCCGGCCAGCCGCACCGAGCCGGCCTGAGTACTTAGTTGCCCCGGACTGGCGTCGGCAAAGGTTTCCCGGCGAAATGCGCGTCCAGGTTCGCCACCGCCAGCATGCCCATCGCCGTACGCGTCTCGACCGTGAAACTGCCGACATGCGGGGCCAGCACGACATTGTCGAGTTCGCGCAACGCGGCCGGCACGCGCGGCTCGTCGGTAAACACGTCGAGCGCGGCGGCGCCCAGGCGCCCTTCCTGCAGGGCCGCCACCAGCGCCGCTTCGTCGACCAGCGAGCCGCGCGCGATGTTGACCAGGGTGCCTTGCGGGCCGAGCGCGGCGAGCACATCGGCATCGATCATCGCGCGCGTCGCTGCGCCGCCGGGAGCGCATACGACCAGGTAGTCGCTTTCGCGCGCCAGGTCGAGCAGCGAATCGCTGCGCGGATAAGCGCAATCGGCCGTGCTGCGCTGGAAGTAGCGCACCCGCATGCCGAAGGCATCCAGGCGCGCGGCCACCGCGCGCCCGATGCGCCCCAGGCCGACGACACCGGCCACCTTGCCGCGCAGGCTGCGCGCCGGGACCAGCGGCGCCTTCGCTTCCCAAGCGCCGCTGCGCACATAGCGGTCGAGCTGCGGCAGGCGCCGGTTGCTGGCCAGCAGCAGGGCCACGGCGAGGTCGGCGACGTCTTCGGTCAGCACGTCCGGCGTGTTGCTGACCGCAATCCCGCGCGGGACCAGCGCATCGAAGTCGACCGCGTCGACGCCGACCCCGTGCACGGCCACGATCTCGAGCGCGGGCAGCCGCGCCGCCAGCGCGGCATCGATGCCGACCGTGCCGGTGGTGTAGACGCCGCGCACGGCCGGGGCGATGCGTTCGATGAAGGCATCGCGCTCGCCCGGCGCCGCCTGCGCCAGGCGGTGGCAGGTGAAATCGCGCTCGAGCGCCGCATCGACGTCGGCAACCCAGCCGGAACCCAATAACAGTATTTCTGGACGCACCCTGTTCTCCCATTCGTTTCGGATCGGACCAGTATAAAGCAGAGCTTACGGGAGAGCCCGCCGCCGCCCATGAGCGCATTTCATCAATCGACTGCTAAAATCAGTGCGTCTCTTCATGAGCCGTTTCCATCCACACGACCACCCCCAACATTCCCATGGCCCGCGACAATATCAACGACATCCTGGTTTTCTTCGCCGTCGCGCGCGAGCGCAGTTTTACCCGCGCCGCCGCCAAGCTCGGGATGACGCAGTCGGCCCTGAGCCACATCGTGCGCTCGCTCGAAGCGCGCCTCGGCGTGCGCCTGCTGACGCGCACCACGCGCAGCGTCTCGCCGACCGAGGCGGGCGAGCGCCTGCTGCAGAACGTGGCGCCGCGCCTGGAAGAGATCGAGGCCGAGATCGCCGCGGTCAGCGACCTCGGCGACAAGCCGGCCGGCACCATCCGCATCACCGCGATCGACCACGTGATCGACCAGGTGCTGTGGCCGCGCATCGCGCCGCTGCTGCCGCAGTATCCGGATTTGCACGTCGAATTCAGCGCCGACTACCGCATCGTCGACATCGCCGCCGAACGCTACGACATCGGCGTACGCCACGGCGACCAGGTCGACAAGGACATGATCGCGGTGCGCCTGACGCCGGACGTCCGGATGCGCATCGTCGGTTCGCCCGCCTATTTCGCGCGGCGTCCGACGCCGGCCTCGCTGGCCGAGCTCATGAAGCACAACTGCATCAACCTGCGCCTGGCCAGCAGCGGCGGCATCTATGCCTGGGAACTCCAGCACGAAGGACAGGACATCGAAGCCAGGGTGCGCGGCCAGGCCGTGTTCTCGACGGCCCAGCACATCCTGAAAGGCGCGCTCGACGGCGCCGGCCTCGGCTTCCTGCCGGACGAAATGGTTGCCGAACACGTCCGCGCCGGGCGCCTGGTGAGCGTGATGGAAGACTGGTGCCCGCTGTGGCCGGGCCTGCACGCCTATTACCCGAGCCGGCGCCACTCCTCGCGCGCGCTGGGGCTGGTGATCGACGCGATCCGCTACCAGGGCTGAGCGGGCGGGATGCACGGTCCGTTGCCACGCACAAGGACAGCCGCCGGCATCCTGCGGCGGGCCGTCCCGGTGCAGTTTAGCCAGCTACCCCGCCGCGACACCGGCGCGCCGGCGTAACCCTGCCAGGCCCGCCGCGCCGAGCCCGAACAGCGCGAGGCTGCCAGGCTCCGGCACCTCGGCGAGGAATCCGCGGATTTCCCCACCAGGGAATGCGAGCGTATGGATGTTCAGGTAGCTGCGGCCCGAAGCCAGTCCCGCCAGGAACGCGGCTTGCGCCCCGGCCACCGTGCCGCCGTTGTTGGTGACGAAGGCAGTGTTATAGGTCGCAAGGTTCAGCAGGTCGAAGGTCTCCGTATAGCTGCCGGAAGTCACGCCGAGCGGGAAATCGGGGAAGGTGGGGAGCGAGGTCGCCACGCCCGCAGCGCCTGTGAAGGGTGACGCGGTGCAACAATGGATGTGCGACGCGGTCGTTGTGCCCGTCAGGCCCGAGAAGCTCGCGTTCACCGTCATCATGCCCGCCACATCGTCGATGACGACAGTAGCGCGGCCCACCCCAGGCGAACTGTTCGGGGTCGCTTCGTTGGGACCGCTCAGGTTTGCCGCATAGTTGATGATGCCTGCCTGCGCCGTACCGCACAAAAACAGCAGGGACAAGGACATGCCGAGAGCAAGGCGTTTCATGACAGTTCCTCCTAAGTGGGTGTCCTACCCATCGAGCATAAAATGTGCCCGGCACATCGCTACGGGGCGTCGGGATAAGTCTGCCGACGCTCCACGACTTCAGGTGTAAATACTATCGACACCGAAAGTATATCCACGCTTCACCAGGCTGTACCGCATGGAATCTTTCGCGCGCCTGCCTGGATCCGGCTGGCTCCCTCATCATCCGCGCGCGTGACAGCGCATGCGGCGCGGCGTAAGCTGAAGGAGGTCCCCGGCGGATCTCCCGGACAGCCTGTCGCTCGCCGATCGGACGCCAAAGGAGACAACATGTACAAGACTATCGTGGTCCACGTCGACGACAGCAGCGCCATGGATGCGCGCCTGCAGGCCGCGGCCCAGCTGGCCAACGCGCAGGGCGCGCATCTCGTGGGCAGCGCGTCCACGGGGCTGTCCTGGCCCTCCTACGCCCTGCTGACCGGCTCCATGGCCGTGACCCCGGTCGACGAATTCGATGCCCTGTGCGCGAGTGCGCGCGACAGCCTGCGCGAGTTTGCCGAACGCGCGCGCCGGCTGGGCGTGGAGTCGGTCGAGGAACGCATGACCGAGGACGACCATCGCCACGCGCTGCTGCTGCAGTCGCGCTATGCCGACCTGGTCGTCACGGGCCTCAACACCGGGGCACGCGATGCGGTTCCCGGCCTGGCGCAATACGTGGCCATGCACGGCGCGCGTCCGGTGCTGGCGGTGCCGCAGACCTATGCGGGCGAGCCGATCGGCGAGCAGGTCGTGGTCGGCTGGGACGGCAGCGTGCAGGCGACGCGCGCGGTCCAGGGCGCGCTGCCGCTGCTGGTGGGTGCCGACAGCGTGGTGCTGGCACTCGTCAATGCCGAGCGCGAAGCGGGCCTGCACGGCGAGGAGCCCGGCGCCGACATGGCCCTGTACCTGGCGCGCCATGGGGTGAGCGTCGATGTCGTGACCGAGAAGACGACCGGGCCGGTCGGCGAAGCGCTGCTCGGGATCGCGAATGCTTGCCGGGCCGGGCTGCTCGTCACCGGCGCCTTCGGCCACAGCCGCTACCGCGAGCTGGTGCTGGGCGGCGTGTCGCGCGTGCTGCTCGAGCGCAGTACGCTGCCGGTGATGGTGGCGCACTGAGGCCGCCATGGCAATGCCGATCGCTTGAACATTTGCGGGGTGGGCTCCGGCGGCCCCGCGGGCTGATCGGCCATTGATCGTAGGGTGGGTACTCCGTGCCCACGCGGAATTCCGCTTCGTGTTGGCGCTGCAGGTATCGCACATGACGCGCCGTGGCAACGCCTGCGAAACGATCATTGTTGACGCTGCGGAGCGACGCATCCCCGCACATAACCGTGATCGGCGGACATACCGCGTGGGCACAGAGTGCCCACCCTACTGTGTTTAGCTGCTGAGATTAGCCACTATGGGCCACTTCAGACCCAACGCCCCTCGTCAGGGCAGCTTGTCCGTCCCCGCCTTCGCCTCGATCAGCCCCGCCAGCAGCGCATCGCGCGCCAGCGCCAGCTGCCTGCTGTCACGGCCAGTCAGCGCCGCGTCGACGCCGGCGGCCAGCTGCTGTTTCAGCGCTTCGGTGATCATCGGCGTGCCAAGGTCGGCCCACCAGCTTTCGATCGGTCCGCCGAGGTGGTCGAGCATGTGGCGGATGCCGCCCTCGCCGCCCGACAGGTGCAGGTTCATGAAAGGTCCCATCAGGGCCCAGCGCAGGCCCGGTCCGTAGGCGATCGCCGTGTCGACGTCGGCCACCGTCGCCACACCCTCCTGGACGAGGTGGAAGGCTTCGCGCCAGAGCGCGGCCTGCAGGCGGTTGGCGATATGGCCCTTGACTTCCTTGCGCACGTGGATCGGGCGCTTGCCGATCGCGGCATAGAAGGCCATGGCGCGCTCCACCGTCTCTGGCGAGGTCAGCGCGCCGCCGATGACTTCGACCAGCGGAATCATGTGCGGCGGATTGAACGGGTGGCCAAGGACGACGCGTTCAGGGTGCGCGCAGGCTTCCTGCACCCGGCTCATCAATAGGCCGGATGAGCTCGAAGCAAGGATCACGTCGGCCGGCAGCAGCGCGTCCATCTCGCGGAACAGCGCCAGTTTCAGGTCTTCGCGCTCGGGACCGTTCTCCTGCACGAAGTCGACGCCGGCCAGCGCCTCTTTCAAGTCGCTCGAGAAGCGCAGGCGATCGACAGAGGCGCCTTCGGCCAGCCCCATCTGGGTCAGGATTGGCCAGTGCGCGCGCACCGCCTCACGCAGTTTCGCTTCCGCGCCTGGCATCGGGTCGCTGGCCGAGACGTCGAAGCCGCGCGCCAGGAAGTAGGCGGCCCAGCTGGCGCCGATGACGCCGGTGCCGATGACCCCAACGCAGCTAATTTCACTCATGATTCTTCCTCAAGCAGATTTCTTGTTCAGTCCCAGATAGGTATCGATGACCTTCGGATCGTTCGCCAGCTGCGCGGCCGGCCCTTCCATCACGACTTCGCCCGTCTCCAGCACATAGCCATAGTCGGCCGCCTGCAGCGCGGCGCGCGCGTTCTGTTCGACCAGCAGGATACCGACGCCGGTTTCCTTCAGGCGCACGATGACGCGGAAAATTTCCTTGACGATCAGCGGCGCCAGGCCGAGGCTCGGTTCGTCCAGCATCAGCAGCGCAGGCTTCGCCATCAGCGCACGCCCGAGCGCCACCATCTGGCGCTCGCCGCCGGACATGGTCCCGGCCGCCTGCATGCGCCGCTCGCGCAGGCGCGGGAACAGCTCGTACACGGATTCGAGCTGCGCCGCGTAATCTTTTTCGCGCCGTTTATAGCGCGTGTAGCTGCCTAGCAGCAGGTTGTCCTCGACGCTCATGGTCGTGAACAGGTCGCGGCTCTCGGGCACCAGGCTCATGCCCTGCGCCACGCGCTGTTCGACCGGATAGCTGGCGACGTCGACGCCGCGCAGCAGTACCGCGCCGCGGGTGGAGGCGTTGGCCACCAGCGCGCCCGCGATCGCATTGAGCATGGTCGACTTGCCGGCGCCGTTGGGGCCGATCACGGTCACGATCTGGCCCGCCGGCACCGAAATGTTCAGGCCGTGCAGCGCTTCGACCTTGCCGTAGGCGACGTGCAGGTCGTTCACTTGAAGGATAGGCGTCATCAGTCGATCCCTCCCAGGTAGGCTTCCAGCACGGCCGGATCCTGCTGCACCTCGGCTGGCAAGCCCTGCGCGATCTTGGTACCGAATTCCATGACCACCAGGCGGTCGGTCAGGTTCATGACGAAGTCCATGTCGTGCTCCACCAGCAAGATGCTCATGCCCTCGCCCTTCAGTTTCTTGAGT